>Ga0315550_1000064_pt1 | contig 61370 bp, 43 predicted proteins | sample SalMarSW160190MG_2_FD_203100 | JGI IMG/M metagenome (GOLD analysis project Ga0315550, IMG submission 203100) | Salt marsh sediment microbial communities from the Plum Island Ecosystem LTER, Massachusetts, United States - Salt Marsh Sediment SW1601-90 ...
CTTTTGTTTCTGAAGCCACCCTGGCCTTGAAAGATTTTGCACCCTTGCCAAAATCCACACCTTTGATTTTAATGTAGTCTCCGTTTTCGATATCGCAGACATTCATTCCGCCTTCATCGCATTTTTCCGTTTCAACGCCTGATTCCCAGCAAATCGTTTCGGCTTGAACTGTGTCGTAAGGATTAAGTGTTCCAATCTGGGGTGCACCAACTTTGGTCATATTGATCGTCGGGATTGTACCGTCTTCATTATACTTAAACTGTTCAACGCATACCGAACGGGTAAAACCACCGCCTCCCGGCAACGCACCGTTATGATAAAAGAAGTAGGAATTTTCCTTATAATCGCATACTCCCGGATGGTTTGTAAAACTGCCGCCCTGCGTAGGCATTATTACACCCCGGAAAGTCCAGGGCCCGGTAGAACTGGAGCTGGTTGAATAAGAAATATGTTCAGAGATAGGACCGGCGGCAAAAATCATGTAGTATAATCCGTTGCGCTTATAGAGCCACGGGCCCTCCTCGTATTGAGTCGGCCTATCAGTTTTGGAACGCACTCCAAAACTCTCTGTTGTCAGAGGCACCTTATTAATCTTATCTGAATAGGAAATCATATCTTTGTTTAATTTTACATAATACAGGTTGGGATTACCCCAATAGAGGTAGGCCTGCCCGTCATCATCGATAAATACCGTCGGGTCGATGTCGCCTTTGCCGGTATATACTAAGGGATGTCCAAGAGGGTCGCTAAACGGTCCGGCGGGGTCTGTTGCCACCGCTACGCCAACTGCCATCCCGCCATTTTTTTGGTTCATAGGAACATAATGGTAAAACTTGCCGTCTCTGAAGACACACTGACCGGCCCAGCAATCGCCTCTTGCCCAACTAAATGTTTTGTAGGACAATGGCGAACCGAGATCTGTCCAGTTAACCATATCGGTTGTGCTATAACATCTCCAGTCATTCATAGTAAAGAAGTTCCGCACTAATACGTCTTCATCATGGCTGGTATAAATGTACACCATTTCGTCATGAACCAGCGGTGCCGGATCTGCGGTATATCTGGTTTGGATAATAGGATTGTCCGCACAGCATGTTGTCCCTAAAGCTGCCGTAAAGACCAGCATGATACCTGTGACTCGTTTCTGAATTTCTAATCTTTTCATAGTTTTCTCCAAATTCTTAGCGGTTTTAAATTACTCGAACTTCCACCAATTGAAGTTCAGCACCGGCCAGCGACCTCCGATTGATTTAAAATATAAATCGTAGACGCCTTTCACGTTGTGTCACTTGGGAATATCCCTGATTCGCAAAGCCGGCCAGAACAAACAGTATCATGAGAATTCGACAGTTCATGGTGGTTATTCCTACTTATTTGGCTATTTCATTTCTTCAAAAACCATTTTGTCGAGGTTAAGGTAATCACCGTCAACAACCAGGTTCAGCAAATGCTGACCGGCATCAAGGTTAACCGTCTTTGTAACGACTTCCCAGTTTTGAAATCCTGTAGTATTTGGAATTGATATTATTCCCGTTATGTCTGCACCATCACATTCGAGATGTAATTTTCCACTATCGAAAGCTGAGGCAATATAGAATGAAATCTGGTACGATGCAGATTTACTGACAGTAACTGTATATGCCATCCAATCTCCGATATGAGTCCAACCTACATTGTAACCACCTGCAGCACATTTTTCGATATCCACACCTTCGTTGAGCCGATATTGCCCGCCTTCATTAATTTCATCTCTGTCATAGTAAGCATCGCCCGGGCATCCGGTATCGAAGTCTTCAGCTTCAATGGTCCCAGGAATAGTATGTGGCTTGAAAGCTTCCTGCTTCAACTCGCAAACATCCATGAGCTTCCAACCAAAAAGGGAACTGTTTTCCGAGTTGAGTAATCCGGCTTTACTACCTTCAACAACGGGAGTATTTACAGATAATATGATATTTGGAAATTGCTTATTCGAAATTTTCAATAGTCCATTATATGAGTTTTCAATTCTCCAAAATTGACTGTCTTTCCCGTTATCATTTGAAATCATAAGATCATTATTAACACCACACTCGAATACCTTTTTACCATCTTCCCTATTCAGAATTTTATAAATGCCCTTACCGGCAGGTTCCAACTTCCATTGGTTCGCAGTGACTTTTCTTTTACCAGTTAGTGTCAAATCTGAACCAAGCACCAGATTGCCTGTGTTGTCACCCGGAACGAGATGATAATGTGGCGTGCAATTGAGGTCAGCATACTTGTCGAGCGGCGGAATCCTGTCCTCGAAATTGAGTTTTAGTACGTACGCCAGTTCTTCGAATGAGCGTTCGGGCAAGTAAACGGTCAATCCTTCTGTATCTTGCTTATAAGTTAATGGCAGGTATTTTGCGGCTTCGCCATTGATTAGTTCAACGGATTTCAGGTTTTTGATATCGATTCTGTCAGAAGCTAATGAAGCAAGCTTTATTTCTTTCTGGTCTTTTTCCCATCCGAGCAAAATTGCATACAGAGTCGTGTTATCTTTCGACCGGGTATAGCGAGCGTCTTTGGCTGTTCCTTCGCTCGGAGGTCCCATGACGCCATGCGCCGCTCCCATTTTCGTCGGGCCTTCTCCGTATTTTTCCCACGCACGGGTGGCATAAACAGCTTCGCCGTATTTTTTAAGCCATGCACCCATAGTGAGTAGTATGTCTTTCTGTTCCTGAGGTATAGTGCCATCTGCCTTGGGTGAGATATTAAGCAACAGGTTGCCGTTTTTGCTGATTCTGTCAAGAAAGCCATGAAGAATCTGTTTTTTGGAATAATATCCGATTCCCTCCGTGTAGCACCAGCTCGAGGAACTGATGGCATCATCTGTCAGCCAGTAATTTTCAGTGATATCGGCAGGGCCTCCCCGCTCATAATCGAGAACCGCGCATTTAGGGTTCAGTCCGTCTTTATAGGTAGCGACGACTTCCTTGCCCCATGCGGTCGCCTGGTTGTAATAGTAAGCCAGAAACTCAAGCAGAACCGACTTGGAGATCACGTGCAGATTGAAATCCTGCCAGAGGATATCGGGTTGATAGTTATCGATAATTTCTTTATGCTTATTCAGCCAGAAAGCCTCATTTTTTTCTTTTCCCTGCTGGCCGTAAAGCATTTGAATCTTTGGATCGTCGGTCTTCGGCACAGCGTCGTAAAATCCGGTGATGTTGTAGGCGTGATGCATGGAAAGAATGACCTTCATGTCCCTTTTTCGTATGACATCCGCTAACAAACCGACCAGATCCAGTTGCGGCCCCGTATCCTTGGCGTTCCAGGGATTGGCCTTGCTGGCCCACATGGAAAAGCCGTCGTGGTGTTCGGCCACGGGTCCGGCAAATTTCGCGCCGGCGTCGGCAAACAACTGCGCCCATTCGTCGGGATCGAATTTTCCGCCTTCCGATTTGAGCTTGGGGGCAAACTGCATGAAACGGCCTTGCTTGTCTTTTGCCCCGGTGATGAATTTGTGATAGGGCCACTCGGATACCTCGCCGTAGGTTTCCAGATGGTATTTGTTCTCCGATGATCCTTTTCGATACATGTTGCGCGGATACCACTCGTTTGCAAAGGCCGGAACCGAGTAAACCCCCCAATGGAAATAGATACCAAATTTGGCGTCTTTGAACCATTCAGGGACAGGATTTGCCTTCTCCAATGATTCAAAGTCAGGTTGGTAAATCTGCTTCTGCGTCTGAACAGGATTCTGATTAAATTTCCAGCCATGCATATTAAGGAGAAAGCCGGGGCCGCCCACGAACCTGAAGACGACATCGTGCCGGCCCTTCACTCCGCTCAGTTCGCAGGTTTGGGTGATCCAGGATTGCCAACCGCTGGTGTTGTTCACCTTACAGGACCCGACGAGCAGTCCGTCCACACGGTCCAGGCGGATTTCTATTGTGCCACCGTTGGTCGCAGATGCAACGCGGAGTTCCACCGTACCTGCGCCTGCGCCGAAATCGAGCCTGTTGAATCTCACCCAGTCGCCATTTTCTATGAAGCCGATGTTTTTACCGCCTTCAGCACTGTCTTCAGTCTGGATCCCCTTCTCTTCATTAAACTCCGCAGCGCTGTTCTGAACAAAGGGATCACGGTAGGAAACCGCAATGTTAATCAGGGCCGTGACCGGATTTCCAAGATCGCCCTTGAACACCACGTGGATGGTGGTGTCACCCTTTTCCAAGGCGGTCATTAGGCCGTCCCTAACGGAAACAACCTTTGGATTTTCCACGGTGAAGACGGCTTTGTCCGTGACGTCTTCGGTGTGGCCGTCGAGAAATTCCGCCGTTGCGGTAAAGGCCTGCGTGTTGCCAGCTATAAGGTGCGTGTCCGCTACACTGACGGTCAGCTTGCGGGGGACAAATTCGCTCTTTAAATCCTTCACGATAACGGGCAGGACATCCGACTTGTCTGCAAAGACGGCGTCGATCTCGGTCATGCCGGGAGTTACACCAGAGATGATCCCGTCTCTCACGGACGCGACATCGGGTTTCCGCACCGTAATTCGGGCACTGCCAGTGACATCTCGGCTCGTGCCATCGGAATAGATCGCAAAAACCTTTAGTCGAACCCGATTTGCCGCACCATGGACGGAGTCGATCTTGTAGTGATCTACCGTGGCATCAAGAGCGACCAACTGCGGCGTGGCGGTCTTTTTCGCAAACTGCCAGTAGTCAATCTTGAAAAGATTGCCGGTGGAATCGCCTTTGAAGATGAGAAAAAGGTCATGGATACCGTCGGCGCCGGTAACCACTGTAGTCTCAATCTTCCATTGGCCGCAGGTGTAGGTTACCGGAAGCGTGCCGATGAGCGGCCCGTCCACACTATCGAGATGCAGCTCGATAGCTCCGCTTTTCGAGGCCCCGACTTGGGTGTCGTAGGCGATGGAGGCGGTGAAGGTGCCGGCGCCCTCACCGAAATTCACGCCCTTGACCTTGATGAAGGCATTATCGCGCGTGGGATAGACATTCATCCCGCCCCGGCTGCACGGCTCGGATTTAATGCCCTCGCTCCAGGCGATGGTTTCCGCTTCGGTGCGGACGTAAGGATCAAGTGTGCCGATCTGCGGAACGCTCTCGACTTCTTCCCACCAGGGAAGCTCCGGAATCGTGCCGTCCGGATTGTATTCATATTTCGCGACGCAAACCGAACGCCGTTCGTGGTGTTGATCCGTCAGGGCAAAGTTCAACTTGTAATTGAAACCGAAAACGTAGGAGCTGCCCTTGTACTCAATCATCCCCGGATGATTGCCGGTTGTTCGTCTGTCCGGCCGCATGATATAGCCCTTGTAGATCCAAGGGCCAGTGGGATTGTCGCTCATGGCGTATCCGATACCTTCGGGGCAGCAGGTGGAGGCATAAGCCATATAGTACCGGCCGTCGCGTTTGTATAACCAGGGGCCTTCCTGATAGTTGTCCGGCTTCGTGGGTTCCTGCACGATTCCGCCGGAGTAGGAAATCATGTCCTCATTGAGCTTCACATACCAAATATTCGGATTTCCCCAGTAGAGGTAGGCCTGTCCGTCATCGTCGATGAATGCTGCAGGATCAATGTATCCGGTTTTCTTGTCGATGAGGGGGCGGCCAAGGGCGTCCTTGAAGGGCCCCAACGGGGTATCTGCCACAGCGACGGCGATAACGTTCTTGGGCCATCCCGGCACGCTCACGGGTGCATAAAAGTAGAACTTGCCATTCCGTTCGATGACGTGAGGTGCCCAGGCGTCGTTTTCCTGCACCGCCCACGGGAACGTCTTTAGAGAGGCGACCGTTCCGTGATCCGTCCAGTTCACCATGTCCGTGGATGAGTAGCACTTCCAGTCGGGCATGAGGAATCTGCCCTGGCCTGAGGGAGCGTTATCATCATCATGGCTTGTGTAGAGATAGACGACGCCGTCATGCACCATGGGGGCCGGGTCGGCTGTAAAGCTGGTCTGAATAATCGGGTCAGCCGCATAGCATACCGCGGCTATCGATAGACTTACAAAAATACCTGTCCATTTTTTCATTGTAGCATCCTCTTTAATCAAAATTTCACCTGAATGGTTTCTACAGTGTAGTTGACGGATTTCACGTCGACCAAACCGGGTTCAAGCACGGCGTTCTGGTCCGGCGAAGTCACGACTATATTGAGCCGATTACTACTACATTGGGAACTCTCGCCGGCATTTCTGTCCTTATTGCTGCGAAGGTTTTAATAGTACCTTGTAATAGATAGAATCCTGGGTGTCATTCCTGCGAAAGGGTTTGTTGCCGAAGTAAAGATTGCTTCATCGTCCGGCACTTTGAAAAAGTGACGGACTCCTCGCAACGACAAAAAGTGCGTTTCTACGTCATTGCGAGCGGAGCGAAGCAATCTCAACCGCTGAATATCGAGTTTGGCAACAAGCCCGTAAGCAGGAATCCATAGTTTCGAATGTCCTGGATTCCGCATCAAGTGCGGAATGACAGCAATGCAAATCACTTGTTACAGAGCACCGGGACTTCGATGCTATTTGCGTTTGAGAAATCCTTTTCGAAATATCAGTATAACCTCTTCGGCGGCAAGTGCAAATAATTTTTATAAGCCCGTGAGCCGGTTTGAGGAATTGAAAGTAACGACCGTTGAGCTAAAAGAGTGATTCAGTATGAGAAAGGGGGGAGGGGCGCCAGGGCTATAGTAGCGCCCCCATGAACTATTCCAGTTTAATCGTTCTTTATCTGCCTCTTTTTCTAAGAAGCGTTATCGCACCAAACGCCAGCAGCCAGATTGTTGCCGGCTCCGGAATCAGGGTCAGATAGTCCTGCTTGCCGTCGTAAACAAAAGCCCGCAAATCTGCCTTTGGCCCTGTTCCGTCAAGTGCGTGCAGCATACTGTTTGCTTTGCTGGTGTCTAGCCCTGTGGCATAAAATCCGCCTGAGCCGCATGTGCCGTCAGTGGTAACATCCCACAAAGCTGGTGATGCAGGCAGGTCCTCGTAAATGATTTCCCAAATTACTGCTGCGAAGGCCTCGGCGTCGCTGTTTTGCTGTTCTGTATAAGTTCCGCCGGCGGACCAGGCAGGGTCATAGAATCTGCCCCAGGCCTCGCGGAGATATTCGGCCTTTTCAGAACCGATAATTACACCGGGTGATGTGCCCGGCTTTTGTGCATCTTCCGGCTGGACTACTTCGTATGTCTTCGTATAGTTCGGAGCATATTCCGACAGCTCTAAGCAGAATGTTGCAATCAAGCCGTTCTCCCAGAGCTTGCCTTCGCCGGTCCCATCGCTTTTATAGAGCATATACACGCCGATTCTTACATTGTTACCGTTCTGGCCGCCGCCCCACAGCCGAGCCAAGCCGCCTGCGCTGTAGCCGTCGTGCCGGACATCTACCGTGCTGATGCAGGCCTGTGCAAGTGATGACAATATTAGAGTAATGCCCGCCAGTGTGATTGTTAGTGTTTTTCTGTTCATCTTTTCTACCCCCATTTGATTTGTTAGTAATTTTCTGTGAAGATTGTTTTCAAGGTGTTGGATTACTTAAGTCGTGTGTCTTATCTTCACCCCCATTTGTAAAGTGTATTTTATCTTTTTTGAAATCTAAAGTCAAGAGAAATGTTTCCTATTTTACCAATTTTATTTAGATTATCTTTTTGTTTTTGATTTTTTGGCGGTTGTGCACCTCAAAGATATGTTTTATGGGACTGGCTGAATGAATAAATTATGCGCTTATAGATTTTGCCTCGGCTGTTATCGTGTTGACCGGCGAACAATATCGTAATCCTGCGGGAGTAATTGCAGGCGGATTAGGAATCATTTGGCATAAGATACCTGTCGAAAAAATCCTCGACCATTTTATCGATGTCCGTGCTTGTGAATCCGCCGTGGCCGCCGCCTTCGACCGTATGAAAACTGACCGGCACACCCGCATCTTTCAGTGCCTGGTAGAGAAGCTCGCTCTGGTTATGCGGGACAAGCGGGTCTTTATCGCCGTGAACAATCAAAAAAGGCGGGTCGTCCCTGCTTACATAAGTAATAGGATTGGCCCTTTGGCAGGCATCTTTGTTATCCTGAATTGCGCCCCCAACCAGCTTTGACTCCGGCGAATCGGCGGCATCGTGCTGCATACTGCTGGCAAACTGGCTCATCTTCGTAAAATCGGTCGGGCCGAAGAAATCACAAACTGTCTGAATACCGCTGGAAAATTTAAGGTTTCCGCCCTTGTCAAAATCCTTTATATTGCCCGTAGTGCCGAGTAAGGCGACAAGATGCCCCCCCGCCGATGCGCCCCAGGCGCCGAAGCGTTTCGGGTCGATATTATATTGGCCTGCATTTGCCCGCAACCAGCGGACAGCCGCTTTGCAGTCCTCAAGCTGGGCAGGGAAGATTGCGTGCTGGCTCAATCGGTAATTGATGCTGGCGACCGCATAGCCTCTGCTGACAAACCGCCGGGCAGGGCAGTGGCTTTTATCACCCCCCAGCCAGGCACCGCCGTGCACCCAGATTATCAACGGCATCGGCCCGCCGTTGCCTGCCTTCTCATGCAGATACAAATCCAGCTTGTTGCGCTCGTGGCCATTCGGGATGTATTCAATGTCGCGCAGAGTGCGAATCTCTGCATTGCCGGCGGCGACTTCGGATTCTTCTGGCTTCTTGGCAGAGGCGGTTTTCCTGCTGTTGTTGCCTGAACTATTGCAGCTGGTCGTGAAGGTAAATAGTGTTACTAAAACGACAGCGGCTTTGCACAATATATCTGTTCGTCGATTCAGTATCTCCAAAACTCCTTTTTAATATAATAGGGTATCTCTAAAACTTAAGGGTGTCTCTAAAAATTAATGAAGTTCAGTGCAGTTTGTCGCACATTTGATATATTTAGCTCATTGACAATTAAATTACGGTTATTCATATCATTGGCAAAGGATTGAACATGATGCAGACAGGGCTTTTCGATTGGCAAAGACGTTTTGAGCAACTTGAACAAGGCGGTGTTCCGCTCGTTAAACTCAACGAAATAGTGCATTGGGAGAAATTTCGCCGTTCTATTGAAATTATTCGGGACAAACAACGAAAGTCCAATGCAGGCAGAAAGCCTTTCGATGCAATTGTCATGTTCAAAATAATGGTATTGCAGTCGCTTTATAATTTTTCTGATGACCAGATTGAATTTCAAGTCAGAGACCGTCTGAGTTTTATGCGTTTTTTGGGATTCTCTGTTAGTGATATTGTTCCTGATGCCAAAACCATTTGGCTGTTTAGAGAGCAGCTTGCCGAAGCCGGCATTGTCGAAAAACTTTTCAAGCAGTTTGATAAATTTCTCAGCGAAAACGGCTTTTCTGCTAAAAAGGGGCAGATAGTTGATGCAAGCATAGTAGCCGCACCCAAACAGCGTAACAGCAGAGAAGAGAACAAGGCCATCAAGAACGACAATACTCCCGAGGACTGGAGCGGTAATAAAAAACGCCAGAAAGATATAGATGCTCGCTGGGTAAAGAAGAACGGCAAAAACCAATTTGGTTATAAAAACCATATTGACATAGATGTTGAACATAAGCTTATTCGCAACTACGAGGTCACGCCTGTCTCTGTTCATGACAGCAATGTTTTTGAGCAGCTGCTTGACAAAAATAACAGCAGCCGAGATGTGTGGGCAGATTCTGCTTACGGCTCTTTTGAAGAGCGACAATCTCTTTGCGGGCAGGGTTTTCGCAGCCATATCCAGCGAAAAGGTTATCGCTATAAGAAGTTGACTCAGCGTCAGATACAGGGCAACTATAATCGAGCAAAGATTCGCAGTCGGGTTGAACACATATTCGGAGTTTAGGCGATGCGAGCGGGTAATCTGCTCATACAGACAATTGGTTTGGTGCGTGCCAAGGCGAAAATAGGTTTGCGAAATCTTGCGTATAATATAGACAGGTATTGCCTGCTGGCAGAGACTTAGCCAATGGAGGTTCCGCAGTGGAACTGAAAAAACAGATGATGCAGCTTGATGGCAATGGCTAATGCAGCCGCAATGATGGGAATAACCGCAATTTTGTAGTAGAGGTTTCAATTTTATTACTCGAAAACTGTTAACTGAAAATTTTGGCCTCTAAAATGCAATTTTTAGAGGTACCCTTAATGTTTATTAATGCCTGTAACGAAACTACTCGTTACTCTCTGTCATTCCCGCGAAAGCGGGAATCCAGATAATTTCGTTAAAGTTATTTTAGGTTTTGTTATAGACTCTTAGATTATTTTTTATCTTCAAAAACATAAACAGCATAATAGATTCAAACGCTTTAACGTTTATGGCCGACCCATCGACGCCCTGCGTTATTTCTTCATAAACCACGCCCAGCCCGCCAAGACCACCAGCAGGAGATATTGATTGTGAAAGAAATCACCAGATGGGCAATTTAAGTGGTATTGAAAGGGGGTCTTATTTTGTTTGTCCTGCGAACGGTTTTGGTTTTTTGTCAATAAAACCTTTATTTTGAAGTATTTATGAAATTACCCGTATTTTAAATATAGCATATCTATTTTTGAAGAATTTTCTTGACATTGTTCCGATAAAATAGTACATTTAGGAAGAATAGGAGGAGTATATGAAGAGATATGTAGCCATAGTCTTGGTTTTTGGCTTTGCTTCAGCAGCTAATGGCGGTTTGGTTCTATTCGCTAACGGCGATCCTGCGCCGTATGATATTTGCTTTCCACCTTCGGAGATAATTTCATTTAGCATGGTATTAACATCTGGTTCAAGTTGCAGCAGTTACGAAGTGACATTCCAGCTTTCGAATAATCAGGTGACTTTTATCGACCCTGATGCTGTTACATTTCCAACTCTTTTTGACTCTCCTGGTGAAGTTTACGACTCAAGTACTGCGCATATTAGTGTTCTGGCTGCGCAGCTTTCAAGTCCACCAGTGCAAGGCGCTGCTGTTCTGGTGGACAATGTGCTGGCTCAAAGCGGAGTGCTGTATGATTGCCTTTTGACTTTAACCGTTAACGGATATACAAAAGTTGACGGAAAGGAACTACCACAAGGAACTATTATTGACCAAACTCGTCTTTGGTATATTCCCGAACCTGCAACGCTTTTGCTGCTCGGCGCTGGAGGACTTTTCCTGCGTCGTCGTAAATAAAACGACAATTTGACAATTTAAACCGACAGATTAATTTATTGAAGAGGCAGGGCTTTTGACTTGCCTCTAAAGGACGGCGTTTACGACCATCCCATCGACGCCCTGCGGTATTTCTTCATAAATCACGCCCAGCCGGCCAAAACCACTTCAAGAAGATATTTGGAGTAATAAATTTGCCGCCTTTGGTTTTCTTTGACTTGCGATAGATTTTCTTATACACTGTGAAGAATTAATATCTTCGGCGGCTAAATTATGAACTATCAGTTCGACAAAGAGAACATTTCGCAGCACGTGGTCAAATACGGCGTTGATGTTCGACCGGCTGTGTCTGTCAGGGATGAAAAGGCCCGGCTGCAGGACTATTGCAACCGGCTGATTGAACAATTCCCCGAAGTCTTTGAGACCATCATCGTCGGCCCAAGGGACTTGAGAGTCCAGAAAGCTTTTGTTCTGCCAAACGGTGGCAGGGTCGAGCTGCCGACTTTTCTATTGACCGCCCGCGGGCCGGTCTTCACTTTCCCCCAGCGTATGTTCATTAACGAAGTGCAGGATATCAACATCAGCGAAAAGGACAGAATTTTTCGCAAGGCCCTTGAGCAATTACGAAGCACATTTACCAGTATAACGGTCCCGCGCGTAGGCGTGGTCAACGAAATTGTTTTTGACACCGGCGAAATAAACTCCGTTGAGATTCTGGCAAGCAATCTGAAAGGCGACCTCTGGAGAGAGAGGATAAGGAATTTGACAATCCGCCTTCAGGCCCCGGCGCAGGAAAAAAATATTAATCTTGAAATCAGGCCGACTCAGGCAAGACGAACCGGCAAAGCGGATATGGCCGTCGGTGAAAATATAAGGTTCGGCCTGATTGTAAACGTCGATATAAATAATCTTCAAATCAAGAATAATCTGACAGCCGCCGAGATAAATGATATCCTTGCTTTTGCCGACGATTACGTTCCTGATGAGCTGATAAAATTTTTGAACAACGAGTATTGAAGTATTCCACGTCTGGCAAATCCAACCACCATTTTTTAACGGAATATCTCTTTGTCCTTAATCCGTTTTAAACGCTGCGAAGATATATTTCGGATGATAGCGATGGTATCGATTATATAATCGCCTGGTATTGATAATAAAAAGAATTGAAGTGATTTGATTATAAAAGGAGAACAGGGCTGGGTGCGGAGGGAGAGGAAAAAGCGAGATATCCCCAGCCCTGTTGAATGCTTAAAAACTGGTTATCATCAAATAAGACGCTCTTAACTATTATTATATTTCAAGGATTTCTATATGTCTATACTTTTTTTAAAAATATTTGTTCAAATTCAAAAAAAATTCCTGTTGTGGAAAAAATCAAGTAAACCGCCCCAATACACGCTCATACGAATCTAATCGTTGATATTTATCGAACATTTTGGTAGGAAATATAAGTTAAATTGTTTAAATTTACGTAATTCGTATAAAAAGTAGGAAAAGGTAAGGGCGTTTATTAGGATTATCCTATGCTTACAGACAATATCCTCGAACTTATTGGAAATACGCCCCTGTTGCAGTTAAAGGGCGAGAGGATTTTCGCCAAGGCCGAGTTTTTCAATCCCGGCGGCAGTATCAAAGACCGCGTTGCCCTGGCTATGCTCGAGGCCGCCCAGCGGGATGGCCGGCTGAAACCGGATTCGATTATTGTCGAGCCCACCAGCGGCAATACGGGCATCGGCTTGGCCCTGGTCGGAAGATTGATGGGCTATTGCGTCAGAATCGTTATGCCGGAGGGAATGAGCGAGGAGCGAAAGAAACTCATAAAGGCCCTCGGCGCCGAGCTTGTTCTCATACCTGATGCTGAAGGCCTGCCGGGTGCGGTGCGGAGGGTCGAGCAAATGGCCGCCGAAGACAGCCGGATTTTTGTGCCGCAGCAGTTTGAAAATCCCGAAAATCCACGCGTCCATTATGAGCACACCGCTCGTGAGCTTTGGAGGCAGATGGGCGGTAATATCGACTGCTTCGTGGCAGGCGTCGGCAGCGGCGGAACCCTGCAGGGCGTAGGAAAGTTTCTCAAGGAGCACAAAGCCGATGCCAAAGTTATAGCCGTTGAGCCGAAGGGAATCTCTGCTTTATTGGGGCACGAGCCCGGCCTGCACCAGATTCAGGGAATTGGCGACGGCTTTATTCCGGGCGTGCTCGATGTTTCGCTGGTCGATGATGTAGTGGAGGTCAGTGATGATGATGCTATCCAGACAACCCGTCAGCTTGGCACGGACTTCGGCCTGCTGGTGGGTATCAGCTCCGGCGCTAACGTCTGGGCGGCACGCCGATTAACGAAAACCATTGACGGCAATATCACGACTGTCCTGCCGGACAGGGCTGAGCGATATTTTAGCACCGCCTTGATGTGATACCTTATAATCGTAATTGTTTAATTTATAGATATTTGATTGTTGTTTTTTAAATCTCCTGTTGGCAGCTTGATATTATTGTGAGCATATAGTAAAAAAGGGCTGAGGTCAGGAGAAGAAGGTGGGGGGCGAGATACCTCAGCCCAGAGGTTGGAGCTTAAATCTGACCTGCTTAACAGGATACGGGCTGAGGCCGGGAGAGATTTAGAGGAGCTTATGACCCAAGCCCGTGATTCAATATACAGTCAGATACTGCTTCAACCGGCAAAAATACGGTTCGAAAAATTGCTTATATTAGACACCATCCTCGTCTGTAGGCAGGATTGAATGACCTCCTGTCACAATCAGTTATATGCTCGGCTGACTATAACAAAAAAGTCAGAAAATGCAACAAAAAAATCGGCTAAATGCAAAAAAATTTCTGATTGTTTCTGATATGAGCACCAGCAAATTCGGTCTTAACAGCGACATTCTGTAGCAAAAAGCTGTTCCTCGATTAGATATAATCGTGCCTGAAAAAACTTTAAGGCAGCCGGCTTGTTCATTTAGACCACCACAAGACGTCAAAAATGGGGTGGAAACACTTCTTTAATATCTGTATTTCAAAGAGATTTTCCTTTATTTTTTTGAAAAAGTGGTCATAATATATATATACACATAAATCCTTCTCATCGGCTGCTGGTATCGCCGAGGGGCTGGGGAGACGAATGTATGTGCAGAGGTTGGCAGAGAAGGTATGCAGGAAGATTTAAAAGGAAACGGAGGGGACGATGGGAAAAGTAATCCTTACAGCATTGGTGGTGCTGACTTTCTGTGGCTGTGAGGAGAATGAGTCGGGGAAGAAGGGTAATCCTGCAGCCGAGAAGGCGGCGGCTGCCTCGGCTGAGGCCTGGCTCTGGTTAGTCGATGCCGGCAGATATGCCGATAGCTGGGAGCAGGCAGCGAGCAGTTTCAGGGCCAACATAGCAAAAGAGGCCTGGCTGATGTATTTTCGCTCGCTCAGGGAACCTTTGGGCAGAATGGTTTCAAGAGAGTTGATTTCCACGTCATACACAAAATCACTTCCGGGGGCGCCGAAGGGTGAGTATGTTGTTATTCAATACAGCACGTTTTTTGAAAAGAGAAGGTTTACCATAGAGACGGTAACGCCTATGCTGGACGAAGATGGCGCTTGGAGGGTTTCCGGCTACCAAATTAAATAGCCCAACACAACGAGTCGCCCTGACTTCTGACACCTGAAACCAATTCTTGACGAAGCAGTTTATTTTAACTATCTTGATGTATGTCCGGTTGTAGTCGGAATCTAACGAATTGATAAAAGATGAGTTACCATAAAGTAATAATCGGCGATTCCAGATTGATGTCGGAAGTGAAGGATGAGTCTGTTCATCTTATTATCATTTCCCCGCTTGACGAAAAAGAGAAAGACATAGAAAGATTGCGCCCGGCCAAGAAGGTCGTCTGTCCTTTGGCTGGCATTATTGGAGTATCGAAACAATGAACGCAATGAAATCACAAAGTTTGGCTTTGTTTCCTGATGTAAGCGCTATCGATAAAAAAGATAAAAAAGGGGAAACTACGGAGAAACTTGAACGCCTGGATTTACACGGGGCGTTGAAAGGCAAAATATTATCACTTTGCAGATTAAAATATGGCGAAATATGGGAGGACAAATCCAGAGGACACAAGGTAGGCGTGCTCGATGCTACAAAGGTTGAAGATGTTGAAAAAATAGTAGGACACGAAGGAGCCGAACTTATAATAAACGACCCACCTTACAATGTAGTAGTAGGAAATGCCAATACGGATAGGCTGTTTAAGATAAGCTTACAGAACTATTTGGACTTTTCGGGAAAGTGGATTAAAAATGCAACAAAAGTAATGGATGAGAATGCTCATTTGTATGTATGGATAGGGGCAGATTACAAAGATAATTTCCAACCGCTTCCGGATTTTATGATTTTGATGAGAAAATTCAGGGAAATAGAACCAAGAAACCTTATCACTTTGAGAAATCAAAGGGGATATGGAACTCAAAAAAATTGGATGTGGATAAGGCAAGAACTCTTGCATTATATAAAAGGCAACCCGGGATTTAAGGTTGTTTACACCGACATCCCCAAAGTCTTAAAGGGATATTATAAAATTATAAATGGGGAATTACTGGAAAACTTAGAACGAAGTAAGTCAAACACAATAAGGCCTGGGAACGTCTGGATAGACATTCAACAGGTTTTTTATCGCTTGGAAGAAAACGTCCCCGGATGTTATGCACAGAAGCCCTTGAAAGCAATCGAAAGATTAATTCTTACCAGCAGTGAACAGAGTAACCTTATTTTAGATTTCTTTGCCCATTCGGGGACTACACTTATTGCGGGAGAAAAACTTAAAAGAAGAGTTTTTACATTCGACATCGACCCGATTTTCGCAGAGATTACCATAAGAAGATTAGAAAATTACAGAAAAACGGGGAAAACCGGCTGGCAATGGAGAAATCCTTTTCCCGAAATAGAACAGGAGAAAAGTGAGATGAGATGGACATAAAACAGTTAAAACAATATTTAGAGAATCTAACTAAGTCTTTGGAACCGGAAGACAGCAAATTTTTCAAGGCACGGTTAGGAAGTCTAATATCTGTTTTTCCTTTTAATGAATACGAATACATCCTTAATGTTTCTTCTGGGTAAAAAAATCATTACATTCCAGGAATATGAAAGATTGAGAAAGAAATATATATCTTCTAATCTCTATTTAGAACTTTATGGCATCGCGCCTCGTGCCTTTGGAGAAGTATGGGGTCACCCTCACATCATAGATATCGGCGACAGGTTTAAAAGAGCCGATAAAGATTTAGCCCCTTCATATGAGGGCCAATATGACCTGTGGCTTGAAGGTATAAAGGTTGAAGTGAAGGCCTGCAGGTCAATAAATACAAAGAAAAAAGGAAACTTAATGGCAAAGGCCTTAAGGTATTCATCGAACGAACCGTTTTGGATGAATTACCAACAGATTAAACCGGATATGGCAGACGTCTTTATTTTTATCGGTGTGTGGGTTGACCAGATAGTATATTGGGTTATGTCTAATAAGGAGATAAAGAAAAGCAAGTACCTGAGCCCTCAGCATAGAGGAGGGATAGAATATCAGATAGGGATAACACATAAAAATATTAATGAATTCGATATCTACAAAGTAACCCCTCAAAGTCTCGGAGACACAGTTCTTAGAAAAGGAAAGAAAGAATGAATTTGTCCCTTGAGGGGGAGTTTTTCAGAAGGATTTTTTTATGCTCAAAAGAACACATACCTGCGGGCAGCTTCGGCTGGAAAATGCCGGGAAAAAAGTAACGTTGGCCGGCTGGGTCCATTCTTATCGAGACCACGGAAATCTGGTTTTCTTTGATTTACGCGACCGATACGGCCTGACCCAGCTTGTCTTCAATCCCGAAAGACAGCCCGACGCCCACAAGCTGGCAAGAACCGTCCGCTGCGAATGGGTGATAGCAGCCAGGGGCATCGTCCAGCCCAGAAGCGAAGGAATGGAAAACCCGAAGCTGCCCACCGGACAGATTGAAGTGGCCGTCGAACAACTGGAAATTCTCAACGTCGCAAAGACGCCTCCTTTTGAAATCGACGCTGCGGAAAAAATCGGCGAGGAGCTTCGGCTGAAAAACCGCTACCTCGACCTTCGCCGACCGCAGATGCAGCACAAGCTACAAATCCGACATCGAGTAAAAAAAATTGCGCGGGACTACTTTGATGCGCTGGGCTTCTGGGAGATTGAAACGCCGATGCTCGCAAAGAGCACCCCCGAAGGCGCAAGGGACTTCCTTGTGCCCAGCCGGCTGACGCAGGGCTGCTTTTATGCGCTGCCGCAGTCGCCTCAGCTTTTCAAGCAGATTCTGATGGTCAGCGGCATCGACAAATACTTCCAGATAGTCCGCTGCTTCCGCGATGAAGACCCAAGAGCCGACAGGCAGGCGGAGTTTACACAAATTGATGTTGAGATGAGCTTTGTTGACAGCAATGACGTCATCGCGGTCCACGAAAACCTCGTAGCCAAAATCTGGAAGGAGGTTCTCGGCGTGGATGCGAGGCTGCCGATGAGGCGGATGTCTTACAAAGAGGCGATGGAAAATTACGGCACAGACAGGCCTGATTTGCGATTCGATATGAGGTTAAAGGATATTTCCGACATCGCAAAGCAGAGCACATTCAAGGTCTTTACTTCGGCGATTGAAAATGGCGGTATCGTTAAGGGCCTCTGTGCAGCCGGCGAAAAATATTCAAGGAGCGATATCGAAAAGACGCTGACCGCTTTTGTGGGTGATTATGGTGCGAAAGGGCTGGCCTGGACAAAAATCAAAACCGAAAACAACAGGTTATCAATGGCCGGCGGCTCGGCAAAATTCTTTTCTCCCGAACAGCAGCAGCAGGTCATCGGGCTATTCGGCGCAAAAGACGGCGATATGCTTTTGTTCCTGGCAGACAAAGAGCCGGTCGTCAATAAGGCCCTGGCGCCTTTGAGATGCCGGCTGGCGAAGGAGCTGAAACTCTATAACGAAAAAAGATTCGAGTTTGTATGGGTGATGGACTTTCCGCTCTTTGAATGGAATGAGGATGAGAAGCGGTTTGATTCTCTGCACCACCCGTTCACCTCTCCCGTGCCGCAGGATTTGGAAAAGCTCGAAACCGACCCTGCCAATATCTGCTCGCAGGCATACGATATCGTCGTCAACGGTTCTGAAATCGGCGGAGGCAGTATTCGTATCCACAATCCGAAGGTTCAGCAGAAGGTTTTTGACCTTTTAAAAATCACTAAGCAGCAGGCCCGGGAGCGCTTCGGCTTCTTTCTAAAGGCCCTCGAATATGGTGCTCCGCCTCACGGTGGTATTGCCCTCGGCCTGGACAGAATGATTATGCTCCTTACCGGCACGGACAATATCAGGGACGTTATTGCTTTTCCAAAGACCCAGCGAGGCCAGTGCCTCTTGACCGATGCGCCGAGCGAGGTTGACCAGAAGCAGCTTGACGAGCTGAACCTGCGAACACAAAGACATTCGCACAAACCCGCTCAAAAAACCGGTGAGCAGAATCAATAAAGCGTCTCTGTTTTCTGATACAGTTCAAATTGATTATTATCAATGAAGTGTCTGAGGGATTTAGAATCTTAATTGCACTCGGGCAAAGAAAGTCCTCCCCGGCGTCTCGTGTGCGGTTAGTCCGCCTATCGCGAAGTAAGGACCTCTGGTATTGTTGAATACATCGCTGACGCCAATCATAATTTCACCACACCCGTTGGAGAATTGCCTTGCAACGGTAAGGTCGAGACGGTGCGATGTGCCGATATTATAAATCGTAGTATCGCCGATGACAGGTGTTGTGCCGGTATATCTGAAGTTTGCGTTGAATACCCATCCGCCTGTCAGGAACAGCCGACCGCTTACACCCGCCTTATGCTGGGCGGGGGCATAACTGCGTATATGCTGGTGCGATGCATCTTCCTGGAAGTCATTGTAGGCATACCAGGCCGATAGCCGCCCTGCTTTGCCCTGCAGAGCTAATTCCACCTCGGCGCCCCAGGAATCGGCGCCATCGATATTGTCCGGCTTATAGGTGGTCGAGTAGGCGGTGCTGGTGATTTGATAGCCGATTAGTTTTCTGAAGCGCTGATAGTATGTATCTGCACGGAGGGTCAGGTGGTCGGTGATTTTCCCTGTGTATCCACATTCGAGTGCCCAGGCTTCTTCGTTTTCGAGATTACTGGGTGGTAGTGCATTAAACACATGCGAATCAAGTGGGTATGGAGGCGTCGACAGAGCGAGCCGATGTGTCTCGGCTTTGCGAAGCGACAGCAGCGGCGCCCGAAATGCCTTGGCGAAGCTGAACCGCAGCGTATGGTTTCTTTGTTCGTCCAGCGCATAGAGTGCCGTTAGCCGGGTTGACCAGTCCTCCTGAGTTTCCGAATACCAGTCGCCTCGAATTTGCCCCTCGATGGCCAGCCGACCGCTCACTTTCCAGCGGTCTATCAGAAACACACCTGCCATCTGTTCATCTACCGGTTCGCCATTGAACTGGAGCTGATATGATTGATGCATTTCGGTATCGAGTCGGATGAACCGAAAGTTGCCGCCGACTGACATCTGGTGTCCTTCGACCGGCTCGAAGTTCAACTGCGCCTCGATGTCGTTCTCCATAGTGTAATATTTCATAATGGTGGGCGCCTTGGTATTTGCAAAATTACCGAACCACTGCAGATAGCCCGTGCTGCCGTTTTCAAACCTGTGATTAAGTCTCACATAGGGCCGAACCGTTTCGTTCCAGGCGTTTACCCTCGGATAAACCCCGAGAAACTCATAATCTCCCAGCTCGCCGTGTGTATAGCCGGCTCCGAACGATATATCGGTCCGGTCGGAATAATTGTATATGGCCTCTCCGTCAAATCGCAATTTGCGTGAAAAGTCCAGTGCGTCATAGTTGCCGGGAAAACCTATCAAGCCCTTTACAACAGCGCTTTGTCTCGATTCATATCGGCCGGCGCCGGCTTCGTCGGAACTCTCGGTGTCTTCGTAGCCGACAGATGCACGCCAGCTCCATTTGCCCTGTTTTGTGCCATAGCGCAGATGAGTAAAGGTATCGCCGAATTCGTTTATAGTCGATGTGCCGAAGTATCCCAGAACATCTTCCGGCTTCTTCGTTATTATGTTAATCACGCCGGTAAAGGCATTGGCGCCCCAGGCCGCACCGCCGGGACCTCTGACCACCTCTATACGTTCTATGTCTTCGGGAAATACCGGCAGCCGGTAGAACTCCGAGCCGCCGAAAAGCGGGCTGTCGGCAATCCGGCCGTTGATAAGCGTCAGTGTCCGGTCTGATATAAAATCGTGAAGGCCGCGCACTCCAACGGCGTACCTGAATCGGCTGAGCTTGACGACATCAACACCCGGGCTGAACTGCAACATATCGGGGATATCGGTCAGGCCGCTGTAGTGAATGTCCTCGGCGGTAATTATGCTTACGGGGACCGATGTTTCACCCATCTTTTGGGGCTGCCGGGAAGCTGACACAACCTCCACCTTCATCAGCTCTTCGAGTGACATCTCAAAAAAGTTTTCCGGCTTGTTCGGTTCCTCCTGCTCTGCGAAAAGTCGGGCGTTGAGAAAAACGGCAAGCAGCAGTGCTGATAGAAGTGCGGATTTCTGCATATTATATTTTCTATACCTGTACATATATCAATCCCCCAGTTTGGGCTAAGAACTCTGAGATTGCGGTCTAAGTCCGCAAAGTTGCTGGGCCGGATAATTTATCGACACAAAAAACAGGCGGCTTTATGGGAAAACGCCCTTTTGGGGATGGGTTGGTGTCATTTGCACGTTCTTTATAAATCAGCAATGTCCGAGATTATCGCAGGCACGGCTTGTTTTTTGCTCGCAGATAATAGATAATGGTGCTTATGCGAAAATATATAAAAAGAATTTACCGTAAGGTCCTGGTATTTTTGCGGTTAACGCCGCTTTCGCTGGCGAGAAAGGTCCAGCTTGCGTTTGGAGCTGCGGTAATTTTTACCCTTTCCATTGCGCTTCTGCTGCCGTATATCTGGATGAGCCAGCTCACAAAAAAAGCCGGTTTGGATGCCAGCCGGGCAGCATCACAAATTCTGTTGCGCCGACACTTCCAGGCGGTACAGACTGTCGATTCCGCCCTTGTGCCTCTGGACAATGCAGGTGATGTATTTGATGTGAATGATTCGGATGTGCAGTGGCTGCGCTTGAAAAAAGAACAATACGATAAGCAGCTCCAGCCCCTGACTGATGAGCAGAAGGAAATGGTCGAGCTTTTAATCGCCGATGAGAGCGAGGATGAGAATATTTCCTTTTCCCGGCGTGACGGCACTTTGTCCAGCAGCTATGTGCGGGTCTTCAGGGCCACCGATAGCTGTATAAGCTGTCATAATCCGCAGGGCACTGCCAGCCCTTTGGGCAGAAATGAGCTGATAGGCGCGGTTGTTATTCAGCAGCCCGCTGGCGAGGTCGCCGGCACAAAGTTGTTCAACCTGGTCTGTATTGTTGTTGCCGGGCTCATAGGCGGTACCGGTGCCATCATTGCTTTTTATATGATAACCCAGCGGGTAATCCTTCGACCAATCCGGCAACTACGGGCGCTTGCCAACAACGTTGCTGAGGGCAACCTCGATACAAGAAGCGCAATAAAAACGGGCGACGAATATGAAAAGCTCTCCGCCGCCTTCAATAATATGCTCGATGGCCTGCAGGCCGCTCAGGAAAAGCTCCGGCAGGCGAACAAGCAGCTCGATGACAAAATTGCGGAGCTTTCCGGCAGAAACATCGAGCTGTTCAAAGCGAACAAGGTCAAGAGCGAGTTCCTCGCAAACATCTCGCACGAATTCAGGACACCGCTGAATGCCATACTGGGTTTTGCGCAGGTCCTGAAAGAAAAGCCGAAGCAGTTGAATCAGGAAAAAGCCCGCAGGTATATTGAGAATATTATCACCGGCGGCAACCGCCTGTTGAATATGATTAATGACCTGCTGGGCCTGGCCAAAACAGAAGCAGGAAAACTCCAGATGCACATAGAAAAGGCCTCTGTGCAGGAGCTTCTTAAATCACTTGTGGCTTCGTTCTCGCTGCAGACAAAGGAAAAGAAAATCAAGGTCAAGCTTACTGTCCGGGATGAAATCCCAATTCTTGTGACGGATATTGGCAAGGTTCAGCAGGTTCTTTATAATTTTATGAGCAACGCCGTGAAGTTCACTCTGCAGCGGGGTAGAATTGAAATTTGCGTGCAAATGCTCGATGAAAAAATGGTGCGGTTTTCGGTAACGGATACCGGCTGTGGTATTGCCGATGTTGATAAGGAAAAAATCTTTGAAAAATTCCGCCAGGCGGACGGCACAATTAACCGCGAATCGACAGGCAGCGGCCTGGGCCTGGCTATCAGCAAGGAATTAGCTGATATGCTCGCCGGCAGTATCGGCCTTCAGAGCGAACCCGACAAGGGCTCAACCTTCTGGCTTGATATACCGGTAGTGCTGACCAGAGACGAGCCCGGCCGGCAGTAACAGGTTAATCGGCAGCCGGGGCGATAGCTTATTAACCAACTCAAGGGGAAAATTATGAATCTTATAATTCTGTCTCTTTCTTTGTGTGTAACTCTCTCGGCCCAGCTGGCTGGTGAGGATACCCATCCGTTCTCTATCCACGATATGCTGGCGATGGAGCAGCTTTCCGGCCCGCAGGTCTCGCCGGACGGAGACTGGATTGTCTTTGTAATTCAGAAGACCGACCTTGAAGAAGACAAGGGTAGAAAAAACCTCTGGCTGGTTAAAGCTGACGGGACAGAGCTTCGGCAGTTGACCACGCACATAGAAAACGATTCCAATCCGCGATGGGCGCCGGACAACAGAACTATCTACTTCATATCGAAGCGCTCGGATACGTCGCAGGTCTGGCGTATCAGAATCGACGGCGGCGAGGCCCGGCAGGTTACCGACCAGCCGCTCGACGCTGCAAATCTTGTCGTCTCGCCGGACGGAAAACATATCGCTTTTACGATGGAGGTCTTCCCCGACTGTAATACGGCAGAGACAAAGAACCGCCTCGATGAAATTGAAAAGAAAAAGGCAAAGGGCAGAATTTACGACCGGCTCTTCGTTCGCCACTGGGATACCTACAAAGACGGCAGGCGCTCGCATTTGTTCGTAATGCCTGCTGATTCAAACGATGCAGTTGACGTGATGCGGAGTATGGACGCCGATACGCCTTCCAAACCATTTGGCGGCCCGGGGGAAATCACATTCACGCCCGATGGCAAAGCCGTTATATTTACCGCCCGCGATGTCGGCCGACAGGAGCCCTGGTCAACCGACTTCGATTTGTATCTTGTGCCCGTTGACGGCTCGCAGCCGCCGAAATGTCTGACCGAAGAGAACCAGGCCTGGGATACAAATCCCGTTTTCTCTCCCGACGGCAAAACGCTTGCGTATCTGGCAATGGAAAGGCCCGGCTATGAGTCCGACAGATTTCGGATTGTTCTTATGCCTTGGCCGAATGGTAAAAAGAAAATCCTGACGGAAAAATGGGACCGCAGCCCATCGTCGTTCTGCTGGTCAGCCGACGGCAAAACCATCTACGCATCGGCTGACAACATCGGCCAGAAATCACTCTTCGCCGTTGACGTCAAGACCGCCAATGTTAAAACAATCGTCGAGCAGGGTTATGTCGTTTTGGGCGGTGTTACGGATAACAGGATTATTTTCGGCCTGAAGAACCTGCGCAGTCCCGTGGAGCTTTATTCGATTAAACCTGATGGCGGTGACATCGGTCCAATCACGAGCATAAATTCTGAAAAAGTCGCAGCCGTCCGTATGGGCGAATACGAGCAGTTTTCTTTCGAGGGCTGGAACGATGAAACCGTTTATTGCTATGTGCTAAAGCCGATAGATTTCGACGTCGACAAGAAATATCCCGTGGCATTTCTCATTCACGGCGGCCCGCAGGGCTCGTTCGGCAACACATTTCACCACCGCTGGAATCCGCAGGTCTATGCGGCATCCGGATACGCCTGTGTTATGGTGGATTTCCACGGCTCGGTCGGCTATGGCCAGAAATTTTGCGATTCCATTCGGGGCGACTGGGGCGGCAAGCCGCTCGAAGACCTGCAGAAAGGCCTGGCCGCCGCTTTGAAGCGATACCCCTGGATGGATGGCGACAGGGTGGCGGCGCTGGGCGCATCGTTCGGCGGGTATATGATTAACTGGCTCGCAGGGGTATGGCCGGACCGATTCCGGTGTATGGTCAATCACGATGGCTCGTTTGACGAGCGAATGAGCTACTTCGATACGGAAGAGCTTTGGTTTCCCGAATGGGACCACGAAGGAACGCCCTGGGAAAATCCGGATGGTTATGCAAGGCACAACCCGATAGATTTAGTCGGCAAATGGAAGACGCCGATGCTGGTTATCCACGGTGCGCTGGATTATCGCGTGCCGGAAACGCAAGGGATGGCCACTTTTAACGCCCTGCAGCGGCTTGGCGTTCCCAGCAGGTTATTGTATTTTCCTGATGAGAACCACTGGGTTTTGAAACCCGCCAACTCGATTCTCTGGCACGAAACCGTCCTCGCCTGGCTTAATCAGTGGACGAAATAATATCACCATCTCAAACCAGTTACTTGTACAATTACGCAAAGGCCTGACTTCCACAGTAATATTATAGGGGCACCAGCAAGCAACCCACATGTCAAATGATTCTGGAATATTCCAATTTGGAATATTTCCGCTTCTACATTACAGTTTTGCACAAAGGTTATGAATAAAACCATTTATTCGCAAGAGTATAGACACGTTGTAGCGCGCCTCAGAGAGGCAAGAGAGAAGGCACATCTTACGCAAAAACAAGTTGCTGAACTTTTAGGCGTAACACAGTCCTTTGTCTCCAAAATCGAATCCGGGCAATACCGAGTAGATGTGGTTCAATTATCTCAATTTGCAAAGTTATATAAAAAGGACCTCAAGTTTTTTATCAAGTAATATGGCAAAGATTCAAGAACTACTGCATGGCCGGAACGAGAGAATCGATTACGATGATATTATCGAAAAGCATCCATGGATAGTGCAGACAAACCAACAATGTATCATTAGTCCAGATAGCGATGGGCTTCTTTGTGGGCTTTTTATGTCACACATACTTAATTGGCAGATAAAGGGCTTTTATGATGGGAAGGTAATGGTTTTAGAAGAAGGAATATCAGCAGAAGATTGTATATTTTTAGATATGGAAATTTTTCGAAGAAATATAAGAAGTGTAGGTCATCACATGATTCTTTATAACGTAAATGATAGGCCTAATACTTGGGACAACTTTGACAATTGTATTCAACCGAACATTTTAAGAGGATATGACTATCTTCATACATTTCGTCTAAAATACCCTCTGGCAACTATACACCTGCTGCTTGGAATCGTCTCGTCTGACGCAAAAGTAGAAATTCTTGAATCTGCGATTTTTCCTTTACTTTTCACAGATGGAACATATCAGGTGCTTTTCAAATACCCTGAAAACGTCCTCAATTGGTTGAATTATCTTCGAGCCGATGAATTCCAAAGCCCTTTAAAAGCAGTATTTGAAAATGATGACTTTTCTGTATTCCGCCTTATGCATGCTATGGACGAATTTTTCAGGGAAAGAGATAAAATCTCAATACCTAAAGAACGAGGAGACCGATTAAGAATATCCGACACAAAAGGTGAACCTTATAATATAGTAGCAAGCAACACCGGACATCAACTAAATTGCAATGCTTTGGAACGTATTACAAGGTTTATACAGATGTTATCACAGCTTACGCAATGGTCATACACCCCTGATAAGTGGGCCTGGAGCAACTGGAAGCTTTACAAATTCAAAAAACAAGCCCTGTCGAAGCTTAATACTCAAAAGTACAAAAACTTAATAAAACGAAGACCCCTCTCTTGGGCGATAACCGCAGGGCAACGGCTTGAGTATACGATTGAAAAACCTGACACGATTGATTAAAGGCTACCCAAATAAATAATCGTCTGTTCTCTTAAGACGCTCACGAGCAATCTGGCAGTATTCTTTGCATATATCAAAACCAACAAAATTCCTCTTAAGTTTTTTTGCAGCGACGGCTGTAGAGCCACTACCTACAAACGGATCTAAAACAACACCATTGGGCGGGCAGAAACACTGAATGAAGTCATATGGAATTTTGTCGGGGAATGGTGCTGGATGTTTTCTTTTTAATGAGTTCTTATCCCCAGCCATAAGGTAGTTCCAGATAGTTCCCCTACATTTCGTTTCGTTTATCTTACGTGTAACTGTCTTGTTTGTTCGACCATCTGTTCTTCTGCTGCCACTTCCTGTCATCACCTTGCCCCCGTGCTTGGATTTGATTTTCAAAGGTTCTTTATTGAAATATTGTGGTTTCTTGCCCTTCATAAAAATTGGCATATACTCGTGGTCTATTCGAAAACGTTTTTTCCACCACGCACCTTCGCTTCCATACTTTCTATAAATAACTGTTTCAAATAATCGAAGGCCAATGTTGTCGCACCAGTCCACAATCGTTCTGAAAGACGTAAGTGTTTTAGCAAAATCTTTCGTTTGGTCTTGTATAACCATTACCGCAATTCCGCCATCTTTCAGAATCCGGAAGATCTGTTGTCCAGTAGCATGTAGGTCATACTCAAATCCTTTATATTTTCTAATACCATCATACGGAGGAGATGTAACAACCAAATCAATGCAATTAGGAGGTAGCTGTTTCATTCCTTCTACACAATCCATACAAATAATATTGTTTAACCACTTTTTGGATATGTCAACCTGTTGAGATTTACTTTGTCCCTCATAACTTATCCCTTTGTTTTCTTCGCTCTCGGCCAAAGCGATACCATTCCCTTTTTCGATTATCTGGCCATAACCATCTGGAGCTAATTTATAGGTTCTCTTGTCAATTCGTGTGATAGCCAGAATGCTACTCATTATCAGTTTATGCGAACGTATAAATTCTTTGACCCAGCTACGCTCTCGGAAAATCCAGCGGGGTTTGTGGGTTTTTGCATCGGTGGGGATGTCGGTTTGTATTTCTTCGTCAAGTCCTTCAACTTTCAGCGTAATCGGATTGCCCAGGCCGGATTTTTTGTTAGGGCCGCCAAAGACGTCAGGCGGGAAAAAATCCTTGCCGCAGGGGCGCAGATTCAGATTGCCGTATTTGATGGATGCCTTCGTTAATTTGATTGTCCGTGTTTCCATCGGCCTGCCTATACGTTTTTAACCCAAAATCAACACCCAGCAAGGAATACTCGTGCTGCGTAGCGAAGTTGCTTCGCAGAGTAGTATTTGACCTTTCCAGACGCTGGCATTATAATACAACACTTTACTGATGGCTATATCAATTGCTTATGCGTAGTAAATACTACAAAGTGTGAGAAAAAGGAGTTCTGATGGGTAGAAAATTTGTAAGGGCGATTTTTCCGGGCTCGTTCGACCCGATTACGAACGGCCATCTCGATGTTATCGAACGCGGCATCAAGCTCTTCGACGAGCTGATTATAGCGGTGGGCAAAAGTCCGGTCAAAAACCAGCTCTTTACCCCGGAAGAGCGGGTGGAGATGATAGAAGAAATTATTCGAAAAAGGAAAATGTCGGGCGTTCTGGTCGAGGGCTTCGACGGCCTGACCGTCGAATACGCCGCCAAGAAAAAAGCCGATGTCATCCTGCGTGGCCTGCGGAGCTTGACCGACGTTCAATACGAATTTCAGCTTGCGATGACCAACCGGGCCGTGGCGGGAATTGAAACTGTATTCGTTATGACCAGTGAGAAGTATGGCTTTACAAGCTCGACTTTGATTCGCCAGATTGCTTCTTTAGGCGGAGACCTGTCGAACCTCATCCCGGAAAACGTCCATAATCGTCTCAAGCAGCGATTTGATAGGGGCAGGTAATTCAATGGTAACTGGTAAAACGGTTAAATGGTTAACCAATAACCAGTAACCAGTAACCAGTAACCAGTAACCAATAACCAGTAACCAATAACCAGTTACGAGATATGTTTACAATTAGTGTTGAAACGCACTTCCGGGCGTCGCACCAGTTAACTATGCCGGACGGCTCAAAAGAGCCGCAGCACAGTCATAGCTGGATAGTGTCTGCCGAGGTCAGCAGCAGCAAGCTCAACAGAATGGGACTTGTGATGGATTTTGGCCGATTGAAAGCAATGCTCGATGAAATTGTGGCACAGTTCCAGGATGTTTCTTTGGAAGAAGCCGTTTTTTTTCGCCGGAACAACTCATCGGCTGAGAACGTAGCCAGGTATATATATGGCGGACTTCGAGCCAAACTGCCCAAAGGTGTCCGGCTCCGGTGCGTTACGGTTGTCGAGGAGCCGGGCTATTCGGCCGGGTTCGCCGCCGATGAGTTGGACAAAGATGAATAAAGAAAAACTAAGTAAATCTACTTTTTTAGAGGAGTTATAATTTTGCCGATATTTTTTAGAGATTGACCCGGCTGAGGAAAAAGCTGGTTTTTCTGATTCTCAGTAAAAAAATGTGTGTAAAAAAACCTGTTGTCCTTTATTTCCGTGCGTGTTCAGCGGATTTTTGGTATAATAGTGGATGGTGAAGCTCGATACCGGATGTTTGACATTCGTAAAAGAATAACGAGTATCGAGAACCGAGGTGCGAGTATGCAATGTCAAATTTGTAATGAAAATGATGCCACTATTCATTTGACCGAGATTAGCGACGGCAATCGCACCGAGATGCACATTTGCGAGCAGTGTGCCGCCGAGCAGGGCCTGGCAATCAAGAGCCAGATTCCCCTCAATGAGCTGCTCAGCAACCTGCTGGCAGTTCAGCCGACGGACGACGAGCTATCAGACCCTTCGCAGGTGCAGGCATCGTGTCCGCATTGCGGGCTGACCCTTGAGGATTTCCGCAAGGAAGGTGTCCTGGGATGCCCTTACGATTACGAGGTCTTCGAGAAGCCGCTGCTGCCGCTCATTGAAAGGGCTCACGACGGCAAGACCACACACTGCGGCAAGCTCCCTTCGAAGGCGTCGATGGATACGAAAAAGCATATGGAGCTTTTAAACCTGCGTCAGCGGCTTGAAGCAGCCGTGCAGAGCGAAGATTATGAGCAGGCCGCAAAGTTGCGCGACGAAATTAACAAAATTGAAAAGTAAGAACGCCATACGCTACAGCGATGCGAGTGTGCCATTGCGAGTCCGGCACAGGCGGACTTTGCAATATCGAAATATTTAAACTGCGGTTTGCCGTCAGGCATGGCCAAGTCCATTATCGCAGGTTTTGACTCTGTTAAAGATGAAGCTAACCGATATAAGTAATGATATAAACGAATGGTTTGGCGGCTCCGGGCCAATGGCCGATACCGTTATTTCCTCGCGGATTCGCCTGGCCAGAAACCTTGCCGGATACAAGTTCATAAGCCGCTGCTCGAACGCCGAGAAATCTGAAATTCTCAAAAAGCTCAGGGATGTCCTTATGTCAATTGACCTTGGCGACAAGGTCTTTTACATCAGTGTGGACAAGACACCTCAACTGAATCGCAATTTCCTGGTGGAAAGACATCTTATCAGCCGCCACCTCGCTTTCGGTAAAGGCCCGCGTGGTGTCATCGTCGCCGAGCGGGAATTCTTCTCCGCTATGATTAACGAAGAGGACCATCTTAGAATCCAGGTATTAAAACCCGGCTGTCAGCTCTCAAAATGTCTCGAGCAGATAAACAAAATCGATGATTTGATAGAGCGGAAGGTTGACTATGCCTTCGGTCCACGTTACGGGTATTTGACCGCCTGTCCCACAAATCTTGGCACGGCGATTCGGGTCTCGGTGATGCTGCACCTGCCGGCCCTGAAGATGACGGACCAGATAGAGAAGTTCTTTCACGCCACAAGGGATATGAGTCTTGCTGTTCGAGGGCTTTTCGGCGAGGGCTCCGAGGCGGCAAGCGACTTCTATCAGCTCTCCAACCAGGTAACGCTTGGCGTTTCGGAGGAGGCAATCGTCTCGCAATTTGAGAATGCCATTATCCCTGAAATAGTCGAGTATGAAAATGCCGCCCGAAAAGAGCTTTTGTCGAAGCAGTCCGAGCTTCTCGACGATAAAATTTCCCGTGCGACGGCCCTGCTGCAAAACGCCCAGTTGATAAGCTCACACGAGGCGTTGTTTTTGCTGAGCCATCTGCGGCTGGGCCTGAATATGCGCCGGCATTTAGGCGCTTCCACTCCTGCGCTCGACCGGCTCTCCGAAATCAGCGAAGCGGATGGAAAGAATAATCTTTCAATTGCGACAATAAATCGGCTGTTTATGCTGACTCTGCCTGCTCATCTGCAGTTGAACTACGGCAAGGAGCTTGATTCCACCCACCGCGACGCACTCCGCGCACAAATCATCCGTTCCGCACTAAATGGTTAAGGGATAAATTCTAAATCCTAAGCACGAAAACCTAAACAATATCTAATTACCAAAACTCAAATGACCAAAACATCAAGTTTTGAAAATTGGAACATTGGGTTTTTGAGTTTGTTTAGAATTTAGGATTTAGATATTAGGATTTATCCCTGGTCTTTGCGTTCTCAGCGGTAAATCCGTCCCGAATCTGCCAAAATGGCACTATTAACAAGAAGACAGAAGTCAGGATGCAGAATACAGAAGCTGTAACTGCCTGAAATAAAAGGTCTTAGCTGCTTATATAGATTATGCTTGACTTCTGGCACGGCTTTTGCGAATTAAAATAGCTAACCGCTGTTTTTGCGGGCTATAGAAATAAAATCTCTGTGAACTCTGTGCCCCTTGTGGCAAAAAAGGAGATAATTATGGCTAAAATCATTGGCATAGATTTGGGAACGACCAATTCCGTGGTCGCTATTATGGAAGGCACGGCCCCGAAGGTCCTGATTAATTCTTCCGGCTCCCGGCTGACGCCTTCGGTGGTCGGCTTTACGGACAAGGGCGAGCGGCTTGTCGGCCAAATCGCAAAGCACCAGCAGGTAACCAACCCCGAAAACACCGTATATTCCATCAAGCGTTTTATGGGCCGGCGACACAACGAGGTTGCTTCCGAGGAAAAAATCGTTCCTTATAAAATTACCGGCGGACCGGAAGAGCTTGTAAAAGTCAACGTCCGCGGAAAAGAATACACTCCGCCGGAAATCTCGGCTATGGTCCTTCAGGATTTGAAAAAGACCGCTGAAGATTATCTCGGCGAAAAAGTTACCGATGCCGTCATCACCGTCCCCGCTTACTTCAACGACTCCCAGCGGCAGGCAACAAAAGACGCGGGCAAAATAGCAGGCCTCAGTGTCCGCAGGATTATCAATGAGCCGACGGCGGCAGCCCTTGCTTACGGCGTCGAGAAGAAAAAAGACCAGAAGGTGGCCGTCTTCGATTTCGGAGGCGGAACTTTCGATGTTTCAATTCTTGATATAGGCGGTTTCGGCGAGGAAGGAGGCGTCCTCGAAGTCCTCAGCACAAACGGCGATACACATTTAGGCGGCGACGACCTTGATGCGGTCCTGATAAATTACTTAGCCGATGAGTTCAAAAAGAAAGAAGGCATCGACCTGCGCGAAGACCCGATGGCACATCAGCGGCTCAAAGAGGCAGCCGAAAAGGCAAAGTGCGAGCTGAGCTCTCAGGTTGAGGCGACCATAAATTTGCCCTTTATCACCGCAGACGCAAAAGGCCCCAAGCACCTGCAGATGACTATCACACGCAGCAAATTCGAATCCCTCGTCGAGCACGTCTTTGAACGTCTAAAACAACCGTGCTATAAAGCAATGAAAGACGCAAAGTTGGAACCTAAGGACATTACCGAGACCCTGCTCGTAGGCGGCTCGACCAGAATCCCGAAGGTTCAGGAAATCGTCAGGGAAATCTTTGTTAAAGAACCGAACAAGAGCATCAATCCCGATGAGGTAGTTGCCCTCGGCGCCGCCATTCAGGGCGCCGTGCTGGCAGGTGATGCGGGCGTAAAAGATATATTGCTTCTTGACGTAACGCCGCTTTCTCTCGGCGTCGAGACGCTCGGCGGAGTTATGACCCGGCTCATCGAACGCAACACAACTATCCCCACCAGCAAAAAGGAGATTTTCTCGACCGCAGCGGATAACCAGACTACCGTTGATATCCACGTGCTTCAGGGCGAGCGCGAGTTTGCCGGCGACAACCGCACGCTCGGCAGGTTCCAGCTTGCAGACATCCCGCCAGCTCCACGAGGCATTCCGCAGATTGAGGTGGCCTTCGATATCGACGCCAACGGCATCCTGCACGTGTCGGCGAAAGACCTCGGCACCGGCAAGCAGCAGTCGATCGAGATTAAGTCCAGCTCCGGCCTCAGCGACGACGAAGTTAAAAAGATGACCAAAGCAGCAGAGGAGCACGCCGCCGAGGACAAAAAGAAAAGAGAGGTTGTGGATTTGAAGAACCAGGCCGACCAGCTTCTTTATTCCACAGATAAGACTCTGAAAGAGCACGGCGATAAGGTCTCCGCCGAGACCCGGGGCAGGATTGAAAGCGCCGTCAACAACCTCAAAGAAGCTGTCAAGACGGATAACGCCGACGCTATAAAAAAGGCCATCGAAAATCTCGGCATTGCAAGCCAGGAGCTTGGTAAGGTGCTCTACGAAGAGGCCGCCAAAAAGCAGGCCGCTTCAGCGGCATCCGGCTCGGCTGGGCAGGAGCCGCCGCCACCGCCGGAAGGCGAGGTAGAGAGAAAAGGCGGCGATGATGTAATCGACGCCGAATTCGAGGCGAAAGACCAGTAAACAAAATCGAGTCTTTATATATAAGCCGGCGCATTACAGCATGAAGATTTCGGTATTGAATAAAAATTAAAGTCCGAAATCTGCTGCCTGCACCGGCTTATTTTCCTATGCAGAATCGGCTGAATATCCTGTCCAGAATCTCCTCGTCAACGTGCTGCTGTTCAATATCACAAATGTTCTGGTAAGCGGCACGTAACATCATTGCGGTAACTTCATCGTTACCGGCTTTCAATTCGCTGATTGACTCTCTGACATTCTCAATCGCCGCCGTGACGGCCTGTCTGTGCCGAGCGGTAAGCGCAACGCCTGATGCCCGCTCGGAAAGTTCCTCACTCCCTGTGCCCAGTGACAGCCCGATTAGTTTTTTATCAATTGTATTTTGAAGCTGCTCCAGGCCGGCGCCGGTTACTGCGGAGGTCGGGAGAAAGTCTGCGTTGAATAAACTGTTTAGCTCGGCAAGTCGATTTGCCAACGTCTCTTTCGATAGCAAATCGGATTTTGTCGCAACAGGTATCACAGTTGGTAACCGGTTATTGGTGGCTGGTGATTCGTCCGTATGTGGCAAATTTAACCAGTTACCATTTAACCAATTACCACTTATAATGGCGAGTATTGACGCATCTTCGGACCAGTCATCTTTTGATATGTCCACGCAAAGCACCACTATAGAGCTGTTCCGCAGGGCCTCAATGGCCGCTTGCTGCGCCAGCTCGTCGAGGATATTGTCCGTAGTCGCCAGCAGTCCCGCACAATCGAACAGCACGCATCTGCAGTGCTCCAGTGTCAACAGCCCCGTCAGGACGTCTCTGGTGGTTTTATGTTTGTTCGAGACGATGCTTCTTTCTTCGCCGAGCAGTTTATTCAGCAGCTGGCTCTTGCCGGCATTGGGAGCGCCGGCGATTCCCACCGCCGGCAGGTCGATGAACGTTTCGTTTCTGATACTGCCGGCGAGCAGCTTCTCAAGCTCTGTTTTTATGCCCGCAAGTCTTTCAGCCGCTTCCGCTTGGCTTATGAATTCGATATCTTCGCCGCTGAAGTCCAGCCCTGCTTCGATTAAGCTGAGGCAATCCAGCAGTTGCGCCTGCACGTTGGCGGTGGTTTCAGCCAATTTTCCGCTGAGAAGTTTTTCAGCGGCGGCTAACTGGAACGTGTTGGAACTGATAATGATTTCGTTTACGGCCTCTGCCTGGCTCAAATCCATTTTGCCTGCAAGATACGCCCGTGCGGTAAACTCACCCGGCCCAGGCATCCGAAGGCCGGCCTCGAAAAGTCTGCTCATTAGTGCCTCAGTAACTGCGGCGTTTGTAAAAAGGTGAAGCTCAGCGACATCTTCACCGGTATAGGAATTAGGCGCCGGGAATAGATATAGCAGCGCGTCTATTTCAAGTTCACGGTCGATGGTTACTTTGCCGGATATTAATCTCGTCTGCCTGCCCTGCATAGCCCGGAGGGCGTCGGAGGGTCGCCTGTCGTCCTTCGTCCTTCGTCCGGCGGAAATTGTTGGTGCAAAGATTCGATTGACCGTGTTGATTGTCTCAGGCCCCGATATGCGAATAATCACCCTGTCCTGTGAACCAGCCGAGCTGACCGCTGCAATGGTATCGTTAAGGCCATACATAAGAAACGAAAAACTGAAAGTGTTAAACTCAAAACCATAAACCTAAATTCAAAATGACTTTATAACCTTTCACCGACAAAAAATAAGATTTTTAAGTTTTGAGCTTTGGTTTTGCGTTTTTAGTTTTAAGCTTTAAATTTTATAGAACGGTTTGGGCTTTTTCTTTTTGGCTTTTCCGCCGGTCTTGCTCGTTGCGGCAACCAGGCCATTCGATTCGGCTTCGTCTTTTTCGCGGATGTGTTTGCGGATAACATACTGCTCGAAAACGCCTGCAAAGGTGCTCGCCATAATATACAGGTTGACGCCTGACGGCGCCTTGTATAAAACAAGCGGAAACATCAGCGGGAACATAATCATCATCATTTTCTGCTGCTGGGCCATTTGGGGATTTGTCGAAGCCGATGCCGGTGAAGGCATAAGTTTCTGCTGCAGGTAGAATGCAACGCCCATCAAAATCGGCAGCAGGTTCAGCGATTCTATCTTCCATTGCAGCAAAGGCACGGTTATCGTCGAAAACCTGACAAGGGCGTCGGGCATTGACAGGTCGGTTATCCAGAACGGCAGAAATGCGGCTCCACGCAGGTCGATACTGGCATACACAGCGCTCCACAACGCAATCCAGACGGGCATCTGCACGAACATCGGCAGAAAACCGAAAATCGGAGAAGCACCCTGCTCCCGGTAAAGCTCCATCAGCCGCTTGTTCATCTCCGTCTTGTTGCCGGCGTATTTCTTCTTTATCTCCTCGGCCTTCGGAGCAAGCTTGCCCATCTTGCTCATCGATACCTGACTCCTTTTGGTAATCGGATGCATAATCAGACGCATCAGAAAGACCAGTATGATAATGACAAATCCGTAGTTGGGTATAAAGGCATGCATCCATTTCATTATCGCCAGTATCCCGAAGGCCAGCGGGTATATTATCGCCGTCGGGCAGCAAAAGCACGGCATAAAGTCTATCACCTCTACAAAACCGAGCTTGCGATACATCTCGTTGTCATCGAACAGACTTTTATCCTTGGGGCCTATGTAGAGCTGGAAGTTGTATGTTTTCGTCCCGCCTGATAATGTCGTCTTTGTAAGGGCGTTTGTGGCGATTTTTAAATCCAGCCCGATTGTTTCATCGCCGCTGTCGGCCCTTTTGTCGCCGTCGGGATTGTAAAACCTCGCCGTTCTGTCTGTCAGCCAGTCGCAATAATCTTTGCCCTCGTCCGGAACCGGAACCAGTATCGCGGCGAAATACTTGTTTACGGCGGCCACCCACAGGAACTTTGCTGCGGGTATTTCAAGACGCCTGTCGTGAATGGTTTTTGCCTTGATGAGTTTTCTCGTATTGAGTCTTGTGCTGATAATTTTGCCCTGCGAATCCCTGAATCCTGCTACGGCTTTCCTCATATCGCCCCTGAAGGCCTCTCTGCCGAGCCCTCCCGGCCCGGCCATATTGAGTCGATACTTCAGCTCGCCGTCGGTGAGATTTTCGACCGCTATGCTGCAATCCATAAGGTAGCTGTCGCGGCGGACTTTGTATGTTTTTATTAGTTTCACTACCGGCTCACCGGCTGATGTCTTGATAACCGCTTCGAACCGGGCCGTTTCTGAGCCGTCCTCTGCCGTTTCCCTGCCGAGACTCTTCCATTGCAAATCCTGCAGCGGCAGCTGCAGCTTCTCGTCAATAAAAACAAATTCTCTGTTCGCCATCGGCAGGATTTCAGAGCCGTCGGACGCTTTCATAGGCGAGAGAATCACTAAAGGCTGAGGATTTTTATAATCTCGGTCGTCAAACCCGCTGAAGATGGCTTTTCTTATTGTCGCCCCTTTGGTGCTTAGTTCGAGTTGGTACTTAAAGCCGCTTTTTTTGTCTATCGAGCCGAGCTTTACAGTCTCAGTAGGGCCTCCATAGGCCTCGAAGCTTGTAGCAGCGGTCATTTCCAAGCCGGCAGGACTGCCGGGTTCGATTTCTGCGGGTTCGTTCATCGCCTGCGGTTTTTCATCGGCTGTCGTTTGCTGCAATAAGATACAGGGTTGGCCGCTTGTCTGGGCCGTTTCAAAAATGCCGGTTTCAACAACAAGCCACCCGCAGAAAGCTACAAAGAATACTACAAATAAAGTTAATAAATATCGCATCTTATATGTCGTCCTTCGTCCATCATCTCTCGTTACCGGCTTCGGGCATCGAGCCACGAGTTATCTTCCGTCCTGCAGCCGCTCAGCGTGGAAGTTATCAAGCTGCTCTATGGCGAGTATCTTTTTCATTGTGGTTTTGAAGTCGTATTCCAGCCGGACAAAGTGCACCTGATTTTCATCCACATACACATAGCTTGCCCGGTTGTCCTTATCTCTCGGCTGGCCTACGGAGCCGATATTGATGATTGCTTTCTCATCGTCAATAATCGGATATGTATGCCCCAGCTCATCGGGTGAATAAAAATCAGGTTCGTCGAGAAATACCCCGGGCATATGCGTATGACCCACAAAGCATATATGCTTGACCCGCTCGAAAAGCAGCCGAACCTTTAGCGGGTTGGTGTAAACGTCATCGGGGAAGATGTATTCATTAATCGGCCTTCGCGGTGAGGCGTGAACAAAATCCATCGTTGTTTCGGTTGACCCCAGCCCGGCTATGAGCGTCTGCCGCATTTGCAGCTCGCCCAGAAAGCTCCAGCGCCTGTTACAGGACTGCCTGTCTTTTTCTTCTTCCAGGACTTCGCGTGTCCAGAAGCTTGCCTGCTCAGCGGCATAGTTGAAGTTTGTCGGTTCATATAGGGTGGCATAATCGTGGTTGCCCAGGACGCACCACTCGGTGTTTTCTATAATCAGGTCGAGACATTCCTTTGGATTCGGCCCGTAACCTACCACGTCACCCAGGCAGTAAACCTCCTTTATGCCGCGTTTTTCAATATCGTCGAGAACAGTGGTCAGTGCCTCGAGGTTCGAATGTATATCGCTTATAATCGCAAACATACGCTTTCCCGGATTAACATAAATGACGCCTGTATCACGTAAAAAGGAATTTATAGCAGAAATATCGCAGGAACGCCAGTGAAATAAACGAAAAACTAAAGGCCGATAATGAGAGCCGGCGGTTAAAAGGCAGAAATTTCAGGGCCCTTTACTTTGGTTTTCCACTTTTCGCTTTACGTTTTCGACTTTTTACTGTATTCTGTTCGCTGAACGTTAAACACTGACAGAGGTATAATCTTAATGGATATGACTCTTCTTGAAACTCGCGGGCTGGTAAAAAAGTATTCCGGCAGGGTTGTTGTTGACGGGATAAATATTACGATTGGCCAGCGTAATATTGTCGGCCTTCTGGGACGAAACGGCGCCGGGAAGACCACGACCTTCAGAATGATTATGGGTATGGTAATCCCCAACGAAGGGATGGTTGTCTTTGAAGGCGAAGACGTTACAAAGCTGCCGATGTATAAAAGGGCGCGTCTCGGCATCGGCTATCTCTCACAGGAGCCGAGCATCTTTCAGCGTCTAAGTGTCCGCGACAATCTCTATGCGATTCTGGAAACGATGTCTATCACCAAAGCCGAGCGCGACCTCAGAGCGGATATGCTCATCAGGCGTTTTGCCCTTGAAGAGGTTGCGCGCAGTCAGGGCAGATTCCTCTCGGGCGGAGAGAGGAGAAAGCTCGAAATCGCACGAGCTATGGTGACAGACCCTTCACTGGTTCTTTTGGATGAGCCGTTTAGTGGCGTTGACCCTATTGCCGTTGAGGATTTGCAGCGCGAAATCCGCCGGCTTGTTGCTTCCGGCGTCAGCATCCTTGTTACCGACCATAATGTCGAAAGGACGCTTGAGGTCGTTGATAAGGCCTACATAATCGACCACGGCAGGGTAATCGGCGCCGGCGCACCGGCTGAAATCATTCGCAACGAGACCGTCAGAAAACACTATCTCGGCAGCACTTTCGACGGCAAAAAATTGACCAAAAAAGGCATATAGCGCTTGTGTTAATAAAGCGAAAAAGGTTACACAACACTGCTTTGAATAAAGAAAAATGTCATCTGCGCCACGAAACAGGACCATTACGCTTAGAGATGAGGAGATAAGAAGGTATCAGCGCAGCTTGCTGAAGATTGATAGCCCGGCCTCACTTGAGCAGATATTGAATAAAGTCATCAACCATGACATTTTCGAGGTTGCGGATTTCCTGCCGTCGGAGTTTGTCGATTTGCTTTTTATCGACCCCCCGTATAATCTGACAAAGACATTCAACGCAAATTTTTTCAGGCAGGTCTCCGTAACGCAGTATATGGACTGGATGGAATCCTGGCTGAAAAAAATGATTGTGCTGCTTAAGCCGACGGCTTCTGTTTACATCTGCGGCGACTGGCGTTCTTCTTCGGCGATTCATCTGCTTTGCGAAAAATATTTTATTGTCAGAAACAGGATAACGTTCGAGAGGGAAAAGGGACGGGGAGCCAAAAAGAACTGGAAAAATAATTCTGAGGATATATGGTTCTGCACGATGTCCGACGATTGGACTTTCAACGCCGATGCGGTAAAATTAAAAAGGAAGGTCATCGCCCCATATCGGGAAAATAATATGCCGAAGGATTGGAGCGAAGACAAAAACGGCAAATTCCGGCTGACCTATCCCTCGAATATATGGACGGATATATCGATGCCCTTTTGGTCGATGCCTGAAAATACGCCCCACCCCACCCAAAAACCGGAAAAGCTCCTCGCAAAAATTATTCTTGCTGGCTCGAACGAGGCGGATGTTATTTTCGACCCCTTCGCAGGAGTCGGAACCGCAGGCGTTGTTGCGAAGAAGCTAAAGAGAAATTTTGTTATGGTGGAGATGGATGAGCAGTATTGCCTGTATGCAGCGAAAAGACTCGATATGGCAAAGCCGGATGGCACAATTCAGGGATACGATGATGGGGTCTTCTGGGAGAGAAACACTCTTAAGGATATCAAAAGTTCGAATGAAAATAAGCTGAAAAAACTGCCCGTGTATGTTTAATAATAGGGGCGTTAGATAAAGATGATTGATATAGATAAATGTCGAATCACTCATTACCCGGTCGAGGTTTTGGCTGAGCGTGCCAAACCGGTTGAAGAAATCGATGATAATATCCGCCGACTCGTCGATAAGATGTTCGAGATTATGCAGAAAAACAAAGGTGTTGGCCTGGCGGCGCCGCAGGCGGGCGTGTCACTGCGGCTCTTTATGATATCGCTCGACGGCAGCAGGGAAAAACTAAAGGTCTATATTAACCCCACAATTACCCCCGAAGGTCCGCTTACGGAGTTCGATGAAGGGTGCCTGTCCGTCCCGGGTATTTATACGAAAATTCGCAGATACAAAAAGTGCAAAGTCACGGCTACAGACCTCGACGGCAATGAGTTCACCGAGGAAGGCGAAGGTCTCTATGCAAGGGCGCTTCAGCACGAGCACGACCACCTCGAGGGGATGACCATCGTCAACCGTATGAGCAATGTGGCCAGAATCGCGCACCGAAAACAACTAAAGAAACTTTTAGAAGAACAGCAAAAATGAAAAACGTAAAACGAAAAATATAAAACCAAAGTGCAAAGCTTAAAACTGACATGGTTTTGAATTTTCAGTTGTTTTTTTCCATTTTTCGCTTTAAGTTTTTAGTTTATTATGAAGATAGCTTACTTGGGAAGTGGTGAGTTCGGCCTTGAATGTCTCAATGTCTTGGTGACATCGGGTCATAGTCTGAGTTTCATCGTAACGCAGCCGTCCCGGCAGGCCGGTAGAGGCAGAAAACCGACACCAACCCCGGTAGCTACCTGGGCACAATCGCACTCGATTGCTTTTGTTGAAACGGATAATGTAAATACTCCACAAACGTTCCGGAGGATAGCAGAGCATAATCCGGATTTGATTATTGTTGTGGCATTCGGCCAGAAAATCGGCAGCGAGCTGATAAATCTGCCGCCAAAAGGTTGCATCAATGTTCACGCCTCTTTGCTTCCGAAATACCGAGGCGCTGCACCGATAAACTGGGCGATAGTCAACGGCGAAAGTAAAACCGGTATCAGTGTAATAACGCTGGCTGAAAAAATGGACGCAGGTGACATCCTCGGTCTGGCCGAGACGGACATAAGACCTGATGAGACAGCAGGTGAGCTTCACGACCGGCTCGCAAAATTAGCTGCACCATTATTACTGGAAACCATCGACAAAATTGAAGATGGAACTGTCCCTTATATCAGCCAGGACCATTCGAAGGCGACATTGGCGCCAAAGCTGAAAAAATCGGATGGCTTTTTGGATTTTACTGAGCCGGCGAAAGACTTGCAGAGAAAGATACGCGGCTTCTGGCCCTGGCCAGGCGCCTCCGCTGATTATATCTCGAAAAAGACCTCGAAATCTTTGCGGGTAACAATAGCGCGAGCTAACGTAATTGAGACATCAGAGGCATTCGGCCTGCCGACCGGGACTCTCGATGAAAACCTTAATATAATCTGTGGACGGGATGCTCTTGAGGTTACGAAAATCAGGCCAGCCGGTTCTGCCCTTATGAATTTCAAAGATTTTGTCAACGGCTGGCACACCCAGACCGGCGATACATTCGTTAAGATTGAAGACGCAAATGCCTGTCGATAAACCCAGTTCCGCACGTGCTGTTGCTTGCGAAGTATTAAATCGGTTCGACCCGAAGCGGGATTATGCTTCTTCAATTTTGAATAAACTTTTACACAAAACCAGCGAAAGGCAGCGGGCTACCGACCTCGTGTTCGGAACGCTAAGAAACCGAACCGCCATTGATGTAGTGATAACGAAATTCACTACTCGACCCACCGAGAGAATTCAGGCAAAAGTTCTAAATATAGTTCGTATAGGGGCTTATGAGCTTATTTTTTCGCCTGCAACGCCGGATTATTCAATCGTTAATGAAGCGGTTGAAAACACCAAGGCCGTCGCAGGGAAGAGGCAGGTCGGCTTTGTGAACGCGGCCCTTCGGCAAATTGCAAGGCACATTTCGAATCGACAGAGCAAGCTCTCGCAGTCAAATGTCTGCAGGATGCTCCCGCAAACGCTAACAACCGGCTGCGAATTTGATACGGAAATCCTGCCGGAACCCAAAGTTTCTCCTGCTGAATATCTAAGCGCGGCGTTTTCAATTCCAAAATGGCTTGTTGAAGATTGGCTTGGAGAATACGGCGTAGAAGATTCGCAGCAAATCTGCTTTGCGTCCAACCGCAGGCCGAGCATCTACATCAGGCCCAACATCTTGAAAACAAAAACAGATGAAATCGCAGACAAATTCCGTCAGGCAGACATCGGTTTTGAAATAGTTCCTCTCGATACTCCGCGAGCATCGAGCATCGAGCATCAAGAATCGAGGATGTTAAAAATCAAAAGCCCTAAAGTAGTGACAGACCTGCCCGGCTTTTCTGATGGTTGGTTTACTATTCAGGACATATCTGCCGCTCAGCCGGTGCGTATCTTAAATGCGCAGCCGGGCTGGAGAATCCTTGACCTCTGTGCCGCACCGGGCACAAAGACAACGCAGTTAGCTGAGGCGACCGGTGATAAAGCAGAGATTATCGCAACCGATATCGACGCCGGACGACTTAAGATGCTCGAAGAAAATGTCACCCGCCTCGGCCTGAAAAGCATTAAGATTATCGAGTATGAACAGCTTTTCCAAAAATCGGAAATCGAAAATCGAAAATTGAAATTCACAATTGACTCTGTCGATTGTGTTTTGTTGGATGTGCCGTGCTCCAATACCGGCGTCTTTGCAAAACGCATCGAGGCCCGCTACAGAATAACGCCGGATGCTGTTAAAGCCATTGCGAAAACACAGGCAGAGCTTTTGAAAACCGCGGCTTTAATGCTCAAACCAGACGGCAAAATCTGCTACAGCACCTGCAGCATTCAGAAACGGGAAAACCGGGAAGTCGTAGCGGAGTTTCTTGAGGGAAATCCTGAATTCAAGCTCGAATCAGAACGGCTCATACTTCCCTCTGCCGAATCACCTGCAGACCACGATGGAGGATACACGGCGGTAATTGTGAGAAAGTAGATGTCGCCTGCAGAGCTGCAAACAGGTTGACTAATCCGCATTTGCCAATACAATCATCCGTTATGAACGCAGTATCTCTTGAGAAGGTGAGCAAGTCCTTCGGTAGCGTCCGCGCTGTGGATGGTCTCAGCGTCTGGGTTCCTGCCGGCTGTATCTATGGCTTTCTTGGCCCCAATGGTGCAGGCAAGACTACTACCATTCGAATGATTATGGATATCATCCGCCCAGACAGCGGAACCATCGAGGTGTTGGGGGGGTATTCGGCGGAGCGTGCCAAAAACCGCATCGGATATATGCCCGAGGAGCGGGGTTTGTATCGGAAGATGACCGTCCGTAAAGTGCTTGCATATTTTGGGGCTATCAAGGGCCTGAAGGACGATGAGCTTGCCCGGGCCGTGCCGCAGTGGCTACAGCGAGTCGATTTGGCAAACTGGGCCGACAAAAAAGTCGAGGAGCTTTCGAGGGGAATGCACCAGAAGCTTCAGTTCGCAGTCACAGTCATCAACAATCCCGAGCTTGTGATTCTGGATGAGCCGTTTTCCGGGCTTGACCCCTTGAATCAGGATTTGCTCAAAGAAATCATTCTCCAGATGCGTAAAGAGGGCAAAACCATAATCTTTTCCACACACGTGATGCACGAAGCTGAGAAGCTTTGCGATTGTATCCTTCTTATAAATAAAGGAAAAGTAATACTGGATGACCGGCTCCGGATGATTCGTTCGCAGCACAGCTCACAGGTAATACGCGTCGAGCTTCAGGGCGATACGAGTTTTGTCGAGACGATGCCTATGGTGGAGTCGGTGAAATCCGATGGAGGGCTGCTGGAAATAACACTGGCCAACGGCGACACCCAGCGATTTATTCGCGAATTGGTGCAGCGGGCGAATGTGATTAGCTTTGAGATTAAGGTGCCCTCGCTGCATGAAATATTTGTTAAGCTGGTCGGAGCAGACGATGCAGAAGATTCTTAAGATTGCCCACCGTGAATATATTGAGACCGTCAAGACCAAGGCGTTTATCATCGGCTTGTTAATGACGCCGGTTATAATTGGTGCAATTGTCATAATCAACGGCTATGTCTCCCAAAGCATATCAGGCCCGCGTCCGCCGAGAAGGATTGAAGTTGCGGATTTATCGAAAGAGCTTTCGGATGAGATTGAGGCATCGTTCGACGAATACAACGAATCGCATTCGGAAAAACAGATTTTGCTTCAGGAGCTTCACGCCGACGAAAATGCGGGCGAAGCTGCCAAGGAAAAGGTTCGCAACGGCCGGCTGGATGCGTATTTTGTCCTCGACAAAGACAGTATCGAAGGTGCCGGCAGGATTATCTCCTACACCAGCGGCTCGAAGATGTCGGACCTCGACCTTGTCTCAACAGTCGAGAATGTGCTCAATCGTGCCGTTGTCAACCGGCGCTGCAGGTTGAGCGATGTTTCTCGCGAGCTGCTGGACAAGCTTCGCCGGCGTGTGCCGGTCGAGCGCGTTGACATCTCTCTGGCCTCGGACGAAAAGCAAAGAAGGCAGGGCGAACAAATCATCAAAGCGATGGTTCCTTTTTTCTTTATGTTCCTTATGTTTATGGGAATCTTCGCCAACGGCCAGCAGATGCTTACCAGTATTATCGAGGAGAAGTCTTCCCGCATTATAGAGGTGCTTTTGTCTGCGGTAAGTCCGTTTCAATTGATGACCGGCAAGATACTGGGAGTTGCCGCTGTCGGCCTGACGGTGATGTCACTGTGGGGCGCCGCCGCCTATGCAACCGCCAACTGGCAGGGGTTGGATGTCAGGGTTCCCGTGAAGCTGCTGCTGTGTTTTGCGGTCTATTATGTGCTTGGTTTTCTGTTGTTCAGTTCCATCCTCGCCGCCATCGGCTCGGTCTGTAATACAATTAAAGAGGCCCAGAGTATGATGATGCCGATTTCTTTTCTCTTTATTTTGCCGATTATGGCCTGGCCTCTTTTTGTGGAGCAGCCGGACTCGGCCTTGGTGACGGCTGCGTCATTTTTCCCGTTTTTGACTCCAATGATTATGATTTTGCGGATTTCTTCAAGCTCGGATGTGCCGCTGTTTGAGATACTTGCAACGATGGCCGTGCTGGCTTTATCTGTGCTGGCCGTGATGTGGGTTACTGCAAGGGTGTTCCGAACGGGGATACTGATGTATGGAAAAAAGCCGGGTCTGCGAGAAATCATCCGCTGGCTGAGATATACTTAAATACGGGTCGAATCCACAGCTTTTCCACAATGCGAGCTTATGATGTGCAAAACCTGTTGAGAATAAATTTTTTTTTTGCGCAAGACTGGTAGAGACAGTAGTATCCACTGTGTGGATAAAAAATCTGCCAAATTTGGCTTGATACCGGATGATTTATGTTTGATACTTGCTATTTGTCGTGTATCGAAAGAGCATAATCAACCTTTGAGAATCAGGAGAAGTAAAAATGCAGGGTATAGTCACGGATGATAAGCCCCGCTCGCAGGATGCGCAAATAATTGCTATCAACGAAGCTCTTGCGAGGAAAGTTGGCCCGCAGAAGTTTCATATCTGGTTTAAAAATTCGACCAGGTTTACCCTTGCCGGTGATTATCTTAAAGTCGGTGTGCCGAATCTTTTTATTGCGAGCTGGATTGAGAATCACTTTGCAGGCGATATAAACCAGGCGGTGCGGGAGATTACCGGGGCCGGGCGAAAGATTACTTTCACCATCGACCCCGAACTTTCGGGTCAGCAAAGAAGAAGCCAGCTTGACTCACAGGCGCAGCACGTTACAAAGGCCCACAACCGTTCTGTTCTTGACCGCAGTCGCAGGGGCGATACGACCGGCGCCGATGGGCCTCCGCGGAAACGGCTGAAGCTTTCGTTGGATACATTTGTGGTAGGCCAGTCGAATGAGCTGGCTTACAACGCGGCAAAGGCCGTCGTAAATGAGGAAAAGAGTCCCTTCAATCCGCTTTTTATTCACGGCGGATACGGCCTCGGCAAGACGCATCTGCTGCAGGGTATTTGCAACGCCGTCTCGAAGCATCGGCCCCAGACTAACTGGCTGTATCTGTCTGCTGAGGACTTCGCAAATCAGTTCATCCTTGCCCTGAAGATAAAGAAGCTCGAACAATTTCGACGCAAAATGCGACAAACCGATTTGCTGGCTATCGACGACATCCACTTCTTGGCGAGCAAGCCCTCAACTCAGGAGGAATTCCTGCATACATTTAATTCTATTAACCTGGCGGGCAAGCAGGTTGTTCTCGTCTCCGATGCGCATCCGAAGATGATAGGCCAGCTCTCCGAGAAGCTGGTCAACCGCTTCATCTCCGGTATGGTTGTTAAGATTGGCAATCCCGATTTCCATACCCGCTGCGAAATATGCAGGCAATACGCCGAGAATATAATGCGGTCGAGCTCCGGCTCAGCTTCCAAAAGCCCCGCTCAAAAGCAAATTCCTGAGAACGTGGTAAGATACATCGCCGAGAACCTGCGGACCAACGTGCGGGAGCTGGAGGGTGCTCTTCTGAAATTGATTGCATTTTCAGCTTTGCAGAATGAGAAAATCGGGATCTCTATGGCCCAGGCGGTTCTGGCTGAACACCTTGCCAGGACCGACCCGATTGTGCACATATCCGATATCGAATCAGCCGTTGCCACGTATTTCGGACTGACGCCTGCCAATATACACTCATCCAAGAAGGACAGGACCGTTGCCCTTGCCCGGCATTTCAGTATGTATCTGACAAGGAAGCACACAAAGATGTCGTCCTCGGAGGTTGGCAGATTTATGGGCAATAAAAACCACGCCACCGTCCTTTTGGCCTGCAGAAAGGTCGAGGATATGGTTGCGCGGGACGCCGAGATTCACTGGCAAGGCCCAACCGGCAACAAAATCGCAAAGGCAAAAACCGTCCTCGCACAGCTCGAAGCAAGCATATAAACTCGCTAGTTAATGCTCGTAAATATGGTGAATAGTTAAATGGTAACTGGTTAAATCCTCCCCGTGCGGACTCACAAATTACCACTCACCAATAACCAGTTACCGATTCCCGGAAGTTTCACTTGACTTTCATTACAGACTTCCTATAATAAGTTTAAGATTTGAGGAAATTGCTCTTTAAGAGGAGTGGCATTTCGTTATTTCCTGCATGGATGTTGCGCTTTCAGTCTAAGTTTGTATCGTGACTGCCATTGTGTAAGGGCAGAAAAAGTTAAAAAAACAAATAAATACCAATTTTTTGAGGAGGAATGAAAATGAAAAATGTAAGAACAATTTGGTTAACTGTAGTAGTGTTGTTTATGTGCGCCTGCCCCGCACTGGGGGTAGTCGAGTTCAAAGACGGCCTGACCCACGACATCGACTACGCCATAGAGGATAATGTCTGGGTGGACTTGGGTGCACCGTGGATGCACACCACAGTAAACTGGCAAGATGGTGGAAGCATAGACGACCCGTATTACCTTCGTGGATATGAACACAGCAGGATAAATGTCTCCGGCGGTAGCATATTTGTTCTCTCCAGCTACGATTTCAGCCAAGTAGATATCTCCGGCGGGTCGATAAACATTCTTGGCAGTCTTGGTTCCAGCCATGTGAATATCTCCGGCGGTGAAATATATAATAACCTTGAGTGCTACCAATCCAGCCAAGTAGATATCTCTTGCGGCTCAATAAGCCACTACCTTAATACCTACGATTCCAGCCAGTTAAATATCTCCGGTGGTGTAACAGTCCGCCTTGCTTGCTGGGAATCCAGCCATGTAAATATCTCCGGCGGGGAGATAGGCAATTATCTTTTTTACACCTATGATAACAGCCAAGTAAATATCTCCGGAGGCGAAATAGGTGATTTGACACTACTCAGTGAGAGTAAGATACAAATCTTTGGTTCTGATTTTGCGGTCGATGGCCAAAGCGTTGGCTACGGAGAACTCGCAAGTATTTTTGGCGGCAGTTACTACCACGAACCTTTCAGGTACCTGACCGGAACACTATCAAGCGGCGAACCAATCAATTGTTTATTTCTTATTGGCAACGATGCCAGAATCGTCCTCGTACCTGAGCCGGCCACGATTTTGCTGCTCGGCCTCGGAGCTCTGTGTTTTAGAAAACATAGGAAATGATTTTCGTGTCACGAGCGACGAGCGACGATTTCCATTTTGCATCTCGGTATCGCCTCTAAAAATCTCTGGCCATAACGCTTGTTGATTATGCGGGAATCAAGAATAACGATAATGCCTGTATCGCTCTTGCTGCGAATCAATCTTCCGAAGCCCTGCTTGAATTTGATAATTGCTGATGGCAGTTGATAATCGTAAAAAGGATTTCCACCCTGCTGTTTTATCTGTTCAAGCCGCCCCGCAATCAATGGCTTATCCGGCACCGCAAACGGCAGCCGAACAATAATAACATTGCTCAGCGCCTCGCCCGGCACATCCACCCCCTGCCAGAAACTATCCGTGCCGAACAAAACCGCCGATTTTTGCCGCGAATTTTTACGAATTTGCACCAATTCATTATTTACCCTTTTATTAGTGTCCGTTCGTGTTAATTCGTGGTTAATTTTTTCCTCAGATTTCACTGCGGTAAACTTATTTTGACTCTTGAAACGCACCAGCAGCGCCGTTCTGTCAAGCCCCGCTCCTTGTTGTAATAGTTCGATATCATTGTCAGTCAGCCAGTCAGCCAGCTTCTCGGCAATATTGCCGAGCATCTCGTAGCTGGTAAAGAGCACAAATGCCTTTCCTTTTGTTTGCAGAATATATTTTTTCAGGGCCTCTGCTGCCTTATCGATAAATTCCGGCTCATTCGGCTCCGGCAGGTCCTTTTCGATATAAATAGTAACCTGCTTCTCGTAATCGAAAGGCGAACCAAGCTTAATCGCATCGAAATTCTCCAGCCCTATGCGATGTGCAAAGAACTCGAACCCTTTTTTTTCGGTTGCTGCACCGCTGCTCAAGGTGGCGCTGGTCATAATCACCGATTCGTATCTGTCGAACAAACATCGTTTGACATCCTCTCCGACATTGAGTGCTGCACTTTTCAGGCGGATGGTCGCCCTTCTTTCCATATTGGCCTCGACCCAATAGACATAGTCTTGTCTTTTCTGCAGAATAAAGCAGTTAATCTCTTCCGCCAGAACAGCGCACCTGTCGGCGAAGCGCATAATCTCGAATTTTTCATCCGCATCTTCGGTATCTTTTGCAATCTTACTCAGTTCCGACCGCAGCTTGTTCAGATGACCCGACAGGTTGTTATCGACAAAGTTTGCATAGCACCGGCCGTTGGTCTCGTCTTTATTGTTGTCATACCAGTTGCGGACCTTTTTGAAGAAGCTGTCCGACTCCTTGTTTAATCCGGCAATACTGCCGGGCAGCATATCAATCGCCTTGTTTGATTTTGTATAGGCCAGCAGTCCTTTGTGCGTCCTCGGATTATACAGGCCGTTGAGCAGAAATCTGATTCTGTGATTGCTGACATCTATCCCGAAGTGTTCTTCAGCCACGTGCTCGATATTCTGTGCCTCATCGATAATGATATACCTGTAATCGGGCAGCACCGAGGCGCCCTGCTCTTTGAGAACAAGGTCGCTGAAAAGCAGTGCATGGTTGGCAACAATAATGTCGGCGGTATCCAGCATTCGTCTTGCGCGCCAGTAGAAGCAGTCGCGGAAATATCTGCACTTTCTGCCTCGGCAGTTGCCGTGCTCACTGTTGACCGCGTCCCATATCGTCGCGCTTGGAACAAAGTCGAGCGTGCTCAATGAGCCGTCTTTCGTTCGGGTCGCCCAGTTGTGTATCGCCGCAATCTCCGAAGACCCTTTGTCGAATAGTAAGCTTTGCCTTCGCAGTGCAAATTCCAGCCGGCGCCTGCATAAGTAATTGCCCCTGCCTTTTGCCAGCGCCGCCGTGAAATGGTATGGCAGACAATCCGTTAAAAATGGTATATCTTTATTTATTAGCTGCTCCTGCAGCGTGATGGTAAACGTGCTTATCAGGACTTTGCCTTTTCCCTGGCGGATAAGGCCGATAGCGGGGACAAGATATGCAAAGCTTTTGCCTACGCCCGTTCCCGCTTCGACAACAAGGTGCTGGGCGTCCAATAGCCCCTTTTGAACCGCATAGGCCATCTGCACCTGCTGCGGCCGCTCCTCAAAACCAGAATATGATTGCGACAAAAGCCCCCCCGCCCCAAATACATTCTTTATATCAAAATGCGTATTATTTTGTATCATTAATAGTAACTCAAACTGACCATTTTGTTCGTACCTGTAAACGCAACTCGCCTTTTGACAAGGTATTATGCACTATAAAAACAATAATAAAATCAGCCATCCAGCACTTAAAATCTTTAAGTGCTGGGTTCGACAATTTTGCATTTTACATTTTGATTTTTGCGTTCCCAAACTGACCAAGGGTCAATTTGAAATAATAAGATATTATCCGGCTTTCGTCGCTTATAGCAAGCACTGTGTCGGTTGCCATTGAGAGTATTTGTTTGTTATCGTTAGAGTTTTCATTCTTAACGTTGTTTGTCATCCTTAGTATTATTTGTCATCCTGAGCGGCTTGTTCTCCGAAGCTTTAGCGAAGGAGGAAGCGAAGGATATGGCCAGCAAAGAGCATAGTTGGCCTTCACATTGTGAGCGGCCGGTGCCCCGTTGTAGAACTCTGCTATTGCAGAGGGTGGAAGTGAAGCAATCTCACAAAAATAAAAACCCCACGTTACACGTGGGGTTTTGAAAATTCGGATTTATATATCAGGGCTTCAGCTTTTTTCAACTTTGTTGCTACTTTACTATGCCCATTGCATCGTAGATTGCATCTTTAACTGTGCTCACAGCCGGAGAATTCGGCTGCTTCTGGTAAGCGGAGTCTATCGCCGCTTTGGCCTTATCGAGATCTCCCGTCTGGTAATAGACATAGCCCAGCAGAAATTCCAGGTCGGCGGCCCCGCTTCTTTGAAGCCATTCCTCGATATCGGTTATCCTTGTATCGAGCTTTTCCTTGTCGCCTAATATGGTCACAAAGTCAACTTTTGTCCAGGCCAGTTCCGGTGAGAGCTTCAGCGCTCTGGAAAGAAACAGCGAGCTGCTGATATATTCGCCGGCGGCAAACATTGCGTGACTCTTGCCGAAATAAGCAGCCGGGTCATCAGGTTTGTAAAAAGATGCCAGCGTATAGGCGTCAACAGCCCAGTAGTACTTGCCTTGTTTTAGATAGCTTTCGGCATCGCTGATGTGTTGTTCGAACTTGTCTTCTGAAAAAGCGGTAAAGGTCTTGTATTCATTCAATACGCTTTGAGCTCGCGGGGATATGCTGCTCTCGGCCGGACCTGAAACATCTGTTTGTTCTTCTGCTTCAGGGAAAGCGGAGAGTTTCTTGGCCGTATCTTGTTCCAGCGATGGGAATTTCTTTCTCAATAGCTCGTGGGTTTCTTCGAGGGCGCTTTCCTTGCTTATGGTTGTTATGTATTTTTCATAATTGGATTTTTTCGGCGTTAATTTCTCTTCATCGCCTTCGGCTTCCTGAATCTCCTTTATCTTTTGCGCAATAGGTGTTTGCTCTAAGGCTTCTTGTAATTTTTCGAGTTGTTGCTTTATCTGCTTGCGCAGTGCGATTTCGTCTTGTTCCTGCAGCGGTTTTGTTAAATTGAGTTCCGGCATTCGTTCTGTCGGCTTCTGTAGTGTTTGTGGTGTTGATAATTGTATTGCCTCTTCAGCCGACGACTTATATTTATCCAGAGGCCGCAGTGATTCGTCGCGGACTATCAGACTTTGTCTCAAATCGGACGCCCTGAGTCTTAGCTGCTCAAGGTCACGTTGCAGTCTTTGCATTTGCGCAAGGTCTTCCTCGTCGGCCACTCGCCTGGCCCGCCCGGATATGGCAATGCCGTCAGAGATAAGCTTCTCAAGTTCCGACGGGCTAATCCGCAGAGGTCTCAATTCGTAATCCGGAACCTTTGTGCCCTGTGCATATTGACCTTGCAGAGACAGGTTTTCGCCGCTGGCTTGTGCTGTGGTTCTCTGGCCGGTTGTCGCCATTGCTCGGCTGTCAACCCTTGTAGCCGCCGGATTGAAAACACTACGCTGACCCGGCGTTGAAGTTGTTACCGTCCCCGTCTGCGAATAGTATGGCTGGGGTGTGTATTTCCCGGAGTTATACCTTAAATCCTCTGCGTTAACCGAATCTCTCAAAAATGAATCGAGCCCTGTTGAGCCGAGTGGAGCTCCGAAGCTCGTTCTTGAGCTATACGGCACAGGTCCTTGAAAGTGCTGGCCTCGCCGGACATTGCCGGTGATTACCAGGTTGCCGCTGCTGTCTATCGGATTGCGGCTTTTAATCAGACCGCTCGCAGCGCTGCTCGCAGGCGTTGTGCTTGTGCCCGCGGGATTTACGATATAGGGATTCTGCATAGACCGGCTCGGTGCCGGCAAAATGATTGATATTGCAATCGATACTATAATGATTAGTTGTTTCCTCATCATAATTAAATACCTCACTGCCGCCCTATATGTTCATAATTGGACAATCTACTACTTTTTAGACAACGGGTCTTTCTTATACTTCGGCTTTTCTGCCCAACCCAGTTTAGCAGCTAATGTGTCCCAGCGGGTTCTTAGGGGATTATTTACCACCAGAAAATCACTGTTTTCTCTGGCAATTATGACCATATTATCGCCTGAAAGCTGGAAAGAATCCTGCCCGTCTATCGATATTGTTGTGCCTTCATCCCGGCCCCTGCGGCAGGGGCGGGATTCATCGGGCTGCACCCTTGAAATTTCCACTTTGCTGTCCGCATCTATAACAATGGGGCGGAAGCTGAGCGAATGGGGGCAAATCGGCGTTATTACCATTGCTTCCATCGAGCTGTCGAGAACAGGTCCGCCCGCCGAGAGATTATAGGCCGTTGAGCCGGTCGGGGTGGAGATTATAAGGCCGTCACCTACGAAACCGGCTACTGGCTGGCCGTTCACAGCAACTTTCAATTCTATCATCCTGTGCGATGATCCTGATGTGATAAAGACGTCATTGATTGCCACTGAGCCGAATTTCTGCCTGTATTTATCGGAGCTGCCGGTTATTTTACAGCTTAACATCATTCGTTTTTCTATGGATATTTTGCCGCTGATGATATCGTCGAAGTATCGCTTAAGCTCGTCAACGCTGAATTCCGCCAGAAAACCGAGCTTGCCGAGGTTAACGCCGATAACAGGGATATTGCTCTGCCTTAGTTTTCTGCCTGCCCAGATAATGCTGCCGTCACCGCCGAAAACAATGGCAAAATCGCATTTTTTCGGAATCTCGGCCTTGCAGTCATCCACGCTACAGCTTGCCGCTACCTCGGCTTTGCCTTTTGCAAAGGCCTTGAATTCCTCGATAGTCGCTGCAACCTGTGGTTTTTTCGGGTCGCCAAAGATTATCAGTTTCGGTAAATTGCTCTTTGCCATCTCTTGCCTGTAAAAAATTGATTTCTCAGTCTTAAAGGAACAATTAACCAGCGGATTAACACGGATTTTCACAGATTTATATTTTTATTTCTCTGTGTTCTCTGTGCCCTCTGTGGCTAATACAAATTCCTATACCATTCAATTATCGGCTATGCAGCGCCAACAATCAACTCAAATTCACAGTGTGCCTGTCGAATCTATCTACCCCTTGCCTGCTGCCTGCCCATTTTCGGCCGTTCCCGAAGAATCATAATTTTCTTGCCTTTTAACGTCCTATATGGTATATTACCTATAACCTTGACGCTATGACAGCAGCTATTTCGCGGAGATATGGAGATTTCCCAGGTATAATTCTTTGATAAGCGGTGTTAATCTGTGTAAACTTGTACTCGCGAAAGCGGGTATCCGTGTCTAAAAAGAGGAGAAGGTGATGAGAAGGATAGTTTTTGCGGGGGTCTTATTGGGATTTCTTTTTATTTCTGCCGGCTTTGCACTTCCAGTAACAAAAATCCAATACCAGGCAGCCGACCTCGGTTCCGGCAGGTGGCAATATACCTATGATGTAACCAATATCGGCTTGACGCCTGTAATCGAGGAGTTTACCATCTGGTTCGATTTCGGCTCTTTTGATAATCTATCCATCGAGACGCCCGACCCGCCTGCTGGCGGTTGGAATGAGGTTGTTATTCAGCCGGAGCCGGTTTTGGGAGACGATGGCTATTACGATGCCCTGAGTTTGGCTCTTGGTATCGGTATTGGCGAGATGGTCAGCGGATTTACTGTCAGTTTCGATTGGCTCGGTTCTGGCGAGCCGGGCTCGCAGCTTTATGAAATCATTGACCCAACCACATTTGAGACGCTCGACTCCGGCTACACTATCCCGGAGCCGACAACGTTGCTATTGCTTGGATTAGGCGGAATAGCTTTGCGAAGAAAGAAGAATTTAGAATTAAGAATGTAGAGTTGAGAATTTAGAAGCTAAATGAGGGAGCTAACTATATTGAAAGCGAGACAAAACTTCAAATTCTGTTTAGCATTGACCGTTTTAATAGTGTTGGGCTTAACAGCCAATCAGGCCTGTGGAAAATATGGTGGCGGAAGTGGAACTGCCGGATACCCATACCTGATTTATACACCAGAGCATATGAATGCCATTGGGTCCAATCCAGTAGATTGGAGCAAGTATTTTAAACTTATGGCAGACATCGACTTAGGAGGATTAACAGGGACAGCTTATAATATCATAGGTGTTAGCGGAAATCCTTTCAGGGGTACTTTTGATGGTAATGGTCACGTAATTTCAAATTTTACATACATTGATCGCGGAGGTATGAGGTTAGGTGTCTTTGGTGTCTGCGAGGGAACCATCAAGAATCTTGGATTAGTGAATCCGCATGTTGATGGCTCCACAAATACTTTTGATTGGGGCATCGGAGAAGATATCGGTGCATTAGTTGGTTCGGGTGGTGGGAATATTCGAGACTGTTATGTTGAAGGTGGTAGCATTGCCGGAAATTATGAAGTAGGCGGACTTAAAGGTTCGAACAATGGAGTAATGACTGACTGCTATTCTACCTGTGATGTTTCCGGCTTTCATAACGTGGGTGGCCTAGTGGGAACGAATCGTGGAACAATTTCCTCGTGTAATGCCACGGGCAAGGTAACAGGAGCAATTAGTCACATTGGAGGCTTGGTGGGACAAAATTTTGAGTCAATAGATAATTGTTCCACTACAGGGCCTGTGAAATCTACAAGTACAGATTGGGTTGATGTAGGAGGTTTAGTGGGTTATAATAATGAAGGAACAATATCCAATTGCACTTCGAGCAGCGATATAACCTTAAAAGGAAAGTGTGGAGGTGGTTTAGTAGGTACAAGTTGGAGTGGTATGATAACTAATTGCTATGCCACTGGTTCAGTAACGGGAACAAGTTCAAGTTATATCGGCGGTTTGGTGGGTACAATTGTTACCTCTACATATTATCCGTATATGGGAATAATCGAATTTTGTTACGCTACTGGTGATGTTTCCGGAAATAACAGGGTCGGGGGATTGGTGGGAGAAAGCGGCAGCTCTATTGTCAGAAACTGTTATGCTACGGGGGCAGTGAGCGCCAATAATAGAGTTGGCGGCTTGATGGGAGTTAATTACTTCTACCCTTATGACGGTTTTGATACAGCGATTATAGACAAGTGCTATTCTACCGGCCGAGTAACAGGATTTGATCAGGCAGGTGGACTGGTGGGGGGCTATTGGCCCAATCCGCAAATTGTCATCAATTCTTTTTGGGATATTCAGGCAAGTGGACGGACCTACAGCGCCGGCGGAACGGGCAAAAATACTATTCAAATGAAGACAAAAAATACTTACACTTCAGCGGGTTGGGACTTTAACACGCCTATCTGGACAATCAATGAGGGTAATAACTATCCACGGTTCTGGTGGGAGTCATTCCCAAGATCATGGAGCTTTGAATTTGCAGGATTTAATGTAATAGAGAGGACGCGCATCGGACGAACGGTTTTCAGATATGTATTAAGCTTGTCACTAACTAATGTTACTCATAGTGATATAACGGATATACACATAAAGTTGGTAAATGCTTCAGAACAGGTTACAAATGTGATTGATGGTGAAATATATTTCCCTTTAATTGAAGCATATAGCACTGTTGACAGTAACTTATATGATGATTGGTTCATAATCGAGGTAGACAGATCAGAACCAATTACTGAAGGGGCACTTACATGGAGAGTTGATTACACAGAGACAGCTGAATCAAAAATGCAGGTAATGACTGCAAGACTTCCTGAAATAGAGAATATAATCGTTGATGGCGTAGTTGACTTTTCCGATTTGGCGGTGTTGGCCGAGCAATGGCTGGGCCCGCCGGGCGACCCTTCAGCCGATGTAGCGCCACAGCCGGATGGCGATGGTATAGTAAATTTCCTTGATTTCGCACAACTTGTAGAAAATTGGCAGAATTAATTGATTGCTTTTAAGGTTTTTGCCGCCTACAATTAGGAACCAACTATCTCTTTTGCATTTTTTGCTATTTATTCAGTGAATCCAGTCGTTTCACAAAGCGAAAACGTGAAAATCATATAAAAATCCCAGCTATAGAGCTGAAATCGCCCATTTCAAGTGGCTTTCTGACTCCGTGAGGCTTCCTGAGGGCAAACAGATTCTTAACCTGCATCCTGTTTCCTGATGTCAAATATTTCAACATTTTTCGGGAATTTTCTGGAATTTTCTTGACGTGGAAATGGATAGTTTGGTAAAATTACGATGTAACAATCTGGGTAGTATATGGATTTTGATGAACATTCCCGAATGGAGGAGGATGAAATCAAATTCCGAAAAGCCGTGTGAAATATGCGTAAATACTGGAGGCGGTCGTTTTGGCGATGTTGCCGGACGAAACCACACCCGCTGACGTGTTATGAACGCGTATCGAGTCACGGGAAGCTCGAGCGTTGGCTTTATAGCCAAAAAGAACAAATTGTTTTTGTGATATATTAGGAGGGGTGTTATGTGTAAATTTAGATTATTACTTACTTCTTGTTGCGGTTTTGTTCATGTCAACGAATGCACTGGCAGCACCCGTCACTATGACCGGCGATGATGGATATGGCACCACTTCGTTTAATACCGCTGGAAAGTGGAGCGACGGTTTAGCACCTGCCGCCGGGAACACCTATTCCACTGTAGGTTATCTCCTGCGTTCACCGACTGCTGCCGGAAGCTACACCTTCGCAGGTTATTCACTCACGATTGGAGGAGGCAATGGAGGTGGGAACGCGAACAACATCTTTCGCACAGACGGCGGCGTCAACAACAACTCTTTGATATTCAAGGCCAATGGCTGCGACCTTACGGTCAACAACTTGATCCTGGACGCCGGAACCATCCGAGATGGGCTGGGAACCAGCGAAACATGCTCAATGAACGGAAATATTTTTGTTACCAGCAAAGGTGGCGGGTTCGCCGCTCAATGCCACTTGATGATTAATTCAGCCATAAACGGTTCGGGACCAATCTACATTGCCGACAACGGCAGTGGCGAAGCAGGCCGCACTGTCTTTTTCACTTCTGGGCTGAACGCTTATAACGGCGACATTCTTCTACTTGGTTCCTCCGATGCTCGTTCTCGGCTCACCTTTTCCGACGACAGCTTGATGAACTTCGTCATCGGGGCCAGCGGCGTGAACAACGACATCTCGGGACAAGGAACTGCTACTTTTGAAGGCGATTTCTACTTCGATCTTTTCGGCGCCAGCACGAACGTTGGCGATAGCTGGATTATTGCGAACGCAACGTCACAGACCTTTGGCGGCACGTTCACCGTTCTCGGATTTACCGACGTAGGCGGTGATCTTTGGAGGAAATCTATCGACGCCACCAATTGGTACCAGTTTAGCGAAAGCACGGGCACTTTGACCGTTATTCCTGAACCGGCTTCAATGATGATACTGGGTCTTGGTTCTCTGGCGTTAATCAGACGTCGAAAAGCGTAGTAAAAGGCAGAGAATACTAAAAACATATACTATCAGTGGATATGTTGAATCTTACCCCCCCTTGGCTGTGTTGTTCAGCCGGGGGGGTTTTTTTAATATTTAAATTTTTAAGTATGTCGTATATTATTGTGGCTTATTTGCAAGGGCATTCTTTTGAGCACGGTTTTTTCAACGCGAACTTTCGCAGTTGCTGAAACCTGTTAATACGGACAAATTTAGGTTTACAGGATTAAAAATGCAAAACTTGAATTAGCAAGGGGGAAAGTAATTATCAATTGTTTTGTTAAATATATAAAACTGAATTATCTCATTTCTTTCATCCTGATGATAGTTTTTGTCTCGTCAGCTCAAGCTGCTTATCTGGATGCTGAAGGCGGCGCCGGTGGAAATACAATCCGGGCAAGTGATGGAGACCCGGATGCCTGGTGGACCACAACAACGACCCCGACCGATACACTGTGGGCCGGGAGACCTTATGGCAACGATGACGCCGGCAATTTGGGTACTGCTCTTCCTGCCGACATTTTTGAAGCCACAGGAAACACTACCGGCTATGAAGATTGCATTCCGATTATGACAACCATCTCCGGTCTGATTCCCGGAGATAGGTATGATGTTAATATAGTTTATTGGTCGGCGACAAGTCAGAACTGGGCGATCCGAGCCGGCTTTAGCTTGGATAATATGCTCTATTTCGATTACCTGGGACAAGGTGGTGCTACCGCCGGTTCGGCGACCGGAAGAACGCAAAGCGATAGGGTAGAACTGACGGGTTTTATCGGTCGGATACAAGCCGATACCAATGGTAAAATCCTGGTTTATATCGATGATAAACCCTCGGATGCCTCTCAGGGCGGCTGGTATGACCGAACCTGGTATGATGGCCTGTTGATAGCTCCTGTGGCGCTGACTGCCTCTAATCCAAGCCCGCCTGATGCAGCCGTAAATGTGGAAATCGATACTGAACTTGCCTGGAGCCCAGGCATAGGGGCGCATTTGCACGATGTGTACTTTGGCATCGATGGGGACACTGTGGAAGATGCCGATACATCCGATACCACGGGCATATATCGCAGCCGACAGGAACCTAATACATATACTCCGCCTGAAGCATTACAGTGGGGCCAGACTTATTACTGGCGGATTGATGAGATTAATGAACCCAACATTTGGAAAGGCGCCGTTTGGAGCTTTACAATTAGTTTCACTCAAGTGAAGAACGAAATTATTGTCTTCAATGATAACGGTGGCTGGAGCTGGTTCCAGGACGAACGCGCCATCATTGACAACGACAAATTGATTATCGGCTCGGTTGCCGATGCATCAGGAACCGACGGGAGCACGCGCGACGGCAATATCGAGGTTGCTACCTACGATCTGTCGAATTTGTCGCTGAGCAGAATAGCATTGAGCCCCATCTTAAATTCCGACGATCACGCCGCTCCGGCGTTTATGATGCGTCCGGATGGCAGGATTTTGGCCGTGTATTGCAAGCACGGCGGCGACAGCCTTGTGCGATACCGCATCTCGACGAACCCCGGCGACACGAGCAGCTGGGCAGCCGAACAAACCTTTAACGTGAACAGCAACTACGGCGCAACATATTCCAACATATACCGGCTCGGCAGCACAGGCATAACTTATGATTTCTATCGAGGCCAAGACTACAATCCGAACGTCTTGTATTCCTTCGATGATGGAGCATCTTGGAGTATTGCCGGACGTTTGATTAGAACAGCCGCCGGCACCCGCCCATATGCAAAATACGCTTCCGATGATACGGACAGAATCTACTTTACCTATACGGACGGCCATCCCCGTGACGTGATTACAAATATTTACGCTGCATATTTGCAGGGCTCTATAATTTATAATAGCTTTGGCATCCAAATCGGAACTCTCGATACGACCGACAATTCGGGCATAGTGCCCTCGGCCGGAACAAAGATTTTTAACGCCGATTCGACCCACCGCGCCTGGACCTCAGATATGCAACTGGACACCGATGGCAATCCCGTCGCCGTTTACTCCGTTCGCGTAGGAACCGTCGATATATATAACGACCATCGTTACCGTTATGCCCGCTTTGACGGCGCATCGTGGCACGATTACGAAATCGCCTATGGCGGTCAATGTTTATATGCCGCAGAGAATGACTACACAGGATTGATATCGCTTGTTCCGGGCGACTCCAACACGGTGTATATTTCCACGAACGAAAATCCGGTTACGGGAGAAGCGTTAATTTCCCGCACTGATGGGAACCGCCACTATGAAATATTTAAAGGCCAAACCGATGATTACGGTGCCAGTTGGAGATGGGCTCCCATTACGATGGATTCCACCCTCGATAATATTCGACCAATTGTGCCGGTGTGGGATGGTCAGCATACGGTATTGTTATGGATGCGGGGCACTTATTATAGCTATACCGGTTATGACACGGACATTGTGGGCATTATTGACCCGCAGCCGCTTTTTGAAAATCTGACCTGTGAGCAACTCATTACTCTTGGGTATCGATTGGAAAGTGATATCAGTGGTCCCGCCGGAGAGCCGGACTGCTGTGTGAATTTGTATGATATGGCTGTTATGGCTGCCGATTGGCAGCTCCGCGGCGACATACTATTGGGTGATATTAGTGGTCCTGTCGGAGAGACGGACTCTTGTGTGGATTTGTATGATCTGATTGCTATGGTCGCTGAGTGGCTGGCCTGCAATAACCCCCAGGAGGCAACCGCTTCGAAAATCGAGTTTTAAGATAAGCTTGTACCTCACATATTGACCTTACGAGCTTTAAATAAAGAAGTTAGGTATTTATGCCTGAACTTATCAAAATATACGTTAAGTTTTCCTTTTTTAGAGTTTTTTTCTTGAAATGAGGGGGGTAAATCTGGTATAAATATGAGTGTTGGAGTCTGTGGATTTTTTGGGCTTTTGTTTTGCGCTATCTTTGTAGTTTTTCGATAAAAACAATTATGGTGTGTGGCCAAAGAAGAGTCTATTTAACCTTTTTTTAAGGAGGCATATTATGAGCAGAAAAGTATTACTTTCATTTTTAGTGCTTGGACTTGTCAGCACAGTATTAGTGGGAATGAGTAACGCAGATTTGCTTGATGACTTTGAAAGTTACGACCTCGGTGCCGTCAGGGAAGTCGCCAGTCCGCCGTGGACCATGACACCCGATTATTCAACTGCCGCCAAAGTTCAAGAAGATGGTTTAGGCAACCAGTACCTTTTCTTGGAGGGTCCGAGTTATTCGGATACTCGCGGCTGTAACAGGCCCATTCCGGAGATTGATAACGCAGACACAGCTACAACACTGTTTTGCAGGGTTTATATTGAAACATCTGGTTCGGACCACTCTTTTGGTTTGAGCGATGATGCTGCTCCGAGTACCTGGAGTAATTTTGAAATTCAACTCGCTGTTATAGATGGAGACTTCTGCGTCAGAAACGGCGGCACCGTAGAACATGTGTCCGTAATGACCACGGAGACTTGGTACAATGTGTGGGCGGTTATCAATCAAAGCACAGATACAACAGATGTCTACCTAAAAGAAGGCAGCGGTGCTGCCGGCACCGGTGACAAGGTATATACCGGTGCTTCATTCCGTAATGGCACAACGGCTCCCTTGGTAACTTTTCAATTTCTTACCGGAGGTAATGGCTATCAAGACCCGGTCAGAATTGATGATATCTATCTTACAGATGGTGTATATCTTTCGGACCCAATTTCTAAAACGACCAAGGCCTATAATCCTGATCCTAAGAATGGGCAAACAGATGTGCCACGAAAAATAGCTGTTAGCTGGACGCCGGGGGCTTATGCCGATACACACGATGTATATATCGACACCGATTATAACGATGTAAACGACGCCAACCTCACCGGCCTGCTGGATTACAATCAGGACCAAAGCGAAAATTATTTCCCCACCAGCGGAAATCTTGC
>Ga0315550_1000065_pt1 | contig 60757 bp, 49 predicted proteins | sample SalMarSW160190MG_2_FD_203100 | JGI IMG/M metagenome (GOLD analysis project Ga0315550, IMG submission 203100) | Salt marsh sediment microbial communities from the Plum Island Ecosystem LTER, Massachusetts, United States - Salt Marsh Sediment SW1601-90 ...
TACTGTTTGTACGACCAGTTTGCATTGCTGCTTCGATAGTTGCAGCAATGGGGCCATATCCACACATGGTAACATGTAGCTTATATTTAACATCGTACATTGTTTTTATGTCCATTTTCTCGATAGCTTCAAGAACTTGACTATCTTTTTGTTTTGCAGCTTCATGACTTTCAAAATGCGTAAGATCACTACTAGCAATAACTACGATATTTTCATTTTTGATGAGTTTAGCCACAGTTTCTCCAAGTAGCATGCTTGAATCATAACTTTGGTTCATCATAGTAATAGGAACAATCTGAAAAGGTTCTTTCAAAATATATTGAAGAAAAGGTATTTGTACTTCAATAGAGTGCTCCCGTATATGAGCGGGATCACTTTTACGAACTTGACTGTCTAAAGACATTAATTTATCTATAAATTCCTCATTAACTTTCACAGTTCCAAGAGGTGTTTCCCATTCTGTAGCTTTATCTGGAACACTGATGTCAGCTCCATCACCCGTGTGATTTGGACCAAAAATCACAACAGTTTTAGGTGGTTTGTACTTACTCATTTCTAAATAACTACTAGCAGCTACTGGTCCACTATACATATATCCAGCATGAGGTACTAGAAAAAATGGTGTTGAGAGATCAGAATGAATTGTACCTTTTGGTAAATTTTCAGGTCCTAAATTGCTTTTAAAGCATTTTTCTATTGAATCTATAAGATGTCCATCTCTGCCTTCATAAAACCTTCCAGCATTGAAAGCTGTACGTCTCATGAAATTACATTGTCATCTAAAGTAAAAAAGATATCTCCTTATTATTACAGAATTTGATATTTAATCTGCATATTATTGAGAAGTTCAATATATTTTTTACCGCCTTCTGTGTTTAAAGTTATACCATTTATTTGTTTGATTCTCATCACTCTATCTTTCTCATCCTTTGTCTTCAACAAATATTCTTGGATTGAACTAAAAATAAGCATAAGAGTATGAGAATCTGTAAATTCAGGGAGGATTTCTATATTGTTGATATATTCTATCTTATCAGCTTTCTTAAGGTGTAGAGCTGCTATCGGTTCCCCATTCATTAAAATTATTTCACCGTATTCTGTTGGGCTAGAACGTGAGAAAAGTGATTTAAGTCTAAATCGTTTTAAAAGATAGTTTCTGTAAAGAATTAGGAGTGGTTCATTCTTTGGTAAATAGGTTACTATAACTTCTCCACTATCTGAATCTTCTTCTTTTTTATAGATATATCCTATTATTTTATTCTCTATCTCTCCTATAGTAAATTGGACTTCATTTTCATCTTCAAAAAATCTTCCAGATCTAACACCTTTAGAGGCTATTAGTTCTTTGAGATAAACTTCCAACTGTGTATTAGATAATCCTGTAAGATTAGCCAACTGTCGTATACTTAAAGGTAAATTGGTAGAAAATATTCGGTAAAGCACTTCTAACCAAGCCTCTCTTTGTGTTTGTATTGTTTTTACAGGATGGTTTGCTAGAAATTTTGAGGTTAATTCCCAGACGATTTGTTTCGATATAGATTTAGTTTGAATAATTTTGTTAGCTAGTTCTAGTCTCTGAAGTGCTGATAATAAAACCTTGGTCGAGTAATTTAATGAAGATTTGAGTTGTGAGAAATTAATGCGTTCTTTTTGGTTTATAAGATGAAGAACATTTTCCTCTAAAACACCATACTGGCGGGAAGGACTTAACTTAGAGAAATAAGGATAATCTTGAGAAGAGATAGTTCCTCTATAAAATGCACCATATTTTCCTGTTATCAGTTGTTTATCGACAATTAAATCATCTAACATAGAGACTTCCTTTGAAGAGATTCGAACTAACAAAGAATCAGTAGGTAGAGGTATTCCCAATGATGATAGACCATTTAATACACCTTTTTTACTACCAAAACCATATTTGGGACTTAAAAATTGTAAATCTAGAAGAAGCGGAAAAACATCTCTCAGGAAAAACAATTGGCTTTCTTCTTGAGTTATAGGTTTAGCAGCTAGAAATGAAACTAGACCAGATGTACGATTTTGATAACCTCTTTTAGAAAGGATATCAGCCAGAATTTTAGATTGATTTTCTATAACTTCAGATTGAAGTTCAGGAAAAATTAGTATTTTGCCTTTATTTTCAGCATATTCTTGGATTTTGTTTTTAATTTCTATTTCGAGAACGGTAAATTCTGAAGTCTTAACAAGATTAGTTATGTGTAAGTTATCCCCATCAATTTTATATTCAAAAGAACAAATAGGTTTGCCATCTATTAGTGTTAGTTCTTCAAGAACTTCATCTAAATTCAAAAAATCTGCAGAAGACCAATATTCGGCAAGAGGATCAGAATTCGGTAGGATAACTATCTCTTTTGATATTTTCTGTTTATAATTCTCAAGAAAGGCAGATAAATATTCAAGCTCATCTGAAGCTAGAAAAGCTTCATAACTCGAATTTTCTATAAAATTACCTCTAACTATTTTTTTATTTTCATAAAGTTCAATGATGCTTGTGCTTACCCTTCCTCCACTCATTTTGAGTATTTTGATTATTTGGGGGACAGTTATAGGGCCAAAATTTTTAATTACAGCATAAATCAGTTCAGAAATAGCTGAGGCTTTACTGATTTTTGTATCTTCGAGAACCAATTTGCTTGAAAATATTGTCCAGTAAGTACCATCATAGAACATGTAAATCTGGAAATTAGCGCGAAGTTCTGTAAGGATATCCATAACATCTTCCTTTGAGATTTCAAATTTTTCCATTATTTTTTGGCGAGTAGATGAACCTTCTTCTTCTAAATATTCAAGGACTGTTCTTGTTAGAGGATTTTTATATTGGATATTATCCTTTGTATAAATTGTACTATAGAGATAAAGATTATCTCTCCCAACATAAGCTAGCTTTCCTTCTTTGAATGGAGCATGTACAAGATGTTTATTTTTTATAAGAGAATCTACTAGTCCAGAAGAATAAGTTCTCATTCTAACAAAAAGTGATTCTATATCTTGGAACATTATCACATTGTTAATTATCGATATTGCGTGGCTATAATTAACTCCTTTATACTCTCCATCTATATTTTGTTTTTCCACCAAGTATCTAGCAAGTTTATCCAATGAAAGAGAATATTGTGTAATAGCCATTTTATATCACCAAAGTGTGTGAAGGTATTCCATTTATCCTTTGCACAACTATAGAATTGATTTCACTGTTCTCAAAGTTAGGAATTGTTTCTATCGCATTGATCACATAATTTAACGAGCTCTCTGCATGTATCCAAGGAGCTAAAAGGATATTTTTCACTGTCATTCGTTTTTGATTTATACTTTCAATATTACATTGTGCAGCTACTTTTTGATCAAGAATAATAACGTAATTTTCATCTGATATTCCAAACTGTTCATATAGATTCGCTTTAAGAACAATATTCGCGAGATCTTTTGGATTAAGTAAATAATATCTTTCCCTTTCCTCTTTCTTAGAATATTCAACTTTACTTTCTGCTTTTTTCTCCAATATTAATAAATTATCATAATTTTCTTGAGTGGTATAAAAGAATCTTGTATCATTCTCAACAAATCTTCCTCCAAGTATTCTTTCCTCATTTATTAGTGAAGCTAGCACTTCTTTTATTCTTATTTTTGTAAGTATTCCAGGAATTGAAGCTCTTTCTGAAATCTGCTCTTCTGTTGCAACACCTAAGCTTCCTATGACATCATAAACATACTCTTTTCTTATGACTGAAATTTCCTTATCAATTTCTGGAATAAAAGAACCTAAGTCCCAATATTCTTGAGGTTCTAGAAGATTATTAATTGATTCTGTACCAATTAACATATTTTCTTCAAGTATTCTGAGTGCTGCTTTAAATGATACAGTTGTTCCTTTCCAATTATCTAACAAACTTTGATTATTAGCTATACCTTTCTTAATCTTGTTATACAATTGTGTTGCATCATCTTTCATCTTTCTTCGAGTTCTTAATCCACTTTTTCTATAACGAGCAAATTGTATTGAATAAAAAACGTTGCTTTGACATATTATATCTCTGTTCTTGAGAAGTTGATTGAGAAGATAGATTATTACAGAAATCATGTTTTCAGGATATCTAGATAGTATTTCTTTAATATCTACAAATCCGAAATGGTTAATCATCTGTAGTAAATTCTCGGAATTTAAAGCTGGTGTTTGCTTCTTTAACCAAAGGTTCTCCATTACATTTCTATCAATAAAACGTCTGGAGAAAACCTTTGTAACTGTATCTCCACCTATTAATATATCTTTTACGAGTTTAAAACCTGTTTTAACTAGTGTTTCTCGTATAAAGCTGTTACTTTTTGATAATATCGATTTACTATTAATATCCTCAATCTGAAGACTAAGAACTCGATGTATTTTTCTTGTATAATTTACTAGTTCAGCTGCTAATTTTTGCAGTAAGGAAGAATTGTAAAGTATAGAGTCATCTAGTTTCAAATCATAAATTTGAAGATATTGTCCTCCGTGTATTTTATACTCGATAGAACCAACCATTTCTCCATCTAACAAGATTGGATCTATTTGTCCTTCTCCATAAATATCTCGAAGTTGTAATCTCATACCCAATTTTGTGAATGGATCATCACGAGGGAGAATAATAATTTCTTCATCGTCACTTGAAGCTATATTTATCATATCTGTTTTTATTTTAGAAATTTCTTCGAATCTCTCTTTAATCATATAATAGTTTGTTTCTCGCTCTGTAAGCTTTTTCTCTATGATTTTTTTATCTTGGAGTAAATTCTTAATTATTTTCTCAGTATCACTATATTTGAATCCTAACAGATGAGTTAATTCAATTAAGGAAACAGGTCCTGAAGATTGAATTGTTTTTAACATTATGAATTCTTGACTTTTATCTATTGATGGAAGTTTATCAACTGTTACATAACGCTCTGAAATGTCATAAACATTTGGGATAAATTGCCGAGGAAGGAAGGTTTCAACTGTTACTGACTTTCTAACCAAATAGAGAGTTTTATCAAGAATCATCAAACTTTCTTGAACTATATCACCATCTAAATCGGTTAACTCTTTTATCTCTCTCTTTGTTAAAGGACCATATTTTCTTATGACTGAGATAATTTTCTCTTCAACTTTAGTTAGATTGAAGGGTTCTCTGTATGCTACATAGAAATAGGGGAAAAGCTCTCTACTTACATAAGCTGGTCTACGATGACTAAATCTTCCTTGTACTATCTCATTTTTCTCTACTAGTTCTCTTATCCACTCTATCTCATAATCTTGAATACGAATAGATAGAGAACTTAAGTTTTCTATCGTTCCAAAATTATTGAGTATGTTTAGGATATTTTCTTTACCAAAAAGTTGTTCTTTAAGAAAAGCATTCACAGCGAACAAATAGTGGATAAAATTAAGTTCTGTATGAGTAAGAATTATTGAATCAGGTTTTCTATTACTTAAGTTTCTGAGAAGTTCTCTGTCTTCTAACCTAATATATTGATCTTCTAAGGCAGATTCGACAATCCTTCCTTTTAGAATACGGTTTTGATTTTGTAATTCTGAAAGAGCGCGATTAACTTTTTCTTCTTCAATTCTAAGATATTCAATAATCTGATACAAGGTTGAAGGTCCATGTACTTTCAAATAATGAAGAAGAATTTTTTTCAAGCATTCTTCTGGATCAAGCTTTTTAGCCTCATTAAACAGCTGTTTAGGTACTATATTCTCTGACAGAGCATATTTATTTCTGACTCTTCCCCCATACAGTTCATAATCTGTTCTGAGTACTAGTATTGCTCTCTCAAGTCTTTCTATATGAGGTTGCAATGTGCTTATAGGTATGTCTAGTTCTTCTGATAACTGATTAAGAGAGATTGGTGATTTCTCTTTTAATGTTGCTAAAATCCTCTTCTCTAACTCATTCTCTTCTATTGTCGTAACATATAGATTCCAATATAACTGAAAATCCTTTAGAGGAATTGAACGTCTATCTCCTTTTGCAACATAAATCTCTACAAATTCTCCAGAATTGTGTAAAGCTAAAGACCAACTTTGTATCTGTTTTGGATCACTTATACTCAAGTGATAGATACTAGGTTGAATACTTTCAATAGTTTTAATCGGTGCTAGAGCTCTCATTGCATCACGCAAATGCTTTAACGACGAGATTGGTAGTTCTTTGTTTTTATAGCTACGATTGTTAAATATACGTCTAACAAGTTCTTCATCAAACAAAATTTCTTTTGTTCCTTCTTTACCAAAAACCTTAGCAAGAACCTGTTGATGTAATTCCCTCAGAAGTGCGCTTCTATCAGATATTTGAACTATATCAGAAACACCTAACAATACAATCCCATGTGCAAAGGGACTTGGTATATCAGTAAGAGGAGTAATAACATATTCGAACTCCTTTTTCTGCAATTTTTCAAGAACTATCAAGCTATTAGTTAAATCCATATAATCTCGAAGTATCTCCCGATAAGTTTCCTTAATAACACAAAAATCATCCATATTTCTCATAGTAGAGAAAATCCTTCTTGCGTACATGGTTTGTCGAGATACAGGAACACTCCTGTTATTACTTCTTCTTAGTATCATCAAAGATCTATTTGCAACATGTCTAAATCTTGTCAAGAAAAGTTCAGTATTAATTATTGCACTCTTTAGAATATTCTCTAAATTATCCACTTTGATTAATTCAGGGATTATTGAAGTATCGAAAATTTTGTCTACAGGTAGCATTAAAACAAAGCCATTATCATTAACTGCTGATCCCACATCTGCATCTAAATTAGAACCAATAGCGTACGCAAAAGCTCTAGACAGAGTATCGTTCACTCTTCTACCATAATACCCGTGGAAAACAAGAATCATTCTTCCTTGTGGATCAATAAATGATTCAACTAACAATTTTTTATCACTGGGTGTTACGTGTAAATATTGAATCTGTTGGTTCACATATTCTACAATGGTTTGTGCAATAATACTGTCAACTTGAAATGATCTTTGTATCCATTCTACGACAGCTTCTTCATCTTCTTTTTGTATCTTTTGCGCTACAGCTTCAATAAATCTTCCAATTTGTTGCGATAATTCAAAAGATCTAGGTAATTCTTCTCCTACCCAATTGGGTATAGTAGGACGTTTACCAAATGCTTCAGATACAACCACTCTAGATCCAACTGTTCTTTTAAATTGGTAAGTATGGCTACCTAAAACAAAAACATCTCCAGGCGTAAGTCTTTCAACAAAACTCTCTGATAACATCCCCAATCTAGTTCTATAAGTTTCTAATTCTACTCTATAATCTGCATTCTCGGGAATAGTACCTATATTAGTATAGTAAGTTAATCGTGATCCTTTCTTTTTTCCAAATGCCTTTTCTTTGTCATCATACCAGATTTTTCGATAAATCTTTCTTTCTTCAACTTCTAAATTGTAACCACCGAGATATTCCAGAACTTTCTGGTAATCATCAAAATCTAAAGTGTTATAGTTATATGATCTCTTTATCAAGGAATATGCTTCATCCATTTTCCATCTTTTCATCAAAGAGATTCCAACAATGAACTGTGATAGAACATCTAAACAATTGTGAGGAATCTGAACTTTGTCGATTTCTCTGCTGTAAGCACTTTTAGTTAAAACTGCACATTCAATTGCATCATCTCTATCAGTTGTTATCAAACGACCTTTAGCAATTCTATCAAGTGAGTGTCCGCTTCTTCCTACCCTCTGAAGATATTTAGCAACAGTTTTCGGTGATCCTATTTGAGCAACTAGTTCTACACTTCCAATATCAATTCCTAATTCTAATGAGGTAGATGTAACAGCTGCTAATAATTCATTATTCTTCAGTTTGTCTTCCACATCTAATCTTATTTCTCGTGAAAGGCTGGAATGATGCACAGCAATAGAAGAAGAATATTCATCCCCCAAATATTCCTTTAATTTGAATGAAACACTCTCTGCTCCTTTACGAGTATTGGTGAAAACAATAGTGGTTTCATGATCCATTATAAGATTAGCAAGTAAATTGTAAATTCCTTCTTGAATCATAATATAAGGTGTATGAAGAAGATCTTCAACTGGACTTTTCACTTCAAGGTCCAATTTTCTCTGTGGAGGTAGATTGGCAATATAGCAATCATTTTCTCTTCCATTCTCATCTAAACCAACAAGAAATCTCGCAATTTCCTCAATTGGAGCTTGAGTTGCTGAAAGACCTATTCGAGTCACATTATTTTCAGTAAGTTCTTGTTGTAAATATTCTAAACATAGTGACAAAAAGACTCCTCGTTTGTTTGAGCTCACTTCATGAATTTCATCCACTATAATCCAACGTACACTTTTCAGACTTAAGGAAAACTTCGGTGAAGCGATTATCAACCCTAAACTTTCAGGTGTTGTAATTAAAATATGTGGAGGTTGTTTTAGCATACTAGATCTTTCAGCTTGGGTAGTATCACCTGTTCTTACAGCTACACGAATCTTTGGTGTAACAAGATTATTAGAAGCTGCTAATTCTTGAATACCTTGTAATGGTTCTTCAAGATTCTTTCTAATATCATTCCCCAAAGCTTTCAAAGGTGAGATATAGAGAACATAAATTTCGTCCTTTAATTTTCCCTCTTTTGCTTCATTGAATAATTCATTAATTGAAGCTAAGAATGCAGCAAATGTTTTTCCTGATCCTGTTGAACTAAATATAAGTGTATTCCGTTTTTCATGAATTGAAGGTATTGCATACAACTGAGGTGGTGTGAACCCTCCAGGAAACTTAGACGTAAACCAATCTCTAATCTCATCTGCTAAGAAAGAATGAATAGAAACTGGAGTAGATGGTTCATCTAAGTAATGGATGGTCATACTGCTAATTGTCGACTTAGTTTTCAGTATAAATATGTCGTTATTACGAAGAAGTATGAAGAAGCAAACTAGGAGTAACTATCCTCTAATTCTTCTATTTCCTCATTTTCTTGTTTTTTACCCCATTCCATAACGAAAGCTGATTCTCCATCTCTATAATAATGTTTAAACTCTCGTTTAATATAGAAACCGAGTTTTTTGTACATTTCAATTGCTGCGATATTGGATACTCTTACTTCTAAATAGATTGTCTCAACGTTGTTTTCAATGAGTTTTTGCATCCCATATTTCATTATTTCTTCTCCAAAACCTTTTCTTCTAAATTCGGGCAGAACTGCTATTGAGATTACATGCCCTTTTGCTGAATTCAGACCGATAAAGGTTGCAAAAGGTCTTTCAACTCTGGATAAAAGATAACCAGTTATTTTCCCATCCTCCAAACCTATTGCACAAGCAAAACCAAATTCAGTTAAGATTCGGTAGAAGAAATCAAAAGAGTAATTTTCAGGAAGACAAAGTCTGTTTATTTTAATAATATCATTGATATCACCTAGTTCAGCTTGTCTTACTATTTTATCTGATTCCATTCTTTTCTCGAAGTGAATTAAAACAACTCTTTTTTCAACTTTTTGTTGAGGATTTATTATTTCTTCACGTTAGTAATAATATTCTTAAAGCTAAATTGCTGAAATTTCTTACCACAATGAACTCTAATAACGAATCAGATGATTCTACTACAATGTTTCAAGAATTAATGAAGAAATTCAGTTACTCTGGAAGTCTTCTTGAACATTGGCTAGAAGAGTTTGGTTTAGATTACATGCTCAAATTAATAGAAAGTCTTAGAACACCAATGAAAACATTGTGGGTTCAGGTAAATACGAATAAAATAGATTTTGATTCCCTTTTAGAGATATTTTATGAGCATGGATTTAGTGCTAAAAAACATGAGCTTTTAGATGATTTTATTGAAGTCGATGTAATTAAAAGAGATTTAGATACAAAACGCTCAGATTTACCTATTGTCAAAGTTGATCATGAAGCTTCTACAGGTATAGCTCTTGGTAAGGATGTTCAAACAGCTAATGTTACAAAATACGATGATTTTAATGTTGGTGATGAGCTTTGCATTCTAGACGGAGCTAGCAATCTTATAGCAAAAGGTATAGCAGACGTAAATAGCTCAGAACTATCAAATTTAACTCAAAGAGAAGTAATATCAGTAAAAGAATCCATAGCTTATGCTCCTCCTTTAACTGAAATGAGAATATATCGCAGGGGATATTTCAACATCCTTACACCTATTCAAGCTATAGGAGTAAAATCACTTCCTCTAGGAAGACGCGATAGCATTTTAGTAATGTCCACTGATAAGGGAGATGTTGCCAGCTACATTGCTGAATTAACTGATAATAAAATTCCAATAACTGTTTTAGCTCAAAATGATATGCAGGTTAAGGCTATTAGGAAAAACTTGGAAAGAGCGAAATCAAAGGCAATTAGAGTACATCATGCTTCATTTAATAGTTTTCTGAGAGAACGTCATGAGATAAAATATACTGCTGTTTTTATGGAACCACAGAATTCTAGAACTGCAATTATACCTGTCTTTTCATCGAATTTAAGTTATGGAGTATTAAGAAATTACGCTGAAAAACAGCAGAAAATTGTTGCAGATCTTTTCAGATGTTTACATAAGAGAGCTTCTGTAGCCTATATTACTCACTCAATTGATTATTTAGAGAATGAAGCAGTGGTCAAAAGTATCACTCAGAAAGCTTACTATAAAACAATAAATCATGCTGAGGAGATAAGCAAATTAAAAGCACGAGATTCGTTAAGTGCAAGAGAAGTACCAGAACAATTCAAAGAAATCAAGGCTCAACTACAAAAGGCAACGATCTATTTAGATCCAATTACAACTAGCAATTCCGGTGGATTTTTAGCTAATTTTGCATTTAAAGAAAAATAATCTCATAATAAGGATTAATTCAAGTTAATTAAGGTAAATGAGTATCCAATTCATTTACTAGCCAGATAAAAGCTTCTTTGATACCTTTACCATGAAGAATACTTGTATCAAAAACAGCAAAAGTTCGATCTTTAAGATCTAAATGTAATCCTAACATTTGGATAAGCAAAGGTGCTTCCACGGCTCCAGGAAGATCTTGTTTATTTGCCATAATCAAAGTAGGAACATTTTCCATGTAAGGATTATTAAAAACATGAGTTTTGAGAACATCCCTTGCTTCAGGTAATCTTTCGATGTCAGCAGCATCTATAACAAAAATAACAGCACTACAACCGGGATAGTGAGCCTCCCATAGGAACCTAAAATGGGACTGACCAGCCACATCAATAGCAGTAATTGTCCATCCTTCAAACTCGAAGCTTTCAATATTTTGTCCTATGGTTGGAGTAAGGTTCTCAGCAAACTTCCCAAACCTCATAAAACGTGTTAAAGTGGTCTTGCCGGCAGCATCGAGACCAAGTATCAATATTTTAGCTTTCTGCTCTCGCTTCAGCTTCGCTCTCAACCATGAGGAAAAGGATCCGAACATGCTCATATGCTGACATTCCGTTTTATTATTTTACATTTAGAGGTTATTTTATAAGTCTTATTCTCGGTTGCTTATCTGTTTAATTTGGAGTTATTTTCTTATTAAAGTTTTTCCAGATATGCAAAGGGAAAAATCTTTTTCTTATCTCTATATTCCGATTAGCTTGTTTTTTTTGCTTTTTATCAGCATTAAAAAAATTTCGATATAGTGCATCTTTTTTATTTAAGCAAGCTATTAATTAAAATCGTTTTACTAACCAATATTTCTCCCTAATAACTAAATATTTTTAAGATGCATTAAAACTTGGATGATGTAACATCTAGCGTGTTTTGGTGATGTATGGTGGCTCCTGATACAATTGAAGGCGAGGAACAAAGGGAAATTGTTTCCAAACAAGTTAAAGTTGGTCCTGATAGACTAACTCGTTTTGAACGTGCTAGAATTGTAGGTGCTCGAGCACTACAGCTCAGTATGGGGGCTCCAATTCTGTTAGCTATGGAGGATATAGAAAACAAATCTCCTTTAGTTATCTCTGAGTTAGAATTAAGAGCAAAAGTTCTACCCTTAAGCATTCGAAGAGAGCAACCTAATAAAACATATCAAGTTATTCCTCTTCAAAGATTACGAGATATACAAGCTTTAAGAGAGATCTAAATTGACTCTCAAAAAAGGAAACAAATAAAAACGTTAACCAAAGAAAAGGATGAGTGACACAAATGGTCAAAATACCAGAAAAAATGTTTAAATATTGTCCTAAATGCGGGAAACACCAGTCTATGAAAGTTAAACAAGAAAAATCTGCCCGAAGAAAAGGTGGTATGAGTGCTATGGCTCGACGAGAAAAACGTACTCGTAGAGGTTATGGAAATCAAGGTAGGTTCAGTAAGCGTCCTGTCACTCAAACCAAAATGGCTTCTAAAACTTCTAAGAAAGTCGATTTAAGATTGACATGCCCTGATTGTGGTAAAAAATGGGTTCTTTCTTATCCAAGAACAAAAAGAGTCGAAATGGTTAAGAAGTAATTTCTCTTTTACTCCATTCTAAATCTTCTATTTTCTATTTCCAATATTACTTAGTTTTATCTAAATTCTAAGCTCACTTCAAAGACCTTAAAACACGTCAATTCCAGTTAGTCTTCAAATGAGTCGCATACTTCTAAAAGCAGTTTCTTAGATAATGAATTCCTTCAACATCGGGCAAAATATAAAGGAAAATAATCCCTGAGAGGAATATACACCTCTAAGTTAGGATTTCAAATCAATTCTGATGTTAATGCTGCATATAATATCTTAATCAAAAGCGATCCAAATGCACTTCCTCCACGAAGTGCTGATGGGGTAGGAGGGTACGTGATGTACCCCCGTAGAGTATGCGTAGACTCACAAGGAATGACACGCTTACTTGCTACGAAATAAGGTTACAATGTAAGATTTATATTCCTACATGAAAACAAGACTCATCATGCCAATGCTTTACGAAATTGAAGGCAAACAACTATTCAAAGAGAATGGTATACCAGTTCCAAAATTCAAAGCTTATTCTGGAAAAGAAAGCATTCAAGCTTTTGTTGAAGAACTTGGTAGTGATGTATTCATGGCGAAAGCTCAGGCTCTTTCAGGCGGAAGAGGAAAAGCTGGACTTATTAAAAAAGTCACAGCTTCTGAAGCTGAAGAGTATATACAAAGTATTCTGGGCAGAGACCATAGAGGAAAACCTGTTGAGCTTGTAATGCTCGAACAACCTGTTGAGATTACCAACGAATTCTATCTTTCTGTGCTGTTAGATAATGAATCCGGTCAATATCTTATTCTAGCTAGTCCAAGAGGTGGGGTAGATATCGAGGAAGTTGCTGAGAAGTATCCAGATGAAATCTTCAGACAGCATTTTTCTGTTTATATTGAGCCTTTACCTTATATGTTTATTGACTTAGGGAAGAAACTGGGATTCGAAACTCACACTTTAACTTCGTTTACAAATATTATGACTAATATGTTTAAAATGGCCCAAAACAAAGACCTGACTCTAATCGAAATCAATCCCCTGATTCTCACAAAAGACAATCAAATTATTGCAGCAGATTCTAAGGTTGTAATAGATGCTAATGCGTACTATAGACATCCTGACATTGCTAATCTAAAATCTCAAATAGATAGACTCACTGATTTAGAGTACGAAGCAGAGCAAGCGGGTATAAGCTATGTCCAACTTGATGGTGATATTGGTATCATATCGGGAGGTGCTGGACTTTCTATGGCAACTTGTGATTTACTACAATTTTATGGAAGTTCTCCAGCAAACTTTTTGGATGTAGGTGGTGGTGCAGATGAAACAAAGATAGAGAAATCATTGGAAATGCTCTCTACACATGATGTAAAAGGTATTTTCATTAATTTCTTCGCAGGAATTACCAGATGTGATGATGTTGCTAATGGTATCATTAATGCATCCAAAAAATTCGAGATTAAGGTACCTATGGTTATACGTTTAGTCGGAACAAACGATGAAGAAGGAATACAAATACTAGAAAAAAATGGTATCAATGCCTATAATAAAATGGAACCTGCTGCAAAACGCATAGTTGAGTTGGTTAAAGGAGGGAACTGAGATGGCAATTCTATTAGATGAAAATACAAAAGTTATTGTTCAAGGAATAACTGGAAAACAAGGGACTTTTCATGCAAGATCAATGATTGACTATGGAACAAAAGTTGTTGCTGGCGTCACTCCAGGTAAGGGAGGTCAAGAACATCTTGGTGTTCCAGTCTTTGATAGTGTGAAAGAAGCTGTTGAAGCTACTCAAGCTACTGCATCAGTTATATTCATTCCAGCAAAATTTGCTTATGGTGCAGCTTTAGAGGCAATTGATGCTGGAATCAAACTCATGACAGTAATTACAGAAGGTGTTCCTGTTAAAGATACAGCCAGAATCAGACAGAGAGCACTGGAAAATGATGTTCTTATGGTAGGTCCCAATTGCCCAGGATTAATAACGCCAGGTGCATCAAAGATAGGTATTATACCTGGAGAAATCTGTCATAAAGGAGAAGTTGGTATCGTAAGTCGGAGTGGTACCCTAACCTATGAAATCATTCAGAATTTATCCATTAACGGTTTTGGTCAATCTACTTGTGTAGGTTTAGGTGGAGATCCAATTAAAGGAATTGGTTTTAATGAATGTCTTAGATGGTTTGAAGATGATCCACAGACAAAATCGATAGTTTTAGTTGGCGAGATTGGTGGTACTGGAGAACAAGAAGCTGCTGATTTGGTTAAAACTGATATAAGCAAACACGTTTTTGGATTTATAGCAGGACAAACTGCTCCTCCAGGAAAACAGATGGGTCATGCTGGAGCCATTGTTCATGGAAAATCTGGAACTGCTAAAGAAAAAATGAGAATTCTGAGTGAAGCTGGTATAACGACAGTTAGAACTCCTGGTGAGATAGCAGGAAAAATGAAAGAAATTATGTGAGGTTTCTCACATAACAACTATTTTTTACCAATCTAAAGCTGTAAAAGTATCTTGATAGACTAGACCAATTTGGTCTGGACCAAATCTGTGTATAATATTGTAAGTTATTTTTAGAGTAAGACTCATACTCGCATTAAATTGGCTAATATCAAAGATCATTGATCCGCCTAAAATTCCGTCTACTTCAGGTTGGTATAACGCTTTCCACCTAAACGTACCTATAACCGTATTATTTTGAATCCCTTCTACTAAAAAGCATCTGAAAACTTCATTCCAAGAACCATCATCACTATAATGGATATTATAAGCTAGGAATATAATACCTTCAGAGGCGTAAGTAAGATCATCTAACCGTAAACTAGAGATACCATGTATTCCGGTAGTCGCACCTTCTACCCTAATACTCTGATCAATAACAGGAATCAAGATAACCATGAGAAGTATTATAGAGGTAATTGAAATTAGATATATTCTTTTTTTCTTGACTGTTATTAGCTCCACAAACCACTTCTTTGTATTTTTCCAAGAATTAAGTGAGAATTCTTTCACTCGCACTTTGAATTCTTTATTTTTTTGAGCTTCTCTCTTCTCCTTCTTTGCTGCTTTTTCTTTTTCTTCTGCTTCTTTCTCTTCTTCTGTTTTCTTTTCAGGAGCAAGAATCAGATAAGCACCTACACCAATTACCAAAACAAGAAGGATATTACGGATAAAAGGATTATCTGATAACCAAAGTCGTAGATAACCGATTTTTCTGATTACCATTATAGTTTTACCTTTTACAGCATCATAAGGGATAAGTGTATTAGATGTATTATAATGATCTATATTATCATTAGTATTATAATTATCTCCACTCACCCTAAAATAATATTCAGGACCAGAAGACGCATCTATAATTGTGATATTGATGACTCTATGTATTATGAGTCTACCAGGATCGTACGAACTAGCAGATTCGTAAACTATAACATCTCCCATCTCGATTTTTTCAGGAGAAGATTTACTAATAACAAACATATCTCCTTTATCATAAGTTGGACACATAGAGGAAGCTGGACAAGGTCCATTTTCAATTACAACAAGTGAGATTCCAAAGATTCCTCCAAACATCAGCTTAAAAACAAAGAAGATAATAATTGCAAAAATAAGTAGAGAAAACACTTCTTTTGTATCGATATCAGCAATAAGTCTCTTCAGGTAATTCTTAATTTTCTGAAAAGTATCACTTTCTTCTTCATCAGACATTAAATGTCTCTCACATGGGGTGTTAAAAAATATTTTCTTTTAATGTACATAAAAAATCAGCAAGATTAAAAACCATAATATCTAATATAACCTATGAAACAATTGCAGAAATTAGCGAATATAACACAGCTTAATATTGCTTCAACACCAATAAAGGGAGAAGAGATAACATTATTTATAGAAGGAATGTTGTCAGATCCAGCTTGGGAGGTACAAAGAGAAAGTGTAGATATAAATAATCCTAAAAACAATATTTCCGTCAAAATCTGGGTAAAGAGAGATCCAAATGTGATGGCTGCTCAAGTGACAAAGAAATTCATAAAAGAGGTCAATATCACTTTCCCTCATGCTGGAAAATGGATATTGCAAGTTAACGACAAAAATCTTGAAGTGTTAGTAGAATAGAAAATAAAATAATTCATACAAAGTTTTTAATATCTATTGTCTATTGGAGGTTTATGAGCTTTGACCGAAACAAACCTCTCATTGAACTATCTCTAGAATACCTCAAAAACTTTGGCTCCATCTCTCATGACTTATCTTTAATTCAAGGTCCTTCAAAACATGCAATTGATTTTCTTATTATCATAAAAGAACTTCTAGTAGGTGTCTGGGTTCTTGATTGGAAGAGAAGTGTGGGTACTGATAAAATAATCCACATAGAGAGATTAGTCCAACGTTCAAACTTGAGTGGAGGTTTCATTATAGCAAACAATTTTTCACCTAATGCTCGGGATTTAGCAGGTCAAACAGACACTCTAGAATTGATAGAAAGAGCAGAAATACTATATCATACTTAAGATTAATTTTGTTTACTACCACAGATAGGACAATAAATAGAACTAGAAGGGAGTTCTTGTCCACATCTAACACAAAAAACCAGATCACCATTTAGTTTTTGAGATTGTTTAGACATTAACTCAAATAATCGATGAACCAAATCAATCATTGCTAAATAACTGTTTATAAGTTTATCTTGATAATGCTCATCTTCGAGTTCTTTGGTATTCAGGATAGTTCTCGAAAAAGCATAAATCTTAGTTGGAATGTTTCTAATGTTCAATTTTGTTTTTGATAGTATTTCATCTGGTGCCCAATTAGGAGTACCGATGATTACATAATCGAAGAAATTAGGGAGAAAAAGCAAATCTTCATAACAAGCAGATATTGTAGCATCGTTTTTTATTTGAGAGATGTATTCCTTAGACTCACCTTCAACTAGGATTTCTTTAGATTTTTCTATAAGATGAGCATGATTATTTGAAAGAACTTTTGCATTATCTACTAGCCATAGTAAATCAGCAATAGTTTTCTTTCCTTCACTATAAATTCTAAGGATTAATCTAGTAGGAATAACTTCCTGAAGTCTGAATCCATAGTATGTACTTGGTTTTTGTGTTTCAGTAAAATAAAGAGCAGGATAGAGAGAATCACCACTAATAGTTCCTGCATAAATAGCAGTTAAAGACCTAAAAATTATATTAGTAGGGGTATCCATTTGCTTCAATATTATAAGAACACCAACACATATAAATGATTACATTTTTTGAATTTTGGAATTTTAAAACATTGAGAATAGAAATTAGGAGTTTTTATAGTAAATTATTGTACATTGAATGATGAGGGTTAAAGTATTCATCCCTGAAGCGATATCGGTGAAGATTCTCGTTATTTTCCATCCCTGTTTTTGTTCTACACTCTGGGAGAGTTTATATCTTCTGTGTCCTCCCCTTGTCCTTCCGTAGGGGAGCATTTTTCCGTCTTTCTCCCATCTTCTTAGTGTACTCGCTGACACTCCTTGTAACTGAGCTGCTATGCCTATTCTTATTAACATAAGTTCTTCGTCAATTTCCCTTTCAAAAATTATCCCAAAATTTCTTGTTGGCAAGATTGATCAAGATTTCATACTACAGCTGATTACGGTGTAGGAGGGTATGTGGTTTACCCACTTAGATGGAGTTTCGAACTTCGATAATCTAACAAAGGTAGAGAACTTTCTAAGTTCAAGAATCAAATCATAAATGATTGTTAATGTTCAATCCTTCAGTATTTTCACTATCAATTAGGTGATGTGAAAAAACTATCGCTACTTTTTTAAGTAATCTTTCGGAATCTTGAATTGATTACTTATAGTTTTAAGGGTGAACAAAAAAATGAAAAAACGAGGAGTATCTCCAGTCATCGCAACAGTTTTACTGATTGCACTGGTAACAGCAGCAGCAGCAATAGTATTTCTTGTTGTGATACCAATGTTAAATCCTGCTCCAACCGCACTCGTAACTGGAAGCAGTTTTGAAGAAGAATTAGATGGTAACTTCACAATTATCGTAACAGTTCAAGCTCAAGCAGCAGATATTACGTTTAATGGTACGATTACAACATCTCCAGATATTGCGTATCTTGCACCAGTAACATCAACAGGTACAGGAATAGGTAATGGAGAGATTGGACAAATTGAATTTGTTGGTTCATTTACAAGTGGAGTAAAGTATAGTATCAACATCTATTTCACAGCTGGAGATTCAACAATATATGCTCAAGCTGAAGTTACTCCAACAGCAACATAATCTCTTTTTCTCTTCTTTTTTATTATATTTAATACTACTAATATTCTATAGTTAAAAAGCATAATTTTATTTAGTTCTAACTATTACATTGATTGAAATGTTTCAGGAACTTAAATCCCCAACTGGTTCACAAGAGCTGCAGACTCTTCTTAACGAACTTTATGGAAACCAAGTGACAAATGAAATGTTTGTAGAAGCGACATTAGAAAACAAAGAATCTAAACTTAGCTTAATTAACTATGGAAATCATATTTGTGGATATATTATTTGGTTAATTGAAAAAGAAGTAGAGGAAGATGAAGACACTGGAAAAAAGACTACTACAGTCATACTTTCAATAGATGAGATTGTTATTCGTTCCGAAGACCAGAATAATCAAATTGCAGAAGGGATTATTAATGAAGTTGAGGATTTAGTCGCAAAAAATAACTGTTCAAGTGTTGAAATCACTTTACCTAGCCAATCCTTTTGGTTAATACCTCTATTTACAGATGAAGGGGGATATAATGTTGCTATTCTTCGTGTGAGTAAAGAGTTGGAAAGAAAAACAGAATTCGTTGGTATATATAATAAAGTCCAGGAGGATCCCAAACCTGAAATTATTGAACTGATGGTCTCTAGCAATGATGTTTTTCAATTAGAAATAATAGAAGAACCTACTGACTACAAGAAAATCATAGAAAATGGGTATAATCCTGAAATTGTGAGCATGATTTTTAATGTAGAAGAAAATCTTAGTGAAGAGTTATTGAAAAAAGTTAATGAAATTGCTGAATGGCAAGAATATACTTTCTCTTTAATAAAATATTATTAAAGAAACTAGATAATGGATTCTATGAATTTTCTAGTTTCTTTTGGTCTATTTGTTATTATTCCATCAACATTGTATGATACTAGACGTTTGATGGTTTTTTCATCATCAACTGTCCAAGGATAAACTTTCTTCCCTAAGTTGTGATAAAATTTAACCACTTTCTTTCTCATAAATCCTGCAAATGGGTTCATGGCAGCTATAAACTCATTCTTTGCAGCACGTTTATTATGAGAAGTTGGAAAGAAATAAAGATAGGCTAATTGGTATTCTAAATCTGTTTCTTTTAATTCCATATGTACCTCATGCAAGAAAGAACTTACGACAGTTTCAAACGTATTAATACCGACTTCTTTGAGCAGGTCATCAAACTGATTTCGTTGAATATTGCACTTTATTTCAATATTAAAACGAATTAATTTGTGAAATCGCTCTAACACATCTTTGAACAAGGGAATCGGTTCATCGTTTGGTAATCTGAAAGATTGGATTTTTTCTAAAGTTGTAGATTTTATTGGATATGAATTACCTTTATAATTCAAATCATTATCATGGTGAACAACAAAATGGTTATCTTTTGTAAGATGTATATCTAGTTCTATCATATCTGCTTTTTGATCAACAGCTAGCTGAAATGCTTCTATGGAATTTTGATATCCATCTTTGGAAGCACCTCTATGAGCTATTATAAGAGGAAACACTTTATCAGACATATTTTAATACCAAACGAAATAATTGATTAATGTTGTGTTTTGAAAAAACTATTCTCGACATATTTTTAAAATTCAATATGATTTGTAAAACATGGATTATAAGATTAAAGATATCGATTTAGCTGAACAAGGTCGAAAAAATATAGATTGGGCAGAATCCCGAATGCCTGTAATGATGGAACTAAGAAAGAGATTTTCAAAAGAAAAGCCATTGAAAGGTCAGAAAATTGCTGGATGTTTACATGTAACTAAAGAGACTGCTGTTTTGGTGGAAACTCTTGTTGCAGCAGGAGCAGAAGTATCGTGGTCTGGTTGTAATCCCCTTTCTACTAAAGACGATATTGCAGCAGCTTTAGTTAAGAATAATATACCTGTTTTTGCTTGGTATGGTATGAATACTGAAGAATTCTATTGGGCTATTGACAAAGTACTGGAATTTAGACCTACATTAACACTAGATGATGGAGCTGATCTCATATTTACCGTTCATTCAAAACATCAAGAACTTGCTGAAGGAATCATTGGTGGTACAGAAGAGACTACTACTGGTGTTCACAGACTTAGAGCGATGGATAAAGCAGGAAAATTACTATATCCTATTATTGCAGTAAATGATGCGGAAACAAAGAGTGATTTTGATAACGTTTATGGAACAGGCCAATCTACTTTAGATGGTATTCTTCGTTCAACAAATATAATCATAGCAGGTAAAACTGTGGTGATAGCTGGGTATGGTCATTGTGGAAAAGGATTAGCTAAAAATGCTTCAGGACTTGGAGCTGATGTTATAATCACAGAAGTTAATCCAGTTCAAGCGCTTAAAGCTGCTATGGACGGTTTTCGAGTTATGAAAATGGATTCAGCTGCAAAATTAGGAGACCTATTTATTACTGCAACTGGCATGAAAGATATCCTTGTAAAGCGTCATTTTAAAATCATGAAAGACGGAGCTATTGTATGCAATACTGGTCATTATGACGCTGAAATTAATATTGTTGATTTAGAGGAAGTAAGCAAATCTAAAAGAGAGTTGCGAAAGAACAATGAAGAATATCTCATGGAGGATGGTAGAAGGATTTATCTCCTTGCAAAAGGAAGACTTGTGAATTTGTCAGCAGCTGAAGGTCATCCTTCAGAAGTAATGGATATGTCTTTTGCTAATCAATTACTTAGTTTGATTTACTTAGCAAAGGAAGGAAATGAACTAGAAAATAAGGTCTATGATATCACTGTTGAACAAGATGAAAAAATCGCTACACTGAAGTTAAGACTTATGGGATATGAAATAGATGAATTGACTGAAGACCAAATTGCTTACCAAGATGCTTATTTTGAGGGTACATAAGTTCTACACCTTTTTCCTCTCTCATTCTACAGAAACATACACAATATTTTTCAATGATAGTTCTTATATTAAGTGTATAAGATACGAGGAATATTCCCTTGATAAAGAACCTTCTAATTCTAACAACTTATGGTCAAATATTCTACAGTCAAGAATTTGAAAAAACCGAAGAAGCTGTTGATGTTGCTCTTACAGGAGGATTGATGAGTGCTATCTATTCAATGGCATCTGAAACTCAAAGAGAAAGAATATCAGAATTTGAATTAGTCACATCAAGAATAGTTTTTCAAGAAGAAAAAGGGGATCTCTTATTTGTCCTTACAGTAGATAAAAGAATGGACATCAAAGACACTGAAGATTTGCTTAATATGATAGCAAAAAGATTCTATGAAAAATATGGAGATGTAAGAATCGATGGATTAGTACTGACTGACTTTGTAACTGATGCTAATGAGATCATATATCAGAAATTATGGTATTTGGACACTCAGAAAAAGAAATTCCGTATATGGGATTATCTTGGAACATTTTTCGTAGCACTTGTTATAAGCTGGTATTCTTTACTCATTTTCGGTTCTCCTCCGATTAAAGGTTTTATTGATTTTGACATCAGAACATTTATCTGGGATAGATTAATAGGAACTTTATCTACACCTGTAACTTTGATTCTCAATATACTCTTCCTTGTTGCAGTTATAGCGATCCCAGCAATAGCTGTATTTCTCTTATTCAGATTTACAAATGTTAAAGATACTTTCCGATTCAGTCGAGATTACATAACAAGACCTACAAGAGCAAGCTATGCAGAATTACTACCTAACTATTTCTTGATTAATATACTCACTTCTTTCATAGTTTATGTTAGTTTTATGATGTTCGCCGGAGCATTCTTTGTCGAGTTAAAAGCGAGACCATTGTTTCCAGGTTCATTAATCGAAGGTTATACGAAGGATTTTGATTTCACTAATTTCAGCGAGAGTGATGTTGGAGATCAAATGTGGTTAGGTGTATTTGCATGGTTTTCATGGGTTTTCATTTTCCCTCTAATCTATTCTTTAATTCTTGGAGAGAAGAAGTGGGGTAAAATATACAAGAATGCCATGTTCATTGCATCTATTGCAATTTACATTTATATTATGTGTTACATCTTCATTGGTGTGAAATACTTAGAAGGTATAGGTTTTCATCCAAGAGATATAGCTCTATACAATTCAGAAAGACAATTACTTACGTTCCAGCTTTTCTCCTCTATTCCTCTGAATATCTTTTTCTATGGTTTTCTATTATATCTTGGATTAGGTGTAACTAGAGTCTCACCATCTAGAACTAGAATTCCCTCTCTACTAGCAGTAGGTGTTGCTATTTATCTGACATTAACACTTCAAGGAATTGTTTTTTCGATTTTTTATGGTGGGACTTAACACTCACCAATTATTCTCATTTCTTTCAGAAAGTTTTATCAAAAGCTTTGAATATTTTCAAGAAGGGAAATAACTGATGCTAAAATTTAGTGTACGTTTCTTCTTCCACAACAGAAAAAGAACATATCAAGCTATTATGACACTAACTTTAGGATTAGTAATTTATATAGCAACAACTTTGCTTGTTAAAGGCTATTCATCAAATATCAGTGGAATGGCCGAGATAATTGAGCCATCTGACCTTCTACTGATATCAGAAGACGGCAAAAGTCTTTCTCAAAGTAAAATAAATTTAGAAGTTTTAGACTTTCTGCAGGAATATTCTATACAAACCCCTATTGTTGAAGTTATCCTTCCTCAGCTGTATATACCAATTACGATTAAAGGAGAAACGGGATTGCAGATCAATACGCATTTAAGACTACTGAACATCTCGCTTTTTGAAGAGTTTCAACAGCATCATTATTCTTCTCCATTAGGAGATATGAATGCTGATGAATTAATTATCGGTCAACAGACTGCATATCTTATTTCAGCTGGTGTAGGTTCTATCATAGAGATACAGATAGAGGATCTTTACGTAAATAATTCATATTTTTATTCTGCTGCTGAGAACTTTTCAATTGTAAATATTATTGAATCAGGACATGAATATGATTTGGAACTTCTAGGCTCAATAACCACCTTACCTCTTCCTATAGAGGTCCCATATTTCTCGTTTATAGAACTCAGAATTAGTGATAAAAGACAGATGGATACAATCATATCAGATATAGAGAATCAATATGGAAATCTCAATGTCATGAATGAAAAACAAACTCAAAACTTCATCCAATATGCTACGGAAGATGTAGTCAAAACTTTAACTCTTTTAGAAATTATGTTTTTTACATTGATGTTAGTATCTATAACCTATAGTATCTACACTTTAGTGAGAGAGAGTGAAGAAGAAATTTTCACCTTAAGATCAATAGGAGCAACAAAAAAGCAAATTATATTTTTATTTATGCTACAATCTCTTTTCATCGGATTTATAGCTGGATTATTATCTTTGATTGTGGGATATCTCAGTGTGAGTGGAATTGTTGGAATTGTAACCGCTACGCTGAATCTACCTTTTATTCCTCTTAGTATTAATCTTGGTTTAATAGGGATAATCTTCCTATTCTCCTTGACTCTATCCTTAGTATCGGGTATTTACCCCTCAATCAAAGCATCACAGATTAGAGTAATAAAGGAGGACCTATGATATGTTTTACGTACGCTCTCGTTTTAAGAGATTGAGTGCTTGGATTGAACATAAATATCGGAAATTATTTCTCTATAATGTTCTCCCAAAAAAGAGATTATTGATTGCATTCATAGGTTTTCTAATCAGCTCAACGATCATTACTGGAGCAGGTATTTTGTTATCAAGTGTTATTGAATCAACCTCCTCTTATCTAGGAGAAAGTGATGATATTCTGGTAATATCTAGTCCTGAAGCTTCGACACCTTATACAAGTATTCTTCCTCTAGATATAGCAGATACTATCAGTACGATAGAAGGAGTGGAAATTGTTAGTCCAGAAGTAATGACAGCTGCTGTGTATAATAAAAAAGCTGTATATTTTCGAGGGGTAGATGTAGGCAAATTCTGGCAACTAACTGAAGTAAAATATCTACAAGGACAACTTCCCAGCTTGACAGATTCATTTGAAGTAAGTATAGGTATTAATTTTGCCAAACGTAATAACTTAGATGTTGGAGATTTTATTACTTTATTTTCAACAAGGTCTGAAGCTGCTGTTGAGTTAAAAATCAAATCAATTTTTAAAACAGGAACTTTACTGGATGATGAGATTATATCATCATTATGGATAGGTCAGTTTTTCGCATTCGAAGATTATGATTATGTTACACACATTAGAGTGAAGATAAATCTAGATTTAATACCAAATAAAGAATTATTACGAGATTTAGTCCTAAGTGAATATGAGTTAACAATCAACATACTCACTCCAGATTTACTTTTAGAAGTAAATGCGACCATTACAATACGTTCTAGAAGAGGTCAATTGGTTAACGAAACCATCATCTTAAATGACAATCAAATCTCTTATACTCTCCCGTTTGGAGAATATAAAATCCAAGGAACAATTGAAGGAATAATGTCGCCAACTCAATCATTGTTATTAAAGAGAGACACACTTCTTAATTTGGAAATCCCTTACAAAGAGAGATTGATCTCATTTAGTGTTATAACTGATGAAGATGAACCTATAAAAGATGCTTTAATAAAAGTATATAGTCAAAATATCACAGAAAGATATATTGAAAGTAGGAATTTTCAAACAATTACAGATATTAATGGTAAAGCCAATTTAACTGTGAGTGACGGAAGTTATTTTGCAGAAATTTCTTACATTAGATACACAAAGACTATAGCATTCATGACATCTGAAGTAAATAATTATGAAGTTATTTTGATATCAAGACATCCTTATATTTTTGTTAATAGACCAATAAATAATAGCTTGGTGGTTGGACAACAGTTAAATCTTACAGTAACAGCTACAACAGGGTATTCTATCTATTTCTACTTGGATGGTAATATTGGTCTAAAGAAAGAGTATTTTATTGCAGCTGGAGAAGAGATATATCCCAATGGTATTGATATCCCTTTCAGCAACGGTCTTCACTCAATTACTGTTGAAGCTTTTAACAACGATTACATTTCAAGTGGATATAATAAGAGTTTGAATTATGCATCAACAACAGTGTATTTTACAATAACTGATGAAATTCCAGACGATTTATCATTTTATAATGTTATGAATGGTTCGCATATTGAACCAAATGATTTTCTTTTTTTGAATACAACTTACAAATTTAATAAAAATCTAAGATTTAAGTGGGACAGTGAGGACTATATCACATTAGAGTCAAATTTTATCATCTCTCCTTACAAATTAGGCATACATAAACTAACACTTCAAGCAAGTGATGATAGCCAAATAAAAGAGATAATTTATGTTTTTATTATTTCAGACAATCCAAGACATATTGGAACAATTGGATTAAGAGACGATTTGAGAATAAGGAGCGGAGAGTACATTCAGACCTGGTTTAATCCTTATTATAGTGCATTTTATAGTTGGAATTCAGAAGCATTAAGTTTGATACCACATAGTGGAAAACTAAATACAACTGATTTAGTAGATGGGATAAATACTTTAAAACTTTATACATACATAGAAACACAATGGTATAACAGATCATACGCAATTGAAGTCGACAATGTTACTCCGATAATTATGCTTTCTGAGATAAATGGAACTGAAATAAATTCCACAGAATATATTACTTATACAAATAATGAAGAATTATCTCTAATGCAATTTGCATGGGATGATTTTCCGTTTTCTACCGTCTATGGTAGGGATATTCAGATTCCAGAAGGAAATGGTTTCCACAACCTTACTATCAAAGCGAAAGATATTGTTGGTAACTCAATTATACTTTTCTACCAATTCAATGTCACTGATTTCAGTGGAACATTGGGACCTAATGATTTTTACTTAGAATATGAATATTCTGGAATTTTGAATCAAAGTTTTATTGATATAAGTCCTTATATTCAAGAAAGCTTCCTCCTTATAGAGTATAGGATAGAAGGAGAATCTACGCTCAGATATGGTCATGTTTTAGGGGCTCAAAGAGAATATCTTTTCCCAGGTACTTATACTCTGACTGTGACTCTCTGGATAGATCTGTTTGAAAGCAGATCAAGAACATGGGCGTTTGAAATTAGTGAGGGATTTGACTACAATGAGATATATGCAAGTGATATAAATGATTCAATTCCAACAGAGATTTCATTGAATTTTATTTACTATGATATGGTTTTCAATTTGTCATCTATTGATTCTTTATTCATTACAGATGGATATTACACTTTGGAGTATCAATATCCTTTAATCTCAAACGAATCTTTTAGTTATGATTTTATTGTTGATACAGCAGAACCGAGTTTAGAGATTGTATCTCCAGCAAAAGGAAATTCAGGACTCTCTACCCAACTCGTTGTTGAAAGCGATGCTGCTGAAATTCTTTTCATGTTTACATCAGATTCAGTTATATACGAATACACTTCTCCACAAAACATCATTTTCAGTTCTGGAGGAGAACACTCAATGGTATTTTATCTTACTGATACATATGGAAATGAGAGAACAATATTTTATACTTTTAAAGTCAACTTATCATATTCTTCTCAAGAATTAATCTTTCAATACAAAATCGATGATGTCTTGTATTCCATTAATAATTTAAGTATGTCAGTATCTAATTATTATAACTCGACTATTTTATTATTACATTCAAGCAGCAATGGAACTGTTACCTTTAACATCTTTGAAGGTTTATACAATGTTTCGTTTGAATATGATTCGAAAGTTTACAATTTTAGACTTGACACTAATGATGGTGAAAATCAAATAATATGGTTAAATGGTGCATACACCATTATTGAAGTGAGAGATACTTTTGCTAATTCTGCTGTAAATGGCTTATATTGCGTAATTAGAGATGAATATGGGAATCGCGTTTTATCAAGTTATACTGACCAAAATGGAAGAGTATATACAACCAATTTAGATGCGGGTACCTACAATTTTTATTTTATTAGTACAGGTGAGGGTATTGCTGTGTTTAATCATGATATTTATCTTTCTCAGAATTTTATCGAATTTAAAGTTCCTTCTAAAAAACAACAAATTATTTTCCAATTTCAGTACGATAATGGAACGAAAATTTACAACTTGCCTGTAGAAATTACAACAGTTTACGAAGGGAGTATCATAACAAATACAGGATTATCCTCTGATGTTACTTTATATCTCTCATATGGAATAGTTGACTTAACAATTTACCTAAAAAATGGCACTATAATCAATCTTAGAAGAGCTTTCGAACCAAGTATGGAAAAAATAACTATTATCATTCCAAGTGAAACTGAGGATCAATGGTCGAAAATACCTTTTAAGTCAATTTCTGGCTTTGCATTCTTAATTTCCCTTTCTTATGAATATGTAGATCATTATCTTCAAGGTTCTTTATTATTTACCTATACGCTAGCTTATGCAGAGGTTCTTCTTATTCTGATAGTTGTAGTCGTTAATATGAATTCTATTATCCAAAATCTTTATTCAGAAAGCAGAAAAGAAACTTCTATCATTAAAATGGTTGGAGGTACCAATTTACATGTAATATCTGCCATTTTTGCTAGAGTTGGTTTTATAGCTTTTATTGCATCAATTATTGGGTATGGTTTTGGAAATCTTGTACTTTTTATTTTGTCAAGTTTGAATCAAACTGTCTTTTTTGGTCATACCTTTATTCCTCGTGGAAGCTGGTTTATATTTGCACTTAATTTGGTGTTTACTATGTTCGTTGCAGTCGTTACAACTTTTATAATTACAAGAAAAACAAGTAAAGTCAAGAAAATAGCTTATTCTAGAAGGAAATGACTAGTAAAAAATCAAACCTTCATATCCAACATAGTACCAAGAACCTTCCGATCTAGTTATGTTTACAGTAGGTCCAGTAGCAGGTTTTAAATGATATTGGAAAGATTTTAGATAACCAAGGTACGAGGTGTATTCAATACTGACATGTATGCGATAGAGATTTACTGAATCAACCGGTAAATCGAAGAGAGGAAGAAATGTAAAACTTTCATTTTCTGGTCTATAAAGTAAATGATTACTAAATTCATATTGCATTGTCTGGTTTTCAGAAGTATAATATTGAGCAGATATATTAACAGAAATAGGTTGTGAAGTTTGAGCAAAAGTTAGATCAAGTAAGGTACCTATTGATGCTTGAGTTCCCTTAATTTTTAACGAAAGAGGAGCTAGATTGAGAAGACTAGCTTGGCTAGATTCACCTTTCATTAAGATATCAACAGGTCCAACAAACTCGTTAAAATTTTTAATCGTATATAGGAAGAATTCATCATTTGAGAATCTATATATAAAATAATTATTATTATTCATAAATCTCAGAAGAGGTATATTCCAGTACATTCTTTGTAGATATGCTGGGAACCAATCATTTGAACAATTCAAAGCGACGAAAATTGTTACTTTATACTCATCTAGAAATTCAAGATTTCTAGTTATGTTAGAGCTCCAAAAAGGCACCGTAGTATTAGATAAACCAGATTCACTAAGTAAATCAATCATGAATAAATCAATAACAGGTTGGGATGCGTAATATTCCAAACCAGGAGTATTGATAGTCAAAACCACTTGATCATCAGTATAGCCTAATCGATTAATAGCATCAATTAATTCCTGCAACGAAAACCTATAATCATACGTATACTCACCTTGGAATTGATTAATATCAAAACCAACAGATGAAAGAAGAACAAATTGGACACTAAAAGGAACAAAGCCGATTATAAAAATAAGCAATCCTGAAAGAATCTTTCTAAAATTCATCTTCTTAACATAAATCTGCGAAAAACCAAGTTTGAGTTGTTCCTCTTTCCATAATAAAAGAAAAGCCAGCATATTGAAAAAGATAATATAGCCTAGCAAAGATAACAGATGAGTGTGCGCATAATACCATCTGAGGTGAAATGGTTCAAAAACAGTTTCAATAGGTAAAACTGGAAAAATAGATAAATAACCAGTTGCAATGAGGAAAAGGAAACTGATAAAACCATCACGATTACCTCCATCTTTAGAATTAAGTAAAGATACTATAGATTCAAAACCTATTGCACATATTATAGCTAAAGGGACTAATAAAGGAACAATATATCTGATTGAACCCATAGCATAGATCCCTTGCCAAAACATGAAAAAGAATAGAGCCCAAAGAACAATATCATTATATTTTTTATTTGATTTCACAAAGCCAACAAGTTTGATAAAAATCCAAGTACCTGCAAACATTGATGCAATTAAAATAGAAAATGAAGAGGAGAGAAATGTAGCAGTATGAGCATTTTCTAGATAAGTCTCAGTATTAGGGAGATTAATTCCAGGCCAAACTAAGCTAACTTTTGTATATTTTACACTTAAGAACATCTCTTTTAGTAGATTGCTTATTCCTGGTATTGTTATCATATACAATCCCCAGAAAACAGCAATTATTATTGGTGGGAGGAGGATTCCTATTGTGTAAATCCACCTTTTCCAGGAAAACTGAAGCTCTTCACTTGTTAAAATAAAGTAAATACAACACAGAGTTAGCAAAATCAAGAAAATACTTGTTCCAAGAAAAATATCAAAAAGAGATTTTCTAATCAGTTGTACAGCAAATCCAACCACTAACACACTTCGTATAATTTTTCCTATCTTGTCAGAAGGCATTGCCACGAAAATCACGATCGGGATGATAAAACCACTTAGTTTACTCAATACACATCCAGACATACTAAAAGCAGTTAAAATAACATAATAAATCTGTGATTTGGTTTGTTGGCTCTTAAGAAAACGTTTGTAATAATAAAAGGAAGCTGTAACAAAAAACATGATGAAGATTTCTTGGTAGTAAATGTATTCATATACTAAGAAAAAAGTTAAAGGAGTAGCTAAGAAGGCAATAACTGCGAATAGTGATGTTTTTTTCGAGAGACCAATTGTTTGTGAGATTCTATAACAATAGTAAACAGTCCCAGCTAAGAACAATAGCGGAACCAACTGTATCATTTCAGCTTGAGTCACAAAGAAAGTATAAGCATATAGAAAAATGTTCATCGGTGGTTTGTATTGTGGTAAGAAAGTGAGCTCGTTAATTTTACTTAATTGACCTGTTAAAAATAATCTAAATGAATTTGGAAGATAAAAATGAAGAAAATCCCAGCCTTTAAGAGGGTAAACAAGGACTTGAAGTATATAAAAGAAAATCATTGAAAGAACAAGAACAATTAAGAGAATCTCTAACGATTTGCTGATTTTCTTTCGTTCAGCTAACATCAAATCTGGTAATTTTCTTCTCACCCAGATATAAATTTTATATACTAGATATAACAACCCAATTGCAAGATAGATGTACACATAGGTTTCTAAAATTACATCATTTCTCAAGCGTTCTGCTATCCAAGCAAGCCCGATCATAGGTACTATAAGAATCAGGGTTCCAAAAACAAGAGATTCTGCTAACAGTTCTAAAAACGGACTATCATTCTTGATTCTCAGAATTCTTCTTTTAAGAACGTCAGTAAAAAGAGAACCAAGAGAAAGAATCGATAACACTGGAATTACTATTCTTATATCGATTTGCACTAGTTTATCCCCTCTGATTCTGATTCAACATCTGCAGCTGTTTTAGTTGCAGCAATCTCTCTCATGATATCAAGTTTTTTAAAATGGGTAAGTGTAATGATGATAGGTATTAAAGTTGTAATAGCTGCAATTATAAACCATCCAAATAGGAAACTTCCTGAAACAAAGAATGTATGATAACTTGCATAGAAATATGCTCCTGATATTAAAAAGAGCACGAATGACCAGATAGCATATTTGATCTTTTTACTCATCCTTCCTAAAGTCTTTGTTTTCTCCTTTATTGTACGATCAAAATCCTTTCTTACGCCGAGTAAAGCACTTAAAACTGCCCAAACCAAGAATGATTGTGCTGTCATCATTAAAAGATAAAAAACACCGATAGTCCAAGTCATTCCAAATAATCCTCTTAATTTGATCATTCTGTCTTCTTTACTTTCTCGAATCCAAGAAACAAATGCCATAATTAGACTAGCAAAAGAGATAAGAAGAGGTGCAAAAAGTATCCAAGGTACTGATCCTAAATCTGGTCTAATAAATTGAAATTCAGGAATTCCTCCCAGAGTTTCTGTACTAAGCATATACATAACAAAAAGTAAAAGGTAAACAAACCACATAGTAACTCCAATTATCGGAGTAAGAATTGTAGAAGTTATATCAATTTTATTTATAAATGAATTATGACCCCTAAGAATTTTAAAGAATCTTTTTCTGAAGATTGAAGTTATACCATTAGTCCATCTCCACACTTGATTTATCATACTTATAGGATTCCAAGGAACCAAACCATGAGAACAAATTTCATGAATATACTTTGTTTTATATCCTTGACTTAACAACATAAATGAAGTATCAGAATCTTCTGCAAGTGTATCTTCTAAAAATCCTCCAAAATCTTTAAGTAAATCTGTTCTAAACATTCCTGTTGTTCCTGCAAATATAACTCCACCTCGAGTTCCTCTACTTTTCTGATACACATGAAAGAATTGTGTGTGGATAAAGGAACTACTTCTCATCAAGTAATCTTCTTGATTAACAAACATTGGTTTTCCTTGAACTAAGACTACATCATCTTCAGTAAATCCAGATAAACATGTTTTAATGAAATTGGGTGTAGGGATGTGATCAGAATCAAGAACACTGAAAAAATCACATTGAACTTGTTGAAGAACGTTATTTAGAGCACCTGCTTTGAATCCTTTTCTAGTATCTCTATGAATAAAACGGATATTTTTTTCTTCACAAAAATGCATTATATCATGAGAGAGTTCTTCCGGACTGTCATCACAGACTATCACTTCATATCTATCTGCAGGATAATCGATTTTTAATGCACCTTCAATTGTCTTGGAAACAACAGTGAGAGGTTCTTTGTAGAGAGGGATTGCTATTATAACGTTAGGAAGAGGTGTACTTGATAGATATTTATTATTCATATCTTTTGATATTCGATAGGTTGAAGAAGAACCAATGAAGTAGTAGATAAATATGGAGTAGAATGTAGACAAAAGTTCAAGTAACAATATCAGAAAATTAAGAATTAGACCAAGAATAGCCTTCCAATTAGGAAGATAAGGTGACAACTGTTTTACAATAACATAGCTACTATATCCGATATAGAACGTTAAAAACAACAATAAGAGGAGAGTCAGACTATACCAAAGATTCCTTTTCCATTGCATTATTGGTCCGCTCAATGATATGCATTATTTTCTTTAACAAAATAAGGTTTGTTGTGTTTTGTTGTAAGATGTAGATACAAACATACTGGAAAAGTAGCTACCATAGAAAGTCCTAGTAAACCTAAAACCAACCAGAATGAACCTCCAACTCCAGAGCTAATCAAATCCAGCACTGTTATCACTACTAAACCTCCTCCCAATAAAGAAATAATAAAGGAGATAAAAAGATATGAGACCTTCTCATTCCACTCATCTTTACCTCTAATTGGAATTCTTCTTAAGAAAATAGATTTAAAAACTGCATAAACAGTGAAAGGATTTAGAACAAGTGCTAAAATAAGGAAGTATATTAAATCAAATGGTTTCATACTTTTAATACCACTTTTTCTAGCAAACAAAACAGAAATTATCCCCGATATTTGATAAGAAAATGCGAAAGCTATCGGCATAATAATAAGAGGAGGAAAACTTCCAGCAGTGACTCTAATTACTGGGCTTTTTGTAAGATACATAATAACATAAAATAGTACGTTAAGATAAACAGATGCAGCAATTAGGAATAAGGAAGTGCTAAACAAGAGATCAATCCTATCAGTAAGAGGAAGCTTAGATTTTAGAATTTTAAGCCATCTTTTTTTCAATACTTGCATACTACCCTTAGCCCATCTAAGAATTTGAGAGAGTAGAAGAGAGAAGGTCGCTGGAATCAATCCAAAACTTCCGTAACTATCCAATAAAATAGTTTTATATCCTTTTATCAGAAGACTCACAGAAACATCTACATCCTCTGTTAAAGTATCATAAGGGATCCCGCTAATTTCATCAATGAGTTCTTTTCGAAAACACACAGTTGATCCATTGGTTAGTACAGTATTTCGTTTTGTTTTTGACCTTTGAAATACTTCGTAAAATTGTGCATACATCACTGATTCCCAAACCTGTAATTTTGAAAAAACATTTCTAAAACTAACTTTTGCTTGAACAAAAGCTAGCTCTGGATCTTTTTCAAAAATTTTCATGAAACGAATAATTAGTGACTTGTCTACAATATGGTCATAATCTAGTAGAACAAAATAATCAGATTTGACTTCTCTCAAAACAATATTCAGCATTCCTGCTTTAAAATGCACATTTGATGGTTCGTAAACTATTGTAGCTGAATATTTTGTTGCCAAAGCTCTAACCTTTTTAAAATTTGAATGGTCTTCACTAGTATCATCACCAAGAAAAACCGATATTCTATCCTTTGGATAAATTAATTGCGATATTGAGAGTAATGTTTCCTCTAGTACTAATGGATCTGGGTTACGAATTGGAATTACAAAACTAACATCTGGCATCTGGTTCAACGTCTCTATCTTTACTTCATCTTCATCTGCTATTGGTGGTTTCATACAGGTTGAACCCATATGCTGAACTAGCATCATAGTATAGAAAATTCCCAGTATTTCTACTAATAAAGAAAGAAGATTGAGAATAAAAGAGAGGATAAGTTTCCCTACATTTTCACTTGAATAGAAACTTTGTATCATAAGTATAAAAGACCAAACGAGATAAGTGATCCCAATAATAGCTACAACTACAGCTAATAAGTACAAGAACACTCCTGAAATTTTCCATCCTAAGTATAATGGTCTATGTTGTTTTGTTGAAGATTTCATCGAATCCTAACAACCTACATTAAGAGAATTATTTCTTCCCTATTTAGTTTTTTTTGTAGGATTATTGAATATTATTGACAAATTCAAGAAAATGATGAGAATAACAAGATCAGCGTGAGCTAGGAAAATCATGCATTCATAGGTTGTAATTCTTCATCATATCAGTTATTCTCGGATTAAATGAAAATTAATAATATATTAATTGAACTGAAGTTATGTAAAAGAGAAAAGAAAAAATTAATGTTCTTCCACGAATTCAATTTCTGGGGTTTCTTTTTCCTTATTTTCTTCCGATGCTCCATCTTCTAGAGATTTTTGCTCCTTTTTTCGTTTCTCTATCAGCTGTTCAGTAGGCATAACAGCTTCTAATTGGTTTTTAGGAACTGGTGGAGGTTCAAATCTATCAATGAGTTGAGAAATCAAGACTTTCTCTTTTTCGAGGCCTAATTTATCACAATATGCATAGAATTTTTCGTCATAAAGATAAAGATCTTCTAACATTTTTTTATAAATTGAATTTAATTCGTCATCCTTCAATTGCAGTATTTCAGGAGAAGTAATCTCTTTAATATAATCAGCAATAAGGTTTTCATCATTTGTTTTTTCAGTTAGAAGAAAAATGAAGTCCGAGATATTGGCTTGAGCACTGTGAACAGCTGTTTGTAACAAAGTTTTCCTATATTTTTGTGTTAATATTTGCACAAATTCTTCTTCTGAAATTTTGAGATTAGATGTGAGATTTTCTTCCCAATCATCTGGAAGTTTCGAATAATTGTATGCTAAAGCTGGAACAAGATATTCATAGATTTTGTTTTCCATAGCTGTAATTTCTTCCTTTGTCATGTTTTTTAGAAATTTCAAGATAAGTTTAAAATGGTCAGCATTACCTGAGGCTTCGAAGTAACGAAGAACAGGAAGAATTGACTCTCTTGATTCCAAATTCTTGAAATACAATTTCATAATATAAGGTCTTAATAGATATGGAACAGCTAATATTAGAAGGAGAGGTAATAATGCGTACCACAGCCCATTCTCAACTGTAGACCATATAACTATTACAGCAGCTATAACAACAACCCAAAGACCTATCTGTATATACCTAATTCTAGGTTTTGCTTTAGTAATATTAAAACAAAGTTGACATAATCTATTAGCTTGTGGATCATAATTTTGATCAAGATTACAGATGCTTAAACCACAATTTGAACACTCACCATCAGAGGGATTCTCGTGGTGAAAGGCACAATAGGTAGTTCTATCTTGTGCAGCCATAGTTACAAGAAAAATAGTATTCTTTTAACTTTATCGAATCTTATGTTATTAGAAAACTTATAGAAAATTTATTGAGATTCTAGAAAATCTCATAAGAATTACAGACTTTTTCTGTGAATACTACGATATAATTTAAATAAGAAGTTCTAAAATATAAAAATGTAAATTATTGTATCTGGAAAGTGATTCAATTTGAGTACTGAAGACAAAGTACAAAAGGTAATGCGTGAAGGAAGAGAGATTCTGTCTACTAAAACATCTGATGATTTCTTGAAATTCATGGAAAGAAATATTATAGAAATCGAAAAAAAAGATAAGCTAGTCGAATCTGTTATTTTATGGAATTTTGTTGCAGAAGCAATGGAAAACATGGGAGAAACCGATATTGTTGCTTATGCTTATAGTAAATTAATTAGTAGATATCTTCTTTTAGAAGATTTACCTAAGGCAGAAGAGATTTACAATTTATCAATGGAAAAAGAACTTACAAGTTTTCATTTAGATACTGTAAGAACAATTTTTGAGAGAAGAAAGCACTCTCCAAGTAATAGAGAGATAATTAAGATACATAAAATGGATATTTTTGGTGATCTTGATATTATTCCAGCTAGTCCAAGTACATATTTTGAATCCGCCGCTTTAGTTAGGAGATATATCCATAACAATCTACCTAAAGGAACTTATTCTGTTACAGTTCTAAATCATAAAAACAAGAGCAAAGAGGACATCGAAATTTCTACAGAAGACCTCGTTGAATATGAAGTTATTTCGATGGAAGAGATAGTGAGGATTGACTAAAATGGCTGAACAGAAAACAATTTGGGGATCCACTAGATATTTTATCAAAATTGAACCTTATACTAATGTTTTTGGGACAAGTATGAGTGGTATGGTATCCTTTTATGATACTCATGGATTAATCAATGAACTTGAATGCAAAAATTTACAAGAAGTAGTCAAAGCAGTAAACGATTTTTGGTCTACAATTCTTGCACCTCACGAAACCAGAGTTGCTAGGTGGATTGAAGAATATCTTACAGAAACTGGAGTAACAGCAGATTATAATTTGCTTCTAAGGTTATTAAGAGCAGAAGAGTTACTTGCTGAAGACTTAGAAGACCTTATAGCATCAACTAAAGAGGTTGAGACTGAAACATTTGAAGAAGCTTTTGAAACAAATGAATACAACAAGATTATTGGCCATGAGATTACTGTAACTAAATTGCCTGAAGATGAATATCTTAGAAAAGAATTGTTGCAAAAATTAATTGATGACAATAGATATATGGTTCCGAAGAAGGTTAAAAGTAGGAGCCAATTTAAGCTTACCAATGGTGAGGTAAAAACAACTGAAGAAGAGAATCTTCTAGGTTTTGGAGAAACTTTGAAAGATGTCACTTTGACATCAGGAATCAAAAATGTCTATGATGATAAAATAACAGAAGTTGAAATTATAGATGAAATGCCTTACTGTTTTGAAATTGAAAATATATCAATTCAAAATTTAGAAATAGATCCAAAGAAAGAGAAAAAAGATAAGGTATTGGAGATAATTTGGGAAATTCCTGAACTATTGCCACAAGAAGAAGTGAAAATAAACTACCAGCTTTCTAAAAGAATCAATAGAACAATTTTAGAGATAATGGAAAATGAAGTGATAGCTGTATTGAATACATTCGAGAACATAAATCTTACTGGTTTGGAGTTTGTAGCTAGATTGAAATATCTCAATATACACAACAGGCAATTACAGGAGTTGCATATAGTTGATGATTTGCCTCCTGAATTCACAATAATAAAAACTAAGCCAGAAGCGTTACCACCAACTGGTATAGTTGAAAAAGTTAAGCTGAAAGGTATCAATGTAAGATGGGCTCAAAAGAATGTTCGCGCAGGTCAAACAGTTGATAAGGAATATGTCCTAGATTATTTTCCATATCTTTTCAGAGGAAAGAAAGTTGTTCAAGATAAGGATGGTAGAACTTTATTTAAACTTGCAAAATTCATCAAATCGTCTGAAAGAGAAATGGGTTATACTATAATGTATGTCATCAAAAATATCAGAGGAGATATTGATGAATTCATTTCTTTAGCTGATAAAATCCCAGGAGATCACACTATTGTGAAAAAGTATCCTGAAAATGCACAAATAATGGAACAAACTGATGATACTGGGAACAAGATTCTTACGTGGATTGCTGAACCTCCAGTTGCTGGAAAATTAAATACTGTGGAAGTTCAGATTTCTGGAGATACACCACCAACATTCGATTTATTCCAAGTGTATGTTGGAGATAAAACCGAAGCTGATGTATTAGAAAAAGAATCTTCTGTAACTAGAGAGATGGTAAAAACACCCTAGTTTATTCTATCATAGATGAACTCTTTAATCAAAGATGATGTTTTTTTCAATTCCACGAGAGAACCATCCCAATCGTCTAGAATATGGCCATATTCTTTTATTATATTCTCAATTAACTCATCTGCTGCAGTAATGATTTCTTCAGTAATTTTATTTGCAATAATAACAATTTGGATAAGACCAGCTTTTCTAAGAAGTATCTGATTCTCACCAGCATCTATAGTATGTATAGCTTCACTCTGTATAACTTCTTTAAGCAGCATCTGGATTGCTGTCATAGCTCCAGCAAAAATCATGTTCTTATCTTTCTCCAATAATTTATCTTCAGAATTAAAGGAAGTAATGTATCGACCATCTTTATGAATAAGAACCACTTGATTAACAATTGTCTTTCTAGGAATTGCCAGTTCTTTTAGCTGCTTTACTATTACTTCATCTACTCTTCCAGTTTCTTTAAGTGTTTGACATACATTCAAAAATGAATCTAAATATTGGAAGCTTGTATCCAGATTAATAGCCAAGTTCTTTTCCACATCTTTTCTAAGCACTAATGGATTCAAAAGAGAAACTACTTCCTTTACTGTTTCAGAGATTTGTTTATGAGGTGTTTCCATCAAGAGTAATGAAATTTCATGTATTGTTCTTTCTATATACTCCTCAGCTACCTTATATCTTTCGTTATTTAAACTTACTAAACAAGCAGAGAGATAGCTCTTTGCTTTTAGAGTTCTAAGAGTTAGGATATTGTTCAACATGGATATTTTTTGACTTTTTAATGAAAGATAATCAAACAAAGAAGCAGCGAAAGAATAAGCAGTTATAGCTTTTGTAAATTGCCCAGTGATACTATTTATATTTCCAATACCAGCATAAGCTAAAGCTGCTGAAGGTGTCAAATTTTCTAGATTATTCAAAAGCGATACACAAGTGAGATATTCATTCAAACTCTCGGAATATTTTCCAAGTTTTTCAAATATAGTTCCCTTTAACCTCAGGTAATTTATCTGAGATTTAATAGATAGATATTGTAGATCATCATTTCTTACTTGTATTGTATGTACAAGGGCTTTTTGAGCATCTTCAATCAAGAACCAATGTGCAGCTAGCATACTCATAAACATATCAAATTTGGTTCTGACTAAATTTGTTCTTTCATTGAGAACATATTGAAAAACAATAGGAAAAATATCACGTTTATCTAATTGCATTACAAGGATTAATATATTAAAATAGAAACGAAAACACTCATCAAATTCTGATTCTTTATTGGAGTCATTTTGATATGATTCTTCTGAAAAAGGACACAAACGGAAAGCTTCAGTTAGATTAGAGATTTTTTCAACATTACTTGAATTCTCTTCAAGAAAGAGTTCATGTATATACGCATATGTTGTATTAGGATACTGATTGATAAGCTGTTTTTTAGTCTCAGAATCATTCTCCTTAATATCGCTATATATGATTTCAAACATATAATTTGACAGTAAAGGCATATAATTCAGATAATCATCAGGTTCAAGCTCATTGAAGCTCCTTTCTATAGATATCAAGAAGCTTAGAGGATTGTTACTTAACTCAAATTCATTATTTGGTGTTAATATCTGTAATCTCTGAAATATGAAATCATATGCTGATCTACTTTTAAAAATTGGATTATTGATTATTGTAAATTTCAGGATATCATCTATTCTTTTGCAGATCATCAATATATTCATATCTCTTCCTAAAATGGAATGGACAAATTGTAATTTGGCGTTATTTTGTTGTAATAAAACCTTCAAACTATTTTGAAGTGGTAAAACATATTTCTCAGAGACATCACCTTCTTCAATTTCAAACCCATTTACAGAAGAATAGGTACCTTTGATCAATTTAGAGTTTATATGTGCGAATACGATGACCATCAATCTATTTTTTAGAATTAAGTATTTAATGCTTATTACTTATTGCAGAATATCTTTTTCCAGAGAATTTATTTACAACCTTACAAATGTTCCACTATCTATGAAAAACGAATATGATGTTATTGTTGTTGGAGGAGGACCTGCTGGTGTATCAGCAGCTTTGAGCTGTAGTAAAAATAATCTAAATGTTTTACTCATAGATAAGAAAAAGCAAGAGATGATTGGTGACAAAGTGTGCGGTGAGGCAATATCTAAGGAAACATCTCACTTTATCTCAGATAAATTAGGAATTAAACCACCATCAAGAACTGAGATAAATGCTCCTGTTGAAAAACTTATTTTAAAAACCTCATTACCAGAAGAATATATAGCGCTTCCAGCCATCGGTTATATGATTGATAGGCATAAATACGGTCAAAGACTTTTAAAAGAGGCTATTAAATCTGGAGTCGAAGTTTTATCAGAAACAAAAGTTCTTGAACCTACTTTGAAAAACAATAAAGTTTCTGGGGTGCTTATTAAAACTAAGAATGATAAAAAAATTGAACTATTAGCTAAACTAGTGATTGATTGCAGTGGGGTAAGAGGAGCAATTAGAACTAAATTACCAGAGGACTTTGAACCTATTTTATTAACAAAGTTAGATAAATCAGATTATGCTTCTTGTTATAGAGAAATAATAGAACTAAAAAAAGCACATGGTTTAGATAAGAAAATTGTTCTTAAATATGAAGAAGATATACCTGAACCAGGTTATATATGGTTTTTTTCAGATGGAAAATATAAACTAAATTGTGGTACTGGTTTCATTAAAGAAGGTAAAAATCAAACGAAAAGCGTTAAAGAAGTATATTTCAAAGCTATGGAAAAGTACTATCCTAAAGGCACATACAAAACTCTTGATGGGAGAGGAGGAGTGGTTTCTATTCGTCCTCCTATATGGAATGCGGTTGCTCCAGGTTTGATGATTGCAGGAGATGCAGCGTTTCATGCTAATCCTTTAACAGCAGAAGGGCATGGACCCGCTCTTTTAGCGGGTTATTTCGCTGGTTTAGTAGCGGCAAAAGCAATTAAAAAAGGAGATTTTTCAACAGAGAAGCTGTGGGAATATAACTCTCTAATAATTTCAAGTTTTGGTGCTGAGCATGCAAGAAATAGAATTCTAACAATTGTTCTTGAAAGAATAGGACCTAAAAAATTAGAATTCTTACTGAAACGAAAGGTCGTAAAACAGTCAGATCTTACAACAAAGGGAATTATGAAAAAACGAACAATCTGGAACTATTTTGAGCTTTTAGTGAGAAGTTTTCCTAGGTTGCCTTTAATTTTGTTGATGAAAAAAGCGATTAGTACAAGTAAAAAAATTGCTAAACATTGTCTTGATTTTCCTAACTCTCCCAAAGGTTATCAAGATTGGTTTAAAAGGATGAATCATCTTTATTCTCGTATTGAGTAAGTTAAAGACTAGAGTGAACCTCAATCTAGCCAAGAGTTGAAAAAAATAAAAAGAAAAAAAAGAAGAATCTCTTTTTCTTATGAGTCATTCTCTGTCTCAGGAGCTTCAACAAAGAATGGCGCATATTCAGGATCTCTTCTTAATTGTTCTAACACCTTATTACCTAGTTCGGTAATTGACCAGCCCCTTTCCTCTTGCTCGATCAATCCTAATTGAGTGAGAGAGTTCGAATGCTTACCAGTCTTGACATGCGATCTTATTGTATCTAAACCTATCTTCAGTTTTTTTGATAGCTTTTTATATCCAGCTGCTCCTTTCGTAAGCTCTATGAGGATAAGACGCTTGGTACGCCCTAGTCTTTCAACTAGAGACTCCAAAGATACTCCATCTTCCACCACTCATATCACCGGATAGGTAAACCAGACATTATTTTAACACTTAAAAATCATCCGTTTGTTTGAATTATGTTCTTAAATTATTCTAGATGTTATACAGTGGCTTTTAGTTTCCTTCAAGGTAAAATTTAAGAGATACAATTGAGCTTTAAATTCAATGGCAAGTAAACTTTGTTTTTCTGTCTTCGATGATACTGTAGGAACCAAGCCAGTTCACTATGTAGATCTTTCTGAGGAAGAAGCTCAAAAACTTTCAATTAGAATGCTTATGGGAGCAGCTGCAACAGATATTTTGCGTGAAGCAAGTGCTGTAATGCCCTTACACGACATAGGTGGTGTAGCTTATTCTTTCTTCTTTGGTATTCCATGTAAAAGTAAAAGATCTCCAATTACTATGGCATGTTTAACTTATGTTATTCCAGAAGAATTTCAATCACAACTTTATACAAAAGTTCCTGTTTTTAATTATCATAGTTCTAATATTGCTAAGCAGTTAGCTGGTTTAATCTTATATGAACCAGGTTATGTAATGGATGAAAGTCTAAAAATGAGGATAAACAATTGGGCTGACAATCTTACCTCAATCATGGAAGCAAAGCAAGATACTGCTGTAGCCCAAACAATTGAAATAGTAAGAGCTGAAGCTTCACCATATTTCTTCATGAGATTAGTTAATAAGGGGGCAGATAGAGTTATTGATGCCCTTCTAATAGGAAAACCAGTTATTGTTGTATGTTCAAAAGAAATGGTCAAACCTTTCTTATCCTCTTTGCAATCTTTCCAGCCTAGAAGAGAACTTCTGGTCTCATTGTTTCCAGCAGAATACGTTCCTCCAGATCAGTTCGATATTTTATTCGCTACTCCTGATTTATTATCAAATTATCCAACTAATGTAATTTGTGATTTAACAGTTGGAGTAGCTAAAGGTGGGGAGGAAAGTGAATTCTCCAAGAAACTCATTCAAAAACTTCAACATGATGCTGAATCTGGCGAGTATAATCACAAAGAACTAATTGATACAGCAATCAGAAAGTTAGAAGGTGAAGTGGTGAAAATAATCAGATATTCAGGTACAAGTATCATTTCACAATATTACGCTCTAACAACAAATCCCAAACAGCAATTTGCTAATTTAGAAGAAGCTGAAATTGACATGGGATTTCAGATTGCTTTTACACGTTATCCTGAATATAGTAGTAGCATAGACAAATTATACCAAGAAGTCACTGGTAGGAAAAGAAGATTTGATATTTAATTTATTTCAAACTTATTAACCTCTTCACTATAATTTTTTATTTGGGTATATACTATCTCATAGTAATGGATATTGATTCAATTGTGCAGGAATTAGCTCTTTCTGAAATTAAGATAGTTTCTGTTGTTGGAGCAGGAATTTCAAAAGCTTCTGGAATGCCAACTTTCAGAGGGAAAGATGGGATGTGGAATCAATATAGAGCTTCTGATTTAGCAACACCATATGCTTTTCAAAAAGACCCAAGATTAGTCTGGGAATGGTATCGAGCACGAATGCGGCTTTTATTAGATGCAAAACCTAATCCAGCTCATAAAGCTTTGACAAATCTTGAAAGAGAAGGATTGGCAATTGGGATAGTCACTCAGAATGTAGATGGATTACATGAAATTGCGGAATCAAAGAACATTGTTGAAGTACATGGGAGAATAAGGTATGCAAGATGTAGTCTTTGTAACTATATTGAGAGATGGGATTCTAAAGAAAAATCATTGAAAGATTCAGATTTACCTTATTGTCCTAATTGTGAAAAACAGATAATTCGTCCAGATGTTGTATGGTTTGGAGAGCAAATAGAATCTAAAAGGTGGGATAAAGCAATAGAATGGACTTTAGAAGCAACAATTATGTTAGTAATAGGAACTTCTGGAGTTGTTGTTCCAGTTTCATCTCTACCTATTTTTGCTAAGAAAAATAATATTAAAGTTATAGAGTTTAATATTGAGACAACTCCTATTTCGTCTATCAGTGATTATTCTATTTTTGGACCTTGTGAAGAAACTTTACCGGTATTTACTCAAAAAATAATTGAAATTAGTAGGAGACAATAAAATGAGAGATAAAACAGAAGTGAAAAGAGTTGAAATAATAGTTACTGGGATGGTACAAGGTGTTTTTTTCAGAGTTAGTATAAGGGAAATAGCACAAAAACTTGGGCTTAGAGGAACTGTTCGCAATAGACTAGATGGATCAGTTGAAATTATTGCAGAAGGAGCAGAAGAAAGACTTAACAAGTTAATTTCCTTTGCAAAAATTGGTCCTCCATCAGCAAGAGTTTACAATATTGATTTGAAATGGACAAATGCAAAAGGAGATTTACCTCCTTTTAGAATTGTTTATTGAATTTAAATAAAGTGAAATCAAAAACTAGGAGAATGATCACTTTGACAGATGAAATTGAGAGAGAGATAAGAAAGACACTTGAAGATCTCAAACTTAAAGATACAGAATTAGTACAGTTTGGATCTGTTGCAAAATTACCTACACAATTTGGAGAATTTCATATTATTGGATTATTAAGTTTAAGAGATAAGAAAGAACATGTGATTTTAATGAGAGATGATTCAATAGGTAAGGACAACATTCCCATTAGAATCCATTCTGAATGTCTCACAGGTGATGCATTTGCTTCTTTACGTTGCGATTGCAGAGAACAATTAGAAGCATCGATGAATTATCTCACTAAGCAGGAATTTGGACTATTAATATATCTGCGTCAAGAGGGGAGAGGTATAGGTCTTTTTAACAATATAAAAGCTTACACATTACAAGATATAGGGTATAATACTAACGAAGCAAATGAATTACTAGGTTTTAAAGCTGACGAGCGCTCTTATTTAATAGCAGTTGATATATTAAAAGCATTGAAGATTAAATCGCTTAAGCTTATTACAAATAATCCAAAGAAGGTTACTGAACTATGTAATACTGGAATCGAAGTAACAGAACGAATACCGATAGCAATTACTCCTAATATTTACAATGCTAAATATCTTTCCACAAAATCTGAAAGTGGGCATTTAATGGAAACAGAATCACTTAATTGTCAAGATGAAGAAAAGGACTAATTAAGTGGTTTCCTTTTTATCTGTTTCCTCAGTCTGATCAATCTGATCAGTCTGATCCTTATCTATTTCGTCAGTTGATTCATCTAAAGACTCTTCTGAGGATTCATCTAAAGACTCTTCTGAGGATTTTTCTTTCTTCTTATCTTCAGATTTAGAAAGGAGTTTTTCAAGTTGCTCCTTATCTTCATCAGATAAAGTAGACATTGCTTCTTGACTTTTTCTCATTATCTCCCCTAATATTAGAGTGTAAATATAAGGTAAAAGTGCACTTGAATTTGTAACAGCTTCGAAATGATCTTTTGCTCTTTTTCTTGCCAAACTAAGAGATTCAGAAGTCATTTTACCTTGACCAAGTCCTGGAGAATCCATATCAACTAAATAATATTTTTCTCCATTGTATGCTAAAGGATATGCAGCACAATGGACCGGCATAGAGGAATAAACGTTGCAAATTTTATTGTTATAATCGTAAAAAGGACAACCAGATGGATTAGGATCATTTTCAGTTTCAGGTTTTTTTAACTTTAATCTAACATAAATTGGAGGAATTTCCTCTAGTTGGATGAATGGCATCGCATATTGTAAGGTTCCATCGTATACCCAACGTTGAAGATCTTCTATATAGATAGGAATCTCTTGCCATTTCTCACAACATTGACCACATTTAGTACAATTATGAACAAATTTCTTCTGTTCTGTTTTGGTTTCAGCATCACTCATATTATCACCAGTACAAACAAATGATAAATAAAATAAAATAAATTTTTTTCTAGTGGAGTTAAAATAGAGAAAGATTATTCTCCATAAATTTCTCTTTTAATAGTCTCGAAAATATTATCAATATTAGTATACATTTCTTCGGATTCATCAATAGCTGAAATTGCTTCCCAATAATGACCGCTACTTGGATACCTTTCTTTTAGATGGTTCCATGCTGTTTGATATTGTGTTCTTATAAGCTGATCTGCTTTACCCTTGTTATGATTTAACAAATCAAGTTTATTTACCACTAAGAAGAAAATTGCTTTTACTTTTCTTGCTTTTCTTTCAGCTCTTACAACATCATCATCTAATGTCATCAAATAATAGTTCGATACTTGTGTTAAAGCATCGATTTGCACTTTCGAATCTTGAGTTGGATCTATTAGGAAAATTATTCCATTTGTGTTATAATCTGCTAAAGCTTTTTTCCAATACGGCCATAGACTCATATCACCAGGACAATCAATTGCTCTTACTCTATAGCTTCTGTATTTTTCTAAACTCAATGCAGAAGCTATTGATTGACTCCTAAGTTTGATTGTTTTTTGATGTACCTCAATACTTGTTGTGGGGCTGATATCTTCAATACTTTCTCCCTTAAGACGTCGAATAAGGGTAGTTTTTCCTGCTCCCGTATTCCCTAAAATTGTCACACTCAAATCTCTTGTTAACATTTACAACAAATAAATGACCCAATCACACTATTTCAACTTTTCTTAAACTGTAATCTGATTCAGATATAAAAAGTAAAAAATATGGTTATTTAACGCCCTGTAGACTAATATTAAAAATCATTAGTAATATTATTAATGTCATATTAATCAAATAGGTTATGACACAAATAAAACTTTATATAAGTACAATATAGGCGTCGCACAGCGCTAAAATTGTGGTTTGTATTAATGGATACGTCACTAGGTAAGAGACGGAAGAAGCCAGAATGGCCAGCTTTTGTAGACTTGAAAGAATTCAAGATTAAAGCACCTCAAGTATTCTTAATTAAAGAAAGGTGTAAAGAGTGTGAGTGGTGCATAATCTATTGTCCCGAGCAAATTTTAGAAAAATCAGATGAGATCAATATGAAAGGTTACCATCCTCCAAAATTAATTGATGGGAAATCCTTCGATGATTGTGCAGAATGTCATTTTTGTGAGCTTATTTGTCCAGAATTTGCCATATACGTTGTCAAACCAGAAGAAGAAGGTAAGAAAGATGAGTAAAAAAGAATCAAAATTCCCCGAAGTTGATACAGGAGTATACTTTACAACTGGAAATTTTGCAGCAGCTGAAGGTGCTTTAGCTGTTGGCTGTAAGTTCTTTGGAGGATATCCAATTACTCCAAGTTCTGAGATAGCTGAACACATGTCAGTTCGTTTACCACAAGTGAATGGACATTTTGTTCAATTTGAAGATGAATTAGCATCAATTATTGGAATATTAGGAGCATCCTGGGGAGGTTTTAAGAGTATGACAGCAACATCAGGTCCAGGATATTCATTAATGGTTGAAAACATTGGTCTTGGAATGATGACAGAAACACCTTGTGTCATTATCAATGTTCAAAGAGGAGGTCCATCAACAGGACTACCTACATTAGTAGGACAACAAGATGTTATGCAAGTAAAATGGGGTTCTCATGGAGACTTTGAACCAATTGCATTGAGTCCAAATTCTGTACAAGAATGCTTTGATTTAACCATTGAAGCTTTTAATTACGCTGAAAAATACAGAGTTCCAGTAACTCTATTGATGGATGAAACATTAGGACATATGAGCGAGAAACTCATTATTCCAGATGACAGTAAAATTAACAGAATAAATAGAAAAAAACCCACAGTACCTCCTGAAGAGTATTTACCTTATAAAGCAGATGACGACCTTATTCCACCTATGGCAGTAGCAGGAGAAGGTTACAACGTTATGGTTACTGGTTTAACTCATGATGAAAGAGGATATCCTGTTTTAAACGCAGAAACACAGGATAAACTTGTTCGTCGTATTAATGATAAAATTAGATTAAACAAAAATAAAATTATCAGAACAGAAGAATATCTGCTGGATGATGCTGAAATAGCTTTAATCTCATTTGGATCAAGTGCTAGAGCTGCTAAGGGATCAGTTAATCGAGCGAGAAAGAAAGGAATCAAAGTAGGTTTGCTAAGATTAATAACCATCTGGCCATTCCCCGATGAAATAATAGCTAAACTTGCAGAGAATGTCAAGAAGATTTATGTTCCAGAGATCAACTATGGTCAAGTCACAAGAGAAGTACAAAGAGCAGTTCAAGGAAAAACAGAAGTTGAAGGAATATTCATACTGGGAGGGGCAATACACACTCCAGAACAAATTTTGAAGGAGATAGAGAAGGGATTATAATGGTTGAGGAAAAGGTAAAATTACAAGAATCAAAAGAACATCCTTTGGATGGTTTTTTACGTGAAGGAAGGATCCCCCACATATTCTGTCCAGGGTGTAGTTTAGGATCAATTACAAATATTCTACTTGAGGCGATACTGGAATCAGAATATGATCCGAAAGATGTTGCAGTAGTCTCAGGTATAGGATGTACAGGAAGGATAGCTGGATATCTCAATTTCGATAGTTTTCACACAACTCATGGAAGAGCAATTCCTTTTTCAATTGGATTAAGTGTTACTGATCCAAATCGTAAAGTAATTGTTATTTCCGGTGATGGTGATCTATTTGCAATTGGAGGGAATCACATAATTCACGCTGCAAGAAGGAATGCAAACCTTACAGTAATTTGTGTAAATAATTTTAACTATGGTATGACTGGAGGACAAGCTGGTCCAACAACATACCCTGGTCAAGTACAAACAACCACACCTTATGGATCACAAGAACAACCATTCAACATCCCTGATTTAATGGCTAGTTGTGGAGCAGCTTATGTAGCCAGATGGACTGCTTTAGACGTAAGAAGGGTTAAAGAGGCATTTTCTGAAGCTATTGCGAAAAATGGTTTCTCGTTTGTTGAGGTTCTAGGAAGCTGTCCTACTACTTTTGGCAGAAGAAACCAACTTGCAGAAGGTAAGAAAATCTTAGAATTCTTTAGAGAGAACACTGTGTTGAATCATAATGCTGACACTAGAGATGTATCTATTTCTCATGATTCTCCTATCATAGTTGGAAGATTTATAGATAGAGATGAAAGACCCACACTAACTGAGAACTTACTCAAAATTCAGAGGATGAGTCAAGCAAAAAAATAAGGTGAGAGATTTGGCAAGAGTAGAGATTAGATTTGCAGGTTTTGGTGGTCAAGGTATTGGTCTTATGGGAAGGCTTGTAGGTGAAGCAACTGGACTATATGAAGAAGGTAAGAATTCTGTGATGACACAAAGTTATGGACCGGAAAGTCGTGGAGGAGCAAGTAGTACCGACGTTGTTGTCGATACAGAAGATATAGATTACCCAAAAGCTACTGAACTAGATTATTTTGTTGTGATGTCAGAAGAAGCTTACTATAAATATATCCCTAAACTGAAAAAAGGAGGAATCCTTTTTGTGGAAGAAGATTTAGTTACTTTAGATGACAATGCAAAAAAAGCGAAAAAGATTTTCAAAATTCCAGCAACAAAAATTGCAGAGTCATTAGGTAGCAGATTATATGCTAACATCGCAATGTTAGGGTTTGTTTGTGCAAACACAACTGGATTATTTTCAGAAGAAGCGATGATCAAAGTTATGAAAACAAAAATCAGAGAAAGATACATCGAGAAAAATCTTGAGGCTTTCAAATTAGGTAAAGAGTATAAAACAAAGGACTGATAGAAGAAATTAATCTAGGTAAGGAGTTTAGAAAATGGAAGAGGAATTTGAACCAAATATAATTGGTTTCTTATGTAACTGGTGCAGTTATGCTGGAGCTGACTTAGCTGGTACAAGTAGGATCCAATACCCCCCAAATGTAAAAATTATAAAGGTAATGTGCTCAGGAAGAATTAATCCAATGTATGTAATAAATGCGCTACAACAGGGAGCTGATGGAGTTTTAATTGGAGGATGTCATCCAGGAGATTGTCATTATAACCATGGTAACTATTTAGCACGTAGAAGAATTTCAATCATGAAGAAATTACTTGAATATATGGGTATTGAACCAGAGAGGGTACGTATGACATGGGTTTCAGCAGCAGAAGGAATAAAATTTGCTGATGTTGTAAGAGAAGTTACTGAAGACATTAGGAAACTTGGACCTATGACAAAAATCAGGAGGAAAAATGCATGGCAGACAATAGAAACCTAATCAATGCAGCTAAAGAGATAGTCTCTCGAGAAGATGTAAAATATATTATAGGCTACAAGAGAGGAACTTATGGTTTTCAAATAATGCCAGCTTTTGCATATAATTCGAAAGATGTTGAAGGGTTTATTTTCTCTCCTTTATGTGCTAAAAACTTAACAGTTTATCCAATGCTTGAAGAAAAACTTCCTCTTAAAAGAGGAGAAGAAGAGGATAAAAGAAAAGTAGGTATAGTTGTGAAAGGGTGCGATTCTAGAGCAATTGCCCAAATAATCCAAGAGAAGGGATTGAAAAGAGAAGATGTTGTACTCATTGGAATCCCATGTAGAGGTGTTATTGATTCAAAGAAACTTGAAAAAATGTTTCCAAAACAAACAGAACTTGCTGATCTTGAGGAAGATGAAGAAGGCAACTATATTATAACAACCAATAAAACACACAAGGTTCCAAAGACAGAACTCATTTCTGATGTTTGTAGAAGTTGTGAATATCCAAATCCAGTAATTTATGATGTGTTGATTGGAGAAAAAATTGAAGATTTTAAGATTGAAAATTTTGAACGTGTAGAAAATTTAGAAAACAAATCTCTTGAAGAGAGATGGAAATATTGGGAAAATCACTTTGAGAAATGTATTCGATGTTATGCTTGTAGAGAAGCTTGTCCTTTATGTTATTGTAAAGAATGTATGGTTGACCTTTTAGAACCACAATGGGTGAGAAGATCTGTTGATCTGTCAGAGAATACAGCATGGAATGTTATGCGTGCTTTCCATTTAGCTGGAAGATGTATAAGTTGTGGTGAATGTGAGAGAGCATGTCCTGTAAACATACCTCTAATGGAGTTAAACAAATTTATTGAAAAAGAAGTAAAGGAGATGTTTGATTATACCTCTGGAATCGACACAGAAGAAAAACCATTGCTTGGAATGTTTAAACCAGATGATCCGGAGGATTTTGTTTTGTGAGGTATTAAAATGGACAGCTTAATATTACTAAAAGAAAAATTACCTGAAATGCTTGCAGAGATAGCAGCAAAGTTCACTCTAATAGGTCCTAAAGAAGAAACGGGATTTACACAGTTTCAAGAATTAGACGATCCTTCAGAGATAAATTTGGATTATTTACTCTCTAGAGTACCTCCTAAGTCTTTAGTTTTCCAACAAACAGAAACATTATTCACATTTACAAAAGGTAAGGAAATTAAAGTTGAAACACCGAAAGTAGATTCTGGAAAAAGAATTGTATTTGGTATCCGACCTTGTGATGCTAGAGGGTATGATCTTCTAAATCCTGTTTTTGAAGGGAGAAAAGAAGGAGATTATCAAGATTTATTTTACGTCCTAAAAAGAAATCGAAGTACATTAATTGGATTAAGCTGTAATGAGCCAGCTGTAAATTGTTTCTGTACCTCTTTTGATGATAGTCCTGCTAGTACTAAACATCTAGATCTATTATTTACAGATTTAGGAGACAAATTCTATATTGATGTTATCACCAAAAAGGGAGAAGAGCTAATAGAAAATCTTAGTAAAATGTTTTCCAAAGCTTCAGAAGAGGATTTAAAAGCTCGTAATAAGGTCGAAAAAACATCTATTTCAGCTATCACTAGAAAAATGAATACTGAAGGAGTAACTAAAAAACTTGGAGGAATGTTTCAACACGAGTATTGGGGGCAAGTTGCGATGCGTTGCATTGGTTGTGGCATATGTACCTATTTATGTCCAACATGTCATTGTTTTGATATTCAAGATGAAAGTACTCTCAAACAAGGAGGAAGAATAAGAGTATGGGATTCATGTATGAATCCAGAATATACTCATCATGCTTCTGGACATAATCCTCGACCTTCAAGAATGAATAGAGTGAGAAATAGAGTATATCATAAATTTAATTTCTTCCCAAGAAATGATGGTGTTTTTGGCTGTACTGGATGTGGTAGATGTATTGATTATTGCCCAGTTAATATTGATATAATCAATATAATCAATGATGTAGAGGAGATGAAATAATGACGGAAGACGGAACAATGACAGGAGAAGGAATGATGATGGGAGAAAATGCATACAAACCAGGATTAGCAAAAATCGCTGATATAACATTAGAAGCAACTGGAGAAAGAGCAATCAAAACTTTCAAGCTTGAATTTCTAGATGAAGATCTTCGAAAAAACTTTACTTTTAAACCAGGTCAATTTATCATGGTTAGTGTATTAGGGGTAGGTGAAAGTACTTTTGCTATTTCATCTTCACCAACACAAAAAGGTTACATAGAATTTAGCGCGATGAGATATGGAAAGCACACAAAAGCTTTACATCAAAAACAGATAGGTGATATTTTAGGAGCAAGAGGCCCATATGGAAACAGTTTTCCTGTTGAAAAATGGAAAGGTAAAAACATACTTTTTATCGGTGGAGGAATAGGTCAAGCACCATTACGATCTGTAATAAACTATTGTATTGATAATAGGAAAGATTATGGTGATCTAAACATTATCTACGGAGCAAGGACTTCTAAAGATCTTTGTTACAAAGATGAGTTTTCTAAAATGGCAGGAATGGACAATCTACAGGTACATCTTTCGATAGATGTTGAGGAGGAGGATTGGGAACATTATGTTGGATTTGTTCCATCTAATTTAATGAGATTAAAGCCATCTCCTGAAAATACGATAGCTATAACTTGTGGTCCTCCAATTATGATTAAATTTGTTATTCAAGATCTTATAGAATTAGGCTTTAAAGACGAACAAATCTACACTACATTAGAAATGAGGATGAAATGTGGTATAGGTATGTGTGGACGTTGTAACATAGGTAATCTCTATGTTTGTAAAGATGGTCCCGTATTCTCCTGGGATCAAATCAAAGATTTGGAAGGAGATATGTAAAGACGTGGTAATTGTATGAAAATTGGTGTTTATATCTGTGAATGTGGAAGTAACATTGCTGGTACTGTTGATGTTGAAGAGATAGCAGAACGAGCAAAAGAATTCCCCAATGTAGAAGTAAGCAGGGTTTACAAATACATGTGTTCAGATCCTGGACAAGAATTAATAAAAAAGGATATCGAAGAGAAAGAACTTGATAGAGTTGTAGTTGCTGCTTGTTCACCTAGGATGCATGAACCTACATTTAGAGCTGTTCTAGAAGATAAAGGATTAAATCCATATGTACTCGAAATTGTGAATATTCGAGAACAAGTTTCTTGGGTTCATGAAGATATGAAAGAAGGCACAGAAAAAGCCACATCACTTCTTAAAGGCGCTGTTGTGCGTTCATCTTTAATGCAACCTCTTGAAAGGAAGAAGGTCGGAGTAAATCACAAGGCACTCGTTATTGGAGGAGGAATTGCAGGTATTCAAGCTGCTTTAGACCTAGCTGATATGGGATTTAAAACCACACTAGTTGAAAAAACATCTAGTATTGGAGGGAAGATGGCACAACTGGATAAGACTTTTCCAACGTTGGACTGTTCTCAATGTATTCTTAGTCCTAAGATGGTAGATGTAAGTAGACATCCAAATATCGAATTATTAGCGCTAAGCGAAGTCATAGAAGTAGATGGGTACGTAGGTAATTTCAAAGCAAAAATAAAGAAAAGTCCACGTTATGTGATTGAAGAAAAATGTACATTGTGTGATGATTGTGTTGATGTATGTCCTGTTATCACTCATGATGAATACAATCAGGGATTTGCTCCAAGAAAAGCTATCTACATATCTTATCCTCAAGCTATTCCAGCTTCATATCTTATTGATCCAGATGCATGCTTAGGAATTGATCCTTTAATCTGTGCGAAATGCCGAGATGTATGCGGTCCTGAAGCTATAGATTTTGATATGCAACCAGAGATAATAGAAGAAGAATATGGTTCAATAATTATAGCTACAGGTTACGAAACTTATCCTATTGAAAACATAGGCGAATATGGTTATGGTACAATCCCTGATGTTATTTCAGGACTGGATTTTGAAAGACTCCTCTCTTCTGGAGGACCGACTGGAGGAAAAATATTACGCCCTTCAGATGGGACTATACCCAAAACAGTTGTTTTCGTACATTGTGCAGGATCTCGAGACCCAAGTAAACACCTGCCATATTGTTCTAAGATATGTTGTATGTATTCGACAAAACATGCTTTAATGTACAAGCACCTTGTACACGATGGAACTGCAATTAATTTCTATATTGATATCAGAACTGCAGGAAAAGATTATGAGGAATTTTATCAAAGAGCTGCAGAGGAAGATCATGTTGTTTACATACGAGGAAAGGTTTCAGAACTGTTCCAAGATGGCGATAGAATTCTCATCAAAGGTGTAGATACACTCTCAGGTGAAACAGTTGAACTACATGCAGATTTAGTTGTTTTAGCAACAGGAATGATTCCAAGCGAAGGAACCAAAAAGATGGCAAATTTGCTTAATGTTTCTATAGGTATAAATGGTTTTATCAGAGAAGCTCATCCAAAACTCAAACCAGTAGACACTGCTATTTCTGGTGTTTTTGTTGCTGGAACTGTAACAGGACCTAAAGACATTCCTGAAACAGTTTCTAACGCCAGTGGAGCAGCTTCAAGAGCTGCTGGTATTTTAGCACAAGACGAATTAGAGATAGAAGGAACTGTTGCAAAGGTAGAAGAATCTTTATGCCGAGGTTGTGGATTATGTGCTGAAGCCTGTCCTTACAATGCTATTGAACTAAAAGCAGTAAACAGATACGGACACACGTTACAAGTTGCTTTTGTTAATGAAGCTCTTTGCAAAGGTTGCGGAAGTTGTGCTGCAGCCTGTCTGAATGGTGCTATTAACCAACTTGGATATACAGATAGTCAGATTCTTGCACTTATTAGTGCATTAGGAGAAGAATAAGGAGTGTTAAACATGTCATTTGAATATATAAAATTCGGAAAAGAAGAAAAAGACTTCATTGAAAAAATCGAGGAGATATCAGGTCAGAATGTTTACAGCTGTTACCAATGCGGCAAATGTTCAGCTGGATGTGCTTTTAGTAGCTACATGGACAAGACTGTCAATCAACTTATTCATCTCATACAAGTTGGACAAAAAGAGAGAGTTTTAGCGGCTAACACTCATTGGGTTTGTGCTAGCTGTCTGACATGTTCTGTTAGATGTCCAAGAGAGATAGACGTCGCAGCCTTGATGGAAGCAGTCAGAGAATATCAGCTGAGAGAAGAACCTGAAAAAGTCAAAATTTCTAACATTCCAAAAGAAGTACTAGACAAACTTCCAAACATAGCTTTAGTAAGCAACTTCAGAAAGAAAACAGAGTGAGTAAAAAATGGTACGATATTCTTATTTCCCTGGATGCAACTTAAAAACCAATGCTAAAGGTTTTGAAGAAACAGCAATAGCAGTAAGCAAGAAATTAAGCGCTGAATTAGTTGAAATACCAAATTGGAATTGCTGCGGAACAGTTCATACTTTGTCAACAGATAACATGATGAGAAGAATAGCACCTGTTAGAGTTTTATCAAGGTCAAGGAAGCATATTGACACCCTTGATGAAGAAACACCTAATGAAGTTGTAACATTATGCTCAATGTGTAATAGCACACTGAAAATTGTAAACGATGAAGTTAAACATGATCATGATAAACTAGAGAAAGTCAATTATCAGCTTGAAGAAGATGATGAGATTTACAAGGAGGACATGGAAGTTAAACATTTTCTTGAGATTCTCAGAGATAAAATTGGCTTTGAGAATATTGCAAAAAATGTAGTCAATCCACTTAAAGGCTTGAAAATTTCCCCATATTATGGATGTATGCTCCTTCATCCAGATAAAGCAGCAATAGATGATGTGGAGATGCCTTCAGTTCTTGAATATTTAGTAGAAAGTTTAGGAGCAGAAGTTGTCGATTCTCCTTTCTTTAAACTCTGCTGTGGTTCTTATCAAATAGTAGATGAAGACAGAATAGTAGATTCTCAAGTTACAAAAATCGTAGAAGCAGCAAGAAAGCGTGGTGCAAATGCTTTAGTTGTTGCATGTCCATTATGCGCCTATAATATTGATCATCAGCAAAAAATCTTGAAAGAGAAAGTTCCTGGAAAATTACCTTTACCAGTCTTTTACTTTACACAACTGATGGCTTTAGCTTTAGGTGTGCCACTGAAATTAAATCATTTTGAAGATCATCACATTAATCCTAAACCCCTCCTCAAGGAGTTAGGATTAAGTGGGGGGAAGAAATAAAGTAGAGGGTGAAAAATGTCAAAAACTCAAATAAAAGAAAAGGAAGAAAACGAAACCCCTATGGTTAAGGTATATATTATGGGTTCATCACATGAAGTCCCAGCATCATTAACCATCATGAAAGCTATAGAATATGCTGGTTTTAAAATCAAACGAGGAGCTGGCTGTAGAGCTGGTTTCTGTGGTGCTTGTGCTACTGTGTATAGAAAAGCAGGAGATTACAGGATTTATGCTGCTCTTGCATGTCAAACACAAGTAGAAGATGGAATGGTTCTAACTCAACTACCATTTGTTCCAGCACCTAAAGCTAAATATGATATTAACAAGCTAAGTCCTACTGGAAATACAATATTACAATTCTATCCAGAGGTTGCTAGATGTTTAAGTTGTAACGCTTGTTCAAAAGTATGCCCACAAGATATTCATGTGATGGATTATGTACAATACAGTCTCCAAGGGCAAATTAAGAAAGCAGCTGAGGAATCTTTTGACTGCGTACAATGTGGTCTTTGTACTATTCGTTGTCCCGCTGAGATTCCACAGTATCATGTTGCGACCCTTGTGAGAAGATTACACGGAAAATATGAGATGAAATCTCCCGATACTCTTGAAGCTAGGGTAGAGGAGATTGAAGCAGGATTTTATGAAGAAGGTTTCAATGAACTGATGAAGTTATCTAAAGATGAACTTCGTCACAAGTATTTCCATGAAAGAGATTTCATTGATCAGAAAAAGGCGTGATTAAAATGAAGATGATAGACGGATATCCAGATTATATGCGAAAAAGCATTGAAAATGTAAACAAAACTAGAGCAAAACGTTTGAATGAAGTTAAAACTGATCTAACTGAAGCTGAAAGAAAAGAGGTTTTAGATAACTACCACCCAGATTACAATCCTAAATTTAAGAGGGATATAAGTTGGGGACCTAATAAAGGTGATAATGTACCTAATGAGGTTGTAGATATACTTGAAGCTTATCCAACAGTTCATCCTGATGATGTTGATTTATCACAAATTGATTATGATGTTGGTGTGCTGGTAATTGGAGCTGGAGGAGCTGGAAATTCAGCTGCTCTTTGGGCGCTATATGAGGGAGTACCAGCAGACCAAATACTCATAGTCACAAAACTAAGATTAGGTGATTGTAATACTGTCATGGCTCAAGGAGGTATCCAAGCAGCTGATAGACCAGAAGATTCACCACTTATCCACTATTTAGATGCAATTGGAGGAGGTCACTTTGATAATAAACCAGAACTAGTAAAAGCTCTAGTTGGTGATGCTCCAAAAATCATTAAGTGGCATAAAGAACTTGGAATGATGTATGACCAAAATGAGGATGGTAGCTTTCTCGAAATTTCTGGTGGTGGTACATCTAGAAACCGAATGCATTGCTCTAAAGACTATACTGGAATGGAAATTTTCCGAACCTTAAAAGATGAAGTTATCAATAAAGAGATTCCATATCTTGAATTTTCTCCAGCTGTAGAATTACTAACTGACGAAACAGGTAGAATTGCTGGAGCAGTATTATATAATGTTGAAACTAAACAATATTTCATTGTAAGATCAAAAATCACTGTTTTAAGTACAGGAGGTTTTGGTAGACTACATGTTGCTGGTTTTCCAACTACAAACCACTATGGAGCTACAGCTGATGGTGTTGTTATGGCATATCGTGCTGGAGCAAAATTGAGAAACCTAGAATCTACTCAATTCCATCCTACTGGTGCAGCTTTTCCTGAGCAAATTGTTGGTTTGTTAATCACTGAAAAAGTAAGGAGTATGGGAGGACAAGTCCTTGGGAGAGATGGTGAACAAATTTGTTATCCACTAGAACCAAGAGATGTTGAGGCTTCCTCATTAATCAAATGTTGCACAAGCACAGATAACTATATAGAAACTCCAACTGGAATGAGAGGAATTTGGTTAGATAGTCCTTTGATAGATGAAATTCATGGAAAAGGAACTGTGGAAAAGAATCTAAGTGCTATGTTTCGAATGATGAAGCGATTTGGTATTAACATATCAAAAGATCCCATCTTAGTATATCCAACCTTACATTATCAAAATGGGGGAGTGGAAATTGATGAAAACTGCTATACTTCACTTAATGGGTTACTCGTAGCTGGAGAAATATCAGGTGGTGTGCATGGAATGAATCGATTAATGGGTAATTCACTTCTTGAGATTAATGTATTTGGAAGACGAGCAGGTATAACTGCTGCTAAAGAATATAAAAAGAAAGTTAAATTATCAGGAAAACTGACTCTTGACCATGTAAGAAAAGTAATGAAAATACTAGATTCCCTTGACTTAAAAGAAAAACGGTATTCACCAATCATCCTACCTGAATACCGAAGTGATGCTGTGAGAGACAGATTAGTACAACTGTATGAACAAGAACCCACATGGTAATATTTTTTCTTCCTTTTTTCTCTTCTTCTTTTCTTCTTTTCTTCTTTTAAACATTATTCCTAGAAAAATGAAAAGAAGCTGAAAATAGAATAAATCTGCTATGTACCTCTAAAAAGTCCTATTTGTATTCCTTTTGCTCTATTCTCTTCTCTTTCTTTTTTAAATTGTGCTAACTCTGTCGCACCTATTCTTTGTACCAGTATCTTCTTCATTTTCTCATCTTGTATCTCGTCACTTAGAAAAGATTCAATTACAAATTGAACTGTTATTTGTAAAAATTTCTTACCTAATTTAGTTAATTCAAATTCCTCTTTTTTGGTATATTTAACTATTCCAAAATCCCAGAGTCTAGTAATATAAGAAGACAAAGTGTTCTTATCTATCTTATCAAAGAAGGTGTTTAAAGCCTTAAATGAAGCGGATTCATAATGCAGGTAAGCTAGAATATCTAATGCATCTTTATCATCTAAAACATCAAGAATATATGAGATAGCCTCTCTTGAATTAACTAAAAGATATCTAAAATCTTCATCATCAAGTTTATCGAACATAAGTTCACCATTCTAATTATGAATTGGCCAATATTAAACTATTGCAAATTTGATTTTCTAAAGAATGCATATATTGAAGTAAAAGAGATAAAATGAAAAAATATCGTCTATTCTTTTTGTGTTAGTCCAGGAATCATCCCTTTCAGGAGTTTTCTATTAGTTTCCTTCATAAAGAAAAACGCTAAAATAACTGTTATTATACCGAAAGCCAAAGGAAATACTGGCAAGATTAAGATCCCTTTTGTAGAGATATCAGCTATAAAGGCACCTAAAAACGAGCCTGTATTAAGGAAAATTGATTGCTCAAATGAAAGTAAACTCATCCCTCTAGAACGTTCCTTTTCATCAGTTAAATCAGACATAATCGCATTAGCTGAAGGATTTCTAAGAGCATACAGTGGATATGAGTAGATTATGAAAACTGCAATCCAAGATCCAGATAGCAGATAGATTAACAAGTATATTATTGGGTAACCAATCATTGCTGCAAGAAATACCGGTCTTCTTCCTTTTCTATCTAACAATTTGCCAATGAAAAGCTGGAAAATCATCCCCAGAAACGTAGCTATCATATTTGAAATTCCAATAAAATCATCCGTTAACCCGACTTTACTCAAATAAACTGAAGCCATAGCATTGAAAGGTCCAGTGCCAAAATCGATTATTGCGAGCATAACAAGAAAGATTAGAATGTTTTTTTGGGTTAATATTTGCCAATAATTCTTAGATTTTATTGTCATTTCAGTAGCTGGTATTTTAGGATATGGAGGTTTAATTTGACTCACTGCATTAGTTGGAGTTACAATAGGTTGATCAGCTTCCACTATTGTGTCTTCAGTAATATCAGGTTTAGTAGGCGAAAACAGAACAGTTATTCCTGTTAAAAGAGCAAAACCAGCTCCAATTGATAAACCTCCAATCATTCCCAAATTTTTGTAAATCAAACCTGATACACTACTTCCAATCATCCAACCTAAACTTGCAAAAAGCATTTGAAAACTGGAAACTTCCCCTCTTTTATCTGGATGACAGATAATAGTAATTAAAGCGTTATGCATAATGTAAAAAACGTTGTGAACGCTAAAGACTGCGAGTATAAGTAAAATCTGAATACTTGTGTCATTAAAGAATATTAATAGAATACATTGGGCCATTAAAAGAATTCGAGCGAGAAACATGATTTCTTTACGTTTACCTGTCTTATCTGAAAAACTACTAAAGAATGAACTCCCCAATATCGAAACAAAAGCTGGAACTGAAATCACAACAGTTAACATAAGATAGGGAAATTGGTAACCTGCTTCAGGAGTTATTATTTCTTCGTTTAACCATACGCTGAAAAAAATCCAATAACTTGATATGGCTATAGAATCAAGCATGTATGCAACTAAAAGAGGGAGAAGATTTGTAGGGGGTAAG
>Ga0315550_1000067_pt1 | contig 59756 bp, 63 predicted proteins | sample SalMarSW160190MG_2_FD_203100 | JGI IMG/M metagenome (GOLD analysis project Ga0315550, IMG submission 203100) | Salt marsh sediment microbial communities from the Plum Island Ecosystem LTER, Massachusetts, United States - Salt Marsh Sediment SW1601-90 ...
AAAGTCCCCAACTTGGACTTGCTGTTTTTAAAATAACTTCATTTGTACCAACATAAATAACAGTTCCATCTTGTTGTTGAGTATTATCGATTTTAGATTGGATGCCATAATTATACAATGAAACTTGGAGTAAATCAGAAAAGCGTATCTCTTTCTCTTCAGAAACTTTTGCTGTTTTCAACTCGTAAATTGTGTTCTCATCAAAAAGATCGATCCTACCACGTATTCCGAAATAAGGAGAAAGAAATAGCATCTCAGGTAAAGTATCAGAACCCAAGGTAGAAACAAAAGAATCTAGACTCTCAGTCATCTTCCTAACATCTTGATAGACTGTTTCTTTGTTATATCCATGATATTCGTATTGCAACGAGAATGAATCTAATACTTGAGGTAAAACATCCGAAGGTTTAGATTTGGTTGCAACCGCTAATCCTAAACTGTCATGAACGATAGAACCTCTAATCGCTATGTAAGGAGAGGGAGTTTCTCCAATGATTTCGTTGAGATAATAACTTCGAGGACAATAAGAAACACTATTTATTGACGTCGCATTTAGTAAGACATCTGGATCGACAACGACAATAGACTGTTTTCCAGCTGAAAAATATGTTGAATCATCCTCAGTTATTTTATCTACATTAAAGATTTTCAAAGGAGTAAAAGCAGGTAGATAGTCAACAATATCATTCCAAGGAGACCATAAATTAACGATAAAATGAGTTTTATTTACATCGACAAGAATTGTCGAAAGAGGATTATCTCCGTCTTTTGATGAAACGAATTTGAGAAAAACACAATCTAGATTCTGCATGGTCAATAGATTATCTGGAAAATGATAAATAAACATGTGGGTAAAATATAGCCATCTTAAAGATTAAATCTAAAAAAATGAAAAAATGAAGTTTTTCTTTTTTCTTTTAGATAAGGAAATAATGGAGCTAACATCTACTATAGTGGTAGTAACGAGAAAATCTCTAGTAATGAGAGAGATTGCTATTGTTAGCTCCAATAATATAAATGGTTTTGACTTTTAAAACTACAAAAAAATAATTAGAAAAAGAGATGTTGTCCTATTCAAAATCTATACATTCGTTAGGACATTCATCTATACAAAGACCACAATCTGTACAATCTTCTTTTCTTGTTGTTACTGCTACATCTTCTAGGTCATATACATTTTCTGGACAGATATCAATGCATGCACCACAAGCAATACAACAATCAGCATCTACTACTGTTGGCATTCTGTTAATTCACCTAGGTATTTGATTTTTCTTTTTTTACTTCTCCTTTTAAACTCTTCTCTCCCTACCTACTCTATCTTCTATAGCTAATATAAGTGCCAAAAATTTCAGTTTTTATGAATGAAAAATAGAGTCTATGCCTCTTTTTATTGCTCTCTACTTTTATTCCAATTATTCTTTTCTTCATTCGTTTTCTCTGATGTACCAATTGTTTATTCTAAAATATCTAAAATCAGTTAGCCATTTGAGTTAATTTCTGATCCTGAAGATTCTTTCTCTATCTTTTGTTCTGAAATGACCTTCCAACTTATAAATCCATCTCTTGAAAATGTAACTGCTACCAACAGTAATTCAAGAATCTTTTTCCTCAATATATCTGCAGAACTACTAAAAGAGAACATTAGTGTCAGTATTGACACAACAGGATATGGCATTGTCACATCTATGGATATTGTTTCAGGAACAATTAACATTACAGAAGCAACATGTATTTTTTTCCACAAATCGAATCTTTCTGGTTTTCCATTAGGAAATTATTCACTTTCTTATCCATTACTTAGAAATGGTAATTTCATCTTCCACCCTTACAAACTATATATGGAGGTTACAAATGATTACGTCCACATATTTCAAGAAGATCAAAGTTTTGATATTACTATTTATAACGATACTGGAGTCTCTGAAACTTCGGATTTGTTCGCGACTCTCCCTTTTTCATTATTTTTAGATTTTATACTACTAGCTACACTTAGTTTCCTCAATAAGAAAAAAAGAAAAAGATGATAAATAATTTTTTCAAATTATTTTACTTGTGTTGACCTTCCTCTTGCAAAATCAGCTATGACTATATAAGAGACTAATTTTGCAAATTCTGTTGAACTACTTAATATTCCCACCACTTGTTGTGTTGCTTCATCAGTTGCTGCTATAAGAACCTCTTCATTTTCTCTTTCTACACCAATAAATTGTGGTAATTCAACTCCTGTTCCCACATCTCTGAACTTTCTTACTTCTACATTTGCCTCAGCTGCATAAGCTGAATCTATCCAATCTCGGTTTATCTGTTCATCTAGATTTGTCACGATGGTAACTCTCACTGTTGAAGGTAAGGATTTCACTGCATCTAGTGGAACATATTGAGGTTTTGGAGACATAATAGTTACACTTCGTTTTGCATCTCTTACTATTCGATCAATATGGCTTATTGTTGCATCAAGCCCTATAATAGAAGTTGTTTCCACCTTCGGAACTGGTGATTCTTTTGTTGTTGCTTCTAAAGTTCTGAAATCGTTTTTGAGTTTCATTGTTAGAGTTGATAAAGAATTAGCAGTATCATTATATTTTCCACCTGTTTCTTCTAAGAAACTTGTTGCTGCATTCACTTCCTCATTTATCTCTCCAGAGACGAGTTCTTTACTTTCACTAATTTGCTTTTTGGAGGAGTTAACTAAATCATTTGTCACTTGCAAAGATGATTCAAGTGTTTGATTGAGATAGTTACTTAAATCAGAAGCAATTGTAGCAGTTGTTGCTCCTATCATGTTGATTGATTCTTGGTATTTCTCGTTTATCTTTGCCTCATTCTCTTGTGTTAATGTTTCAATTTGATTCGACAAATTCGACCATTTTTCTTTCAACCCATCTGTCTCGGATCCTAATGTTTGTCGTATATTATCATTAAGCTGCTCAGAGACTTCTCTGAATAGTTGAATATGCTCATTCATACTATCAAAAATAGAAGTTGTGATTCCATTGAATTGGTCTGTTAAAGATTTTTTGAATGAACTCAATCTCATTCTTGCTGTTTCTTGGATTTCAGCTATCTTTTCATTATAATTCTTTATTGTTTCATCATAATGTGTTTCGAGTTTCTGAGCAAACATGTCGCGTTCGCTTACTAGATTATTTCTTTGGGTTTGTTCACTATTTTGCAAATTTGTAAATTTCAGGTTCATATCTCCCTTAATTTGAGAGATAGTTCCAGAAATAGCCTGATTTCTTTGTTGTTCAAATTCTTCTGATAAATTCGTCTTGATTTCTGATACTTTCTCATTCAAAGAGTTGATTGCCTCTTGAACTTGAAGAGAGAGTTCTTCTACCTTTCTATTCAGAATCATTTCTAGAGAAGTATTTAATTCTCCGAGAGAACCCGTTACAGTCTCAGTTAAACCATCTATTGTTGCTTCTGCGCTTCTAACGGTCCCAGTCGAAAAGCTGACATATTTTTCTGTTTGGTCTCTATTAAAAGTTCTAACATCTAATTTTGTTGTATCAATATTTTGTTTAATAACTTCTGTAATTTCATTAAGATGATTCAAGTAATTTTCTTCAAGCATATCAATTTTTGGAGTTAAGGTTTGAGAGATCTCATTGATCTTTTCTTTGTGTTGTCTAGTATTTTGATCAACATTTGATATGGAAGATATTATAGCTTCAGAATTTGAAGATATGATGCTTTCTAAACTTGTATCAACGGACATTTTTGCAGCAGACAAAATATCTAGATTGTCATGTGAGACTTCGTTAATAGAGTCTCCAATGAATTGTTTTTGCTCCTTTTGTATATCTGAGAGTTTTTCTTTTATTATGTTGGACTTGCTTTCTAGATTTTCTCTTCTTTGATTAGTAAGAGTTTGAAGATTAGCTGAAATGCTGGAGTACTGTTGGTCTAGCTCTTCTTCCTTTTGCACTAATGAAGAATTGAGCCGATTTAAAATGGTAGTCCTTAACTGATTGAATTCAGCCTTTTTATTTTGAACAAATGAATTAGTACCATCTAAATTCTCTTTGATACTAGTATTGATTTGGTCACTTGTTTCAGCGAGATATTCTAAAGGAATTCTAACAAAATATTTTCTCACATAACCCTCTGAAACACCTACAGCACCTTTAGCAGCAAGTGAATTCAGAGCACCTTCTACTTTGGAAAAATGAAGCTTACCATGTTCAGCAATTTCAAATGCTGTTAGCTGTCCTGTTCCTAGAAGTAATGAATAAACTTGTTTTTCCTCTGGACTTAATTGTAATCTTTCTATAAATGACATAATTACACCTTGATTCTTCAAAGTTCAATGTCTCAATCCGAAATATTAAGCTTTCTTCTAGTGCAATTTAGCATGATCATATCAATAAAATTTTTAACAATCTCTTCCTTGTACTTTTTGTGATATAGATGGAAGATTATGAGATAGTCTCTTGGGATCAAAGCTACCAAATGACATTTTATTTATTTGAGAAAATAACTAAAGATAAATTCTTTCCTGATGTAATAGTTGGCATTGCAAGAGGGGGTTGGATTCCCGCGAGATTACTAGCAGATTTTTATGGAAACAGAAGAACTGCCAATATCAAAATTGAATTTTATGATAATACATCTAGAGCTTCTGAAAATCCGATAATCACTCAAGAAATTTCTGAGGGAGTAGAAGGAAAAGCTGTGTTAATAGTTGATGATGTTGCAGACACTGGAAAAAGTCTTCTTGCAGCTGTCGAACATATTAAAGAAATGGGTGCAAAAAAAATCAAAACAGCAACATTATATTATAAAAAACACAGTGCTATTAAACCAGATTACTATATTAAAGAAACTGAATCATGGATAGTCTATCCATGGGAATATGGTGAATTTGCTGCATTTCAGTTTAAAACTAATAGCAATAAAATGTCCTGCGAAGAAATAAAAAAGAAACTAAAAGACATAGGAATACCTCCATCACTAGTTGATACCTATTTCTCTTTGGTTTTATCAGATAAAAAATTAAAAGAGATGACTAACAGTGAATAATAAAAACACAAGTAATGATGATATTGAGTTACCTAATGATGTAATTGATAGAGTTAATGTAGGTGTGGTTGCAGTGTCTCTAAGTTTGTATGAAGAAGGAATGAGCTTAGATGAGTTAATAGAGGTTACTGGAATTAGAAAGAAAGATGTACTAAAGAGTCTAGAATTTCTTATTCAAAATAGAATGGTAAGAAAAAAGGCTGGTTCTAATGGGTATGTAGTTTCAAATTTTAAGAAGATGTTACAATTTCTCCTCTCTTCTGGACTTATGTTTCCACTCGGAGAACAGATATCAAGAACAAAAGAAGACAAGTAAAAAGCTATTTCTTTTTAATAAAACTCTCTAAAGAAGATTGAGATTTTTTCTTTGAATCTTTCTTTTGAGTTTTATCCTCTTCAGGAATTATCTTCTGTTCCTCTTGTTTTTTGGTTGGAGGAGGAGATTTTTTTATGTGAGCACTTTTTTTCTTCTCTGCAAATTCATTGTAAAACAAAATACTTTTTTCTGCTTTTTTTGCTTTTTCCATCCAATTCTCTGCCATAAGAACATAAGCTTCTTCTGCATATTCTTTGATTTTCTTTATCAACCTACTTGATCCTTCAGTGAGAAAATCCAGATCATCATCACTATATTGGAACCAAGTAGCAAGTCCTCCAGCCATTTTTGGATCTGTATTGAAGATTATTCGAATGAAAGGATAATATTCAGTCTGAAATTCTTTATTTGAGCAATGTAATCTTCTGGTACTCTTTTCAGCTAAATTCTTGATACTTGCATTTTTTCTCCTTAATCTTGCCATTAGTGACCAATAACTAGGAAAACCATATTTAGTAAATTTGAAAGAAGAAGATTTAACCAACCCAACAGAGGAAATGAATGTAAAAAAGTATTTTAGAAATTTCCAATCTTGTTTAATGTAACATTGTGATAAATAGAAATCTGCTAAAGCGATTAATTCGTACATATTGAATTGCTCTGAAGAATTCTCAGATTGCTTCCAAGCGTGTTCATACACATAAGTCAGTAATTCCCTATAATCTACATCTACCCCATCCAAAGCGGCTTTTGCTTCATCAAAATTTTTTACTTGGAAAATCCTGTTTAAAGCATCATCAAGATTGTGTTGCTGGTTTCTTGGAGCAAATCTCGTCTTTGTATTCAATGTTCCAAAAGCTGCTCCTTCTAGATCATTTATTGCTGATCTAGCATCTCCACCACAATTTTTAGTTATTGCAATAAGAGTTTCCTCATCAATCTTCAAACCTTCTTTTTCAGTAATTTTTTCTAGAAGCAATAGAATTTCATCTTCTTTTAACCGATGAAATTCAATAACCTTCATGCTTTTTTTCGCAGATTTCAATGAGTCTGCTGAAGGATCATTTGCTGTACAAATTATGGGGATTTTAGTAGAAGTGACAGCTTTTCCGAGGGCACTCCCCCCACCCCTATCTTCATTTCCAAATAAACCATCAGCCTCATCTACCAAAATTAATTTTCGAACTTTAGCTCCTTGGAGAACAGTTCCTTCAGTAGATGATTTACCTACAAGCAATTCTACAGCTTTTTTGTTTCTCTTGTCACTTGCATTAACTTCAACAAATTCGTATTTGTATTTTTTAATTAAATAATGTACTACACTTGTCTTTCCAACACCAGCAGGACCTGCGAGTAAAGCGACTTTCTTTCTCTGTTGATTCCATGTCCTCAGCCATTTTTCCAGTTCTTGAACAGAATCTCTATTACCAACAAAATCAACTAAATACTCAGGACGATATTTCTCTACCCAAGGAATTGCCAAGGTTTGACTAGTCATAAAGTTCAAATGAGTTATAATTTTTCAATATAAAAAACATGTGTATTTAATACAAGAAAGATGAAATAGAGGGTTACCTCTAGCTTTCTTCTGTATCTTCATCTTTAGTTTTGGTTGAGTCATCCTCTTTTATCTTTATTTTTGTAAAAAGCATTTTACCTAATATACCACCGATAATACCACCAGCTAAGCCTAGTACTGGTATAACAAAGAAAGATCCTAAAACCATAGGTGCGAAGAAATTAATAATAAATATTAAGAATCCTCCAGTGGGATCTTCTACTAAGGAAGCAGAAATTGTTGCAAATAAGAAACTGAGCAATAGATAGGAAAATACTGATGACCACAATCCTGACCTTAATCCACCTCTAGATGCTAAACCACCAGCAAAAGAACCAATTAACCAAATACCTAAAATAAGAATAAATGCTCCAACACCTACCATGTCTTTTATTTCTCCAGTTACGCCAACTACCGGTAACACTTTGAAGTTTAGAAATATACTTGGATTGAGAAGCATAAGTAATATAATCCAGAAGTGTCCTCCAGCACCATAATTATCCTGAAAAGTAGTATTTAGATTTGTTAAAGCCACAAATTTTGGGTCGTAAAAGGTTGGCCATAGAAGAAGCATCAATACGACTACAACAACAAAGCAAGTTACAAATCCTATTAGAGTTTTATATATACGTTTGAAGAATAACATATCAATCAAAAAAGATATGGTAAACGAAATATTTAGAGTTTTGCTTTTAAATTCCGAAGAAAGTTTGGTTTTTAAAAGAGAAGTGAGAGACAAGTTAACGAAGCTTGACATTTTTCAAACTCACTCATATTTAGAGATACCACTTCAAAACCAGCATCTTTTACTATTTCTTGGGCATATTCATATTTATCAGACATAATTACAGTATCATTTACAGACAAACAGTTAATTGAGTAATATTCTTCTTTTGGAATTATAAGTAAGCGAAAATTACTAATTAAAGGGTGATTCTCATACTCTTTTGAAGTAATTAATGTGTTTTTATCAAGATATTTCATATAGCTTTTTAGATGAACAATATTAGGATTTTCGATGGTATCTACCTGAACTTTTAACCAATCCCTCATTTGTTCAACTCCTAACTTGTTTGTTCTTTGAGATATTCCACAAATTAAACGGGTTGGTAAATGTACTACATCACCTCCTTCTATAGTTGCAGGTTTAATAGCCTTTGAAATCTTAAAATATTGCTTTAAAACCAGTTCAACATCTTCTTCTTCTCCCCGACGACTTTCAATCCCCATTCGTGTAATAAAAGCTTTATCTGCATAGATTACAGCATTATCTTCAACAAAACAAGCATCTGGATATTCATCCTTAGGTGGTAATTCTATTAAATCAAGTCCTAATTCTTTCAAAATAGTACAGTATTCTTTATGTTGTCTAAAAGCAAGTTCAAGACTTACCGTGTGTCCTAGAGGATGGGAAGTTACACATTTCATATAACTTTTACTGGGTTTTCGAACCAATGCTTTTCCTGCTTTCATAAGTATCTGTTCTTAGATATAGGAATGAGTTTAAATATTTCTCCCCTATACACTGAATCATGGTTTTAATTGGGCAAACTATTCAAACTTACAAAGGTTTAGAATGCGAGCATGTTATTAAATTTGCTAAAACACTAGGAATAGAATCCGGGGAGATTAATCCTCAAGGAGTAAATCTAAAAAATGTCAACCAAATAATTGATGTCCTTAACGGTATGAAAACTACTTTCCATCTCCCTGTTGCGGAAATAGATGGATTTGATTTTTCATTTACTGAAAGTAAGAAGGAAATTGATGGTGTAATTAAGCTTCTCAATAATTATGGTGAAAAATTGAATGTTATTCTAGCTGTATTTCATCCAGTTGAAATCCATGGTGATTACGAAACTTTAGTGAAGAACTTGAAAGAGCTTAAAATACCTCTTGTTGTAGAAAACATTTTTCATATGTCTGATGAAGACTTCATTGAATACTATAAAAAACTCAAAGAAGAACTAGGTTCTCAGTTAAAAGGTTGGTTATTTGATGTTGCACATTCTTATCTATTAAATGGTACAGATAGTTACATGGATTTGTTGGATAAGATGCCTTTTGATGAATTAGAAGAGATTCATCTATCGGATTGTACTGAAAGGGAAGATTCACACTATTCTTTTGGAGCTGGGGTGCTTCCTGTTGATAAAATCCTTAAAGAGATTAAACATAGAGGATTTAGAAAGATAATTGTTAATGAGATTAGTGCTTACCCAAGCATTTGGAGTACTGTTGATTCGTATCAAAAAGTTGCAAGATTTTTCAAAAAAGGTTTGTTTGTTAAAGTTGCTTTTCGAAAATTGTTAATGAAACCATTAATTCAGAGTAAACTGAAAAAAGCTGGTATTAGTTAAGCAAGCCTATTATAGGTCAAGGTTTCTTTGTGTTATCAATATACTCTAAAAGCTGTTCGGATAGATTTATCCACTTCAGAAAAGAATTTGATGCTGCTCTAGCAGAAACAGAGTCAGCAGCTTCTATGTTAACAATTAGATTTGAATTTTCGAGCTCAATTGTTGTTGTTGCTCTTTCATTTGGATCATAATTTGATTCAAGCATTAAAGAATCGTAGATTTGCTTTGAAATGTTCTCATTTTTAAAATCAAATTTCATCGAGATTTTAATTTTATTAATTACCATATTTTCCATTCTTATCATCCTAATCAAAAACAGAGTCTTCAACTTCTCTGTCCACTGTTCGTAATTTGATTCTTGGACCAATTTGACTGTTTTCTTTGTCTAGAAACTCCACAAAAATTAATCCTTCATCTTTATCTAAGTAATCAGCATATACAGTTACATATTCACTTTTTTCTAGTTTATCTATAGAAACATTTGATATTCCCAAAAATCTTTTAAGAATTTCTTCATCTTTTTGATTATTCAATGTCGAAATCATTATAGAATAAGAAGGTCTCTTTCTTTTTCTATCATCACTACAATAATCTCGAAAAAGGCTTAAACCTCTGATCTTTATTGCATAAGGAAGCTCACTTATTTTGGATGATAGATCGAAGAATCTAATAAAGTTTGGATTACCTTTTACAGAATTAATAATTACTGCAGTTCCTATACCTTGATTTTTCATTGAATTTAATCCATAATTTAAAGAAGTTGAACCTCTTACAATCCGTTTGGATTGTGGTACGACAGAAACTAAATCATGAATAAATGATCTTGTCTTCTTTGATGGATCACGAGATGTAGTATAACCTATTTTATTCATTAAAAGAAGATAACCTATGAATTTTAAAATGTAAGCATTCAAAACAAAAAGAAAAATAAAGAATGAAGAGGTTATTGTTCTTCCTTTAATCCTTCAGAAATACGAGTAACTCTTCGATTGATACTTCTTCCAGCACTTGTATTAGGTTCCCATGCGCCACCTGCAATTTTCTCACCGCATTTAGTGCATTCCCAAATACCTAAACCAGTTCTTTTTAGAGTTTTCATAAAACAAACAGGACACTTATAAGCTACTTTACTTTTTTCTTCAATTTGTCTAACTCGTTTTCTTACTGTACTACCATATCTAGTGCCATATCTACCTGTTGTTCCTACTTTTTTTGTTTTTGGCATTAATTACACCTCTTCTTACTTCGAAATCGCTTTCATCAGCTCTTTCCTTAAACTTTTCGATACATTCAAACATTCTCGTACTTGAGTTTTAACTTCTTCAGGAGTATATATACCTAATTTACCTTTCTGCATTGAAACTATTCGATCTTGTTCATCAAAACCAAATGTAATTCTTGCATCACTAATCTGATCTTCTTTGAGGTTTGGATCAAAAATATTGTATTCACCTATTTTATAAGTAGTTACAGCAACTGTGTAATGATCAATTTTTAGAGGTTCTAGCTCTTCCTCAAGAATTTCAGTCTCAAGAGGTTCTTCACTTATTATTTTTACTTTTGGTATTTTAGTTGTTGCAAGAGCTGCCATTGATGCCAAGGTTGCAGCATCAAACAGATTCCCATCGTCATTTAGTACATACATATCAATAAAGAGTATCCATACTAATTTTCCAGGGACTATACAAAGTTTCGATAAATCGATTGCATGTGATTCTCTGATTGCTCTATCTGTCACACGAGCTAGTTCAATTGCATCTTCTGCTGGAGGACCACTTTCGAAGTATGGTGATGCCAATGGTGATAGTTCAGCACTAGTAGTTATGACTCCACTATCAGGCGTATCTGGAAAAGGACTTCCTAAGGTAGCCTTAATACCTGCAATTATCTGTGTATCACCGATTGATACCACTGCTGAACCCTCTGCTTTTTGAACATAATTGGTCTCAATTGCTATTTTTCTGAATTCTGATAAAATTCTACCATCAGCACGTTTATTCTGTTCTAAAAGAAATTGTATGTGATGTTTTTCTATTTCACTTATAACATAATCGTCACCCATTTTACTCATCTCCTTTCTTAGGTTCCTCTTTCTTAGGTTCCTCTTTGACTTCCTCTTTCTTAGGTTCCTCTTTGACTTCCTCTTTCTTAGGTTCCTCTTTGACTTCCTCTTTCTTAGGTTCCTCTTTGAGTTGTTCTATGAGTTCTTCTTTGACTTCGTCATTGAGTTGCTCTTTAAGTTCTTCTTTGACTTCGTCATCTTCATCAACAGCTACTTCTGCACGAATATCTGCATACCTCTGCTTCAATGTATTTGTTTGTATATCATACAGTCTCTTTGCACCTTCGATGGACAAGTCTAAACACTCATCAAACTGCTCTAATGTGAATACACCATCTAATTGTAAAAGAGAGATTTCATTCAATGTAGGACAATAACCTAAAGGCATATCCCCTGAACCTTTCTGATCTTCCAAGTCAAATAAATCAAGTACTACTATATCATTAGCAAGACCTGAAGCAACAGCGGCAATTATTCCTCGCATTGGGACACCAGCATCTGCTAAAGCAACTGATGCTGCAGTCAAACTAGCGCATCTAGTTCCACCATCTGCTTGAATCACTTGAATATAAATATCAATTGTAGTTCTTGGATATTTATCTGTTAATACCACGGAGGTAAGTGCATCAGATAGAAGCATTGAAATTTCCTTTTCTCTTCTTGAAGGAGCTGGACTCTTTCTGTCATTAACAGAAAAAGTCGACATCCGATAAAAGCATTGAATTAAAGCTCTATCTGGTAGTGCTCTATGCTTAGGATGTAGTTCTCTTGGTCCATAAACCGCAGCAATTATAATATTTTTACCCATGCGAATTTCTGCTGAACCATCAGCGTTCTTAACAACGCCTATTTTTATTTCTGTAGGACGTAATTCATCTTTTAAACGTCCGTCTACTCGTTTACCTTTTTCATCAATAAGTTGGACGGTTCCATCACCTGCCATACTTTACACCTCATTTTCTTCTTGATTATTTGAAAGCATCTCTCGTATTCTATCTGTCAAACCTTGTGTATGAGCTTCTAGCTCAATTTTTTTGATAGTATCAATTGCTTTTAATTCGTCTTCTACTTTCTTTCCTTGTACCCAGATTCTTCCGTTTTGACCTGTTATTATTTGAGTTCGTGTAAGTCTTTTTACCATGTTTATCATAGTACCTTTCTTTCCAATAACTCGAGGTATATGAGCAGCTTCTATCTCAACTAATCGACCACCTCTAAGTTTTCCCAATCCCCTTTCATTTGTTATTATTTGAGGATCTCTTGTTCTGTCAAAACTTATAATCTTTGTAAGAATTATATCTCCTACATTAAAGATTCTTCTAGCATCGTCTTTTACAGGATCAAATCTTTTCTCAGTTGCATTATTCGCGCTTAAAACTGCTGAATATGGTGAGCCAACATCTACAATCCAATTTGTTAAACCCACTTCTACAACTTTTCCTATAACTAAATCACCAGGTCGTGGAAGGTATTTACCTTTGAGAGCTTTTACTTGTATATAATCGCCCCTATCTTGGAATAATCCTACAATTGTAGAATAGTATAAATTACCTCTTCGGATTACTCCATCTCCATATTTCAGAGAACCTTCAGCTAGTAAATCACCCGGTATAACTATCTCATGATTCTTTACTTTAACTTCAGACATTTGTATCACAGCTTGTATTTCTAATCTATTCTGCGAGTCTTTCTATTACTTTGACTTGTGCTTTTCCTTTAGTTCGCGAAGTTACTTCTTCTAAGAAATCAGCTTGTGTACCAGAAGGGATTTGAACTAAAACAGCTAAACTCCCGTCAGAAAGCCATTCTTCTTGAATTAATTCCCCAGCTGAGCGTATAGTTCCATAAAGGGGCCCTGTATAACTTGGCGGGATTTTTAATGCTAATTTTACAGATTCTAATCGAATTGGCATAACAGGTTTAAGCATATTAATAATTTCCAAAGCCTGAGTTTTCACTTCTTCTTTATAATCTATATTTACACCTAATTCAAGTATAGCATTTTCTATTCTATCTTTAGGTATAGGTACATTTTCTCTTGGATTTATACAATGAATGTGAATAAAGTCAACTATTTCCATTCTTTTATCTTTTAATATCTCATTTCTTTGTTCTGCAGTTAACTGTAGTTGACCTTCTTTCAAAATCTTAATAGCTATTTCTCTTTCTGTTAACCCTTCAAAAGCTAGTTCTAAATCATCATTAGTAGCTTTTGCTCCGCGAGACAAATTCTCATAAACAACAAATGACTCAAAAATATCATCTATTTCTACTTCTTCACCTTGTAGAAATAACCACGCAGGACGAGGATTAACTAATAACTCATATCTCCTCCCATGTTTTTCATAACGAACGATAGACTTACCTCTAAGGTCTATACGCCTATCTATTGTAACGCCTCTAAAATCTTGGCTCATGTTTTCTCACACTCGAGTATCAAAGTAACATCGCAATTTTTGAGAACATTAAAAGCCAGATTTATAAGATTTTTCAAGATAGAGAACAATATTAGAATATAATGACTTATCTAATAAGATGTGTTGAAACATGTATAATATCCTAATCACAGGTTATCCTCAAGTAGGTAAAACCTCTTTAATTAATAATATCATCAGAAAACTCGAAAAAACTAATATCGGTATGTTCACAAATGAAATTAGAAAAGAAGGGAGACGTGTAGGATTTAAAATAGAGACACTCTCAGGATTAGAGTATATTCTTGCTTCAAAAGATAACCTTACTAGTAAATATAGGGTAGCGAATTATGGAGTATATTTGGAAAACATAGACACTGTGATTAAACATTTAGAACTAAATATGCAAGAATCAAACCCAGAAGTCATAATTATTGATGAAATTGGAAAAATGGAACTTTTTTCAAAAACGTTTATGAGATTTCTTGAAAGATGTTTGGATTCAAAAAAAGTATTAGGAACTATTATGATGAAAGATAATGCTTATACAAAGCAAATTAAAGGGAGATCAGACACACTTGTATTCCACTTAACTAGGGACAATCAAAAAATGATAGAAGAGAAAATTATGGAGTGTTTCAAATAATGCCAGAAGGACCAGAGGTAGAATATACTCTACAAACTTTGAAAGAACTAGAAGGACTAGTAATTGAATCAATTAAGCTTACAAGACTCTCCCAAAAATATCAAAGATACAAAGGAAAACAAAAAGAATTTTTATGTTTTTCAAAAAAAGTTTTGAGTAAAATAGAAAGACACGGAAAATTTCTAGTTTGGATTTTTAATAACAATAAAGTAATTCTTAATCATTTAGGAATGTCAGGAAAGTGGATAATCACCAGTAAAAATAAAATTAAAAATATTAAACATGCCAAAGTTATAATTAATTTTGAAGGAGAAGAGATTATAACTGTATTTGACGACATAAGAAACTTTGGTCAATTTCGCATTTTCGAGAACTATGATGAGGTAATGAATTACAAACCCATTAAAAAACTTGGTCTGAATGGCTTGGAATTGCCTTTTCCTAGTTCAGAGTTCTATAAAATCTTAAAACAAAAAAGAAATTTGAATAAAGCAATAGGACAGGTGCTTCTAGATCAGACTGTTGTAGCTGGTGTGGGGAATATCTATAAATCAGAGTCACTTTTTCTGGCGAAGATAAATCCCCTTAGATCTGTTAAGAGTCTTCAATCGGAAGAGATTGAAAAAATAGGTAGTGCAATTTCTGAGATTCTGCAGAGAGCTGTAAAAAGCATGGGTAGTACCATCAATGATTACAGAAACCCATATGGTGAAGAAGGAGAAGCACAAAAATGGCATAAGGTGTATGGTAAAGAGGGAAAAGATTGTATGATTTGTGGTAATAAAATTATGCGAATAGTACAAAATAAAAGAAGTACATTTTATTGTGAGAGATGTCAACAATAGGTTAGAGTTTTTTCCAAAAAAGATTTATTGTTAAGATGAAAAAAGAAAATATGCATCTAAATGAGCTGATAAACAAGATAGCAGAAGAATTATCCGGAGAGAGAACTAAAAAATTAACAGGAAAACTATCTCAATATCACAGAATCCAAGCAAGTACTGAATTTTTAACAGCTATTAAATTGATAAGAGATGAATTAGAGAAACTTGGAGACACTAATTTTCAAATACATGAGTATATAGCTGATGGTACAAAAAGATATTATGATTGGAACACACCCATTTCTTGGGACATAGAAGATGGATCTCTATTATTGGTAGAACCAGTCAAAAAAAATCTTTGTAGTTTTTCAGAAATACCAGAAAGTATTTGTACACATTCCAAACCTACAGATATTTTAGCAGAAGTTATTCATGTTGGAGAAGGAAAACGAGAAGATTTCGAAAATGTTGATGTTAATGGAAGAATAGTCTTAACTACAGCAAGTCCGAGAACAATGATTGAGAGATTATATGAAAATGGAGCTATTGGTATTATAGCATATCCTTCAGAACAAAGAGCGAAAGGATTTTCTGAAATGGTACAATATGTAGGTTTATGGCCAAATGCAGAAAATGTAGACAAGTCTTCTTTCGGTTTTTCTCTATCCAGAAAACAAGCATTGGAAATCATTAGTTATTTAAAAGAAGGCAAGAAAGTAACAGTACAAGCTAAAATCAAAGCTAATCTTTACAATGGTAAAATGCATGTACTGTCTACAGAATTAGTGGGTAACACAAAGCCTGAAGAGGAAATCATAGTTATAGCACACATTTGCCATCCTGCACCTTCTGCCAATGATAATGCATCAGGAAGCGCTCTACTGTTAGAGATTTATAAAACCTTGAAAGCTTTAATAGATAAGAAAATAATCAAACAACCAGATAGAACAATTAGGTTCTTATGGGTTCCTGAATTTAATGGTACAATACCGTGGATACAGGAAAACATTAAATCAAATTCATTCTCACCTATAATTTGTATTAATCTTGATATGGTTGGAGAGCATCCAGCTTTAATTGGGTATCCTTTTACTGTAAACAAATCAAGCGTATCAACACCAACTTACTTTAATGACCTGATTCTAAAAGTCATAGATGAAATCAAAGATAATAATAATGTAGTGGAACAAAGTGGTTGGCAGTATCCATGGAACTTCAGAATCAAACCTTTTGCTGGAGGTTCAGATCATTTACTTTTCAATGATGAACCTTTACGAATTCCGTCTGTAATGTTTGGGCATTCTGATATTTTTCACCATACAAATCTTGATACAATTGAAAAAGTTGATTCAACAACTTTGAAAAGAGTAGGATGTACAGCTTTATCTTGTACAATAATAAGCTCCTATATCAAAGATTATTCAGAAGAAATTCAAAGAATTTACATCGAAGGATTACAGAAGAGAAAAGGTAGTTTTCTGGAGATGTGCTTATTCGAACTCAATATTTTAAAAGATGTTGAAGATAGTATAAACAAGGATTTGAAATTGGTCATATTATTAGAAACAATAGAAACTTTCGAGAAAAATGAGAAGAAAAGGATAGGAGAAATAGAGCGATTATTTGGAAAGATAAATAATGAACTAATCAAAGGAATTGAAAGTGATTTACAGGAATTTAAGAAATTTATATACAAACTTACAAAGAGTGTAAAAGAGCCAAATCTAAAGCAAGATATTTCAGAATCATTAAATAAAATCCCTATTCGTAAATGGGAAGGACCATTCAATAATTCAATCATTTACAAAACATTATATGATCCAGAATCTCTTCAAGAAACAACAAATCTATCTGAAGAAAAAATCATAGAAATAAAAGCATTATCAAAGGTTTTAATGGAGAATTATGGCGGTCTTACTTTTGAGATAGTGAACCTCATAGATAATAAAAGAAATGTAAAAGAAATTCTTAGTGGTTTAACAATGATAAATTGGAAATTAATAGAACCAAAGAATCTTATAAGTTTTCTTGAAATGCTTGAAAATCTTCAGTTAATAGAATTTTAAACTATTTTAATTTTAAGTCTGAGATTTAGAATCCTAGCCTTTAGCAATGGTTTTATATAAATAAATAACATAATGACAAGTAGATTTAGATGACAAAAGATGAAGTAAAATCTCTAGTGAATTCTGTCAATATGATTAAAAACATGGTTGAAAGTATAGTTGCAGCTGTACAAGAAAGATTCAAAGATTATGATGATGTAGTAGTCTCACTTAAAGAAAGAATTCAAAACCTGGAGGAAAGAGCACAAAGTACAGGACCAAGTGCACAAACGATCACCTCAGGTTCATTTGAACAAATAACTAAACTTGAAAAGCGATTAGATAGTTTAAATGAAAGAATTCTTCTAATAGAAGCTGCAAGAAGTGTGCACAAAGAAGCAGCAGTTGAACCTACAGAAGTTCAGGCATTTAAAGAAGCAACTGTTGAGGAAACCAAATCCAAAACAATAGAAATGCCTTCAGCTCCTGCTGCACCACCACCAACACCAGAGATTGTATCTCTTGAGCCAGAACCAAGACCAGTTCCTGAAGAGCCATCCCCTCCAACAGTTGAAGCTCCTTCTATTCCCACTCCAACACCTCCTCCCGCAACAAGAATTTATACGCCTACACCAGCACCAGCACCTGAACCAACACCGGTTCCTGCAACAACACCTGAACCAACTACAGAACCCACTCCAATAATCCCTTCACAAATTCCAACACCTTCAGCCATACCTAAACCAGCTACACAAGTAACAGAAACTGGAGAACGAGATGTAAGTCCAATATCTAAGGAAGTAACTGGAGCAATACCAGCACCACCTAAACAAGAAGATGCTGTACCTACAACCGACACATTTCAAACGCCTGTAGCAAAACCAGCCCCCGAGCCAATAGCTCCAGAAGAGAAAAAATCTGCAGAATTATTTGGTGAGGCTGTAAGTGGTGACAAAGCAGAATTACTAAAAGCTTTAAAGAAATTGGAAGATTTGTAGTAATAAAGACAAATTTGATAAAGAGCTCACAAACAGTTGTTTGATGGCTCTCAATTTATTACCTATAGTTATATACATACTGGCATTTTTTACACCTTTACTTATAATATTTGTAGGTATGCCTTTTCAAATCCGATTTATGCTAAAAAAAGGCATTTTTGGCGTAGATGTACATAAAAAGGAAAAGCCGAAAATTGCTGAAATGGGAGGGATTATATTGTTAATTGCGATAATTATCACATCAATATTAACAATTATTCTAATTGACGATCCGGCTGACAAACTATCTGTTGGTATTTTTTGCATTTCTGTTACAATTGCTGGGATCATTGGCATAATAGATGATATTTTCAACTTAAGTGCTCTACTAAAACCATTTCTACTCTTATTTGGTTCAATTCCTATTATTGCTTCGGGAAGGTATGAAACAAAACCAATGTTACCTTTTGTGGGAGAAACTAGATTAAATATTGTCTATTTTATTCTATTACCCTTTATAATATCAGTACCTGCTAATTCAGTAAATATGCTTGACGTTTTTAATGGTTCCATGGCAACAACCGTCATACTTGTTCTTATTACGATATTCTTTGCGAATATGATTGTCTTTCAAGATAACTTTAGCAATCTTAATTTAACAGACATTTTTGTTTTCATCATGTTAGGAACATTAATCGCCTATTGGTTTTTCAACCGTTATCCAGCAAAAACATTTGGTGGAGATACAGGGAGTTTAACAGTAGGTGCCTCATTAGGCGTAATAGCTGTTATGGGCAGATTAGAGATTGTAGTTATAATCGCAATGATTCCATTCATAATGAATTCGTTTGGAATAATAAGCAGTGTAAAGGGACTATTTGAGAGAAGACAAATGGCACGGCCAACCAAGATGACAAAAGACTGGAAAATTGAATCAACTGGTGATCCAAAAGCACCTATCACACTCGTAGGATTAGTTGTTCAAGAAGGGCCATTACATGAAAGAGACGTTGTTAAAACATTCAATATTCTTACCTTAGTAAGTGGAGTTTTTGCTATAATAACAGCGATTTTAATAAGAGTAGCTGTGGGGGTAACTTCATGAGTCTGCTAGAATCAACATCTAAATTCTTTAGAGATATTGGTGCAGGAATTGTAAGATATTTACATCTTACACCAAGATTGTGGAAGATAATAGGATTGGAATCGTTCATCTTTGCAACATTTGTTGGTATTTGTGCAATTATTAGTGAAGGTATTATGCTACTTCCATCTCCCACAGAACCAGGCTGGTTAATATTTGTATATGCAGCATTAAAGGTTGGACTAAGTCTTCTTCTTGTAGGAATATGGTTGATAGTCTGGTATTTCCTTACTAAGAGACTAATGAAAAACGATGGAAGTAATAAAATTAAAAATGAAGAGAATGATTAAGCTCTAGTTTCTAGAAGATACAACCTTTTCTTCAAATTGAAATACTTTTTAGCAAATTCATGACTTGGAATCTCATAATCTTCAAATTGCTGTTCAATTGCAAAAAGCTCATTTTCAACGGTTAATATCTCATCTTCAAGATGAATTTTCTTTTCTTGCTGAAGAGCTCTTCTTGAAATGTCAGCGAATCTTTTAATCTTGATATCTGCTAAATCTTTCTTTTTCTGTTCAAGAATCAAAGATAATTGTTCTTCTTGTGCTATTATAGGGTCTAAGTGAGTTTGCGGATCAATTCTTTGTGGTTGTTCAGCTGTAGTACGTACAGGAACTTTTGAGAAAAGTCTCATCATTTCCACAATTACTTGAAATAGATGATAACTTGGTCTCCATCGAGCTAACATTCTCATTTCTAACACTTTATCCTGTGTTAAATTTGGATGAGTTATGGGGCTTAAAACACGCACAATTGGTGAAGTCGATGGAAAATCATTTGGAAGTACTATCAAAACTTCAATAAACATTTCCCCGTCAGCTGTTATTGCAGGTACAACACCCCTCCATCTTGTTAAATCTCCTTCTATTGGTTCAAAAGCGTATGCTCTTTCCATAACAAGGCTATATTCTTTTGCTAAGATATCATCTGGAACAGGCATTATTAATTTACTCCTTTTGATAATTTATTTCACAACGACTTATTTATACGTTCGCTTTTTCAAGGTAATTAATTATATCTCATCTCTAGATTTTTAAATATAGTAATGAGCCTATAGATAATGACTCGAGTTGCTGTAATAGACCAAGAGAAATGCAGACCTGACAAATGTGGAAAATTGTGTTACAAGGTTTGTCCCTCAGTTAGAGCTGGGAGAGAAACAATCACATTTGATCCTCCATCAAATAAAGCAGTGATACATGAGCCACTTTGTTCAGGAGTAGGAATATGTGTTAAGAAGTGTCCTTTCCATTGTATAACTGTTGTAAATCTTCCGGAAGAATTGGATTCAGAAGTAACTCATAGATATGGTATCAATGGATTTAAGTTACACAGATTACCTATGCCAAAATTAGGTCAAGTAACAGGTTTAGTTGGTCAAAACGGTTCAGGTAAAACTACAACACTAAATATTTTACAAGGAAATCTTAAACCCAATCTAGGCAGATTTGATAATCCACCAGAATGGGATGAAGTCATTGAAAATTACAGAGGTACAGAAATTCAGAGTTATTTTGAAAAATTAGCTAATAATAATCTAAGAACGATACTCAAACCGCAGAATGTAGACAAATTACCACGTGTCACAAAAGGAAAAGTATCAGAATTATTAGAAAAAGTTGATGAGAAAGGAATTAAAAATGAAGTAAAAGAGATATTCTCGCTTTCTAAAGTTTGGGATAGAGAAATCAAAAATTTAAGTGGAGGAGAACTTCAAAGATTAGCTATTGCAGCAGCTATTACTCGGGAAGCTGAAGTATATCTTTTTGATGAACCTACATCTTATTTAGATGTACAAGAGAGAGTAAAAATTTCTCGCTACATTAATGAACTCAAATCACCAAATCAGACTATCATTGTAGTTGAACACGATCTTGCGATGCTAGATTATTTGAGCGATCAGGTTCACATGTTTTATGGAGATGCAGGAGTATATGGAATTGTTAGTCATCCTTATTCAGTTAGAGAAGGAATAAATATCTTTCTTGATGGTTATATTCCATCAGAAAATATGCGTTTTCGACCAGAACCTATTATCTTTAAAAAAGCAATTATGGAAGACAGGTATATTTCCAGTAGATTAGCTATAAGGTATGGGGATATAACTAAAGAATTTGATTCTTTTGAATTAGCTGTAAAAGGAGGAGAACTCTATAAAGGCGAAGTTGTAGGTATTATTGGACCAAATGGTATTGGAAAAACAACTTTTGTAAAAATACTAGCAGGAATTTTGGAACCCACAACCATTTCACAAGAAACAGAACTGCTTGCTAAGATGAGTAAAAAGGAGAAAATAAAGGAAAATCCTGAAGCAATCGAAGAAAAAAAGGAAATAAAAGAGAGATTAATTGTTAGTCATAAACCTCAGTATCTTTATACAGAATCAGAACAAACAGTTTCTGGATATTTGACAGAAGTTAATCCAGTAATGTTGAGTAGTGGTTGGCATAAATCCGAAATCATAGACCCCCTAAAGTTCTCAAAATTACTAGATTCTAAACTCTGTGACTTATCAGGAGGAGAATTACAAAAAGTATCTATTGCTGCCTGTTTAGGAAGGAGAGCACACTTGTATCTTCTTGATGAGCCTTCTGCATATATATCATCGGAAGATAGAGTTAATGTAGCTAGAGTCATTAAACGAGCTGTATCACACTATGAGTTTCCTGCTATTGTTGTTGAACATGATGTAATGATGCTCAATTTTACTTCTGATAGAATCATGGTTTTCGATGGAAAGCCAGGAGAAATTGGTCGAGCAAGAAGAATTGGATCTTTGCAGAATGGAATGAATGATTTTTTGAAAAAAATGGACATAACATTTAGACAAGATCCTAGAACCTTACGTCCGCGTGTTAATAAAAAAGATTCTCAATTAGATAAGAAACAGAAGGCAGAAGGAAGATATTTTGTTACTGCATAATTTTAGTTATTTTCATATACTAAAAGTAAAATCTATCCATAGCTGAGTATAAAAACCCAAAAAGTAAAAGAATGGAGGGAACATTACTCAGTTTTTAAATGTTCAAACCACTCTGGAAGTTTTATTTCATCGATAGGAGTACTATCACCTGGCAAGTATGGTTTAATGTCTAAAACAGGCGTTCCATCAATGGCATCTATTTTATCTATGAATAATTTATTATTTTTCACTTTTAACAACCTTACTTTTGTTAGACCAATAGGATTTGGTCTTGCAGGACTTCGGCAAGAAAAGACTCCAGTTTCAACTGATTTAGCCAATCTAGGAGGTGTTGCGAGTAAGTTTGATCTATCTTGAGGATTATCTCTCATTGAGATCCACCACAACACATAAACATGACTAAATTTTTCTATATGTCTTAATCCAGCAGTATAAGGTTGATAAATTTCTATATAACAAGCTTCCTTTTCGATTCTTACAGCACCAATTTGATAAATTCCAAAAGACGGCATAATATTCAAAGTTCATTAAGTTACGCTTCTTTTGAACTTTTCTTTTTATTTAATATTCTGATGACAACGAAATATTATAGAAAACTATCTAATGTAGAACACTCTTTTTTTGATTGGTGTTCTATTTTCTTCAAAAATTTACCTTCTATTTTCATTTCTGCTTTTTCTATTGCATATTTTGGAATAAACTTATGAAATAGCTTGGGATTCAGTCTTTGCTCTAAAAATTGAGTTTCATAATATTTTTCCCAAAGAAGATCACCTTCATCAAGGATTAAATCTTCAGGAAGTTTTTGAGTTATATTTCTAGCTGCAAAATCACGTACAGAATTTATTATATCTTCCCTAGAACTACCACTAAAGTTTGGGAAGTGGGGTATATCTCTTCTATTTGAAACTACAGCAAAATCACTACTTGAAAATATAACAATAATAAATTGATCAAACCTTTTAGCTATTGTTTTTGCAATAAAATAAACAGAATTGTGTTCAGGTTTACAACTTCCAACTAATATCATCTCTTGATAAGGTTGTAATCTCAAATATGCAGAAAGTAAATGAATCTCTCTTAAAACTTGATTTGCTCTTTTTTTTATTTGTTTACCAAAAACACTACAACCTGTAGTTATTTCATAAGGTTGTGATTTCATTAACAAGAGAGCTTTTTCAATAAAATCAACTGTTGTATCTTTATGATATTTGGCAGCTTCAACATATTCACTAGCAGATAAATTGCAAACCCAAGACATTTTAATCGTTCTCCTCCTTTTTCTGAAAATCTGCTAAAGTGAGCTGCTTTTTCTCTCCTATTTTAAGAAAAGGTAAAGCACGTTTTAAGACCACACCAATAGTCTTTAGTTGTTCATTTTTATGTATCAAAACGCCTTTATTTCTTAAGTTAATAATTCTCGTAGCAGAAGTATGCCCTACTCCGGGAACACGCATTAAATCTCTATAGGTTGCATTATTTATATCAACAGGGAAAAACTCAGAATTTTCTCTAGCTATAGTCACTTTCGGGTCTTCTTTTAATGGAATAAATCCCGTATCATTTACCACTGAAATAAGTTCATCCGGAGAAAATTTGTATATTCTCCTTAACCAGTCAATCTGATATAATCTATGCTCTCTTAGGAAAAAATCTCGAGGGAAAGATCTTGGTTTCAGCTCTAAAGGTAAACAAGTAGAATAATATTGTCTTCTAAAATTCCAATCTTCATCATAAAATTTAAAGACAGCTTCCAAAATCTCCTTGTCCGTCTCTTCAGCAGCACCTATAACATACTGTGTTGTATAACCAGCTGGTATATGACCTGTTTTGTTCATATCAGGCAGTAATTTCGTTACTTTGATTATATCATTAGTATAATCCTTGGTTGAACAGGTTTCATTGAAACGAGTTTTATTAGGTAGTTCGACATTTAAACTCACACGATCAGCTAGTTCTGCAATTCTATACAACTCATCTTTACCAATTCCTGGTAAGACTTTTGCATGAATATATCCATCAAAATTATACTTATACCTGAGTAAATGAAGAGTTTCATGAATTATTTCTGCTTGACAATTTGCACTTTTACCGACACCAGAACTAAGAAATAAACCTTCAATGTAATTTCTCAGATAGAATGCAATCGTTAATTTAGCTAATTCTTCAGGCTCAAAAGAGGTTATAGTTTGTTTTATCTTTGTTTTATTTTTAGTGGAATTTACACAATATTTACAGTCATGAATGCATCGGTTTGTTACTAGAACCTTCAGAAGACTAATACACCTACCATCAGGGAGAAAAGAATGACATACTCCAGTTGTAACACTTTTCCCTATAGAACCAGGAGTATGAGCACGAGGTGATGCCGTGGATGCACAAAGATCGTATTTTGCTGCTTCTCCCAATATACGCAATTTTTCAAGTATACCGGGCAATAGTATTCACTATAGAATCTCATTTTTATATAAAAACCCCAAAAATAATTGAATAAAAAATAATCAAAATCACAACTTTTAAAACTAATCCATTGTTTGGAAACATACCGACGAGATGTCCTCACGGGAATCGTAGGTGATCAATATGACTAAGAGTATGTATAAATATATCGGAGATTTTTGGAAAAACCGCAACACTCCAGAATTTAAAGCTCTGATGAGACAGAGAGTAATACAATGGCGTAGAGAGGGAGCTACTGAGCGTGTGGAAAGACCTACTAGATTAGATAGAGCTAGAGCTTTAGGTTATAAAGCTAAACAAGGATATGTAATTGTTAGAGCTAAGGTCAGAAGAGGGGGAAGAAGAAAGCAAAGACCAGTTAGAGGAAGAAAATCTCGCAATATGGGTGTTAACAAAATTACTCCCAAGAAAAGTATCAAACTGATAGCAGAAGAACGTGTTGCTAGAAAGTATAGTAACCTTGAAGTCTTGAATTCCTATTGGGTTGGTCAAGATGGAAGACATAAATTCTTTGAAGTAATCCTAGTAGATCCACAACATCCAGCTATAGCTAAGGATCCACGTACAAGTTGGATATCCATTAGAGAGCATCGTGGAGATGAAGTCTTTTATTTGAAGAATCCTGTTCATAGGGGAAGAGTACATCGTGGTTTAACTAGTGCTGGAAGAAAATCAAGAGGACTTCGTAACAAAGGGTATGGAACAGAAAAAGTCAGACCTTCTCTTCGAAGTCATGGTAGAAGAGGAAATTAACCTCTTTCTTTTCATTTCTTTAAATTAGATGGTTAATATGACTATATCTTTTACAAAATTAGATTTTAGTTTCTTAGTACATTCCACAGAGGATTTTGACAAGAATATGGTAGCAATAGCAAACTTGATTCCGGAAGAGATGATAAAAAATACTAAAATAATCGTAGAAGAGTTAGAAGGGGGGTATAATAATCCGATTCAATATGTTTTCATAGAATTTAAGAAATCTGAAGAAATAGAGAAAATCCTTGAAAATCTAGTTAGTCAAATAACACAAGAACAAAAAAATCAACTAAATACAGAGTTCGAAAATCGATTTGATTTTGATGGAAAAACCTTTTTCTTAAGAATTGATAAAGAAGGAATTTTTAAGAATAAATTAGATATAGCTACTTCTGATAATGTTATTAAAATTGCAATAAAAACGGTTTCATATGTTAAAAATGTGGATTTTAAAGGATTTTTAAAGGAAAAAGGAATTTTGTAAAATTCCTTTAGTCATTTTGATTATATTTATAAGATTTGAATATAATTTGATTTTATGAAAAAGAAATTAATTTTAATTTTTTTAACAACTTTATTTATTACTACAAGTTTGATATCCGGAGAATCAGTTTTGTCTTTTCAACATGATTTTAATGATAATGAATTTGCATTAAATGTTAATGGTAGTGGTGCCTTTGAGCACATATATGGTCCTCCTGGTCATGTTGCTTTAGCAGTTAGTGAGGAGGATAATTTAATCTTTACAAATGCTCCTGAAGGATTAGCACTAATTCAGAGGGATGACTTATCTAATATGACTATATATAAAGATGAGATAGGTTTAACTGATGTACAGATACAAAACTTGGAGATAGATAAAGAACTTAAGCTACTGTATATTGGCTCCGTTCAAGGTGTGGATATTTTAAACTACTCAGATACACCTTTAACAGTTACTCCGATTTTAACAAATGTTGCCACGAATTTTGAGTTAGGAGACTTCATTGATGTAGATCCATTTACACATTATGCATGGATTGTAACTCAATCACATGGTTTGATTGTTTATGATCCAATTAATGATAGACAAGTGGATATTAGTGGTTATAATCCTCCTGCTGCAAGCGTAAAAATGCTTACAGTTGATGTAAATTCTTCTGAAGCATTTGCATATATCGGAACTTCTGTAGGAGTATATAGAATAGATATTTCAGAGAATACCACAAAATGGTATACTACAAGTCAAGGTCTTCCTAATGATTATTCTAAACTTGTAAAATATTATCCTTCATTAGGGAAAACCTTTGTTGCTACATTTGATGAAGGTACTGGAGTGTGTGATGGTATAAGTGTTATCTTTACTGATAATGATACAATTATGACATTTCCTTATACTCAAACACCTTATTATTCAAGATCAGTATTGGATTTAGTGTGTGACACTGAGAGAGAATTAGGATTCATTGTATCCCCATATGCTACAAATGCTGAATCAGGGCTACTAGTTTTTAATACTACAAGTATGGAAGGTATAGCTAAATCGACATATGGTGCCTTACCAGGAGGTTTTTCAGTTCCAACTGTAACTGGTGCGCCTTACTTAATTGAAGGTATGTTAGCAACTATTAGATTGGACTCAATTACTGGTGATTTTATTATAGGCACTGTTCAGAGAATTCAAAAAATGAACTATGCTCCACCTACAACTGCAATAACAGAGCAAACGCAAATTTTAGGATTATCACATAATATGGCTACTGACATCAATTATGATCCGATTGATGGATATGCTTATGTCTCAACTCTATTAGGATTAGATAGAATCGATGTTACAGATCCAGCAAGATTGAATCCCCTTTCTGTTGAACACATAATAACTGGTATTGGAGGAGCGGGGGGAGACACAGCGGGAGAATTACTAGTAAACTCACGAGTAATTTATCATCACAGATATCGATATGATATTGATCTGAGTACTATTGATAATATGGAATCGGTACTCCCATTGACTGAGTATAGATATGTAGCTGATATTTCCTCGTCTTATAATGAAAGCTTGATTTATTATTCTATTGCCGCTCAAAACGCAGGTATCGGTGGAAACGGTTCTATGATAATCTACAATTGGGAAACAGGTTTTTATCATGTAGAAAATTTCACTCAAGATGTAACTGCACTAGAAGTTAATTCGATTCTACAAGATCCAGATAGAGATGTTCTCTATGTTGGAACCAACACTGGATTAATTCTTTATAACCTTACTACTTTATCAGAAATTAAGAGATTTGGTGAAGTAGAAAATTGGGAAATTCAATCTTTAGAGTGGGTAGAAGGAAAATTATGGATTGGAATGGAACCTTATCCGAACATAAGAATATTCGATCCTTTGACAGAAACCTTTGAAGGTTTTAGTTTAGCCAATTTAATACTTTATCCATCTATCAACGATATTCATTATGTGTCTGCTACTCAAGAGATCTATATTCTTGCTAATTCAGGTCTATACGCATATAATATGACAAATGGAGAACTAAAATATGAAGATGAATCAGATGGTTTATCTACATTATTCGTTAGAAGAATGGCTTATATTCCAACTACACATGAAGCATGGATAGGATCATTCCAAGGGATAAATATCTACGACCCCTATTACGACGATACCCCTCCTTCAATGTTAGCAGTTTTTCCGAGCTCACCATTCTCAGGTTTAATCAATATTGAAATTACTGGATATGATTACGCAGGAGTAAAAGAAGTCAAACTAACCATGAAGAATAGTACTTGGAGCAATTCGTGGATGGCTGGTGGTGATTACTTACAAGTAGAAATAAATACACCTGCATATTCAAATGGAAATTATGATTTTGAGATAAATGTTACAGATTCTAATGATTTAGTTTCTACAAGCACTGTGAGTCACAGTATATTCAATCCAATAGTTAAAGAATTACCTGAAATAATAGGTCTAATATCAGTTCCATTTTTAGTCGGAACAGTAGTAATCGTTCTAAGAAAGAAGAAGTAAAATATTCTTCTTTTTATTTTTTTATCATATTTTTAGTATTGGAATTCGGATAAGCAAATTCAATCTAAATGACAAAAAGCTTTTAAAATGTAGCCAATCACTTGGGATTGGCACTGAGGTATTAGGATGGATCGCGAAATTCGCTAAAATGAAATTCTTTTTTAAATATCCCCATAGAGTGCCTTATAAAGTTCCCAAAAGTCATTTTGGAGTAGATTATTGTGGATAAGAAAAAACAAGTATTCAAACCAGTTAAGACTTTACCTTCATTTTCTGATGAAGAAGAAAAAATATTAGAATTTTGGGAGAAAAATGATGTTTTCAAAAAATTAAGAGAGATGAGAAAGGGTAATCCACTCTTTCGTTGGTTGGAAGGTCCTCCAACTGCAAATGGTCTTCCTCACATTGGACATGCTTTAACAAGAGCTATCAAAGATGTATTCCTAAGACACAAGTCGATGCACGGATTTAATGTCGTTCCTTGGGTTGCAGGATGGGATTGTCACGGTCTTCCTGTAGAACTAGAAGTAGAGAGAACCCTTGGATTTACTGAAAAAAGTCAGATAGAGGAATTTGGTTTAAGTAAATTCAATGCAGAATGTAGAAAATCTGTTTTCAAATATGTAAAGGAATGGCAAGAAATGTCCAGACGCATAGGATTCTGGTTAGATTTTGAAAATAGATATGCCACATTAGATGAAAATTATATAGAAAGCGTTTGGTGGTCTATAAAGGAGATATATAACAAAGACTTACTTTATTTGGGATATAAAGTAGTGCCTTATTGTCCTAGATGCGGAACGCCTTTGTCTTCACATGAAGTTGGACAAGGAATGATGGAAACTACAGATCCTTCAGTATATGTAAAGTTCAAAGCTTTAAACTTTGAAGACACATATTATTTAGCATGGACAACAACTCCATGGACTTTGATATCCAATGTTTGTTTGACAGTTCACCCAGAAATTGATTATGTACAAGTGGAATATAATGGAGAAAAACTTATCTTAGCTGAGTCAATAGCTAAAGAGCTTCTAGATGACTATAAGGTTTTACAGAAATTCAAAGGTAAAGATCTTGAGTATAAAAAATATGAACAACTATTTCCATATATTATACCAAAAGAAGATGCATTCTATGTTACGTTAGCTGACTATGTTACAATTGATGAAGGTACTGGAATAGTTCATTCAGCTCCAGCATTTGGAGAAGATGATGCACAAATTGGAAAGAAATATGGTTTACCAGTAATGAATCCAGTTTTAGAAGATGGCACATTTTCTAAGGAAATCAAGGATTTTGCCGGTTTGTTTGTCAAGGATGCAGATTCCAAGATAATGGAAAACTTGAAGAACAGAGGATTGCTTTTCAAAAAAGGAGTCTATAAACATACTTATCCATTTTGTTATAGATGTGATGGGCCTTTATTATACTATTCTACTGAAACTTGGTACATTGAAATGTCTAAACTGCGCAAAAATCTTGTTGCTAACAATGAACAGATAAGATGGCAACCAACTCACCTTAAACACGGGAGGTTCGGTAATTTCATAAGTGAAGCAAGAGATTGGGCTTTATCTCGAAATAGATATTGGGGTACACCTCTACCTATATGGATTTGTGAGAATAATCACTTAACTGTTGTAGGTAGCTTAAAAGAATTAAAAGAACTTTATAGAAAACCTTTAGCTGAGGATTTCAGTTTACATAGACCTTGGGTAGACGAAATTACATTTAATTGTCCAGAATGTCAAAAAACTAGTACAAGAGTACCTTATGTTATTGATTGTTGGTATGATGCTGGAAGTGCATCTTTTGCCCAATATCATTATCCCTTTGAGAATAAAGAACTTTTCCAGAAACACTTTCCATTTGATTTCATAACAGAAGCGATTGATCAAACAAGAGGTTGGTTCTATACACTATTAGCTATAAGCACTATACTTTTCGATAAACCAGCTTACAAAAATTGTTTATCAATGGGACATACGCTTGATGATAAAGGTAAAAAAATGAGTAAAAGTAAAGGGAATATGATAAGAGCAGATGATGTAATTCCAAAATACGGAGCAGATGCAGTAAGGTGGTTCCTATATTCCTATCCTACTTGGAACAGTGTTCGAGTAGATCCAACACAAATTTATGAAACTATGAAGAAATTTATACTAACACTCTGGAATAGTTACAGTTTCTTTGTTTCTAATGCTAACGTAGATGGATTTAATACAACAACATTTGATGTCCCATTAAAAGAAAGGTCAGAACTTGATAAATGGTTGATTAGCGAAGTAAATTACCTTTCAAAGTCTATTGATGATGCTCTTGATAATATGACTGTACATATAGCTGTTCAAGCTTTTGAAAACTTTGTTATTGATAAATTCAGTAACTGGTATTTACGTCAATCTAGACGAAGATTTTGGAAAAATCAACTGGATCAAGATAAAAAATCAGCTTATATTACAACTTATGAAGTATTAAATATTCTTTCAAAGCTTTTAGCGCCATTTATACCATTCATAGCTGAACAAATGTACCAAAATCTTGTAAAAAGAATAGATTCAGATGCAGCTTTAAGCATACATCTCCTCTCATATCCAAAAATGGATAAAAATCAGATTGATTCACAGTTATCTACAGAAATGAATAAAGTACTTGCACTTGTAATCGCAGGAAGAAGTATAAGATCAGAAGCAAACATTAAACTTAGGCAACCACTTTCAGAGCTTATATTGATATCACCTTTAGGAGAGAAGGATTTGATATCAAGATATGAAGAAGTATTCAAAGAAGAGCTTAATGTTAAACATGTTACCTTGAAGAAAAGTTCTGATGAATTGGTTAACTATGTCATAAAACCAAATTTCAAGGTTTTGGCTCCGAAGGTAAGATCAGCTGTAAAGGATATCAGTAACAAACTTGAGAATCTATCACCTGAAAAAACAAGAGAATATGTTGAACTCTTAGCTAAGGGAGAAGATATAAAACTTGATGTACAAGAAGAAGAATTCAAACTCTCTCCAGACGATGTGGAATACAGAATAGATGTTCAAGAAGGATTTTCTGGAGCAGAATCAGAAGGATATCTGATTCTCTTCAATTCGACAATAACTGAAGATTTGAAGAAAGAAGGGTATATACGTGACATAATAAGAAGAGTTCAAACTATGAGAAAAGAGCTTGATTTAGAATACACACAGAACATAGAGCTTTCTATAGATGCAGATGTTTTTGGTTCTCAGGCAATTAGTGAATTTAAGGAATATATTAAAGAAGAAACCTTGGCTACAAAACTTTCTTTACAAAAACCAAAGAATGGATTGGTTAAAAATTGGGAATTTGATGATTTTAAGGTTATAATAGGTATTAATCCATTATAATCCAATCATTTTTCATTTTTCTTTTTCTACTCAAACAGAGTAATAAATAAAAACCAGATAATATAGATACTAATTGGCGATGATTTAACCGTCCCAGTCAGATCTATGAAGAACTCACGACGAAATGAGCCACCATTTTTCATTAATTTCTAAAATATAGAAGAAAGTCTAAAAGCTAAAATCTTATTTAGTATTCAATATTCGAGATAAATGTGAGAAGCTCAGATACTAGCCATTTTACTGTCTTATATCATCAACCAGGTCATCTTAGACCTGTAAATATAATAAGAGAGATTGGGGAATATGTTTTTACAGGAAGTCAAGACGGTAGAGTATGTATCTGGGATAACAAGATGCAAAGGGAGTTAGGTTGTATATATGCCCATAATGCACCAATTGTCGACATACAATGTACTACAGATGAAAAATATCTGATAACAGCTGCTCAAGAACTCATGCTTAAAATCTGGTTTATGAATAATTTTAATTTGGCGGATTCAGTAAAAGGCCATATTTCTACTATGATAGGAGCAAAAGGAGTAGAAAATCATATTATCAGTGCTAGTAAGGATTTGCAACTTAAAAAATGGGAAGTAATAGAAAATAAATTGAAACTAGTTACAAAGAAACGTGTCATCTCTATGGATAAAATTTTTGCAGATAAAAATAGACTATTAATTTCAGATACTGAAGGTGATAAAATCATTTTAAATTCTAATAATTTCAACCAAATTACATCTTTATTTGTAAATGATTCTAAGGTCTTGAGAGCCATTAGAAAAGCATCAAAATACGTAGAGGAATTTGCGAAAAAGGATCCTCATGCACTTCTATTTAATATTTCTAGAAAGAATGGATTTCCCGTATTAGCTTTCAAAACAACTCCAGAATATTATCTACTAGGGCACGAGTTTGGATTTGTATCAATCTGGAACAAAAAAACACTGAAGTTGTTTAAAGCTTTTTTTGTCCATGGCAAGCACATAACTGGTATAGAGAAACACGGAGATTATCTCTTCTCAACTTCTCTTGATTCTTCTATTGCTAAATTTGATATTCAAAAACAGAGACCTATTAAAGTTATTAATTTACCCAACAGGCCTTATTCGTTGTTAAAAACGACTAGTAATGACTTAATAGTAGGTTTAGAAAGCGGAGATATTTTACTTTATAATACTAATCTAGAGATTAAAGGAAAACACAGAGGTATAAAATTAATTACAAGTGCAGAAATTACACCTTCCAAACTCGTTTTAGCTTATAATTCTGGAGAAATTAACTTAATTAATAATTCAAATTTAGAACTTATTTTAAGTAAGAAATTACATGAAAAACCCATTCTTGGTGTATTTTATTTCGAGAACAATATAATTTCTGTTGGTGATGATGGCAAAATTCTGGTTTTGGATGAAAATCTTGAGATATTAAAAAGGATAGAGTTTTATGATAAAAAAACCACTGTTAGGAGGGTGAAACAATATATCACTTTGACACCAAATCATGTTTTCGATTTAAGAAAAGAAGAAGTCATCAAAGGGGAGATTTCTAGTGCAACTGATAAGGAATTAAAAGAGATTGAAGCTTTTAAAGTATCTTTAATTAAAGGTGATGCTTTGATTAAGATTCAACAAGAGATTTTGAACAATGAATATACAGCAGACACAAAGAATTACCACACTCAAGAAATTATAGATTCCCTACTAACACTATCTAAAGCTTCTGAAAAATCATATTATAAACAAACTTCTGATTTTACTGTGTTATCAAATGATATCATAAAACATTAAAAAAACTATTTTTCTGTTTTTGGTTGATATTTCTCAAAAACAACATCAGATGAATCTAACCATCCTGAACGTAAAATCGGATCAGTATAATCTTCAATATAGACAACACGTTTTATTCCTGCATTTATTATTGCCATTGTACAATTTCCACAAGGTCGTGTTGTCGAATAAAGAGTTGTTCCTTCTGAACTAATACCTGCAGTTGCAGCTTGTAATATTGCATTAAGCTCCGCATGTACTGCTGGACATATCTCATTTTTTTCGCCTGACTCTTCGTAAAGCTTCGTGCAAGTATCTTTTGTGCAATGGATGATTCCTCTTGGTACACCATTATACCCCGTCGAAATAATCTGATGTTTTTCATTTACTAAAACTGCTCCAACTTGCCTCCTGATGCAATTAGATCTAGTTTTCGCAATTTCAGCAATGTTCATGAAATATTCATCCCAAGATGGCCTAATTATTTTGTAAGGAATATCAGTATTTTGGTTAGTCATAATTAATCGTTTTCCTATTAAAATAGTTCAAATTAGAGTATAAAATTATTTTGTGTTAAGTATTTTTTTAGCTTTGTTTATAGTTCCGCTAACATTCAGAACTTGGAATAATATGGTATTTTCTTTAATTTTTGATATGAAAGCTAATACAGTAAGCAATTGAGGGAGAGAAGTATGAGAACAACGGACAATGCCAGTTTTTTCTGTTTTATTATAATCTTCAAAATAAAGTCCAGAACCAGCTGATCCATATAGACCAAATAGTGTCTGATATGTTTGCCATATTGAATTTCTCACATTAAATTCTTCTAGTTCTTCAAGTTCTGAGATAATTCGAAAAACTACATATCTATCTCTTTTATAAGTCACCATAACTCAACCCTCACGTATTCCTTTAACAATATAGGATTTATGTAGTTTTGCAGCATTGTTAAAAATAACTTCAAGTTGTTTTTCGAAAACACTGTTTTTCGTTTTATTGTAAGAACAGTCAAGTAAACTCCCCAAGAGTCGCATCTGAGAACCAGATCTTAATTCTAAAGGTGATTTAGCCTTCATGGTAAATATAAAAGGAGCTTTAGTTGAGTTTATTATTTTCATTAATTTCTTTCCTTTTCTGAAAACCTCACTTATAGCCTTATCATCTGGAGCATTGATTAATGACGAGAGAACAATTTCAAATCGTTTATTATTTTGCTTCACCACAGAACATAATGATTGATCAATATATTCAGAATTATCAAGAATTTCTACAGTAATATAGTCTAATCTTTCGTCTTGAGCAGCCCATTTCAAAGTATTTTTGTTCTTGGAATATAAAGAGATTATATCGTACTGATTTCTAATCGAACTCAATTGTTTCTTAATTTTATCTACAGAATCCTCGCAAATTGTTTTGCGAGTTGTTACAATAAATTTAAGCTCTTTATCTGAGTTAAGAAAATAAGAAATGTTCTTATTCAGTTTCTCTGAATCACCTTCTTGAAATTTGAATAAGTCATAAATCGAAATTGGTGATATAAAAGTGAACTTTTCGGAAACAGCAGATTCTAAAAGCAATTTTCGTTTCTTTATACTCACAGCATCTAAAACAATTACAGATATGTTTAGTTTATTAGCAATTTCAAGATAATTATCAATCTGATCTAAATCATTCAAAGAGATATAATTTTCACATGTAAGAAAATTATTACCTTTGGAAATCTGTTTGTGTGACATATTATATCTCCTTTAAGTATATTTTTTTTGAAAATCATCTTCAAAAATCTTCCTTATTTGGAGAAGCTTCTGTTGACAAAGAGACAAAAGTTAATAAAGTCGTCTTAAAAGTTTCAATAAAACATAGTAACGCTACTTTGTTTAAATAGATATTACAATTATTACCAATAAGATACAAGGAGAAACATAAGATGGGTCTATACGAAAGAATTTGGAAAGACGAAAAAAATAGAACTCTTTTACTAAGTACCATTATTCTGTTAGCATCCTTAATTCTAGCGCTAGTTTTTGCTAGTTGGGAATATGGGACCGCACCAAAGTGGTTACAAGGGTTATATATTGAACAAATTTCAGGTGAGGCAGTCAGTTATAATGTTGGTCTTACTATTTTAACTGGAGTTCTTGTATCGATATTCTACTTCTTCCTATTAATTGCTTTAGCTACATTAAGTGAAATTCGAGCAAACCTTCCTTCTTGGGGATCCTTTATTCTCCCTGTTATAGTCTCAATAAGCGCAACTTGGATAATAACATCCATCGGTTATAATGCTGCAGGAGTTTCTAACTATAATACTGCTATGCAATGGACAGTTTTTGGAATACTCATTGGTGTAATCTTTCTTTCAATCTTCTATATTTTCTTAACTGAACCAAAAGAGGACGAAGAAGAAAAGAAGATAGATAAGAAAAATAAGACTAAGCAAAAAGCATAATTTTAGGGTTTTATCCTTAAATTATATTTAGCTTGGACTCACTTCAGAAACGAGTTCTTCTAAGGATTTTGCACCTTCTTTTGAAATTTTCAAATTAATCTGATAAGAACTTTCAGATATGGTGTTTCCTCTAACAGATTTTTTTATACGTCTACCTTTTCTATTAACCTTATAACCTATTCCACCTTTTAGAAAATATTTTCTTCTTCCAGAGCCTTGTATACTAGCTCTGTGTGGGAAACCATCTCTGTCAGATCCTCCTGTAATAATAAATTCCCAAGAAGGTAGACCAATTAGATTACCATCTACTTTGCTGCCAATCTTTAACCCAATAATTGAGTTTGCTTGGTTATCTCTGATGATTTTTGTGTGACATTTACCTTTTTTGTCACCTATATTTAGTTTGAATTCAAGTTGTCCTGACTTTTGTGACATTTTTTACACTCCATTGTTATAAGGTTCTATAAATTCGATTATTATTCTATAGCCAATTGATTTATTTTTAACAGTTTTTATCATTAACTAAATGTGAGTACTAAAAATTATCTAAAAGTTTTTTAAAAAAAGACAGATTTCACTTTATTCAATTACCAAAATATGAGTAAGAATATTCAGCGAAGTTTAAATACTCAATAGCTAAAATATACTCTAACCAAGAAAGGTGCTGTTATGTCTCCGCAACCGATCAACGTTACTACAAGTTCTGAGCCCTCACTTCCAAGATGTCCCGACTGTAACTCTACAAAATTAACTTTTGATTCTACAAGAGGAGAAGTAAGTTGTGGTAGCTGTGGTCTTGTAGTTGAAGACTCATATATTGATCAAACGGCAGAATGGAGAGCATACTCAAAAGAACAGCATGTTAAACGAGCTAGAACTGGAACACCAAAAAATCTTCTAACTTATGATCATTATGGTACATTAATTGATTATTCAAATAAAGATATTTTTGGTAACTCTTTATCTCCAGAAAAAGCTAGTCAGATGTTTAGACTTCGAACCTTACAAAGAAGAGCGGTTCTACAGTATGGAACTGAAAGGAATCTTCTTCGAGCTTTAAACGAAATTAAAAGAATTAGTAGTCAGTTAAATCTTACAATCAAAGTCAGAGAGACTGCTGCTATAATTTACAGAAAAATCTTAAAGACAGGTTTAGTTCGAGGTAGGTCAACAGAAGCACTTGTATCTGCTGCATTATACCTGTCTTGTAGACTACACAAACAACCTGCTACGTTAGAAGATGTAGCAGATAAAACACGTCTCAGTAAAAAGAAACTAGCAAAAAATTTCAGATTGTTATTAAAGCATCTCGATTTAAAGATGCCTTTAGCAAGTCCTGAAAGTAGTATTGCAAAATTCGCATCACTATTGAATTTTCACACAAAAATATTAAATGATGCACAAATCATTCTTTCTCAAGCAAAAGCAGCAAAAATAACTGCAGGTAAAAATCCAAATTCTTTAGCTGCTGCAGCGCTTTACATTGCTGCTCTGCAAAACAAAACAAAGTGTCCTCAAAATGAGATAGCTAGAATTTGTCAAATTACTGAAGTAACCTTAAGAAATAGATACAAAGAGTTCATACGTGTTTTGAACTTAAAAGTTAGTCTGAACTAAATTACTTCGAGACTTTTTCAATTGTAATTCCTTTTACTTCTGCAATAGATTCTAGAATTTCTTTGATTTCATCTATATCTTTCGTTAGATCCTTTTCTTGCAGAAATCCTTCCCAGAAACACCTATTTTCTACTAAACAAAGACCTGTACTATAAATGACTTTAGTGGAAAATTCTGAAACTTTTGTCATTATTTTAGCAACAATCTCTGGTGTCAAGGGGTAAATTTGTATGCTCAATTGGTAAACATCTGAAACCACAGGAAAGAAATAAATTGCCCGAGCATTCATTGAATAAATACTAAGTATATTGCTGGATTTAGTTATTTCTGAAAGTGCAGTTTTCACTTGGTCCTCAACAACAATATTTTCAGTCGAATTGTAAATAGATGAATAGGTTAGTTCTTCCATTTTTTTCACCGGATTGAATTCTAAATGAATTAACCATCTTGTATATTTATTAGAATAATTGTACTAAATGCATTTAAATTCTTGCATTATCTAGATGAAAAATTATCCTTTAACCGAAAGAAACTAATAAACATCGGTTTTATTATGACCAATGGAGACTTATTTTATAACCCACAATCCACATAAATTTGAAGAAGCTTCAGATTTAGCTAAAAGTTACAATTTAGCTGTCCATTGGAAGAATATAGAATATGAAGAAATTCAAGAAAACACTCTTGAGACAATTGCACAAAAGAGCTGTGAAACGTTACTAGAGAGAAATGTAGAATTATCTGATATGAACTTTTTCCTTGAAGATGCAGGATTGTTTATCAATACACTAAATAGCTTTCCGGGACCTTATTCTTCTTATGTTTTCAAAACAATAGGAAATGATGGCATTTTAAAACTCATGGAGGATATAGATGACAGAAAAGCACTTTTTAAATCAATTATCGCATTTTACTCCAATAATGAAATAAAATTGTATAGTGGAATAACAAAAGGAGAGATAATTTTTTCTAAAAAAGGCAAAGGAGGATTTGGTTTTGATCCTATTTTTAAACCAGAAGACTGTAACCAGACCTTCGCAGAAATGACGCTAACAACCAAGAATTTATATTCTCATCGTCAAAAGTCACTCCGTGAATTATTCACCTCGTTAACCGCCTTCGCTTAAAATGTAAAACTGGTGAAATAAATGGCAAGAATCCATGCAAGAAGAAGAGGTCAAGCAAGTTCAACTAGACCATATAGAAATCAACCTCCAGAATGGATGATTCATGATAAGGAATTCATAATAAAGAAAATAGAAGAATTACGACGACAAGGTCAATCAACTGCGATGATTGGAGTTTTCTTAAGAGATCAGTATGGTATTCCGAATGTTAAAGAAATTTTAGGAGTTAAAATTTCAGCAATAGTTGAAGAACTAGATCTAAAATCAAAATATCCAGAAGACTTAGTTAATCTGGTTAGAAAAGCAACTAATCTTAGAAGACATTTAGAGGATAATAAAAAAGATCTTCACAGTAAACGAGGTTTACAACTAATAGAATCTAAAATTAGACGTTTAGTTAAATATTACAAAAAGAAAGGTATCTTTCCAACTAATTGGAAATATGATCCAAAAACAGCTGGTCTTCTTTTATAAGATACGATATTCTTTTATTTTTTCATTTCCTTCTTATTTTATAGAATAGTGATTAGCTAATGTCAAAAGAAGAATTTCCTTTCGATAATTACTCAAAACTAAAAGAAAAGTCTGTCGAAGTATCAGATTTGTTAGCAAGAAGTGAGAAAACTATAGCAATAATAGCAAAAGCACATCCCGATAACATAAGTGCAACTGGTATTATACTCTCTTGTCTTAGAAAATTGGAGAAGGGAAGCCATGCCATTATCTTGGATTATTTAGAAGACATTGAAAAAAGAATAAAAAACGCTGATTATTCGATTTTTATATTCATAGGATTCGAGATTAAAGAATTACCTGAAAAAATATTAAAAGATGAAAATAACCAAATTATTATAATTGAACATAAATTCAAGATAGATAAAAGAGTCAAAATTCCTTGGGAAAGATTTCACATCTTATCTCTAGATTCTTATGAATTAGCAACTAATTTATTATCAAATTCTGGTCTAGCATATTTGATAGCTAGCGGTTTCAATAATGATTATTACGAATATGCAGGATTAGCAATTTTAGGAGGATTATCGAAGAAGCAAATTGATCAAAAAAGTCAAAAACTAATCGGAATAAATTTGCTTATTTTAGAAGAAGGAAAGGAAAATAAAGTTCTGAGAGAAACAACTGGAACAAGAATTCCCGGTAGAGAAAGTCAGCCCATTCACTTAGCTTTAAAATTTTCAAATAATCCTTTTTTTCCAGGTTTAACTGGCAATGAACCTGCTTGTACATCGTTTATTTCTAAATTAGGAATCTCTATGAAGGATCAAGACGGGAATTTTAGAACAATTTCTTCTTTAACCTCTGAGGAAACAAAGAAATTAAATGATGGTTTAATTACCCTATTAATGGGGGAAAAAGGGCAACCGTTAACCGAGATTTCCAAATTAATTGGTCCCATATATATTCAAGAATTAGAAACTAAGAAAAATCAACTGCGTAACATAGAAGAATATCTTTGGATACTTGATGGGGCTACACAGTTGAAAAAATATGGATTAGCTCTAGCTGTAGTCCTTGGAGATCGTGAGAACATATATGATAAGCTTATGAGAGAATTGAGCAATTATCACGGGAAAGCAACAACCATAATTGAAGAAATAATTCAAAATCCAGATATTGCGGAAGAACGACCTTATTTCCGATTGATAAAAAACCAAGATTTCTTCGAATTTGAATCTGCACCTCTTGTTATCAAAGCACTTGTAGATAGTAACATTATTCCAATTGACAAACCACTGATTTTACACATAAAAGAGAATTCTGAAAATTATTTGTTTATTCATGACTCACCAATTAACATGAAAACAGGTTATCTAGCTTTTCAAATCTTTCAAGAATTGCGAAAAGAGGAAGATTTTCAGGATTTATCAGTAAAAGGTGATATTGACTTCTTTTACACCTATATTAAAGAAGACAAACTTGAATTGTTCTTAGAAGAATTGGAAAAAAAATTTACTTATCATTACAAAGGTAAAGGTTCAGATAAAAAATAGGTAAGAGCTGTGGTAAATGGTATTTAACAAAACAACGATAACCCTTTCTATAGAATGTTCGAACGAAAATTTTGCTAATATAATCTTAAAGTCACTAGAACCTGAAAATAAGCAAATTGATGAAAATAGTGAAATTCAAATGTTTTTGGATAAAGAGAATCTTTTCATAAAATTCTCATCCTTTTCTTCAATTTCCACCGTAAGAAATACTATTGATGATATCCTAAGTACCATAAATACAAGTGAGAGAATCTATAAGACACTAAAAAAAGACATCGAAAAACATTGATACTTTTTTACTCTTGTTCGAGATTCTAACTAAACATAATATTTAAAACTCAATTAAAGAAGAAGGAAAACAACATAATTGAGGTTAAGCCTTTGTCATCTCGAAGACCAACTAGAAAATCAAAAGCAAAAGCTAAAATTGTAGACAAATGGAAAGAGAAATCTTGGTACGAAGTAAACGCAGCAAATTATATTGTTGAGAAATCTTTAGGTGAAACTCCCGCAAATGAGCCAGAAAAACTAATTGGTAGAGTTATTGAGATGGCTAGACTTGGAGTTGCAGAGGATATTTTCTATGATATTAATTTGAAGATAAGATTTCGAATTACAAGAGTAGAAGGTAATGTTTGTAAAACCGAATTTGATGGACACGAAATCGCAAAAGAACAGATTCGTTCTCAAATACGTAGAAACCGTTCGAAAATTGAAGCAATTCAAAATGTTATTACTAAAGATCGTGCAAGATTAAGAATTTCATCCATTGTTATTACACCGATGAGATGTGGTACTAGCACTCAAAAAATTGTTAGAAAAGCGATTATTGACTATCTTAGTTCTAAAGCAAAAGGATTAACATTTGATGAATTCTCTAAGAGTTTAGTAAATGGTGAAATTTCTTCTGAGTTAAAAACTGAGGTATCAAAAATATTTCCATCAGTATTAGTAGATATTAGAAAAAGCAAGGTTATAGTATTACCAGAATCAAAAGGAGTAGCAGTTTCAACTTAATATTAAGATTATATTCATTTTTTATATTTATTAACTGCTATTTTCACTTTGCCGCTGATACTATTTTTACCACATCGTTATTTTGAAGTTCATAATCTGCGCCTATTCGTCTTCCTGAAGGAGCTAAGCTAGCATGAATGAAATTTTTAGCAAAATCAGTGTGAACTTTAGCTGCTAACTCAATGGCTGTTGTTCCTTTAGGAACTAAGAATGCATCAGGTAGAACATTACCTGATTTATCTGAAAGTTTAGAAATGTCTTCAACAGGATAAACAACTATCATATTAAGTAATTCAAATACAACCTTAGTAAGAACATTCTGAACTCCTGTAGATCCATACTTATCTAGCAAATCGGTTTTTATCCTTTTAAGAAGCTGTTTCTTGCTTTCACTTAATTTCTTTTCATCAAGAATAGTAAAATCAGAATCACCTTGTGTGTATCGTATTGTTTCATTTTCATTTTCAGTTCTAAGAAAAACTTCAGCTAGAGCTGAAACAGGGAATACTTCTGTATCTAATTCTTGCTGTAATTTTTTGTAATTTTCTGCAGAGTAGGGTTGGTCAATCTTATTTGCAACTATTATAATGGGTTTTGATTTTTTTCTAATTGTTGATATGAGAATATCTAATTTTTCATCCCATGTGTTTACATCATCATCAGTTATTCCTAGTTCTCGAATTGAAGCATCAATTTGATGTTTCTTAATTGCAAGTCCTGTTAATTTCTCATAAAGTAGAACAGAAAAACGCAATTTCTCAGCAGCAGCCTTCTTTTTCATTACTTCATAATCCCTCATTATAATGGATTTTATCCAAGCATCTATTTCTTGTTCAAGAAAGCTTACATCTTTTAGAGGATCCCAACTTCCTTTATCAATTTGATTACCTTCAGCATCAAGAGAGCCACTAGCGTCTATAACATGTATTAGAACATCAGCTTGTATTAAATCGTCCAGAAACTTGTTTCCTAGTCCTCTTCCCTCTGATGCTCCTGGGACTAAACCAGCAACGTCTAAAATTTGTATTGGAAGATATCTTGTACCATCTTTACAAATTGAATTCTTTGGATTGTCTTGAACATTTAATTTTTTGCAGACACAAGGACTCTGCGCATAAGCAGTTCCTCTGTTTGGATTTACTGTAGTAAAAGGGTAGTCTCCAACTTTAGCATTTACCATTGTAAGTGCATTAAGAAAAGTGCTTTTACCACAACTTGGTTTGCCAACAATTCCTATTAACATCACTAGTTAGGAATCTTCTAAAAATAAAGACTTTTTGTATATACTATATTTAGAAAAAATCGGCAAGATAATACATGAACTCAATCTTTTTTAGTGTACCAAAGTTTCTTCACATATGTCCAAAAGAAGAGACTCTTTAGACAATGAAAATGAGGAAGCAGATTTTCAGGATTATTATCCAGCACTTTACAAAGAAATAGTTGAAGGTGAAGAAAGGATAATGGAAGAAGAAGTAAGAACCACAGCTGGGTCAAAAAAAATTAGAAAATTCAGAGGATATATGCCGGGTGTCATTGATTTTATTTGCAGATGTACAAGAGAAGAAGAAGCACTGGAAATCATAGACTTCATGTTAAATAAAGGGGAAATCTCAGAAAATCAAGCTAAAAAATTACGAAAACAATTAAAAGAAAAAGGATTGGACTTTTTTGGAGAACACAGAGCCCCAGGTTATTATGAGAGAGCATGATGAAACTTAATTTTCACTAACTTATCATAATCTATTATTCAATTTTTAAAAATTAAAAAAAAGAAAGAATATTATTCTTCCTTATTATAAACTATTTCTCCATTTATGAAAGTCATTTTATTTTCAGCATAGAAGTTTTCTAGTGGATGGTTTGACCAGATAACCAAATCAGCATCTTTACCTTTTTCTAGACTCCCCAATCGATCACCAACGCCAATCATTTCTGCAGAGTTGATAGTAACAGCTTTAAGAGCTTCATTAATGGGAAGACCACATTTAACAGCCATACATGGTAAAACTTGAAAATATTTCAATCTAGTAAAAGAATCACTTTGTATGGAGATCTTGACACCAGCTTTCCAAAGAATTCCTGGTGTTTTAAAAGATATATTACGAAGCTCAACTTTTTCAAAACCGACGAGGGAGGGACCAACAGAAACTGGAACGCCTTTCTTAGCAATATAATCAGCAATTTTATGACCTTCTGTAGCATGAATTAATACAAGGTCAAGATCAAATTCTTCAGATAAACGAATTGCTGTAACTACATCGTAGGAGGTATGACAGTGGAAGTTCAATGGGATCTCTTTATTGAGTACTTTAAGCAATGCTTCTTTTCCTAAATCTCGCTCTGGTTCAACAGGAATTTTATCTAATTCTCCATCATTTTCAGCTTTTTCCTTCTTCTTTTCATAGTCTTTCCATTTTTTAGCATAATTTTGAGCATCAATAAACGCTTTCCTAAATATTGCAGCAGTGCCCATTCGTGTTGAGGGTTGTTTTTTGTCTGTTCCATATACTCGCTTTGGATTTTCTCCTAATGCAGCTTTCATTGAAGAGGGATTCTTAACAATCATTTCATCAAGAATTTTACTTTTGTTAAAGGTTTTAATTATTATATCAGTTCCTCCGATTACATTTCCGCTACCAGGACCTGTTTGAATTGCAGTTACTCCACCAATCCTAGCTTCTTCAAGACCAGGGTCTTCAGGATTAACAGCATCTATTGCCCTTACATATGCAGTAGTGGGATCAGTCATTTCATTTCCGTCAAATCCTGCCCAACCTATACTTCCGTCAAAAAGACCTTGATGGGTATGAGAGTCAATGAATCCAGGCAATACACACATTCCTGTAGCATCAATTACTTCATAGCCTTCAGGAACAGGAACGTCTCCTTCAATAATACTGTCAATTTTTCCATTCTTAATGAGTATAGTACCTTTTTCAATCACTGTTTCATTTTTATCTACAGTGTAAATTTTTCCATTTTTAATTGCGTAATTCATACTAATTACTTCTTTCAAGAGATTTTTTAAATGGATTCCTTGATAGATGAAAAGTTATATATAACAACCTCAGATAGAGGAGGGTTTAAAAATTAAAGTATCTGTTTATCTTCAGTGAAAGCTTATGACATCAGGTTTAGTAGATCGATTAAAAGAATTTGGCAAAGAAATGAAAGATTGGGATAAGAAAAAAACAAGTGTTCTTGGAGTCACAATTGTAAAACTACCCAGTAAGGGTGAGGAACCCAGCTTCGGATTGGAAATTATTCCAATTAATGAGGAAGGAATTCCCTTAAAACGAAAAGGTAAAGGTCTTTTTATTACTTCACTTGAACAATGGGAAGCATTTAAAGACATTTTTAACAACGATAAAGCCCATGATTTAATTAATAGCATTGATAAAATCAGACAGGCAAAAATTACAGTAGTTGAAGAAACAACAGATGAAGAAGTCTTTGAAGTATAATTATTTTCAAGGTGTTAATAACAAATGAAGGTGATAATACTAGCTGCAGGAGAAGGAACTAGATTACAACCTTTAACAAGTAACACTCCCAAACCACTATTGAAGGTTTTAGGAATTCCTATTCTAAAAAGATTAATAGATAGTTTTCTTAAGAATGATGTAAAATCATTTGTTATTATAACTAATTATCTTGAAGGTAAAATAAAAACATACTTAACAGAACAATTTCCTACTATAGATATTTGTTATGTACATCAAAAGGAATTAAAAGGTACAGGAAACGCGTTCCTTTTAGCTGAATCTTTCATTAAGGAGGAATTTTTCATAGGTGTATATGGTGATTGCCTTTATTCAGAGTCACTAATAAAACAGACTGTTGATGCAGCAAAGAATGGTATTCTTTCAGTCGGTGGAAAAATCACTGAAGACACAAAAAATTTTGGAATTATCATTGAAAAAAGCGAAAATATCCCAAAAGAGATCAGGGAAAAACCTCAGAAAGAAGAAATCCCCAAAGGTTATGCTAACACAGGTATCTATTCACTAAGTAAGGAAATCTTCAAAATTCTCCATAATCAAGAAGACAATAAAATGATATCATCTAGAGGAGAATATGAAATTCCTGACGCAGTAAATGTTCTTTTAAAAGATGGTAAATATCAGAAAAAACTCTTAAAATTAAGAAAAAAAGACTACTGGTTTGACCTCGGACGTCCTTGGTCGCTTCTTGAGGCAACTGAAGAATTACTCTCACAAATTGAACAGAAAATAGATGGCACCATAGAAGAAGGAGTACACATTAAAGGAAAAGTTGTTTTAAGGAAGGGGGCTATATTAAGAAGTGGTACGTATGTTGAAGGACCTGTGTTTTTTGATGAAGGAGCAGATATTGGTCCTAATTGTTATATTCGGAAGTTTTCCTACTTCGGAAAGAATTCCAGAATAGGTAACGGTTGTGAGGTTAAGAATTCAGTTATAGGTGACAATACTCATGCAGCTCACCTTTCTTATATTGGTGATTCTATTTTGGATGAAAATTGTAACCTTGGTGCAGGAACCATTACAGCAAATCTTAGATTAGATAAAGGTAATATCTCTGTTATAATTAATGGAAAAAAAGAAGATAGTAAAAGACGAAAACTAGGTGCTATTATTGGAGAGGGTGTTGAAACAGGTATTGGAGTCTTAATAATGCCTGGAATTAAGATAGGGAAAGGTTCGTGGATAGGTGCAGGAACAATAGTAAATGAAAATATACCAGAAAATTCAATTTTCTTTGGAACTCAGAATTATACTCTGAAAAGGAAAAGAAATGATGCAAATTAAAGAGCAAAATTCTATAAGAAAGGCTTGGACTTCAGGTAAAGTAAAGATTGGGTTATTGTATCCCAACACTTATCGAGTAGCTATGACAAGTTTAGGAGTACAATTGCTCTATTTTCTTTTTAATGCTTGGGAAGATATTATTTGTGAACGAATTTTCAAACCTTTAAATCAAAATATTGAACCTTATTCATTGGAGAATCAGAAAAAACCTTCTGATTTCGATATAATAGCAATCTCATGCCAATTTGAACACGACTATATTCAAGCTACAGAATTATTGATTAGAAGTGGAATTGATCCTGATGTCAGGAAAAGAAAAAAAGAAGATCCACTTATCATCTGTGGAGGACCTTCAATAACAGCAAATCCGTTTCCAGTTTTATTTTTAGCTGATGCGTTGTTTCTCGGAGACATTGAACCAATATCAGAAAAAATGATTGATGCGTTTCTACAGCGTACAAAAAGCGAAAGAATTGAAGCATTGTCTTCTATTTCTGGAGTAATAGCCTTTGGTGATCATTATAATGAAAAAGGTGAATGGATAGGAGAACATAAACAAAGTGTCAAGTTAGAGGATTTGTCTAGTGGATTTTACCCAATTAAACAAATAATACCGGAAGGAGTTAAAGGCACGAAAAACGAACCAATTTTTGGTAAAGCTTTCTATTTAGAAACAGATAGGGGATGTTCAGAAAGGTGCATGTTTTGCTTTGTTGGACATTGCCGATTCCCTAGAGCTGCAAGAAGTTTGGATTCCTTAATTGAAATAGTTGATAAGGCAAGTGAAGTAAATGAATTTGATAAAATAGTACTATATGGTAGCGCAATTGCCCAATCTGATAGTTTAGAAGATTTAGTTGAGTACATTATATCCAAAAATTACGAAATCTCTTGTTCTTCCATAAGATCAGATTATCTAACAGAAGGTGTATTAAAAGCATTAAAAAAAGGAAAACAAAGAACCCTAGCTTTAGCTCCTGAAACAGGTTATGAGGCATTGCGTAAAGCATTAAATAAACATATGACTGATGAATCAATATTTTCATCTCTACGACTAGCATGGGAAATAGGTTTCAGACAACTGAAGCTTTACATGATTTATGGTTTTCCTCAAGAACCACCACAAACAAAAGAATTAACAGAGAATTTCATTTCAGAGATTAGAAAAAAGTATTTTCCTACAGGAAGAATCAGTATTTCTATGAACCAGTTCATTACAAAAGCACAAACACCACTTCAATTTGCTCCTATGATAACTGTAAAAGAGTCGAAGGATGTTCAAAAATGGTATAAAAAACACTTATACCAAATAAAGAATGTCCAATTATCTTTATATAGTTCTGAATGGTCAATAATACAAAGAATACTATCACTTAGAGGACAAGATTATTTCTCTATTATTCGAACAATAGCTGAAACAGGAAACACAATAGGGAACTGGAAGAAAATACTGAAAATATATGATAGTGATCTTGACCAAGAAGCTCTTTGGACATATTCTACATCAGATTCATTACCATGGGACAAAATCACATTAGAACCACAAAAAAAAGCGCTTATTTCAGCTTTTAAAAGATACAATCAGTTTGTAAATTCTGAGAAGAGTATCAAGCATAGTTAAATGTAAGATGTGTTATTTTTGAAATTTCCAACATCAATAGAAGGAGCAAAGGAATATCAAAGAGAGATTGTAAAGCATATTATACTTTCTGATTCTTTTTCCAATACAAATATTATTGGAGCTTTTGATATAGCTTATAAAGGTGAGGAAGCTTTTGCTGCATGTGTCATTTATGATAGCTCCTTACAAACAATCATCGAACAGAAGACCATTAAAGCTAGAATCGAGTTTCCATATATTCCAGGTTACTTATTCTTAAGAGAAGTACCTCATTTTTTGAAACTATTAGAGAAAATAGAGAAAATACCTGAGATTGCTATAGTTGATGGCCAAGGGATAGCACACCCAAGAAGTGCAGGTTCTGCAACAATTTTTGGATTAATTACAGGCATCCCTACAATAGGTGTAGCAAAAAAACCTATGAGATACTTTACATATAGGAAGATTAAAAATAAAAATCTTGAGGAAATATATCTACACGAAAAAAAAGTAGGTTTCAGACATAGTTTTGTGAAAAAATGGAATCCAATCTATATATCTCCAGGACATAAAATTTCTCCAGAAACTGCATATAAAATTGTTAAGAATTTACTCACGGAAAAATACAAATTACCTATACCACAATACTTAGCTCATAATTTAGCTGCTGAATATAAAAGGAAATTTTCTTAGTTTTATAATTTCAGTTTCGTATTTTACATATCAGAATTAGTTTAGATTTAAGTTAATTTCGGCAAAAATCTAAACATCAAATTTTTATCTTCTTTTTTCGTTTTTGTAACTCAAATTTTTGTAAGTGATTTTGTCTATAAAAAACAAGAGAATATCCTTTGAAAATAAAGAACTGTAATGATTTTTAGATTAAAAAATTTTAATTATAATTAAAAAACACAAAAAAAATGAAAATAAATCAAAAAAACAAAGAAATAATATAACTTTATAAATTGAGCCAAAACCCTGAATTGAGCACTTAGAAAAGTTTACTGCAAAAAAATAAACTCTATACGATAGAAACTGCTTTTTTTGTATATTTGTCTTGTGAACTCATTTTTTGTTAAAAAAGGATTGAAACTCGACATTTCACATATCTCGAGCGTTACCAATTTTGAATAAGTTTAAAAAGACTTTTTGTCGATTGATGTTTAACCAAAATAGGAAATGATTTGTGTGGCAGTAACTCTAGAAGAACCCATTATTAATCAGAATCTAATAACTGGATTACCTCCCAGTGCAGTTACAATTTATAAAATAGTTATTGGAAAAGGACCCATAACTAGTAGTGAAATAGTTGATTTATGTAGTTTAGCACCTAGAACAGTTCGACATGGTTTGAAACTTTTAGTACGTGCAGGTTTGATACAAAAATTACCTCATCTACTTGATATGAGATCATGCAAGTTTTATGTTGATTAACACATATAAAACAGATATTTTAGTAAAAAATAAAAAAGGAAGTATGGCTATACTTCTACATCGCTTGAATGGAATAAAACATCTCTATTTATTGCTGATTTGAAAAGTTCAAGTAATAAGTCATTTGTTGTTCTTATTGCTATTGGAACTGAATCAGGTGTTAGGAATGCGAAAATAGCTTCATGATTTCCATCTAGTATTCCACAGAATACATCCTTTTTGTCATAATGTTTAAGCTTTAAACCTGTAAACCGTTGAACTAAAGGTCTTAACAGAGGCTGATGTCTTTTGTCAAAATAAGATACTAATGTGATTCTTTGTGCTTTTGTATATTGCATCATTTCTTTTAGAAGATCTTCATCCACATCAGGTGTTACAAGAAGAAGTTCATATTTTGACCTCATAGCGACATCTGTTATACTTGCTTTAATAGCCTCTTCGCCAACAATAATTGAAGTATTGTGTTGTCCTTCTAAAGAATAAGAAGAAGCTGCAGAATCTACTTGACGAAGCTCATCTTCTCTTGTATTAATTACTTGATAAAAAGTCATAGATTTTTCCATTAACGAATCTAATTGTGATACTAATATGTCATCCACATCTTTAATCACAGAAGCAACTTGTGAAACAAGAGTATTAATTTGGATTTCTTCACCTTCAGTAACTTGCTTAATGATCTGATCCTTTTGTTCATCTTTATAATCTTTCAGATGCTGTTTTGTTGAAGTTAGTTGCGTTGCTAATTCATTTTGCTTCTCAGAAGTTCTTTGTTTAAATTGATCTAAAGAGGTCTGAATTTTTTCTTTGACTTCTAATGCTATTTTCTCTGCATCTTGTTTAGATTTTTCAAGTTCTTTTATTGTATCATTCTGAATCTTATCTATAATCTGTGTTTTCTCTATATCATGAGCTTTAAAATCTTGAATAGTTTGTTCTATTGTTGAAGAAAGTCTCTCTTTTGTGGTTTCTTTAAGTTGTTCTGTTACTTCTAAACAAGAATCAAAAGAAGAAGCAGCATATTTTTCAACTTGGGTTTGTATTAGATTAATCAAATCAGTTGGTAAAAGATCAATCTTCTCAATAGCTGAACCTGTAAGCTCATTTTTCTTTGTTCTTATAGTTGTTTCACCTGCAATTTGGAAACGATCTAATTTAGTTCTTATAGTATCTCTTACATCATTGAGAGAGAGAACATATTGGTCAATTAGTTGTAAACCATTTTCATTTAAATCATTAGCTAAGTTCCTTATAGTATCTCTTGCATCAGATAATGGAGATTCAATTTGCTTTCTAGCTTTTCCTAGCTTTAAAACTGCTGATGTGTCGATAGAATTTAATGCTTCTGCTATTTTAGAAGACAGAAAATTTGTCTGTCTATCAATTTGCTCTACGCTTCGTCGAAGTTCTTGAGTCTTTTTAATTTGATCAGAAAAAAGAATATTGACTTCATTTGAAAGGTCCTCAATAACATTTTTCGATTCAGAAGTCCAAGAGTTATACGCTTCTTGCCAGATTTTTTGGTAATTATCAATGAATGTTTCTTGTGTTTGGGTTACTTGAGCTACTAAATCTTTGAGAACATTATCTAGCTCGGGAGCTAATTTTTCTAAAAACTCGCTATGGTTTTCAGTATGAGCATCTAGACCATTACAGATAATTTGCAAAAGATTTTCATGAGCTGTAGTTGTTTTTTCTTCAGTTGCTTTAGCAAGCATATCACTATTTTGTTTAGCTGAATGATGAAATTGCTTCACAAAAGCGTTCAGCTCTTGAACAAAAGTTTCCAATTTTGCAGAAAACACAAAAGGTTGGTCCATAACTCTTGACAAATAACCTTGAATTTCAGCACTGCTTTCTGCTACAAATTCAGAAGCTGTAGATTCAGCTTGTTCGCTATAATCAACATAACTTTGGTACAAAGTATCAACAACTTGTTTTATTAGTCCACTAACAACGTGAATATCAAAAACAGTTCCTTCGCCTGTTAATTCTAAAGTTCCACCGAATTTTGCTTTTTTCTGTTGGTATTCTTCTTTAGAGGCTTTTAATGCTGTAATAACACCATCTAAAGAATAGAGTGCATCCTTCTCAATTATTATATATTCTTTGAGAAAAGGTAGCATTCCAAAATATTGAGGTGTTTTACCACCAATTTTTTTCAGAAAACCTAACTCTTCCAAATTCTTGACAGATTGGATTAGAGTTAAAGGATCTATGCCAGTTACAACTAGTAATTCTCCAATTGTAACTTTTCCAAGACCAAGTGTTGCAGAATAAACCTTGATATCAGTTTCACTAAAACCAACACGAGTTAATAAAGGTGGGAGAATATCAATTTTTGACATTTAAATCATCCTTTCTCTTTCTTGATTTAACTAGGTAGCAGTTTACTACATAAATATTGTTACAATAAAGAAGTAAGAAGGTCTACTTAAAAAGAATATACAAAAGGCAAAGAAAAATTTTTTATTTTCTAATTATCTTCAAGACCAACTCTTGGACAGTAATCTAACAAAAAACATTCCTGACAATTGGGATTTTGAGCTTTACAAATAGTTCGTCCATGAGAAATCAGAAGATGGTTGATTCGACCCCACTTCTCTTGCGGGATTATCTCCATAAGATCAGTTTCAATCTTAGTAGGATCAGTATGATTTGTGAAACCTAATCTACGAGAAATGCGTTTTACATGAGTATCAACTGCAATACCTTCATGGACTTTGAACCAATCATTAAGGACTACGTTAGCAGTTTTACGTCCAACGCCAGGTAACTTTATCAAATCCTCAATAGATGAAGGTACTTGAGAGTTATAATCACTGAGAAGAATTTTTGACACTTCTTTTATGGATTTTGCTTTGCCTCGAAACAACCCAACCTTAGAAATAGCTACCTCAATTTCCTTGAGGGTTGCATTTGCGAAATCTTGTGGTTCTGGATACTTTTGAAATAGCTTTCTTGTGATAGAATTTACTTGTTTGTCAGTACTTTGAGCACTTAGGATTGTAGCAACCAACATTTGAAATGCTGAGGAATAGTTGGTTAACCCACCTTTAAATTCTGGGTAGGTCTTTTCTAAAAGGCTCAGAATAATCCGCGTTTTCTCCTCGTTTAACTTATTCATCACGAGATATAATAATATCCTAATTTTATATCTTTTGAAGTGTAAAGTATAGATAATTTTTGTTTTATGTTAATCTTTAAGAAGCAAGAAACATTTCAACTTTCAGAGTTTGGTGATTTTAAATGAATAATTTAACTGAGAAAATAACTAGAGAACAATGGAAGAAAATTGGATACATCATACTGAAAAGTCTAATTTTTACAGGATTATTTTCGATTCTTCATTTTCTTTATACTTTGAGTCCAAATCCATTTTTTCAAGCAATTTCTGGAAAAGATGAGTCAGTTTTCCAACATTGGAAAATGGGATTTTTTGCTTATCTCATACTAATTGGATTTGATTATCTCATTATTCGGAAGAAGGTGGAAAACAGGAATTCATTCGTATTCTCGAGATTCACAACTACACTGTTAATTCCATGGATTATTTTTGTAATATGGTATTTAGCACCAGCGTTTATAGGAGCACCACTATCATTTGGATGGGAACTAACATGGGCGTTAATAGTAGTTTTTATAACAGGTATCTTAGGGTCTATATTAGATAAAAATCTAGAAAAAGTTGAGTTTAACTTATCAGCAAAAATAATCATTATTGGCTTAGTAATAATATCTACATTCATATTCATATGGTTCTCATTTGTAAATCCTTGGATAGATGTATTTATGGAACCATAAAAAGTTCATTAAGAAATTTTAATTTTTTTATTTTTTTTTTTGAAAAATAGTTATTAGCACGTGTAATAGTCTGAAATTTAGTTTGAAAAAATAAAAATGCAGCCAAGCGAGAAATATCAAATAATTTAAATAGTCTCCGAGAGAATAAATAAATTGTATAAAGGGGAACTTATAATGGGCGCAGGACAACGTAAAATCTTTAAAATCACCCTTCTTGGTGATGGCGCAGTTGGAAAGACAAGCCTCCGTAAGACCTATCTAGGTGAGGGTTTCAAAGATGGATATTCTATGACTATAGGCGCTGATTTTGCGGTGAAACGCCTACGAATTGATGACCAAGATTTTGTTGCACAAATTTGGGATCTTGCAGGTCAGCAAAGATTTTCCGCTGTCAGGGAAGTTTATTATCGAGGTACATCGGGATGTCTGTTGGTCTTTGATATATCTAGACGTTCAAGTTTCGAAAATATTCCATCATGGATTGCAGAACTACTAAAGAATAATAGTAATAGGGTTGTACCAATAGTTTTGATTGGTAATAAATCAGATCTTCGAGCATCAGCTAAAGATCCTATAATGAGAGAGCAATCTGAGGAATATGCTAGATCATTATCTCAATGGTCAGGATTTACTGTTCCATATATAGAAACTTCAGCTAAAACCGGAGAAAATGTTGATGAAGCTTTCAAAACACTTCTGAAAAACATCGTTCTTTTCTACGAGAAGTTATATGCACAACAGTAAAATTTCTTTTTTATTTCGAAAATTCACTCTTCTATTTTTATGTTCATAGTTTCTTCATTAAATTCGGGATGTAGAGAGACTGTACCATCCTCTTTTACCTGTAGTATTTTCATCTGTTCCAATTCAGAGATATAACGTCTAGTTTGTGATAATGAAACACCTAAAACAAAAGAAAGTTGTATTGGTGCTATAACTCCCATTCTTCTCAATAATGATATAATGTTGAATCTTGGATCAGTGGTCACTATTCTTTGTAAAATGTTTCTTTGAGCGTTCCATTTAACTTTATCTCGTTCCAGTTCTTGTATCTTCTCTTCTACTATTTTCTTTTCTGCTTCAATAGCTACTATTTGATCTGATAATTCATAAATTAATGACTCACGTTCTTCAAGAAGCAGTTGAAGCATTTCTTTTTCTTTCTGAAAATTTGAAGAAGAGAGAGTCTTTTCACTCCCTGCAACAGATTCTGAATCTTCTATTTTTTGTATCGCTCTATTTGTTGTTTGATAGGAGGATACTGAAAACATACTTGAAAGAAAATTGAACAATCTGAAAAATTCTGCTTTCATTTCTGAGATAATAGCTTCAGAAGAATTTTCTAATAACTCATTAACATATTCAATTGCTGGAGATAGTTCTAATTGATGATATTGTTTTGATTTAGGAGTTTTTTCAACCTTAGTACGTTTTTTGGGAGTTTTGATGTTTTCTTTTAGCTCACTGACTTCTTCAGATAGCTTTGAAATTTCTGATGCTATATCAATTAATTCGGGTTCTTCTTCCTGAGTTTTTTTATCATAATCTTCCATTTAAATCATCTATATCTTCGCTGTAGATTCTATTTTGAATCCTTCTGCTTCAGATGGAGTAATATCTAGATTTTCACTAACAAAAGCTACTCCCATCATTTTAGTTATGGCAAAGGTATCCTTAATTCTACTACCAACGGTATTTCGTGAGAAATGGAAAATACCTTGAGCTGAATTCATAATAATTCTTTCAGCTACTGGTTCTAAAACACCTTGGGGAAGTAGAAAGAAATGTACACCTCCAATCTTAGTAAAGTGTATAATTGTATTTTTCATAAAAGATATGAGCTCAGTAGAATCTTCATCTAACCTGTCTTCCTTCATCCACAATAAATCATCAAAAACACTAAAACAATGCTTATTTTGAGATTCTTTTACATGAAGCATTCGATCTAAAATTCTATTAACATAAGTTTTTCTTTTTACTTCTATTTTTCCTAACTTTAAAGCTGATGTCATAGAAGAGCTTGATAAATCGAACATATTTTCAAAATACCAATTCTTCCCTTCGTAGGGGCTTACATCCCAATTGTATGCCCGAAAAGAATTTTGGACATGATCATAAGGACGGCTACTATGAACATAAAAAATAACGTTATTTGCTGATTGCTGAGCCCAATTAAGTAGAATTCTCTGGATAAACAAAGTTGGTATAACTGTACCAGGAGGATAACTGACGAGGATAACCGAACCTTGTGGTATTCCTCTTCTGGTTGCTAATTCCATACCAAGTTTCTGATCTAAGGAGCGAATTCCAGTTAATATCAAATCTCCTCTGGAATCCTCAGATGCTTGTTTTTTTCCAATTCTCTCTATTCCTCCATTAGGAGCGTCCATATTCATCAAACATCCTCATAATTAAAGAGATTAAAATTGTTCTAATTCCCTTAAAGCTAATTCTAAATCGGAGATGAACTCATCTTGTACTTTCTTTTCTTCTTCAACAACAGGCTGAGGAGTCACCACAGCCACTGGTTTAGCTTCAGGAGTAATAGCTGGTTTTGCTTCGACATCTAATATGTTTCTGATTTTTTCAGCTGCGATTTTCATAGTTCTTCTAACCATACCTAAAGCGACACCTGTATCAGTAATTAAACATAAAACAGTACTTCCACAACTTGCTACTAAAATAAGTCCATCAGAAAATTCTGAAATTATAATGTCTAGTTCCGCCAGACCAACATTTGTTCCTTGTTGTTCACTAGCCAAGTAAACTGCACTGGCTATCGCACCTAGTGCCTCTGTTTCAAATTCATCAAAGGCAAATCGTGATGAATAAGCTAGTGTTAATCCTGTTTTATCAGCCAATATTACGTGATTTATATTGGCATCACTTGTTATAATCTCATGAAGTATTGTATTTATTTGGTCAGCACCATACAAGTATATCACCAAGTGTTTTAGACATTTCTTATTGTCTATTATTATTTTAAGATATATAAAGATTACAACAGCTGTAGTCTGATATATATTTATCAAGCAACGTTTTTAAACTACACAGTATTTCCTTTTATCATGATCATAAGTGCTAGTAGGGAGAAAATCTTCATAATTTACTCCTCTCCCAGTAAGCTGGATAGTAGAAAGTTCTACCTCTCCCATACATATTTCAACCACAAAATCGATCGTTAGATAATTAATTCCCGAATCTACTGTGAGAAGAAAGGATTCTCTTGTAAGTTGGTTTTCTAAGAACTTTCTTGTACTTCTTAACTGGTGGTTAATATATAGTTCGACATACTGTCTGTACGCTGTAAAATCATTTGCTAAGAAAGAAAGAGTAAGATTAATACTGTCATAATTTGCTGAGTTGTTAAAAACTGTTGTAACTGACCTTTTTTTCATCGAGGTTGTACTCCCCATAAACCTTAATAAGTCAGGAATAACAAGAAAAGAAGCAGTATCTTGTGTAATAGTTGTAGGTTCTATTCGCTCTATAGTTGAATAACTGTAGATGTGGATCGAGCCTGTTTCATACCACAAAGAGGTTTGTGCTTCTACCGTAAGTATGACTTCTTGCTCTTCATCAAAGTTGTCAGGATAGGCAAAAATTTGAGTTAAATTATGTCCTAGATGATCTTGGTAGAAACGTTCAACGCTAAGCACTACTTCTGTTTCTCCAAAAGTAAAAGTAATGGTTATGCCGTTACTATCGGTTTTATCTCCAGTAGTACTAAAAAGTAAGATTAAGCAATTAAAAGCATATAATTCTTCTTGGAGGGTGAAGGATGTTTGCTGCATACAGTAGGTAGAATTGTATTCAAAAGCAATGTTGGGGATGGAGATAGAATTACTACTTTGTTGAATATGATCTGAATAAGCTGGTAGACTGCTAAACCTTAGGACAAAAAAAATCACGAATAGTAGAACTCCTAGATTTCTCAGCTTGCATTTTCTCATTATCTAGCTTGCATTTTCTCATTATCTAGCTTGCATTTTCTCATTATCTAGCTTGCATTTTCTCATTATCTATCTAGTTAATCTTTAGTTTGATTTATAAAGGAGAGAAAATTTTTTCTTATTTCAAGAAAGTTTTAGGAGATAATCTATAATTAAAGAAAAAGAGAGAGAGATTAGGGGAAGAATGGTGGATGATCATCGGGATCTGTTGGATCGGTTGGATTACCCTTAAGAGGGTATTGTTCTCTATAATCATTCCATCCATCCCCATCTGTATCAGCATCATTAGGTTTCGTCTGATAGACACTTTTCTCTCCCGTATCGTCATAGTCCCCGTCATCGTTAAGGTCGTACCAGCCATTAATCTCTTCTAAGTTCGTAAGACCATCACCATCATCATTGTCATCAGCATCGGAAGCATCAAGAGGATCAAGATTCCAAAACACTTCATCTCCATCAATGATTAAGTCATCATCTGTATCAGAGTCATTGGGGTTGGTTCCAACATAATGTTCATCTATATTTCGCATACCATCATTATCTAAGTCAAGAGCACCATCTGAGTCATCATTAGGGTCATACCCATAGTAAATTTCCCAACCATCCTTACAACTGTCATTGTCAGAGTCAGCATCGTTAGGATCAGTATCATAGGTATTAACTTCTTCTCCATCAGTTAATCCATCATTGTCAGAATCGGGATCATCTGGATCAGTAAAACTAGTACATAATTCGTAACCATCATTTAACCCATCATCTTCAGTGTCAGCATCATTTGGATCTGTTAAACTTGTAAATAATTCATAGTAGTCATTTAACCCATCATCATCAGAATCAGTATCATAGGGGTCAGTTCCATAGAGATATATCTCTTGAGCATCAAAAATTTCATCACTATCAGTGTCTGTGAAATAAAGTTCTGCAGCATCAATAGCCTTCATAGCATCAACCAGTCCCCAGCCATAGTAGTCATCTTTTCCTTGTGCACCTATGTCTATAGCTGTTATTTTAAGCACATCCTTAACTTGTGCTGGAGTAAGATAAGGTTGTGCTTCTAAGATTAGCGCACATAGCCCTGCTACGTGTGGAGCTGACATGGAAGTTCCTGACATTTTCGCTATACTATCGTCTAAGTAAGTACTCCAAATTGATGTTCCTGGAGCGACCAAATCAAGAGTTTCTCCATAATTACTGGCATTACCTTCTCCCCATCCCCAATCTGGATACCCGGCTCGAATAAAGTCTTCAGAGACTGCTCCAACAGAGATAGTTTAATAGTATTTAGCGGGATAACATAAATCAGCATCGTCATTGCCAGCAGCTGCAACGATTACAACACCTGCAGCATAAGCATCTTCGATTGCTTTCTTTATTGCAGGTATGTCAGAGGATGTTCCCCAGCTTATTGATATTATATCCGCACCATGACTAACAGCCCAATCTATTGCACTAGCTACTCCTGAAGGTGTAGTAAACTGTCCATATTGATTCATAACTCTAGCAATGATAAAATCACATTCAGGTGCCATACCTATCATTCCATCATCATCATCTCGAGCCCCTATAATTCCTGCACAGTGTGTACCGTGTCCATATTCATCATTTGCACTAAAGTCACCATAGTAAAAGTCATATTCATCCACAATCTTTCCAGTAAAATCATGATGTACACTACCTGATTGTTTATCGATACCGCTGTCAATTACAGCGACTTTGATACCATCTCCAGTATAGTTTCCACCTATATCAGTAGCATTTTCATATCCTCCAAAGACCCAATCTGCTTCAACGGCATCAACACCCCAATCAAGAGTATCTGCACAGTAAGTTGCGAAACCTAAATGATTTTGAGGTGCTGGTAGGTTTCTTATTTCTTTTTGCATCATTGATAAAGTTCTTTCTGCTTCAAAAATAACTCTAGTAGTTACATCTGTTGATGCTATTGAAATATTACTAGTTGTTATTATAGAGAAAATAATTAAAAAAATTAAAGAAAATATCACAATTTGTTGTTGATTTTTACAATCTCCCATTTGGTTTTCACCAACATTCTGCTATTTTTTCTATCTATAAAAGGATTTTGCTTTATTTGTCGATTAATTTGTTAACTAATTCGAAGTAGAAAAACTAATATGTCTGTAATTACAACTAGTTGTGTTATGATATGGAAGGGAATTAAAGCTCAGATTACCATTCTGTCTCTATTTTTCACAGTTTGTTTGGTAGCTGGAACTCTTGTTTTCACCTTCGCTCCTCCTGATAACGAAGCCAATATTATTCACAT
>Ga0315550_1000069_pt1 | contig 59252 bp, 60 predicted proteins | sample SalMarSW160190MG_2_FD_203100 | JGI IMG/M metagenome (GOLD analysis project Ga0315550, IMG submission 203100) | Salt marsh sediment microbial communities from the Plum Island Ecosystem LTER, Massachusetts, United States - Salt Marsh Sediment SW1601-90 ...
CTCTTCGGAGTCTGTCCCCTGTCGATCAGCACCATGTCCCCCGGCAGTATGCCCGCCCCGGACATGGAATCACCGGACACCTTGAGCAGAAAGGTGGCCTCAGGGTTCTGGATGAGGAGGTCATCGAGGGAGAGGGTGTCCACCAGTTCCTCCTCGGCAGGGCTCGGGAACCCGGCTTCCACGGTGCCCAGTATCTTCACGGGAGAGGCTATCGAACCAGGTATGAGCCTTCCCTTTGCGTCCCTTGCGAGGACCCCGCGCCGTTCAAGTTTGCCGACAAGTTTGAAAACCGCGTTTTTAGAGCGTAACCCCGCCATCTCTCCGATCTCGGAAAAGCTCGGCATCCTGCCGCTAAGTCTGTAGAACCGGGCGATATCACTGATCCTGGACCTCAGTTTTTCCTCTCTCAGCTCTTGCGTCATAATTCAATTATAGGTGAACGATAGTTCACTGTCAAGTGGTCTCAGCCTTAAAGCACGGTCACGTCAAAGTCGTGTGCAATTTGTCATTCCCGCAAGCGAAGCGCGTCGGGAATCCTTCCGGAAAGACCCTGAATGATTCCGGACAAGCCGGAATGACAGAAAAAGTGACTTATGGGGAATTCTCTTTGATGGCAAGTTGTTTCGTAGAACAATGACATGACCGTGACCTTAAAGACCGTAAACGGTCGTCATGCCTGCGGAGGCGGACATCCCGGGCAGGCCTAACTACTTGAAATAAATGTATTCCCGGTTACTATCTCGGGAATGACGGTCCAAAAAAGATTTCTTATGAAGAAGTCGACTTTGCCTGCCGCCGAGCGGCTTTGCCGGGACGGCTGCCCGGACTTGAACTTCCCGGCTGCTCTGGTAAAATCTGATTAACAGGTTGCTCTCATGGAAAGGGAGATTTCATGAAACATGACAACGTCCTTCGCGAACAACTGCTCGCCATTTTGCGCGGCGGCAACGCCCACATGGGTTTCGACGAGGCTGTCGCCTCTTTTCCGGCAAAACACATAAACAAAAAGCCGCCGAACTTTAACTATACCTTCTGGCACCTCCTTGAACACATGCGGCGCGCCCAGAAGGACATCCTCGAATTCGTCAGGGACCCGGGCTATGTCTCGCCGGATTATGCGGAATTCTGGCCTGACCCGGATAAAAAAGCAACTGAATCTCAATGGAAGAAGACGGTCAAGGATTTCCGAGCCGATCTCAAGGCAGTGGAGGACCTTGTCAGAAACCCGGGGACGGATTTTTTCAGCCCGATCCCCCATGCAAAGGATTACATCATTTTCCGGGAGGTCCTGCTTGTGGCGGACCACAACGCCTATCACACGGGCGAGATCATCACATTGCGGCAGGCGCTGGGCATCAACCCGCCGGTCAAGTGGTAAATAGATCTTAAAATCTTAATCATGCAAAGCTGAACCCAATATAATTTACAACCTCTGCGCCCCGGTGAACTTCTTGAAGATCAAGCCTCTCTCCTGTAGAATTTATCCGACTGTAAGGTATAATATTTCTTTAATTTCCTTTAAGGGAGCAGAAAGATGATGCGAGTAGGTTTTGTGGGGTGGCGCGGCATGGTGGGCTCGGTGCTCATGGGCCGCATGCTGGGAGAAAGTGATTTCGACCATGTTGAGCCGGTGTTTTTTACCACGTCGAACGTCGGGGGCAATGCGCCGGAGATCGGCAGAAGCGTTCCCGTCCTGAAAGACGCGGGGAATATAGACGAACTGAAGTCGATGGAGACGATAGTCTCATGCCAGGGAGGCGAGTATACAAAGGAAATATTCCCGAAGCTCCGTGCCGCCGGATGGAACGGCTACTGGATCGATGCGGCATCAGCCCTCCGCATGGAGAGGGACTCAATCATAGTACTCGATCCGGTCAACCTGAAGGCGATCAGGGCCGGCCTCTCAAGGGGAGTGAAAAACTACATAGGCGGCAACTGCACTGTCTCCCTGATGCTGATAGCGCTGGGCGGGCTGTATGAGCGGGGGCTGGTGGAATGGATGAGCGCCATGACATACCAGGCGGCCTCGGGAGCGGGTGCCAAAAACATGCGCGAACTCATCATGCAGATGGGCTCGGCACACAATTCGGTAAAGGACCTCCTCTTGGATACCTCAAGCGCCATCCTGGAAATCGACCGAGCGCTTGCCGAGCACGTCCGTTCAGACGCCTATCCCCGGGAGTTTTTTGGCGCACCCCTTGCCTGCTCCCTCATTCCCTGGATCGACAAGCAGCTCGAAAACGGCCAGAGCCGGGAGGAATGGAAAGGCCAGGCAGAGACGAACAAAATCCTGGGCCGGGAAGACAATCCGGTCCCCATCGACGGCATATGCGTGCGAGTCGGCGCCATGCGCTGCCACAGCCAGGCCCTTACGATAAAGCTTACCAGGGACGTGCCGCTCGATGAAATCAGGGAAATGCTCGCCGGACACAATCAGTGGGTGAAGGTAGTGCCGAACGAACGTGAGATCACCGTCCGCGAACTTACCCCGGCTGCAGTAACAGGCACCCTCACCGTTCCTGTCGGCCGGCTGCGGAAGATGAACATGGGGCCGCAGTACCTTGCAGCTTTTACGTGCGGCGACCAGCTTCTATGGGGTGCTGCTGAGCCGCTGAGGAGGATGCTCCGCATCCTCGTGGAGAAGTAACAAAGTGCAAGCTTGCTGACACTCTTGTGGATTACGGATTACTGCCCCGGGAATGAATTTCGTCAGGATTTATGATTGAAGCCGACCTTATAATCAGGTCCGACCATGTATTGAAAATGGACGCCGGTCTCGCCGTGATCGACGACGGAGCGATTGCGGTGGGGGCAGGGAAGGTCCTTGCCGTCGGTCCCGCTCAGGACATACTGAAAAGTTATTCGTCGGGTAACGTATTAGGCGGTACCGGCACTGTGGCCTTTCCTGGTCTTGTCAACACCCATACCCACTCCCCGATGGTCTATTTCAGGGGGCTGGCTGACGATATCCCTCTCAAGGAATGGCTTGAAAAGAATATCTGGCCCGCGGAGGAGAAGTGGCTGAGCCCGGAGTTCGTCACCGACGCCGTTGAACTGGCATGCCTTGAGATGCTCAAGTCGGGGACCACGGCCTTTAACGATATGTATTTCTACGGGAACCAGATAGCCGCTGCTTCCGTGAAGCTGGGGATGAGGGCCTTTGTGGGGGCGGGCATCGTCGATTTTCCCACCAGCACCGGAACGAGGGCCGACGATTATTTTGCTAATGCCGAGTCGCTGATAAAGTCCTGGAAAGGCAATGACTTAATCACACCCTGTATCGCTCCGCATTCGTTATATGCCTGCGGGCCGGATACCTTGAAGAAGGCAAAAAAAATGTCGGAGCATTTTGGGGTCCCACTACATGTGCATCTTTCGGAGACGCAGTGGGAAGTCGGACAGATCACGAGTCTTTACAACAAAAGGCCGGTCGAATATCTGCATTCTCTCGGTTTCCTGGATGAGACAGTGCTTGCCGCCCATTGTGTATGGGTGGATGACAGAGAGATCAGGCTCCTTGGAAAGAATAAGGTAAACGTCTCTCACTGCATGGAGAGCAATCTGAAGCTAGCATCCGGCTTTGCTCCGGTGACAACGATGCTGGCGGAAGGGATAAAGGTGACCTTCGGCACCGACGGTGCGGCGAGCAACAACGACCTCAATTTACTGGGCGAGATGTCGACAACCGCCAAAGTCCATAAGGCCCTTACATCGAACCCCACGGTCCTCGACGCGCGGACCGTTTTGCTTATGGCTACAAGGTGGGGGGCCGAAGCCCTGGGTATGGGAAAAACCGCCGGCAGCATCGAGGAAGGAAAAGACGCGGACATCGTGATTTGCGACCTGAAAAAACCCCACCTGACACCGATGTACGACGTTTACTCCCACATCGTATATGCCATGAACTCGGCGGACGTAGATTCCGTTATCATAAAAGGTCGCGTCGTCGTCCGGGACCGTTATTTGACCACTACCGACGAGTCGGAGATCATCGGCAAGGCGGTCGAATGGGGTAATAGGATCAGGCAGGGGTAGGCTGAAAGGCCTAATGCCCTGCGATTAGGAGGGTGATGCCATCTTCAATCCGGGGCTCAGGTATTTTCTGCCTGCAACTGCCTGCCGAATGGCAGTCGCCAGTTCATGATCGGCGTGTTCTTTCAGGACGTAACCGAATGCGCCTGCGCGGAGCATGGCCGTCACCAACTGCTTCTCTGAACTCATTGAGACGGCAAGTACCTTGACGGCAGGTAGGTCGGCGACAATCCGGAGGGTGGCTTCCAGTCCGTTCAGGCCCGGCATATTGATGTCTATGATGACTACGTCAGGCAGCATTTCTTTGGCGCGACTCACCGCAGTCAGGCCATCCTCTGCTTCTCCAACTACCTCCATGTCACCCTCGGCATCAATTAGTAAGGCAAGTTTTTTCCGTATGATTGTCCGGTCATCTGCGAGAATGACTTTTATGCTCATGGGACAACCCCCTTAAAAAGAAGCCCCGTTACTACAACTATTAAAGAAAGAATGATGCCAACTTTTAAGTGCCTGCTTTAACAGGAACAAAAAAGGATAACCGGCTGGCATATTACAGGGGAGTGTGCTTTTTCGATACAAGAAGGCCTAAAAGAAACAGTGTTGGTAGCTCAGACCGTCTACGTTTTCAAACTGTTTACTACAGTAATTTAAGGGCTTGTGATTACCCCGGCCTGCCCGGTTCAGGCAGGCCGGGGAATGACCGCTGAGGGCCGGCTCCTACATCCAGCCCTTTTTTACTATTTCCCGCGATTTCTCGTAGGGATACTTCTTCATGAGGTCCTGTATGGGCAGTTTCTGGTCTCCGTCCCTCATGAAATGGAGAAGAACGACGGAGGCCCAGTAGTCATTGTAGTATTTCGTGCCGCTAAGCTGCACGGGAATGCCCTTTCCGTTGACAGTGTGACATGCCCCGCACGTTACCGGTCCCGCATACTTGCCGTCAGGACTGAACTGGAGGGCCTGCTGGTGTGTGGTAAGGTCGACTGTCTTCTTCGGGCCTTGATACCGCACAGGATACAGTTCATGGATCGACTCGTGGCAGGACTGACAGGCGATCACGCCGTGGGCCTTGGAATACCTGTAGAGCGAGTATTTGTTCGGCTGATCGATCGGGAAATAAGCGCCGCCTTCGCTCTCTACCATCGGGGCGATGTGGCAGTCGGCGCAGTGCGGCTCAGAAGGCGCCAGCCACCAGTCCTTCCCTGCGGCCGCTCCATCATAGGGCACGGCATCGCCTTTGTCCGCATTCCAGGGAAGCAGATGCAATTTGCCTTCCGCGTCTTTTTCGGCCTTTACGAGTGTTACGCCCTTGTGATCGGCGTCGTAAGTATATAAGGGATCGCCCGGAGCTCCAACGACAGGGTCAGCCAGATATTGATCGAATTTTTTCCGGTCTCCCTTTGCCGTGACCTTAAGTATCTCCTCAAAAGATTTGTTCCGCAGGGTCTTCCCTTCCTGCGAGGTCGTGTTCTTAAGGTCGTCGTATCTGTAAAGATCCTGTGCCAGGTAGTTGTGACAATTCGTGCAGTACAGTCCCCTCATGCGGGCTACCGGCTTCCTGTTTTCGTCCCTCTTGCTAACTTCCCGCAGATACCATTTCCCGATCTCGTTCAGGAAGAAGGGCGGTTTGACGTCGGGGTTGGTGTGCGCGTCCCTTCTGAGAAAACATCCTCCTCCGGCGGTCCTCAGGTCCGCTTTGGAAAACCTTGGTCTTCCCTCCTCATCGACGACCTGGTAAGGGTTCTTCGCCAAGTCTCTCATCCCCTTGGGCTGCCAGTGGGTGGGATGACATGCCTGACAATTCTGGGTCCTGCCCGCCTCGTCCGGCATCGGGACGGCCTTGGCATGTACGGAATGGATCGCCTCTGTTAGGGGCATGGCCTTCACAGCTTTGTATCCCGTCGCACCCGGCCTGGGGGACTGGAGGTTGCCTGAAATGTTGTCACCGTGACAGTCGGCGCAGTATACGGGGCCCGTGGAACCCAGCCGGTTGGACGCGGCGCCCGGATTGTAGTCCTTCAGGAACGTCGTACCGTTCAGTTTGTCGTGAAGCTCAAGGATGTTGATCGACGCCGAGGACAGTCTCGCCATATACTCCGTCATGTCCGGATAAGTGTTCTTCCAGTAGGAGTACTCCTTGTCGAAAAGCGTAAGCCCTTCCTTCCTGGCAAGCTCGGCGGCCTTCCCCTTCCCCGAATGGCAGAGATAGCAGTTCGGGATATCGACGGGGTTCGTACCGAAAAACACGACCTTCTTTCCCTTTCCGTTCATGAACGGCTTTCCGTCCTTGTGACGAAGCTCGACGGTTGAATACTGATAAGGTTGAAAATCCTTGTCGCTTATGGTCCTTATGGACCCCCTTCTGGTGCTGTCGTTGAACGCCGTAAGAGGCAGGCCGAGCGCGTCCCAGATGTACGATGCGGTCAGTTTCAGCGGCACGTTCTTTACGGCGGGAATCATGGAGTCGGTGAATACGATGTTGCCGCCCTTGTCCGGCGCGTAATCCATGTAATTACCTGAGAGGTTCTTGCCGGACGGTCCCGAGTCTATGTTGATCGGAATCTCCTTTCCCACATACAACCTCTTTTCCTTCTGCCAGTCGGCGGGCAGGGTACCCTGAAGGTCCTTGTAAATGAAGAGGTGGTCCCAGACGTAGTTCGCCATGTTGTCCCCGGGGTCGCTCATCTTGCCGTTGCCGTTGACGTCCTTGACGACAGACCAGAATTTCATCTTGTTGCCCTGGCTGTAACTGTTGTCCCTGACGTAATAGTAGAGCCTCACGCCGTCATCTGGTGACAGCAGCCTCGGTTTCTTGCCTGCCATACCGGCCATGACGGGCTGGGCCTGTATGCTGTTATAGGGAGGTATGACGCAGCAGTAAGAAATATCAAAGCCCACGCAATGCATGCCGAGTTCATAATTGATAAAGATGTCATATGGGTTCCTGGGATCATAGGCCGTCATCGTTCTTGCCGGTATACCGGCCTTTATTTCGACCTTCTTGAGAAGCCTGAGCTTGAAGGGCGGGCTCGTATTGTACGATTCAGCATTGGGCGGACTCACCACCAGAAATGCAGCAGCAAAGATTGCGAGACAAAAGAACGTAAGGACCGAACTCTTCTTCATGATTTCACCTCGTCAAATATAGTGGTTATTAATGGAAAAAAATTGGACCCCCATGGTTCACCGTCTGTCATAGCCAAATCTTACCACTTCGCCGGACGTTGTCAACCCTATTGTTGCTTAAGATTCTCTGAAAAGCGCGGAAGTGGCAGCGAAAAATGTCTTGTAGCGACACCTTGCGGACCTACAGAGTAGCCGGCCGGCCGTTTTCCGAAAGTCACTGAACGTTGGGTCCTCATTTATGTGGGAGATGGATAGATCATGTCGTCATTACAAGACTTTTTCGATGTCCCCTCCGTGCTGCTTTGCAACGTTAGGGTCAAGTGTAAGGGGGATGATCCTATGGGTCCGATCGATGAATTCTTTAAATGTGCCGGATTATCCTGACCATCGTGCCTGCGCCGGTCGATGACTCAAGGGCGGTCCCTGCCCGTCCACCTTTTCTCCCAGGCCAACGCCCTCTCGTAGTGCGCAAACTGCCTTTCCCTTTCCCGGAAAGCCCTGGAATGGAAAATCCTCCGGCCGTCTTTCCTCTCCGTTTCCATCTCCGCGTGGAGCATCTCGTGGTAAACGACAAACTCCAGGAAGTACCCCGGAACGGACCTCGCGTCAAGCAGAGGGTTTATCCTTATCATGTGCGTATGACTGCTGTAGCTTCCGAGCGTTCTAAGCCTGACTGCCCGTCCCCTTTTTCTCGTGCCCCAGGTAATACCGGCATCGACCCTTCCGCCAAAATAGTCATTATTCAGGCGTGAAAACACGGATGTGAGGTCGTGGTGCCGCCCCTTCGTCTTTACATTCACGCTTTTCGGAGTACGGGTCTTCAGCAAGCCCCTGTTTGCCCTGATATATAGCCGGATCAGGGGTGTTTTACCGCCCCTCTGTCGGACGAATTTGACTATTTCATGGATAACAGGATCATCAGCCTTGAGAAACATCCGGTGAAGACGCAGGGAAATTACTCCGCCCTTGCGGCGCGAGGATATAATGCTCGTGGAGTTGTCCGTAACGGTCAGGAAAATCTTTTCTCCCAGGGTCTGCTGAAGTTGGTTGTGCAAAGCCGTCTCGTCGCGCTCAAAAGGCAGGCTTATCTGTTCAGGGGACTTCAACGTAAAAGACATGGGCATACATAAATTTACACAAAAGCTTTAAGATTTTGGTAATAATTCACCGCCGGGGCGCAGAGGACACGGATACTGTAATTCTCCTGGAAACTGCGGTTCATTTTATTCCTGCCGTTTCCCTTCTTTTTCAGCTCTGTGTCTCGGTGTCTCCGTGATAAATCGCCTTTGTGGGATTTTTCATTTTCCGGCCAGTCTCTTCAATCTGTCGAATTCTTTCAGTGACCGGGAGACGCAGTCTTCGATGGCCAGGCCGATGAAATAGTTTCCGGTAAGGAGAAGTCCTTTGCCGGCTATCAGGCCGTCTATCTCATCTACAAGCCGGCCGTGTCCCACCCTCAGGGAAGGCACAATGTTCTCCCTCGTCATCACATGGTCCAGCATGCCGCGGCCTGTTCCAAGCACCCGGCCGATCTTCTCCATCTTTGTCTCGAGGTCGGTAAGACCAGGCTTGAAGTGGAAGGCAAACCCCCTGTAACGGTCATGTACGACGCTGTCCCTCGATACGGCAGAGAAGAAGACATCGTTCCTCGGGATAATACCGGCGACGGGACCCACAGAAAGGGAGCCCTTCCTGACAGCCACGCCGACCGATTCCACGGAGACCACCTTTATCCGCGACAGCAATCTTGCGATCTCCGGGAATGACGGATGGAGCAGCCGGGCTGCAACAGATGCCGGTGCAGCGACCGCAAGGAATGAAGATTGAAAACTCCGCCCATCGGAAAGAGCCGCCTCAAACAGACCGTTCTTAAAAACCAGCTCCTCAACCCCCTGCCCCTTTATCATCCGGAAGTCCCCGCTCCCGCTGATTACATCGGTAACCGTCTGCAGCCCGTCCGTGAAGGTAAATTTCTTCAGCACGTCCTTCCTGCGGTCCCTCTTCTTGAAGAGCATGCCTGCAGGGAAATCACGTGCGTCCTGAGATACAACCGCGTTGAATGCGGGGGCAAAAACCTTCTCGAAGTTTCCTCGTCCAACTATCCCGGAGTAATAGGACTCCACACTCCTGTCCTCCTTTTTCCGTGTCAGGATCCTGGGCGCAGAAAAGAGCAGTTCCGGAAAACTCAGCTGGGAAGCAATCGACTTTATCTCGTGATCTACGAGCATTTTGAATGATACCTTTTCCCGCCTGACAAGGCTGTCAAGCATGCCCCGGTCTTCGATAATTTTTATGAAGTTCCCATAGGAGTTATAACAGGTATGCGCCCCCATTTCCAGCCAGAAATCCTCAGCATCACCTTCAAACCTGTGTGAACAGAAGGCGCCGCCAGGCCGCTCTCTCTTTTCGATCACCACTGTTCCAAACCCGGCACGGGCGCAGTAATGCGCCATGCTCAAACCGCTTATACCGGCTCCTATGACAATGACGTCATATTTTTCCATGGTTCACCCTGGCTGGACCACAGCGTCCGCCGGCTCTCATTTGTAATTCACTGCCTTTCCAAAGTGCAAGCCCTTGCTGATCTTCCTGGCATCCACGCCCATGTATCTGCCTCCTTGAAGCAAAGGGACAAGATTCTCATAAGTCGGCCGCTCTTCAAATGCCGTAAAGCACAAACCGACTTCCTCCGGCAGATGGGCATCAGAGCCCCCGGTAAAGGGCAGTTTGAGTCTCTTCGCCATCTCAACGGCCCTCACGTTGAAGGCGTGGATATTGCAGCCGTTATACCCCTCCACGGCGCAGATTCCCTTGAGATCGAGTATCATATCACCGACACCGCTGCCCTTTCTGTATGGATGAGAAGGGATAACCACGCCGCCGCATCGATTCACCGCCCTCACCAGCTCTTCAGCGGGAGCGTGCGTACCAACCTGCAGCCCGTCGGTGTCGACGCCAAAAACGAGGCAATGCCCGTCTTCTGATGAGAACTCCACCCCCCGGAAGATAGCGATGGCATTGCCGTACTTTTCTCTCAGTGCCTCCACCGGCTCCGACGCCTCATAGGAATAGTGCTCAGTGAATGCGATGCCGGTCAACCCAAGCCTGATCGCCCGCATGATCGACTCTTCCGGATCCGAATCATTGTCGCCGCTGAATCTTGAATGCACATGGAGATCGACCTTATATTCCATATACTTTTAATAATAACCGAAAGAGCGCTTTTTTGGGGCAGACTCCCAATCCGGATAGAGGAGAACAAAACACATTTCACCGCAAACCGTACGCAGAGTGCCAAACAGCCTTTTTTAACCGCAGACACTCGCAGACAAAGACTGTTTCTTCTTTTTCGGCCACGTCGGCCGAAAGAAAACACATGAGCAGTTGCCGTTGTCTGTCTTAACGTCTGTCTCCCGTCTGCGGCAAAATTTTTTTTGTCGCTCTCTGCGACCTCTTCGTCTGCGGTGAAATCTTATGCCCGCCAGTACCAGATCCCGAGCCCTTCGATAATCGCCGCTATCAGGAGAAGCGGCAAGACCACCGCAAAGAAGATGCGGTACGCATTCGTCGCCCTTTCGCGGAAGGTAATCTCTCTGCGCCTTCGGAAAAGCCATGCCCCCCGCCATATTCCGAGACCCCAGGAGATGAACACGGCCGGCATTTCAAAGATGCCGTGTGGTAACAGTTTCAAAATTATATGCCCGAAGTTCCCGTAGGCCGCCGACAGCACCACACCAAGCAGCATCCCGTTAGTCACGGCCGCAGCAAGCGGAACCAGTCCGAGCAGGGCACCGGCCCACATTGAAACAAAGGAAGCAAAGAAGTTCTGAAGGAAGATCATTGCAATGAGGACGGGCACGCTGCGCCCTGCGAACCTGGTGGCAAGCTTCCTGAATGAATCGAGAAATATCTCGAAGCGGCCGGGAAAAACCAGGCCGATCAGAAGGCCTGCCGCATATATCGCTACTGCGAAGTACACATAGCTCCGGGCCTCACGCAGTTCCTCAAGTACAGCAGCATAAAAATCCCTGATCTTCTTTCCGGTAAGCATATAACCTATAACAGTCTCGCGAGCATGGACGGGAGCGCAGTCTCAACAGTAAAAATACGTTTTCCAAGATTCACTGCGAAAAAACCGCACTCCATAAATTTTTCAATTTCGTATTCTATAAAGCCGCCTTCAGGACCCACCGCGAGGGTCACCTGGCCCTTCACCTGACGAGGACATTCTTTGGCAGCATGGGGATGCGCGACTATCGGTACCGTCCCCTTCACCAGTTGAGGCATTTCGTCCTCGACAAACGGCTTGAACAGGGAACGGATCAGGACTTCGGGCATAATGGTGTCCCGGGCCTGTTCAAGTCCGAGGACCAACTGCCTGTTTAACTTGTCCTCCTCAAGCAGAGGACTCTGCCAGAAACTTTTTTCAACGCGCCAGGAGTTGATCAGAACAATCTTCTTGACGCCCATGGAGGTCATGGAAGACAGCACCCTTCTCAATACTTTGGGTCGCGGGAGGGCGAGAATGAGAGTCACCGGCAGCGGAACCGGAGGCTCGCGGAAAACATCGACATCCATCTCCAGTACGCCGTCGCGGAGTCCTACAACCACTCCCCTGCCCATGAGGCCACCGGACAGCCCGACATTCAACTCGTCACCCAACGAGGCGCGATGTATCTCCGTCACATGCCGGAAACGCCGTCCCTCCAGACGTACTCTGCTTGCCCCCATAAAATCACCGGGAAAGAGGAGAATCATGTTCATTGCCTATACACCATATTCATTATTCATTCGACTCGCAGGTTCCTTGATCTTAAAGCAATATTATTTGGCAATAGCAATGATTTCTGCAACGACGTCTCCCTTGTCTGGTTCATGTGCCGCACAAGAAAAGCAGGTGAAGCAGAGCGGCGGCGCTGAAAATTGACAAAAAAGCCCATCAGGAGCTATTGTTATACATGAAGCAGAGAAATCCTCTTTTACCTGAACGACTTAGCAGCACAGCATGGCAATGGCCGTGGCTGGGGAGGATAACTTCCGACTTTTAGTATTAATTTTTGTGAGATAATCAAAAGGCCGCGGCGTACAAACCGTGGCCTTTTTTATTCCTTAAGGAGGTAAGAATCATGAGAATGCCGGCGCACAAATACAGACCTTATCCCTCTGTAGAGCTGCCTGACCGCAAATGGCCGTCCGCGACAATCGGGCATGCCCCGCAGTGGTGCAGCGTCGATCTGAGGGACGGCAACCAGGCGCTGATCGTGCCGATGGGACTGAAAGAGAAAAAAGAGATGTTTGATCTGCTTGTTGAGATAGGCTTCAGGGAGATAGAGGTCGGCTTCCCCTCCGCCTCTCAGACCGAGTACGATTTTTTGAGGTTGCTGATAGAGAAGGAATTGATACCCGGCGATGTAACCGTGCAGGTGCTGACCCAATCGCGGGAACACCTCATCAGGAGGACCTTTGAGTCTCTGCGCGGCGTAAAACAGGCTGTTGTTCATCTTTACAACTCTACATCGGAACTCCAGCGCCGCGTCGTATTCCGCAAGGGGAAGAAAGAGATCATGGAACTCGCTGTCCGGGGGGCCGAACTTATAAGGAGCGAGGCGGAGAAGATGACGGGCAGCCGCATCGTATACGAATATTCGCCGGAGAGCTTCACCGGCACGGAGCCGGATTATGCTGTCGAGATATGCGAGGCCGTCGCGGACGTGTGGGAGCCGTCCCCGGATAGGAAAATCATTCTGAACCTCCCCGCGACAGTCGAGATGGCGACCCCCAATGTTTACGCGGACCTGATCGAGTGGTTCTGCCGCCATATCAAAAACAGGGAAAATGTGGTCATCAGCGCCCATGCACACAATGACAGGGGGACGGCCGTGGCCGCTTCCGAACTCGCGCTCATGGCAGGCGCCGGGAGAATCGAGGGAACCCTGTTCGGAAACGGCGAACGCACCGGCAATGTAGATATAGTAACACTGGCATTGAACATGTTCTCGCAGGGCGTCGACCCTGAACTGGACCTGCACGATATAAGCAGGGTCATGGAGATATACGAAAGGTGTACAGGCATAGACGTACACATGCGACACCCTTACGCCGGCGAACTGGTATATACGGCTTTTTCGGGCTCGCACCAGGACGCTATCAATAAGGGGATGAAGGTCTACCGTGAACAAGGGCCCCCTTATTGGGAAGTGCCGTATCTCCCTATCGACCCGGCTGACGTCGGAAGGACTTATGAGTCGGTGATCAGGATAAACAGCCAGTCGGGGAAAGGCGGCGTTGCCTACATCATGGAAAAGGAATTCGGCTTCAGGCTGCCGGTGGATATGCGTCCTGAATTCGGCGAAATAATCAAGTCTCTTTCGGACAGCACGGGCAGGGAGGTGACGACCGGAATGATATGGGAGGCGTTTGAAAGAGAATACCTGCGGGCGGCGTCGCCTTTCTCCTTCGCCGGCTGCGAGAAAAGTGAAGACCTGCCTCAGACCGGAGCGTGCGGCTCGCCGGAGACCGTGGTATCGGCCCTTGTGGATGTCGGGGGCGAAAGGAGAAGCATTGCCGGGAAAGGAAACGGCCCTATCGACGCATTCAGCCGGGCGATCGGTAATGAAATCAATATAGATTTCAAGCTGGTCTCTTATTACGAACATGCACTGGACAAAGGTTCCGACTCGCGTGCTGTGGCCTATATCCAGATAGAGGATACCAAAGCTCTAAGGTTCTGGGGCGCGGGCATCGATACCAACATCGAAGTCGCGTCATTCAGGGCCATCCTGAGCGCACTGAACAGGTCGCAGCGGAAGTAACAAGAAGGGCTCATCCGGAATGTTCGAGATGCTCCTTCTGTAGATACCGACGAGCAAGCCGTGAAACTCTACAATTGAATCTTCAACGAACCTGAAAATCTCCCCCCCGCCCCTCTTTGGCAAAGGGAGGTTAGGAGGGATTCTACGATTCAACGCAACCATCATTTTGAAGCTGCCAATATGAGCCTAATAAGACTGAGGGGTCCGGGCATATCTTCCGTCATTTTACTCGATCTTTACCTTCTTCTGTTTCTCTATCGCCTCGGCGGTCTTGGGGAGGGTTATCTGAAGAACGCCGTCCCTGAACTGCGCCTTTATCTTGTCTGTCTGCACATCGGAAGGAAGACTGAATGACCTGGTGAAGCTTCCATAAGAACGTTCCATCCTGAAATAGTTCTGTTTCTCGACCTTCTCTTCCTTCTTCTTCTCACCCGATATGGTCAACACGTTGCCGGCGATTTTTACGTCCAGTTCCTCCTTCGTCATTCCAGGCATCTCCGCCTTCACGACCACGTTGCCGTTGTCCTCGAATATATCCACCGCCGGAGAGGTAACCTCCGGCATTTTCGGGACCCGCCACCAGGACGGCATCATCATCGAAAAAGGCCGTCTGAAGAAGTCCTCGAACTCCCTTTCCATTTCCTCGAAGCGCGAAAGAGGTCTTGTCGGTTCGACTTTGACCATCTCTTTCGATTCTTTTTGCACCATAACAACACCTCCTGTTACACACCTCCGGACCCCTCACCTAAATTCTACCTCCGGGATAACCGGTGTCAAGCGGACGCCGGACAAGCACACAATAACAGCATTGATTCATAAAATCCCTCCTGACCTCCCTTTTCCAACGGGAGGTCGTAGCGACCCTAGGCTCAGACACGCCTCTGGAGGGGGGGAAGATTTGCTGAGTATTTGAGGTTTCGAAAATTTTGTGGTATCTTTTCCCTGTTTATCATGATGTCATATTTTCTGTCATTGCTCGCTCACTTAAGACAACCTATTAAGTTGTCAGTGACCTGAAAATACATCCGTTTTGCGTTGTCATGCCGGCTTGTCCGGCATCCTTCTTAATAGCGCGAAAGAGGGATTCCCGACAAGCGGGAATGACGGCACTGTCGAATTTCATCTCTTTGGCTGATGAAGTATCAAGACCCTCAAAAAGAAATGAGGTCCAGTGATATTGCTGAAGCGCGGAACACTGTGGAGTGAGATCACCCGAAGGACGGAAGCCGCGATAAAGACCGGCTCCCTCCAGCCAATCCCTACGGAATATGAATTCATGGAGGAAGGCGGCGTGAGGTTCTTTGTGCGGATATTGTCGAGCCTTGCCCGAAAAGAGGAAGCCGGGAAAAAGCAGGAGAAGGAGTCCAGAGCGGGGAAGGAGATCAACCCCTTCCTGCCTTATGAAGAGGATCTCTTTGTGGCCGACATCTCGAAAACCCATGTGGCTCTTCTCAACAAGTTCAATGTGGTAGAGCGTCATCTCCTCATCGTCACGCGTGAATTCGAAGACCAGGAAATGCTTCTCACACTCAAGGACTTCGAGGCCCTTCTTGCCTGCATGGCCGAATACGACAGTCTCGGGTTTTATAACGGCGGCGAGGCCGCAGGCGCCAGCCAGAGACACAAACACCTCCAGATGGTCCCCCTGCCCCTTGCCCCTGAAGGTCCGTCGGTTCCCGTGGAACCACTGCTTGATACCGCGGAATTCTGCGGCGACCTTGGAACGGTCCCCGGGTTTCCCTTTAAGCACATCTTCGCCAGAGTAGAAGAGGGCCGTCTGCAGCATAGGGAAGAGATCTTTGCTCTCTACGGCGAGATGATCCGGCGGACAGGTCTTGAATCCCCTGCGGGCAAAGGTCCGAAAAGGCAATCCGGCCCCTATTGCCTGCTTGTCACGCGTTCCTGGATGCTCCTTGTTCCCAGATCACGGGAGTTTTTCGATTCCATTTCGATCAATTCCCTGGGATTTGCCGGAGCACTTCTTGTAAGGAACCGGGGGCAGTTGAAATTGATAGAGAAAACAGGCCCCATGCAGGTCCTTGCACACGTGGCCCCGCCACTGTGATTTTCAGGGCAGCATGTCAAACGCTTCTTTACATACTACCGGGTCTCTTTCACCCGTCATTCCCGCGCCGGCGGGAATCCAAGTTTTTTGTTCTTAAAGGCAATGGATTCCCGATTACTACCTCGGGAATGACAAAGAACAGCTATGACTCGGATCGTGCTTCTGCTACAATTTTACTGTAATGGAAGAAAGGATATACGATTGCATCATCATAGGTGCCGGTCCCGGAGGGCTTCAGGCGGCCATATATCTTGGAAGATATAACCGCAAAGTGCTGCTTATCGACCGCAGCGGCGGCAGGACATGGCACGCCAGGAGGATCGAAAATTTTCTGACTCAGAAGGCAATTTCGGGCAAGGACATCATAAGAACCGGCATGGAACAGGCTAGGAATTTCAACGTGGCCATAGAAAAAGGACTTGTCGTTAAGGTGCTGAAGCAAGACAATTTCGAGATGAAGACCGAAACCGGTAGCTATTATTCGAAATTCGTGATCGTCTCTTCCGGGGCCTACGACAACCTGCCTCCATTAGAAAATGTCTATAGGTTCCTGGGGGATGGATTTTATACCTGTATCGACTGTGACGGCTATCGCACGACGAACAGGAAGCTCGTCATTCTTGGGAACTCCCTGGAGACAGTCCACCTGGCCTTCGGCATGAGGGAGATGTTCACAAAAGACATAACTCTGATCCTCTATGACTACATGGTCCCTGAGACATACATGGAAGAGCTGCGAGATGAAGGGATCGCCCTGGTCAGGGAACGTCCGAAAAGAATGGTGGGAGAGGAAAGTGTCGAGGGCCTGGAACTGGAGGACGGCCGGATAATTCCCTGCGAGGCGGTCATGTCCCATTTCGGATATAAACTGAACGACCACTTTCTCTCCGACCTCAGCCTGAAAAGGGACAGCAAGGGTTTCAAATATATTACGAACAGCGAGTATGAATCCTCCCTGAGCGGATTATATATAGTGGGCCCCCTCACCCGGAATGACCAGGCGATCATAGCAGCCGGCGAGGGAGCAGTCGCCGCAATAGACATAAACAAGAGGCTGCTCCAGTTGTAACATCAGCAAGGCATTACAAAGGGCGGAGCCGCATCCAGATCCGCCCTCCTTGTGCAGAAGTTACCAAGATTCCGTGAGGAGGAAAAATGGACACCAAGTCAGAAATAAAGGAGATTTTAAAGAGACTTAAGAAAGAATACCCTGAGCCAAGGACAGCGCTCAACTTCACATCTCCTTTCGAGATGCTTGTCGCAACCATCCTGTCGGCCCAGACGACGGATGCTCATGTGAATAAGGTCACTGAAAAGCTGTTCAGGAAATATCGCACTGTCGAAGATTATGCCGGTGCCTCCCTTGAAGCTTTCAGGAAAGATATAAGCTCCATAAATTTCTATAACAACAAGGCAAAGAATATTCACACCTCGGCAGGAATCATAGTAGAAAAATTCGGCTCGAAGGTGCCGAAGACCATGGAAGACCTGACAAGCCTTCCGGGAGTGGCCAGAAAGACGGCCAATATCGTGCTTTCCAGCGCTTACGGGATCAATGAAGGCATTGCCGTGGATACACATGTAAAAAGGCTGTCGCTGCGCCTCGGCCTGACAAAAAATGAGGACCCCGTCAAGATAGAGAAGGACCTCATGCAAAACACCCCCAGAGCTGAATGGGGCAGCCTTTCCCATCTCCTGATCTTCCACGGCCGCAGGATATGCCAGGCAAAAAAGCCGAACCACAGCGAATGCGTTCTCCGTGACATCTGTCCGTCAAGGAACATCTGACTTGTGAGATGTAAAGGTGGTCGGGGCAACTTCATGCAGAGACACTATTTATGCAGTCTTCACGCCAAAGACAATTGATCTGACCGCATGAGCGAACATGAGGTGTTGCAAAGCAATCATCATAGCCCTCCGCCCTCTGGATCGTCCTGATGAGCTCTACCTTGTTTAACTTCCAGCTGTTAACTCCCTTGTCCCTTGCAATCTTCCTGATGTCCGCAATCTTCATCATGTCCTCACCTCCGTTGACGGTTCAAACGCCCTTGTACGAAATATACATCTTTCTATGACCGATGTAAACCACCCCGCGATTGTTGTTAACCCGGCAGCACATATACAGGCCTTTATCCTTGATCTGACCGGATTGAACGGCATAACCCCTCGAATGCAAAGAAAGATTTCTGACCTGTCTACCAGCAGGCAGGCCTGAATGATAAAATGGCGGCGGGGAAGCGGGAGTCACTTGGGCCACTTTATTCATTTACTTCAGACACGGGATAGAGGCGCGGGCGGGACAGAGGTTTCGAGCGGTTTTTTTTGCCGACCTGCCTGCCGGCAGGCAGGTAGTCCTGCAGCATGTATGTGAAAAATGGGGGGGCAAAAGCCTCGGAGTGCAGCGAGAATGAGTGAGGAGCCTCTGTCCCGACGTACGTTCATGAATAATCCGGGTTGAGCCAATTGACCCTTGAGTTTGCCGCATCGGATGTCAATATTATTATGAGACAGTTAGCAGGGCGGATAAAAAGAAAAGATGCGGACGGCCTCAGATTTCTCTTCGCCCCTCCAGGGCCTTGCCCAGGGTAACCTCATCGGCGAATTCCAGGTCGCTTCCCATAGGCAGTCCGTAAGCTATGCGCGTCACCCTCACGCCGAGGGGACTCAGTTCTTCCTTGATAAACTGGGCGGTTATCTCGCCTTTTGTATTTGGGTTGGTAGCGATTATGACTTCCCGGACGCCGTTATCCCGGACCCTTCCAACAAGCTCCTTTATCTTCAGCTTGTCGGGCGTGATTCCGTCTATGGGAGACAGCGCCCCGAGCAGAACATGGTAGAGGCAGTTAAGACCCTTGACCCGTTCCATCACAAGTATGTTGCTGGGTTCCTCGACGACACATATCCTGCTCCCGTCGCGGGAACTGTCGCTGCATATCCCGCATACTTCATCCTCCGTGATATTGAAGCACTGATTGCAAAACCTGGCCTTCTCCTTCACCTTCTCTATGGCCTTCGCTATGGAGAGGGCATCGGCGTCGGGCATTGCCAGTATAAAAAAGGCAAGCCGCTGAGCGCTCTTTCTTCCGATACCGGGCAGGCGCATGAGCTCACTGATCAAATTCTCGATAATTCCTTGCATTTCCTGTCTTTCAATCGTAGTCACTTTGGGCTGCTGGGAAAAAAAGCCTCAACCAGTCATTTTCCGAACATATTCCCAAGCCCGCCGATTCCGGGAATCTGCAGCCCGCCCGTCAGTTTGGCCATCTCTTCGTTGACCATCTCCTGGGCCCTTCTGAGGGCCTCGTTGCCGGCCGCAAGTATGAGGTCCTGAAGCATCTCGACATCATCGGGATTGACGACGTCTTTTTCTATCTTTATCGACACAAGTTCTCCCGCCCCACTGGCGACCACGGTCACCATACCGCCGCCCGCCGTCGCTTCGGCGGTTTTTTTCTTCGACTCTTCCTGCGTCTTCTGCATCTCCTCCTGGATCTTCTGCGCCTGGCGCATCAGGTCCCCGAGCATTTTTTTAGACATACTTTCCTCCGTTATGCTTGTTTTCCAGGTCCCCTGAAGGGGAAATATCGACGATCCTCCCGTCAAAGAGCTCCAAAGCCTCCTTAATCAGGGGTTCATCCATGACCTTCTGTTTCAGGTCCTTCTTGCGGACCGTTTTTTTTTGCGCAACGGCGAAACGGACGCCAATATCGCCGCCATACTCTTCGCTCACTATCTTCCCGATCGCCTCCAGGCTGTTCTCTACGGCGTCCCCGAACAATGCCGCGTGCCCCCCGTTAAGGGTCAGGAAGAGTTCCTTCCCCCTTAATTCCACCTCGGCATGCGCGAGTTGTGACGACAGGGGAGGCTCCAGTCTCGCGACGGTCCTCTTCCATATCTCCGACGCGTCTTTCCCCTCCGCTGCCCCGTCTCCTGCGGCATCACCGGAAGGAGAACCGGCTGCCTTCCGCGGTATCTGCGGATTCATCACCGGTTCCTTCGTATATTCCCGCTCGTCCGGTTTATTCGCCCCCTCCGCCTCCTTGTCAGGAATGGCGGGAGGAGGGATAGAGGGTATTTCTACCGCGGACCTTTCCCCGTGCCGGCTGATATTCTCTATCACTTCCTTAAGGGGCTTCATCGTGCTGAGGAAGCTCGCCTTCAGAAGGCTCAATTCAAGCGCAAGCCTGGGCGATGAAGAAGTCCGCACGTCTGTTTCAGTCTTCATTATCTCCGAAAGGATAAGCGTCAGCTGGTCTTCGGATGACGTCGCCGCTATCTCCTTTACGGCGGCCATCTCCTCGGTACCCAGATCAAGGACCTCATCGGGGCTGTTCATAACACTGGCCACAAGAAGGTCCCGGAAAAACAGTATCAGCCCCTTTGTAAACGCCCTTATATCGGTACCCTGTTCCGCAAGGACTTCCACGGCTTTGAGCAATTCGACCCTGTCGCCGGCAATAAGCGCCCTTGAAACTTTCGACAGCAGGCCAAGGTCGGCTATGCCGAGCAGGCCTTTCACATCCTCCTCCGACACCTCCGAAGAAAAGGAAGACAACTGGTCGAGTATCGTCAGGGAGTCGCGCATGCTTCCGTCGGCGGCCCTTGCTATGAGACCCAGGGCCGGGGGAGAAACCTCAATGCCCTCCGATTCCGACACCTCCCTGAGCCTGTCCTTTATAGCGCCGCTGGATATCCTCCTGAAAGGCATATGCTGGCACCGCGAAACCACCGTGGCCGGTATCTTCCTCATCTCCGTCGTTGCCAGGACAAAGATGACGTGCAAAGGGGGCTCTTCGAGAGTCTTCAGAAGCGCATTGAAGGCCGAACCTGACAGCATGTGCACCTCGTCTATAATGTATACCTTATATCTCCCGCTGGACGGTGCATACCTCACCTTTTCCCTGAGGTCTCTTATATCGTCAACACTGTTGTTGGAGGCCCCGTCGATCTCCATGACATCGACGGACGAGCCGTCGGTTATCGCAGTACACGATTCACAGATACCGCAGGGGACCGGTGTCGGCCCCTCCTTGCAGTTCAACGCCTTTGCCAGGATCCTGGCAGAGGAAGTCTTGCCTACGCCCCTGGGGCCTGAAAAGAGATAGGCGTGGGCGATCTTCCCCTGGGAGACGGCATTCTTCAGAATGCGCATTATGGGTTCCTGACCGACAAGGTCGTCGAATCCCTGGGGTCTCCATTTTCTTGCCAAGACGAGGTAGCTCATAGTAATTACCCTGCGGGTATAAGCAGAGGGCCGGTGCAGGGATTCCCCTGACGCCTGACTTCACCCCTCAAACGCATCCCTTCTGTCTCATTGCAGCCCGCAAACGACTTGCCGCGGCACACAGGGAAAATGCTTATCGCTGCTTCCTTCCGGACCTGACGAGATTCACACCGTCCTGTTGCGCAGGGCCGTTTGCAGACTGCAAGAAAACAGTGAATATCACTGCCGCCCGGCAGGATATTCACGCCCCTTTTCGGTCTTTTATTGTAGCACATCCATTTGTTGTTTAGCAGTGTTCAGGCCGCGATCACACCAAAACAAGAGCAACCTCAGTGCACATATTTTTCAAGTCTCTGAAGCACTTCGATATGCATCCGCTCGGTGGGTACGATCCTGAATTCGATCCAGCCCTCTTCCCCGGACCTGGCGTTCACCGGCAGGGCCGAGGCCGCAAAGTAGCCGCCGTAATACCGTTCAAGCCTCGGGTCCGCAGTGTACAGGGCGTTCAGAACCATGTCCGCCAGCTGCTGCATCCGGGACCTCATGCTTCTGTTCAAGCCCGGGTCCCTGCTGATCCTGAACTTGGCGCTCACAAGTATGAGACTGATATGACCCCTCATGTCGGGATCATGGAGGGCGGCGAGAAAAACCCTGCTCAGTTTTTCAATGATCCCGCCGCCTGAATTGTTGTCGTGATGCGCACTTTCCAGCAAGAGTGACTGATCCACGAAGATGGACCCTCCCCTGAATCTTATGCCCTTTACATCCCCGTCGCCGAATTCACTTACAAGGAGATCGTTTACACTCTGGGTAAACTGTATCCTCGGCTCGGAGATGGCAAAAGCAGGCTCGAGGAACCTCTGTATCTTTATGGCGCGGTAATACAGAAGGCCGCTCAGAAGCATCAGACCTATAAGGGTAAGGCTCAATATCGGCCCGGGAGGCAGCATGTATTTCTTGAGAGAATCCATGTTCATGACGACAGGGCGTCCTCCAGCAGACGCAGGCTCTTTATGGCCGCCTCAAAGTCATCTTCAGAAACGGACATCGGTTGATGTATCGCCTTGTTCCTCAGCCGGAGCAGCTTATGGAACAGACCCTTCCTGTACTGGCCGATCCGGCGGTTGCTCTCAAGGGCCTTAAGGCAGTCGTACAGCGCCGGGAAAGCGCAGCCGAGCATCATCGTGGTAAACATCCTCAGCTGGTTCTCAAGATAATGTCCCAGGAGGAGCGAGGCGACGGTTATTTCACCGTTTCTGTAATACTCCAGCGCGTGTTCGACGGAGATTGCGCCCTTGAAGATCCGGATATTTTCGTTGGACTCCCTCTCTCCGGGAGCAATGTTCTGGATCTTCTGATATACCTCCAGACACTTGTCGATCATGTTTTTCTCAAGATAGGATTCTGCCAGCAGAAAAAGTTCCCTTATGTTGTCCATGCCCTCTTTCTGGGTGAAGGCAAAAGAATATGCGCGCCTCAGCGCCTCGCTCTTGTCGTCCTTCTTGTCGAGAACGTCGAAATGCCGCGCCCAGCGTTTACCCTTCAAAACGTTGTCCTTCGTAAACCGGAATAACTGTTCCGAAACTTCGCTCTTGTTCAGCTTGCCGCTGATAACTATGATATTAAGTGTCGGATAATTTTCGAACATCTCGGGCAGGGCGTCGATACCCTCGGTCATCCGGTCAAATTCAATGTCGAGCGTCATGAGATCGAAGACCTGCGAGGTCAGAAGCTGCTTGGCCTGTTTGACACTGACCGCCTCGTAGAACCTGAGATCAGGCTTCTCATCGCTGAGCGCCTGCTGGATTTCGAGCTTCAGCAATTCCCGGTCTTCATAATTATCATCGGCAATCAAAACCCTAAACATTGAGGGTCTCCTCGACAAAAGGCAGGTTTATGATTATCTCCGTTCCCGCTCCCGGCGCAGTGTATTCCTTGCCCACCCTGATCTTCCCTGCATGGAGACCTATCACGTATTTCACAAAATACAGCCCCTGCCCCCAGCCTTCCTGGTTGCCCTTCCACTTGTAAAAACACCGGTCCGCCTCCTGTTCGTCCATCCCTATCCCCTCATCCCGGAAGGACAGCGAAACATACTTTCGCCTCACATCAACATCGACCGACCATGACACTGATATCCTGGCGCGCGCCTGCCCAGGTTTCTTATACTTGATGGCATTGTCCACCAGATTCTCGAAAACGGTCTTCAGAAGCGTTTGAGATGCAAAGATAGCGGGTACGTGCATCCGGTCCCCGAACCTGAATTCGGCGAGGTCGGCGTAATGCTGTCCCAGTTCAACGAGTATGTCCCGCAGATTGACGCGTGCAAAATCGATAAGGCCCGATTCCCTTTCATCCGAGATCTTCTTGAAAATGTCTATATCCGCGAACAGTTTTTCGAGGTTGTCGTCAAGACGCGTCCTCGCGTCCCCCGGTATGTCCGGGAGCAAATCGATCCTCCGCTTTATCCGGCCCAGGTTGTTCTTGAACTCATGGCCTATGGTGGCCGATATGTACCGTATGAATTCGTTCCGTCTCGCTATCTCCTGGTTCTTGAGGAGAAGCATCCTGTTTTCGCGGGCCCTTCTCTGCTTCTGTTGGTAAACCAGTGTCAGATAAATACTGAACACGCCGAAGGACGCGATCATCGTACCAAGGGCATAATTCGCCAACTTGTTGGACGCATAGATCGTGCCGCGCATCATCGCCATACGCTGGGCGACGCTCGCGTCATAAGGTATGGCGTTGAGGGCCGTCCAGGGCATCAAAAAGGGGACCAGATGATTAAAGGGGGGGATGAAGCGGTCGACATAAACCATTCCGAGCAGCACCCAGATCAGCGCCATCACCGCTACAACCAGGATGTATCGCACGATCCTCAGGATGAACACGACAGACATATTCTAATTCTAACCCATTACGGAGACAATTTTCATTTAGTCGGGACGGCCCTTCGGGTCTCAGTGTCATTAACAGTGTCGGTGTCAGCGGTTGGTAACGGCAGAGGATAAAGCGTCTCTCAAGTTGACACTAATCGGTGACACTGCCACCGGCTGCCCGCTCAATAAGGGCAGCCTGCCTGAGGATCCTCAGGAATTTCACGTTCTTTTCGTGCTCCATGACCGACAGCCTGAAAAAAGTCTCTGATGGCGCATCCCCCGTCTTCCAGGTGCTTATCAGAAATCCATGTCTTGACAAAAAAGCCGACACTTCCTCCGCAGGACAAGCCGCTTTGATGAGCAGTACATTGGAGTCGGAATCATAAGAGGTAAACCCGCCGATTTTCTGGAGCGACTGCACGAGAAAGGTCCTTTCAGCAGCAATGTATCGCCTGGCGGCCTGCGCGTAAGACTTGTCTCTCAGAGCCGCCCTCGCTGCAGCGGCAGCCAGAACGCTGACTTCACACCGCCGCTTGCCGTTCAGTCTCTCTATTATTCCGGGAGACGAAACGGCATAGGCGAGTCCCAGCCCGGGCAGACCGTAAAAATTCACCGTTGTGCGAAGAACAACTACCGCCTCCTCCCGGGCGGCCCGCTCGCAGCTGCCATTGTCACCGGTGAATGCGATCAGACTTTCATCCACGACGGCCAAGTCATCCCGTGTCGCGCAAAAATCCAGCATTTCATCCAGCCGCCCGCTGTCAGCCAAACGGCCTGTGATGCGGTTCGGCTGGGAGATAAAGACAAGGCCGGCTTCTCCAGCCCCGGTACTTATCTCCTCCCCCAAATCAAGTTCTTCGACCTCCGCTCCCGAAGAGCATAAAGCCCTTGAATGGACATCAAGCAAAGGACCGTCAACCAGCACCTTCCCGGGTTTGAATACACTCGAAATGAGATAAAGAAGCTCCTCGACGGTGTTTCCGAAAATGAGGCTGTCGCCGTCGATCCCCAGCATGGACGAGACAGTCTTCCTGAGCCTCGCTAAAGAGGGATCCGGCAATAACCGTATATCCCTGATAGCCTTTCGTATTGCCGTCTTGACTTTCTTCGACGGACCGCACGGACATATCCCCGAGCTCACATCAACGATCTTCCGTCCATTAAGGCCATGCTTTCTGGCAAAACCATATATGTCGTTTTCCACTTTGCCGGTCACTTTCCCTTGTTTGCAATAAAAATCATGAATGCCGGGTATCCCTTCAGTTACGGGTCAAATCACAGGCGGTCACAGAAGGATTCCCGACGCGCTTCGCTTGCGAGAATGACAGCAGAAGAGGCCCGCCGCTCAAATTTGTCATTCCGGCTTGTCCGGAATCTTTCTTCGCATTGCACCCCGTAACTGAAGGGATACAATGCCGGGCAACTACGGCCCCGGTGCCTCCGCGACAAAGGGATTATATCATATGTCCTCTCGCCTCCAGGAACGCCATCACTTCCCGAAGTCCGGGAATACCGGCCCTGCCGCCTATCTTCCTGCATTTCATTGCGGCAATGGCGGAGGCGAAAGTGACGGTATCACGGATATCCCAGGACTGCAGAAGGCCGTAAATGTATCCGCCATGAAACACGTCGCCGGCCCCCGTCGTATCGACGACCTCCACGACAAAAGCAGGCAGCCGGTCAGCCCCGCCGTCCGAAACAGTAATGCTCCCCTCTCCGCCAAGAGTTATGGTCAGTGTCTTGAGGCCAAGCGCCGCTTTCTTCCCGCCCAGGAATTCTGGAGAAAGGTCCCAACCGTTGCCCCTGGCAAATTCCTCTGAGGCAACCAGGTAGTCGGACCGTTTCGCTATTTCGAGCAGTCCGGACCGTGCGCTGCCGGCATCCAGCATTACGGGAATATTCCTTGCACGCGCCGCCTCGGCGGCGCGGATTGATACTTCGCTCATAAGGCCGTCGAGCAAGAGAAAGTCGCAGTTCTCAAGGAACTCTTCGCCGGTCTCTTCGGCCCTCATGGCCTCCCCGGAAGGTCTTTTCCAGAATATGGTCCTCTTTGCCGAGCCCTTCTCGACCGCTATGAAAGCTACCTGGGACGAAGTTTTCTCCCGTCTCTGAAGTCCACTCACGTCAATGCCTTCATCTACAAGGGATCGTCTTATCTTTTCCCCCTCCGGATCGTCCCCGGTAATCCCGTAAAACCGGCACCCCATACCAAGGCGGGACAAGGCCACCAGTGCCGTGGCCACAGGACCTCCACACTGCTCATGCCATTCGAGGACTTCCTTCTTTGTGTCGATTTCAGGATAGGCATCCACCAGGGCGAGATAATCCAGCGAACATTGCCCAAGACCGCAAACTATCATAATTAACCCTTACAGTTTATTCCTCGACCTCAAAGATAAACTCTATTTCGACCGGCGAGTCAAGGGGAAGAACATTCACGCCGACAGCCGACCTGGCATGCCTGCCGGGCTCACCGAATACCTCGAACATCAGATCGGAGGCCCCGTTGATGACCTTAGGCTGACCCGTGAAGTCTCCGGCGGAGGCGACAAAGCCGGAGATCCTGATGCATCTTTTCACCTTGTCCAGTGTACCGACAGCCGACTTCAAAATGGCAAGGGCATTAATGGCGCAGGTGCGCGCATCCCGGGCGGCGTCTTCTGGCGCGATCAATTCTCCTACCCGGCCGGTACTCGCAAGTTTCCCGCCGGTCAGCGGCAGTATGCCGCTCAGATAGATGATATTCCCCGTCCTCACGAACGGGACATAGGACCCCAGAGGTTTAGGGACCTCCGGCAGCACAATGCCCAGCGAATCCAGTTTTTCCTCAGGGGTCACCTGTTCCTCCTTAAAAAAGCTGTCAGCTCTCAATCGTCAGCCTTCCGTCCAAACCAGAGGGAGCTGCCTCTGGACCACGACTATTGATCACTGCATAAGTAATGACCTATACGATTATCTCCTGATCTGTAACTCCCGCTTGTCGGGAGTCCTTCTGAAGAAAGATTCCGGACCTGCCTGCCGGCAGGCAGGCGAGCCGGGATGACACAAGAAGCGGATATCATAAAATTTCAATTTCGAGATAGGTTCTAATCTAATACTTAGCATCGGCGAACTCCACCCATCCTCCGGCCTTCACGAGGGCCTTGTCGAACCCGGAAATTCGATAGGACAGGGTCTCCTTTCCCTTGCCCGACTCAATGGTAATCCGGTCGTTCTCAAAGTCCACCTCTATGGCAGCATCGCCGCCCCTGTGGGCAAAAAGCTTCTCTATGTCCTCTTCCGGCAACTCTATGGCAAGCATGCCGCAGTTGAACATGTTCTGCCTGAATATCCTGGCAAAACCCGATGCAACCACCACATTGATATCGTTGACCTCGAAGACCCATGGGGCGTGCTCCCGTGACGAGCCGCACCCGAAATTCGCCCTGGTCACGATCACGTTCGCCTCGTGGACGGAAGGCTCCTGCGGATCAAACTCCTCCAGTTTCAGGTCTTCGAGCATATGGGGCCTCAACGCCTCCTTCGATATCTCCGTCAGGTATTTCGCCGGTATTATCTCGTCCGTGTTGATATCGGACCTGTCAAGAAAAAGGACCTTTCCGCCGAATTTCTTCATCCTCTGCTCTCCTTGCCGTATTTTCTCGGGTCGGCTATCCTGCCCTCAATCGCCGTGACGGCCGCGACAGCCGGGCTCATCAGATGGACCATGCCGCCCTTGCCCATCCTGCCGTTGAAGTTGCGGTTTGTCGTGGACGCGCAGACCTCGCCCGGCGCGAGCACGCCGTTTGACATGCCGAGGCATGCCCCGCACGTCGGGTTCGTCACACAGAAACCAGCGTCCATGAAGATCCTGATGAGCCCTTCTTCATCGGCCTCTCTGAATATTTGGGGGGTCGCCGGCGACACGATACCTCTCACTGTCGGCGCGATCTGTCTGCCCTCAAGATAGGAAGCCGCCACACGGAGGTCTTCCAGCCTCCCGTTTGTGCAGGACCCTATATAAACCTGGTCTACCGGCGTCCCATCCATCGCGGAAATATCTTTAACCTCGTCCGGCTTATGACCGTAAGTCACCTGAGGCTCCATGCCCGTAACATCGATATCGACGACCTTCACATACTCGCAGCCTTCATCGGACCACCACTTTCTGAAATCATCAAGGGCCGCCTTCTTGTCCTTATATTCCGATGAGATGAAGGGCCAGAGATAATCGACCGTGACCTCGTCGGGCATGCAGACCCCGGACGTGCCCCCGGCCTCGATGGCCATATTGCAGAGAGTCATCCTGCCCTCCATCGACATCCCCTTTACTACATTCCCGTGGAATTCGATCACGCAGTCAGTCGCCCCTTTCACGGTGAGCTCCTTGATGACTCTGAGTATGATGTCCTTAGCATAAACACCGGCAGGGACCTTCCCGTTTACATTTATCCGGATCGTCTTCGGCTCCCTGAAGGCACAGACTCCCTTCAATATACCGACCTCCAGGTCGGTGGTGCCGACCCCGGCAGCAAATGCGCCGAATGCGCCGTGCGTGCATGTGTGGGAATCGCCCATGATCACTGTGTAGCCCGGACGGATGAACCCCTTTTCCGGGAAGATTGCGTGGCAGACCCCGTTCCGCCCGATATCGAAAAAATCATGGATGTTCTGCCGTGCCGCCCAGTCGCGCAGGATCTTTCCCTGCTGCGCGGTCTTGCTGTCCTTCGCGGGAGTGACGTGATCAATGACCACCTTTATCTTTGAGGAGTCGAAGACCCTGTCCTTGCCCCTTGCGACAAGATCGTTGATCGCGATAGGCGTCGTTATCTCATGGCACATCACCACGTCGATATCCAGCACCTTCGCCCCAGGAAAAGGTTCATCCCTCAGATGGGACCTGAAGATCTTTTCTGCTAACGTCATCGCCATTTCAGCACCTTCTTTTAAGACAGTTTTTCCCTGCGGAATTCTGTTTGACTCCTCGGTTGATTTTAGCATATCATAACACTATGCATTATTCAAATTCATTATTATTATAAAAACCATAACTAATAGTATGGATTTTTATCAACTTTCGTATTTCAGGAAAGTCGCCGAGACAGGCAGTGTGAGCCGGGCCGCGGACGAGCTCTTTATCACCCAGCCTGCCGTCAGCAAACAGATAAAGGCGCTCGAAGATGAGCTCGGAGAGAGGCTCTTCGACAGGTTGGGCAAAAGGGTCTTTCTCACGAGGGCAGGCGAGGTCCTTTATTCGCACGCAGACAGGATACTGAGGTCGGTGGCAGACGCTAAGACAGCTGTCAGGGATATGGCCGAGGACTGCTCCGGTGAACTCCTTATCGGCACTAGCGACCATATAAGCCTTCACCGGTTGCCCGGCCTGCTCAAGAAATATATCACGACTTTTCCGAAGGTGAACCTCAAACTGAGGTGCCACCGTTCGGAGACGATCCTCGAAATGGTGTCCCGCAATGCCGTCGACCTCGGCGTCGTAACTCTCCCGCCGCTGCCCGGTAATCTTATATCCAGGACCATCTGGGCGGACCCCATGTCCCTAGTTTTTCCCAAAGGGCATCCCCTCCGGGACCTGCATGCGGTCAGGCTCAGGGATGTTACCGGTTACGGCATGATACTTCCCGAAAGCGACACCACAACAAGGAAGGCCATAGACCTGGCCTTTGCAAAGAAGAACCTTACCCCGAACGTCACCATGGAAGTCGCCTATATCGAGACGATCAAGGGACTTGTAAAGGCAGGGCTCGGCATCTCGGTCCTCCCCGACAAGGCAGTGGAACAGGAGGTAAAGGCCGGTAACCTGATCAGGGCGCAAGTGGCAGATGCAGTCTTCACCAGAAACCTGGGCGTCATCCGCCTCAAAGAAAAGTTCCTCTCCCGGCCGGCCCGGGAGTTCCTGGCTTTCCTGGAAAAAGAGTCACAGGACCGTCGTTAAGACTAACTCCAGCGGCACTGATAGCTGACATTGACACCGGATTCCCGCTGGAAACCGCCGTCGTTGTTCAGGTAAACTACCGCAGCTTCGTTTCAAGGGGTGGGAATGGACTTTCTTTACATGCTGTTTCCCGTTTCCGGGGTAAGGACGTATGCCTTTTTGCCTCCCCTTGTGGCGTTTGTTCTGTCGTTTTTCACCTCGATGGGAGGGATATCGGGCGCATTTCTGCTCCTGCCTTTCCAGATGAGTTATCTTAATTTCACAAGTCCCGCCGTGAGTTCCACTAATTTCCTTTACAATGTCGTCGCCATACCGAGTGGAGTGTGCCGGTTCATAAGGGAAGGCAGGATGACATGGCCTCTCACTGCCGTTCTGATTGCCGGCACGCTCCCGGGAGTCTTTATAGGTTATTACGTGAGGGTAGCTTTCCTGCCGGACCCGCGGACCTTCAAACTCTTTGTCGGATGCGTGCTGCTTTACATCGCCATACGTCTGCTCTACGATATTATCGGAAGAAAGGCGGTGTCCGGGCCCGGCGGAAAAAAGATCGACGAAAAGTTCAGAGGACAGACAGGGCGGACAAAGGGACCGCGAAGGACCGCGATTAAAACTGACATTCATTCGCTTATCGCCCGCTGCTCCTCTCTCATCGCTCAGCCAAGGGCAGGGCTGCCTCCCGGGGCCTTCGTAAACACGGTCTCCTTCTCCCTCCGAAAGGTGGAGTATGAGTTCCGCGGCGAGACGTTCTCATTCAGCACCCCCTCCATGTTCTCTATCGCCTTCGTTGTCGGCATCATCGGAGGCGCTTACGGCATCGGCGGAGGAGCGATCATAGCACCGGTCTGTGTCGCCATATTCAACCTGCCGGTCTACACCGTGGCCGGGGCCGCCCTGCTGAGCACCTTCATGACCTCCGTTGCCGGAATCGTCTTCTACACGACAGTCCCGCTGAAGAGCGGGGTTGCAACGTCGCCGGACTGGCTTCTGGGGGCCATGTTCGGAGTCGGCGGCTTTGCGGGCATGTATCTGGGAGCAAGATTCCAGAAACATATGCCCCAAAAGATCATCAAAGCCATTCTGGGGGTCCTGATACTCTATGTAGCAATAAAATACATCGCCCTTTTTTTTCTTTAGATTACCGGTGCTATAGTATAAAAAGATGAGGATGATGAGGGCGGCAGCCGGGTGCAAGGCTGCTCGTAAAGAGTAAATCGGGTTTCTGAAAGGAGAGTCCATGCTGTTCCCGCCCGGGAAGCTGCCGCCTGACATACTCGCCAGGATGCTTAAGTCTTATGCGACTTCAGGTGAGAGGGTTAAGGTGGGTCCTGCAATAGGCGAGGATGCGGCCGCCGTCGACATTGGTGACAGGTATCTCCTCCTGAAGACCGACCCGATAACATTTCTGGCCGAAGACATAGGGACTTACACGGTAAGGATCAACGCCAATGATATAGCCGCAATGGGGGGCAAACCGCTCTGGTTGCTTGCCTCGATCCTGCTGCCGGAAGGACAGGCAACGGAGGAACTGGTGGAAGAGATATTCCGGCAACTCTCGTTCGCCTGCAGTGAGACAGGCGTTACCCTCTGCGGAGGACACACGGAGATCTCTCCGGGGATCGACAGGGTCATCATGGTCGGCTCGATGGTCGGCGAGGTCGATAAAGACGGGCTTATCACCACAGGTGGCGCCAGGATCGGTGATGACATAATTCTCACAAAAGGGATAGCAATCGAAGGCGTATCAGTGATCGCCCGCATTAAGACCGGAGAACTTGAGGCTGTCTTTGGTCGGGACTTCGTCCGGAAATGCAGGAGCTTTGTAGATCAGCCGGGTATAAGTATCGTGAAAGACGCAGAAATCGCGGTACAACACGGCAACATCCACTCCATGCACGATCCGACAGAGGGAGGGCTGGCGACAGGCCTCATTGAGATTGCGCGTGCTGCAGGCGTGGGGCTGATTGTGGAAGAAGAACTCATTCCGGTCTTACCGGAGTGTGAGGCCCTTTGCCGGCACTATAACCTTAACCCCCTCGGCCTTATAGCGTCAGGCTCATTGCTCATCACCACCGATCCAAGCGACAGCGACAGGGTCCTTGGGGCATTAAACCGGGGGGGCGTGCCCGCCTCCAGGATAGGCCGAATCCTGCCGAAGGAACAGGGTGTGAAGATAAGAAGACGTGGCGGGATATCAGACCTGCCGGTCTTCGACAGAGACGAGATGACAAAGGTGTTCGGCACTGATTAGAGGAGCTTTACCCGATCGAGACGTACTTTGTTTTCGGCATCATATATAAGAGCCCGTGAAACAGGGGAACTGGCCCGGCGTACCGGGGCGGCTCACGAAATACTGCGGAACTGCCGGCTTTGTCCCCGGAACTGTGAAGTCAACAGGCTGGAAGGTGAAAAGGGGATGTGCCGTACCGGCCGGCTGGCCGTTGTTTCGAGCTATAATCCTCATTTCGGTGAAGAGGATCCTTTGGTGGGAACTAACGGTTCGGGGACTGTCTTTTTCACCAACTGTAACCTCCTTTGCGTTTTCTGCCAGAACTGGGAAATCAGCCACTTGGGCGAAGGCAGCGAAGTGAGTGCGAAGACGCTGGCCGGCATGATGCTTACCCTCCAGAAACGGGGATGCCATAACATCAATTTCGTCACCCCGACCCATGTGGTCCCCCAGATCCTGGATGCCCTGGGCCATGCCGCAGCGGACGGCCTGGAAGTGCCCCTGGTCTATAATACAAGCGGTTACGACTCGGTTGAGAGCCTCAGGCTCTTAGACGGCATATTCGACGTCTACATGCCCGATTTCAAGTTCTGGGACGCCGGGATGTCCCGAAAGTATCTGAAGGCCCCGGATTATCCCGAAAGGGCCAGAGAGGCCATAAGGGAGATGCACCGTCAGGTCGGGGACCTGGTCCTGGATGAAAACGGGATAGCGCAAAAGGGGATACTTCTTCGGCACCTGGTTATGCCGGGGGGAACAGCGGGGACGCGGGAGATCATGCGCTTTATCGCCCGCGAGATCTCGCCTGATACCTACGTCAATATCATGGACCAATACCGGCCATGCGGCAACGCCTATAGCTATCCTCCCCTGGACCGGCTAATCACCCGTTACGAGTATGAAGAGGCCTTGACAGCGGCCCGGGAAGAAGGCATCACAAGGTTCGACAAGAGAGAAAGAACGGCCAGGATTTTTCGGCCGCAATGGTAAAACAGAAGATGCATCTACCGTAAACCTGACCCGGCATAGCCGGAACACCAACACGCTTTCCTGCTTTCTTCAGTGTCAGTGCTGCGTTATCGACCCTTTCACGAGCTCACTTCTGTTTTTCCTCAACCTTTTTCCATGTCTTGTCCGGGTTGAACACCTTCATGTCCTCCGCTATGCGTGCCGTCTCACTGCCGAAATTCTTTTCATAAATTATCCCTTCCTGGTTCACTATAAAGGTCATGACACCGGAATTTCCGTACTGTGCGGGATAAGCAACAAAACCAAAGCCCAGGATCATTTTGCCCTTGACTACACAGTCGTATGCGCCGCCCTGGGCATATTTCCCCTGTCCTTTGAGTATCCTGAAGTAATACCCGTGATATGGGGAAAAGGTCATCCCGTCAGTCTTGTTGGTATACCCTTCCTGCGCCGCCTGGGCCACCAGGGGACCGAGAGGACTCATCTTCTCGCCCTCTTTTGTCACCCAGTAAAGCCCGTCATGTTTGCCCGGGGTGCTGATAATTCTCTGGGCGAACTGTCCGCACCCCCCGGCCCTGCGGTCCTCCTCAGCATATGCATATTGTGCGGCGACACAGGCATGAAGGACATCGATCACATTCAGCTCGTTCCTGCCTATCCTTCTGTCCAGTATCTCCTCCTTGCCCGCCTTTGTGTCGAAGACCCATCTCTTGTCTCTTTCCACGAGCGGAATCGGCATGGCCCAGTCATCCTTCCCGACGTGCAGGACCGCCTTCTCGGGGGATACCTTTTCGATCCTGTTCATTACACCATAGGCCTTGAGGAACTTTCCCCGTCCTGCCCTGTCGGCCGCCTCGTCTCCGGAAGATATCAATTCTTTCCCGCCGGGGCCAAGAATCAACAGCATTTCTTCTTCATTGTCAGCCCTGACCGCGGACACGAGGGCACTAACCGCTTCTTCTGGCGAGGAGTAACTCTTCTGTTTTGCATCCGTGGCAAATGAGGACGAAGATATCCCGCCTGCCAACATCACCACTACAATAACAGCAAACAGACACGGAGACTTACACCTCTTATCCATTGCAAGGGTATTCATTTTTCCTCCCTAACGCATGTATAAATCTCCCGGCTTCCCGGTACAGAGGCCTCCATCTTACAGTCATCGCCGGAACCCTCCACCGCCACGGTTTGTCCCGCCCGGACTACCGCGCTGTATTCCCCCTCCGGACGGCCTGAACGAACGGCCGCTCTCCCGGCTCTGGAAACCCCGCTCGCTCGACCGACGCTCAAAATTGCCCTGACCGATGCCCTGGAAGACATTCCCGCGGAACGGTTCTGCCGGGGTACCTCTGTAAGTCCGAGGTTCGGGCGCTGCCCGTCTCTGTATAGTGCCCCGGGAAGGCTGCGCCGGCTGTTTTGGGACTTGCCGTCTCTGGATGGTGCCCCGGGAAGGTTCTCTGATAATCCTCTCGCGGGACGTCCCGGCCGCCGGAACTTGCCTCCTTTGGATAATCCCCCGGAATGGCTCGGTCGGTCTGCGGCGTTCGTATCCGCGGGCCTCAGGCCTTATCCGCTGCATCCTCGGAATCGCCTGACCCAAGCGCCTGGCTGTCGGACCGAACCTGTAAGCGGCCCCCCGTCTGTGTACGGGATTATGTATCCAGGCATGAGTCTTGAAATTCCATCTACCCCTGTTGAATCTGTTGAACCGTTCCGTCCTGTGTATGTCTATGTCGATTCTGTGATGGTGCCAGTCCGGCCAGCACCAGGACGATATCCCTGCGCCGACAAAGATCCCGAAACCAAAGCCGATAACCCCGCTGGCTATAATCTCCCCGGGCGGGTAATACCAGTAATAGGGCGGGTAAGCGGGGTACCACCATGGCCCATAAACATAGAGAGGATTGTATACCGGCACGTAAATTACCCCCGTATCGGCAGGCTCTATCCGGATGACATTCTGCTCCACTATTACCTTCTGTTCACTTGTTGTCCTGAGGTTCCCTTCTTCCCGGGCTTTTCTCCGCAATTCCTGTATCATGTTCATCACGTCGTCCTGCTGTGCCAGAAAGGCATCCCCCAGCCTCGTGGTCCTCTCGAGATCGTCGCTCATGGCGTAGAGTATCGTCGGGAAATGACACAGAGTCTTCACACTGGAATCCCAGTCTTTTTCCTGAAGCGCCTGATCAAGCTCGTCACCCTGGAGGCCTTCGTTCTGTTTCAGCCATCGCTCGGCCTCGACCACTTCGACGGGATATGTCGATGCCATCAATATCGCAGATATCACTGAATCGGGGTATAGTGCAATCGGCGCCAGCATCTGCGCAAGCTCTGCACTGGTAAACTCCGACTGTTGAGCAGTCTCTCCGGAATCCTGTGCCATTGCGGCAGGCGGAATAACAAGCATGAGTATAACCAGCCACGTCAGCGCTCGTGAAAGAATCCTTATAGCCTTCATATCGCCTCCTTTTCCAATTACCTCTTGCAAGGCATCGGCGATACCGTTTAATTTTTTGCTCCCTGATTGAATTATCTCACACGCCGCTGACGGCCGCAATACACTTTACCGCCTCTTTACAATTCTTTACCCCGGCGTTACATTGCTATTAACAGGGCTATAAGAAATCGGAATGGTCTATAGAATCCTTGCAGACGCCACCGTCATGGTCCACTTTTTCTGGATCCTCTTCCTCATTTTAGGCGCCCTTCCAGGCGTCCGGTGGAAGGCCGTAAGGATCATCCACATCTCCGGCCTCGTCCTTGCCATGGTCATCCAGGCATTCGACTGGTATTGCCCGTTGACGGATCTGGAGGTCTGGCTGCGTTCAAAACAGGGCCCCTCCGCGTCATATAGGGGGTCGTTCATAGCCCATTATGCGGAGAAGCTCGTGTATCTGGACCTGCCCCGCGAGGTCATACTGGCGGGCACAGTGCTGGTGGTTGGATTAAACGCGTGGATATACCTGAGAAGGCGGAAGACAGCGCATTAGGACAGACCGTTCGTTACGGCAGCGGGATCTCTTCCCCGGCGCAAATATCGAGTTCGTTTCGGCTGCCGGTGGAAAGCCGCATATTCCCGTGGTAAAGTCTGAAGAGGGGAAGGGAATCCGGTGTAAGTATCAGGGATTAGAGCCGGCAAAGGATAAAGCATCTTTTGAAAAACCGACGCTGATTGCGTTATGCGCAGAATCGAAAGGAGGAACGTGATGAAGGTGTTTGAGATCAGGGGCGCCTTCGGCCTGGACAATCTTGTGCCCGCCGAGCGGCCGGAACCGGTGCCGGGGCACGGGCAGGTGCTGATGAAGGTACGTGCGGTCTCTCTGAACTACCGCGATCTGCTGACCGTGAAAGGACTGTATAATCCTAAACTCCATTTGCCGCTCGTCCCCTTTTCCGACGGGGCGGGAGATGTCGTAGCAGTCGGTGAGGGCGTGACGAGCGTGAGGACGGGAGACCGGATTGCAGGCATATTCATGCAGTCCTGGCTGTCGGGGGAACTGACCTCGGCGGCCGCCGGATCCGCACTTGGCGGAGAAAGGGGAGGAATGCTTGCAGAGTATGTCGTACTTGGTCAGGACGGGGTCGTGCCCGTACCGGAACATCTCACTTACGAGGAGGCCGCTACCCTTCCCTGCGCCGGGGTAACGGCATGGCATGCGACAGTCTTGCAGGAACTGAAACCGGGAGAAATAGTCCTTCTCCTGGGGACAGGGGGTGTTTCGATCTTCGCACTCCAGTTTGCGCGTCTCGCAGGAGCGACTGTGATCATAACCTCCAGCAGGGACGAGAAGCTCGAGCGGGCGAAAGAACTGGGGGCGGCAGACGGCATCAACTACCGGTTCGTACCTGAGTGGGGACAACTGGCCCATGAACTTAGCGGCGGAGAGGGTGTTGACCTCGTAGTGGAGGTGGGCGGAGCAGGCACTCTGCCCCAGTCCCTCAGGGCGGTCCGGAGGGGCGGGCGGATAAGCCTGATAGGCGTGCTGACCGGGGCCGAAGGAGGGATCAACCCCCGTCCCATAGTAATGAAGAAGGTACGCCTGCAGGGAATCTTCGTCGGCTCCCGGGAAATGTTTGAGTCAATGAACCGCGCGGTCACCGCCTCCGGTCTCCATCCTGTCGTGGACCGCGTTTTCCCTCTTGGAGAGGTAAGGGAGGCCCTCCGCCATATGGAACAAGGGGCTCACTTCGGCAAGATATGCGTGAAAATGGATGAGACCTGACATTGCCTGACTTCGCTATGGGAAATGCTTCGATCTAAAGCGTAAAATGTACGGATGAACAAAAAGGCCCAAGCAGGATCGAGCCGCTATCAAGATGAGAAGGTCTGAGCCGGGATCGCAGATCCTGCAGGGGATTCTGCCTGTCAAGCGAGCCCTGCTGTCGACAGACATCATCGCCGGTATCACCCTCTCGGCCCTGGCTATTCCGGAAGTAATGGGCTATGCCAAGATAGCCGGTGCCCCGGTAATCACCGGCCTTTACACGATGCTCCTGCCGATGTTTCTGTTCGCTTTTTTCGGCTCGTCCCGGCATCTCGTCGTGGGGGCGGATTCCGCCACTGCAGCTATTCTCTTTGCAGGCCTCAGTACTATGGCAGTTCCGGGATCGGCCCAATGGATGGGCTATGCCGGGGCACTTGCCATCATGGCGGCCGGCCTGCTTCTCCTGGCCCGGGTCATTCGTCTGGGATTTCTCGCCGATTTTCTCTCACGCACCGTTCTCGTCGGCTTTCTTACCGGTGTCGGTGTTCAGATCGCTCTCGGCGAGGTCTCCGGCATGTTGGGTCTCGCGGGACAGGGCCATGGCCCGGTCGGGAAAATTATCAACGACGTTATGCAGATCAGGAATGTAAATCTTTACGATGTGGCTTTTTCCGTCGGTGCACTGTTGATCATCGCCGCAGCAAAATGGATATCGAAGAAGATCCCCGGAGCAATGATAACGGTCATCTGTTCCATCGTGGTCAGCTCGGCATTTCATGTGCAGGTCTATGGAGTTCACGTAATGGGCACAATCCCAAGTGGATTGCCGCGGATAGCCCTGCCGGCATTTGACTGGAGCCGGACGGAGAGATTGCTGCCGACAGCCTTTGCCATGTTTATAGTCATTCTGGCTCAAAGTGCCGCAACTTCCAGGGCGTACGCCTCGCGACACAATGAACGGTTCAGCGAAAACAGAGATCTGATCGGCCTGAGCCTGGCTAATATAGGTGCCGGCTTGTCCGGGACATTTGTTGTGAACGGAAGCCCCACCAAGACACAGATGGTCGAGAGTGCCGGCGGCACGAGCCAGCTTTCTCAGATCACGGCCGGCATCTTCGTCTTCATGGTTCTCCTTTTTCTGACGGCTCCTCTCTCCTATATGCCCGCCGCAGTTCTTTCCACAGTGGTTTTCCTTATCGGGATCGAACTGATCGATATCAGGGGCATGAGGAGGATCTTTTTCGAACGCCCATGGGAGTTCTGGGTGGCCCTCATCACTTCCCTGTTCGTGGTCTTTGCGGGCGTCGGAGAAGGCATTGTTGCGGCGATGTTCCTCTCACTTGTCGCTCACACCAGGCACGGCTACAGGCCCAAGAACGCGGTAATCAAAACAAACGGAAAAGGAAGGTTTCAGCCCCTGCCGGTTTCCGGTCCTGAACAGCTCGACCCCGGCCTCATGGCTTACCGCTTCACCCACTCAATGTACTATGCAAACACCGAACAACTGTCGAAGGAAGTCTACCGGCTGGTAGAAGGGGCCAGCCCTCCCCTCTCCTGGTTTTGCATAGACGCCAATGCCGTCGACGACATCGACTTTTCCGCGGCGGAAACGCTGACGTCAATTGCGGTATCTCTGAGGAACCGCGGGATACGGCTGGTGTTGTCGGAGGTCTCCGACAATGTCCGTGCCGAGCTGGACCGCTCGCAGCTGACCCAATTGATAGGCGAGGACTCCTACTATGACTCGCTCACCGATGTCCTGAACGATTACCGACGAAATAAGAGCTGGATTAACAGGCGGCCTGACGATGCCGCTCCTCCGGCAAATAAGGAATCATAACAGTTGAAAAGGCAGCGGTCGTGCCCTGTGTTCACTATCCGGATTCTTTTATCCTTGCTCTTTGAAGAAGTCGAAGGGTTTCCTCATAGATGATCTTCCGGGGCCCGATGGCAATAATTTCAATAATACGCCCTTCCTCTGAAGTCTGATAGACGACCCTGAGTTTCCCAACCCTAAAATTCTGCAGCCCTGAGCATTATTACCATCCGGCGGCTGTCCATCTTCGGACCTAATTCTACTTTCGCGATATCCTCCACAGATATCACGGCATGATCCCGATCATTTTAAACGTGGAACCCGGTTATGTGGTATAGTTAGATATGAGAAAAGCGGCCTTCTTAACTTCTTTAGTGAAATATTCCATTATCCTTCCATTATTGGATACACTCTCTTTCCCTCACAGGGCTGCCATTATATAGCCCACAACCGTCTTTACACAGAGGCTCGGGTAACCATTTTTAACAGTCGGGGAGTATTGCTTTTTAAGTATGCCGGAGTTCGTCTGACGGAGGACTTCCCTGGATGAGAATAGGATGATGTCTCCCTTTTTAAATGTATTCCACTGTTGGCGAAACAACGGGATCTCGTGATTCTTCTTATTGCCGAGCGCGTAACTTAGCAATGCCCCGCTTTTCAGCGAAAAACAGGCGCAATTGCGTGCCATCGGAAATCCGCATCCCAACTTCTGTGTCGCCGACTGAGGCCAAACCTCTTGGTTAGCTAACGTATCGGGCATGCTGACCCCCGTCCCGCAACTACAATGACTCGCCGGTTGTTCATCAAGCCGGGCTCAGGCATCTCCTCAAGTCGGGCAGCCTCATGCTCAAGGATGTCACAGAGCATCTGTTCATCCAGCTTCTTGCGGGCTGCACAATACGCAGCAGTTGAGGACGAAGGCACTTTGACGCCCTTGATGGAAGCATACGATTGAAGCTTGCGAATCACTTCTTTGCAACCTCCGTCGGCATCCAGCACCTGACTGAAGAAAGCCCAGAAGGTATTCTCCTTGGAAAAAAGCCTTCGGCGAGTCATGGCCCCGTCCTTCTCTCTACCTGATATAATAAGGCATGAGAGACGATGAGGCAGCGAATGTCCACCTCGGATAACGTATATTTGGATAACCTGTATAACACCTTGACGAAAAAGGCGCAGACAGCCAATAAGAATATCACACGGGAAATGATCGAAGATTGGGTAGGGGACGCAGGTCCTGTTGATGAACAGATAGCCTTCATTTCTGCAGCCCTTGTTGAATGTACTGCAGAAGAAATGATAGATGATATTCTTCAGTTAATGTATCTGGACAATTGATGGAGCCTGAACCGATGGATGTGAAAGAGATTCAGGATGCGGTGCGCCGCAAGTACGTTGAAGTCTCAAGTTCTGCCGCGGGGAAGTTCAATTACCCCACCGGGATGGATGGTGCAATCCAGCAAGGTTATGATCCGGCAATTATCCGGAGTATGCCCGATGAAGTGCTTGAGTCTTTTTGCGGAGTGGGTAACCCGTTTACAGCCGGTCCGGTCAAAGCGGGAGAAACCATACTTGATGTCGGATGCGGTGCCGGATTTGACCTCATTGTCGCAAGCAGTTTGGTTGGGCAAAACGGCAAAGTATGTGGAATTGATCTCACGCCGGAAATGGCAGAGAAGGCCAAAAGTAATCTGAAGAAGTATGGAGTTCAAAATTATGATGTCCGGACAGCGGGAGCGGAGTCCATTCCATATCCCGACGACACCTTTGATGTAGTGATCTCAAACGGGGTGTTGAATCTTTCGCCCTTGAAGGAAAAGTGCTTCAGGGAAATATACAGAGTCTTAAAACCCGACGGCCGCCTTCAGTTTGCAGATATCATTCTGAAGGAACAATGTGCCGGTGCTATGTGCAGCACCCTTGACGCATGGTCAAATTGAATAGGCGGTGCGATCTCAGTTGGAGATCTGACTGGCCTGATGAAAAGCGCGGGGTTTGTTCACGTGGAATATGTCGGCGAGACAAACGTGTCCACTTCACAATTTACTGCGGGAGCCTTGTTTAAAGCAGTCAAGGGGAATAGTTAATGCACCCGGGAACCGGGGAGGAGGTGCGACTTGCGTGACGTTGATGAGTTAGTTAACTTGTTTATTAATCTGTTCCGAGCGCATTTGGTTACGAATTTTCATTTGTATTCCGTAGTATTCTCAGCTGCATCCGACGTGAGAGTTCCTGTGAGTTCGTAAGGCGAGAGGAGTTTTCTCTCGTTCGACGAATGGGCCGTCCTGCTTACGGCCCACTCCTGCCCTTGCCTTCGGCTTCCCGCTGATTTGAAGCTCAAGGACTTCGATCTTCTTCTTTCTTGTTAGTCTTTTCAAATCATATTCGAGCCTTCTCGCTTCTCCAGCATTCCTGCAGGGTATTGTTTTGACCAGTGCAAACGGTCTCCACGATCTTACAAATTTGCTGCCGATTCCGAGCTTATGCTTTTCCATCCTTTTCCCGATATTATTTGTCATCCCGATATACAGAGAATCATTGCGGCACCTGAGCACATAGACGCACCAGGTTCCGCTATTCGCCTCCGTCCGCACTTCCGCGAACTCATTCAGCCAGATCTTCAGGGCCTTCCTCGCTTCCCTGTCCACGAATGAGAAAACCCTGTGAACGGCGTCGCGAGCGCGGAATCGGGAATGTCCGTTCACCTTTACCACGCGAAAGCCTGACTCGTTGTGAAATTCATAAAATGCGCGATAAAGGGAAGCATTGCCCAGCGGCCGGTTTGTCTTTTTCGAAAGGAAGCCTTCCGACATCAAGCGGAATTTTCTCCCAAGCAGGCCGGAAACGCACTGGGAATCGGAATATATGGTCAGGCTTCCATGTGGTCCCGGCAGGGTCTCAGCAAGAGCCCATAAGACGGTCTGAAGTTCGAGCCTTGTCGATGAAGCGCCTTCGAACCGCCGCACCTTCAATCGCCCGGTTGTTTCGGTTCTTCCCAAAGCACCGGAAAGGCCTTCCAGAAATGAAGCAGGGAGCACGACATAGGCGCCCACGCCGAGCCTGAGGCCGGGACTTACACTCACATCGGTGAAAAGCGCTAAATCCTCTGTCAGTGCTTTCACGACACCAAACTCCTGAAGTCATTTGCATGCATTCTCTATCTTACCCCGGGCCGGGGACAACTTCACAGCAGACTTGCAGAACCGGTTATCGGTTATAAGACCGGCCGTTGACGTCAACATCGCCACTGCCGACCTTGCTATCCGCTCATACTTCTGCTAGCATTCATCATGAGGGACACAGGTTCCCGTAACGCAGGAATATGACCGGCAACACAAAAGGAGGCACACAATGGGAGACAAAGGCGGCAAAAAGGACAAAGAGAAGGACCGGAAACAGAAGGAAATCAAACACGCAAAAGATCTGAAAGAGAAGAAGGCCAAACAACCCAAAAGCGCTCTGAAATAGGGAGCGACATCAAGGTTCAAGATCTTCTTTAGGTAAGACACAGCTTCTATCTAATTCGCCTGTTCTATTATTGCAAGCACGGTAAGCATGAATTGAAAATCCGACCGATTAGAATTTGCATCATATAGCCCTCCGTTCGGCTACTGTGTTCCCCGACATACAGCATTTATTCTATACCTCGCCGCTTGGACCTGAGTCAAGAGCCAATACTTATTGGCGGTAGAACTCCAAACAATAAGAAGAACGGAAGGAATGTCAGTTACAGGAAACAAACTTGATGGTCAACTCCCTTCTTTCGGCGGCTTATCTCCTCAGTTGACCGCCTACGAGAACAGGGGCGGAATGTTCCTCGTCAGTTCCCCGATTTTAAAGAGACCCTCCGTATAAATAATTCTTGACATCTCCCTCGAATAGGACTATAAGTGAATTAAAGAAAAGCGCACCGAGCAAGTGGTGGTTTTGCTCTTCTCAGGTTCAGTATATTTGGTTGGATGGCCTGTTGAAAACACTGATAATGAGAGAGCAAACATCACTTTTCTTTATTGCCTTTATATCATTTATACGTCTATCCCTTATTATCCTCTAGTGCTGCTCTGCGGAAATACACCCGACACTCTCGGTTACAGGAAGAAAAGGAAATAAAACAAGAAGCCAACACCTTAGCCATGGGCGTGCATTAGATTGTTTCTAAGTGGTCGCTTCGACAGATGTTTTAGGCTTCCCCCTCACTTCTGGAGGCATGCTCACCACATCTGACCCCCGCGCCCTAACCCAGTTACTTAGTTCTAAGCCTCATCCACTCTAAGGCATTGGCCTCTTCTGATTTAACCATAGCTTTTCTTCCAGAGGTTGTCAAGCTCTTTTCTTCTGCGGACGGCTCAGCAAAGAAAATTTGATTTCAATTACTGTTTGTAACATGCACAATCATGTCACAAGACAACGGTGAGGGGTACAGGCAGTACGTATCCATTCATGTTTCAAGGGAAAACCGATTCTTTCCATGATAGAGTTGGCGGATTTGCTCACCGTAATGGGTGGCGGGGATGAAACGGCATGAGTGGGAGGTATCGTCCGGGAAACGAAGACATCTTCAGAACGCACGATAGATGGCGATATAATAAGAAAAACGGTTGGTTGACGCATGCTGCAGGCCGGAACCGGCGGAGAAAAGTATCTGGAAACTGCCTGGGAGCGGAATGCTGCCGCCGAGATTAAATCCCGTGCTGTCCTTGCCGCCAGCCGTATCGGCCGTCTGATGAAAGATTTCACCGCCAAGATAAAGTTCTTCGGTGAAGGAATACTGAAGGAGTATACCCGAAAACCACCAGTTTCTGTTGCCATCCCCGGGGTTGACCCAGTAACCGCCCCCGCCATAGGTCGTCCACTTCCCGAAATCCTTCTGCAACCACACCGGAAGGAAATATTGGGCCTTGCCGTTTCCCAATCCCTTGTGCGCGTCGCCGCTCGGAATTTCTACAAGTGGAAATGTTCCGACGTCAGGAAGCACATCGGTCTGATGGACGAAACGGTACTTTATCCCTAACTCCGTATCGCCATAACCGAAGTGAGATTCCTCCCCGTGAGGCGAGTTGAAGGCAGCCGGTATGATGACATGGAACATGGCATCAGGGAAAATTCCGTAATTGAATTCAATCGCCGGTCCGACCCCGCTGATGCCATCCTCGTCTCTCGTTCCCGCCGTAAAAAGATACACCTCCCCATGACGGTGTCCGACGGGCTCCGGATCGTCCGTTCGAAAGGGCGGACCGGCGAAGGCACTCGTCCATGGGGCGAGCAATACTGCAAATGCAAACACCCATACGATCTTTTTCACGTGGTTAATCACGTTTGTGCCTTTTCGAGAATCTACGAATAAAGTGTCCTGGACATTATACCCCATTGCTGCTTCGGCAACTAAACATGACGGATTTTAAATACCGGTCTCTATTACCTTATGACCTATCTCATAATCACCGGCCTGACGGGATGTTAATATAAGAATATGCCACTGGACGCAATCACAAAACCCGCCCTCCGCACGGCTCATCCCGCAAAACTCTTCGTCGAGGTCACAACAAGGTGCAATCTCAAATGCGGTATGTGTGTAAAGCAAAACGGTGACGGGAATATTGCCGAGGGGACGATGTCGCCCGAAACTTTCGCCATGATCGAGCCTGCTTTCCCCCACCTTAAATCCCTTATACTCAGCGGCATCGGGGAACCACTCCTTCATCCTCACCTTGAAGAATTCATAAGCAGAGCAAAGGATTTGATGCCGGCAGGCTCATGGGCGGGTTTCCAGACAAACGGAATGCTGTTGAACGATGCCAGGGTGACATCTCTGGTGGACGCCGGACTTGACCGTATCTGCCTTTCCCTGGATGCGGTCTCCCCTGACAGCTTCCGCTCAATAAGAGAAGGCGGAGAGATGAGAGACGTGGAAGCCGCACTGGCGGCCCTCGACAAAGCAAAGCGACGGAGGGGGAGACAACATCTCGACGTCGGCATCGAGTTTGTTTTAAGGCGCGACAATATGGAAGAGCTCCCCTGCACTATTCGATGGGCAGCCGAACGGGACATTGCTTTCGCAATTATCACACAACTTCTTCCGTACAGCAAAGCGCTTGTGGGTCAGGCGGCGTATGACACAAACACGGCGGGAGCCATATCAATATACAAAGACTGGAAAGCCAAGGCGGAGGCACATGGGCTGGATATCCGGCGCTATCTTGATATCTTCAAGAAGTTTTCGCGAACCGAAGACGATCTGAAAATCATACGCCTTGTAGAGGAAATGAAGAAGGATGCCGCGTCTCAGGGCGTATTCCTCCACCTGGATCGACTCTTTGCAAGGGATGAAGAGTGGTTCGAAAAGGCTGAACGGATCTTCGAAGAGGCAAGGATGATCGCGGAAAAGAGCAATATCGATGTCATACTGCCCGAAACAAAACCGCGAAACAACCGGAAATGCGACTTCGTCGAGGCGGACAGTGCCTTCGTATCATGGGATGGAAACCTGCACCCCTGCTATTTCCTCTGGCACGGGTACAGCTGCCATATCGGGGGATGGGAAAAACATGTCAAACCATGGGTCTTCGGCAACGTTAATACGAGGGACATCATCGAAATCTGGAACGACCGGGAATGTGGTACTTTCAGGAAAGGCGTTCTACGATACAATTTCCCCTTCTGCTTTGACTGCGGATTTGCATTGTGCGACTATGTAGGAGACGGAAATTTCCAGCAGGACTGCTACATCAGCCCGGTCCCGTGTGGGGCATGCCTTTGGTGTACCGGGCTTTTCCACTGTCTTCAGTAGAAGCTGAGACCCCGCCTACAAGCCCCTGTTTTCTTTCCAGTAGCTATATTCGAAAGGCCATTCTTCCTTGCGCCAGTCCATGAGCGCATGCATGCGCCTGCGGAAGGCATTCCGGCGTTCGTCCACTTCAGGCAGGACTTCTCCGGCCCGCCACGCCGTAACCAGCCGTTTGCCCAGCGAAACGGCCCTCGCCCGAACCTCATCCGTAAAGCCACCGTCCGGCATGGCCGACATCATGGCCCACACTCCACCCACCGGCGCCGCCCCGGTGGTAATGAGAAAATGGTTCATATACTCCGCGACGGTATCTTCGTCACCACCGCCCGAGGTTACGACCGAGGCCCCGTATTTGCCCCAGAACTGCATGCAGTGGATGACCCCGCAGCACCGGTCCATGAACGCCTTGAGCTGTGCGCTGACATTGAATATATAATTGGGGCTCGCCACTACCAAACCGTCCGCTTCCAGAATCTTCTCCTTGATCGCCTCGAAGTCGTCCTTCTGCACGCACCGACCTTTCTTGTGGCAGGTGTCGCAGGCCCGGCAGGGCAGCACCGTGTCACCTTTCAGCACCACCGTCTCTGTCTCGGCGCCTTCAGCCTCGGCGCCTTCAAGTACGAGACGGAGAAGTCCGGCCGTGTTCCCCCTGAGCCCGTGGGGGCTGCCAAGCAGCGAAATGATTTTCATAAGCGCCTCCTCTCAAACAAGAATTTCTTCTTAGTTTATCATACGTCCATTTCCGGTTTTCATTCCAGTGTAGTATTTGAAAATGAGACCTGCCTTTGATAGAGTTGAAGTAAAGGTTCTCATGGGCCGGGAGGCAGGAGATAAGGCCACAGGCAGTTCTTGTCCATGCGAAAAAAGGCCGGCGAAGGACCATACTAGGAAAGGATAATGAAGAATGAACTGTCCGCGGGATAGAGAGGAGCTTCAACCCTCAACTTACGAAGGCCATATCACCGTCCATACCTGTCCGGGCTGTGGGGGCATATGGCTCGACAAAGGAGAACTTGAGGAGATAGAGGAGATCGTCGGGCACGACTATACGAGTGAGCTTTCCAGGATCCCGGATTTTATCGGTAACGCCTTCGAAATGGCCAGGCAGCTAAACTCCCGCGACATCTCCTGCCCCGCGTGCGGCACCCTTACCGAGAGCGCCGAGTATGCCTACTGTTCCCAGGTCGTTATCGACAGGTGCCCCAAATGCGGGGGGATCTGGCTCGATAAGAAAGAGTTGGAGGCAATCGAGGTATTCTATGAAAAGTCACGCAAGGAAAGCCGCAAACTTCGCCTGAGCTTTCTTAAAGGTCTGCCTCGCAAATAATTCAGCACCGTTCCCGACCGGCTCCTGCCCTGAAGAAGTAAATATAGATCATTTTATATTCAGAATTAGAAAATTGACAGAAAGTCCTGTTCCTGTTAAAAAGAGGTTATAGGGGAGGTGAACATTATGCAGAGAATGAACTGCTGGGAATTCAAGAAATGCGGGAGAGAACTGGGAGGAAGCGTGGCTGACGAACTGGGGATATGTCCCGCTTCAACAGACACAATACTTGAGGGGATCAACGGAGGTGTGAGCGCCGGGCGTGCCTGCTGGGTGGTCGCGGGTACCATGTGCGACGGACTCGTTCAGGGTTCTTTTGCCCGGAAATATAAGGACTGCGGGCTTTGCGATTTTTACAATACCGTAAAAGAGGAGGAGGGGGACAGCTTTCTGATGACGGTAGATCTGCTTAAGATGATCGAAACGCGCTAGCGCACTGCCGGCGACACTTTGCGTTAATCGGGCACAACGCCTCACAGCGCCGATGCAAGAAAGTCGGGCCGGCCATTTTGGGTGAGAGGTCTTTACTTTACGGTCACGGAACTTGCCTGGGGGCCCTTGTCGCCTCCTTCCTCGACAAAACGGACCTTCATCCCGACCTCCAGCCCCCCGAAGTCTTTGTTTATTACGCTGTTTTCATGAAAATAGATCTCGCGTCCCTCCTGAGTCTCGAGAAAGCCATACCCGTCATCAGGGAAAAGCCTGATTATGACAGCGTGATTCGGCCCCTCGTGGTATTTGACGTCACCACGCTGCTCTCTGGCGAAGTCTTCCAGTTTGCGCCGTGCGTCGCGGAAGGCGTCCCTTATTGCTACGTAAAGGTCCTTGTCGAGCTGGTTCTTGACGACCAGTTCGGAGCCAGGCACGGTCAAATAAATATGTACTGAGTATAGCTTTCCCTCATGCTGATGACGCCGGGGTGATTCTACCACCACCCTGCAACGCATTATGCCGCCGTAAAACTTGTTCAGCTTTTCCGCCTTCTCCGTAACCTCCGCCTTTATGACGTCGGTAAGGTCGATATCCCGTGCGGTAATCTGTAAAGGTATCTCCATAGTTCCTCCTCCTGATTCTCTTATATCACGGAAGCGGGCAACCGTCAATTCGAGCGCCTACGCGTATCCTGAGTGCAGAGTCAAGCCGCCGATTATAGAAAATATTTTCTGTCATAATCTTTCAGTGCGATCCCAATATTTCTATTATGGCATCCAGAACTATCCTGTTGTTATCGGGAGTGGATGTTGCAAACCTCAGAAAATTATTCCCCAGTCTCTCTTGATGAAGAGGTCTGATATAGATATTTTTTTCTGACAGAGCCTTTGCGAATCGATCTGCGCTCATGTGGGGCACCTTACCAAGGAAAAAATAAGTCTCCGTGGGATACGTTTTGATCCCCAGATACTGCAATGACTCCGCAAATTCCCTTGCCAGGGCTCTCAGGGTCGTCACTCTTTCCGCGATCTCACTCAAATGGTCAAGGGAGGCCAGTGCTGCCGCTTCCGAAGTCCTTGCCAGAGGATAAGCATCATTATGATTGTCAAGATATTCTATCAATTTTTCATTTGTGATCGCGTAGCCGACCCTGCAGCCCGCCAGACTGAAGGCTTTCGAGAATGTCCTGGTTATGATAACGTTTTCATATTCCAGGACCAGATCCGTCGCCGCCTGTCCGCCGAATTCGATGAAAGCCTCATCTATCAGGAACATGACATGGGGATATTTCTTTATGACTGAAACATTTTCCTTTATATCAAGAATTGCTCCTGTGGGGTTGTTCGGACTGACGATTACCGCCAGAGTTGTGTCAGAAGGAATTTTCAACTCCTTCATATCAAAAAGGAAGTCGTTCTCCTCATCCAGAAAGATATGTGTCCTTTCTCCGGCGATCTCATCGAAAAGGTAATATGTGGGGGACAGCATATGCACTCTCCGTCCGTAAAGAAAAAAGAGCTGACGGAGTATGAGCTCCGAGCCCGCATTAACGTGGACATTTTCCACAGGAACCCCGGCATATTCCGATATCCTCTCTTTCAGCTTCCCTGAATATGGCTCCGTATAATGGTTGCTCAGATGCGCTTCTGCCTTAGCCGCCTCTATCGCCTCATCTATGGGAGGCAGGGGGTTTTCGCAAAGGGCGAGATTTATTCCTCCAGGCGGAAATCCTCCCTTTTCGAGTCTGCTTTTGTGCATGGAATCTCCTCTCTTGATTTCAATGCCAGGGGCATTCATGCCGTTCAAGAATATACCCTCTCTCTGCTGCCCCCGGTATGCAAGGCGGCAGGATGAGGGGCAACGGCTGCGCATCATCTGGTAGTGGCTTCGGGCTTCAGGGTTTTGCAGCTACTTGCATTCAAAGCCTTCGCCTATATTCTCCACGGTCTGACCACAACAGACTAATTCTCCTTCTCCGGCACTGGTAACTACCACTTCTTGCCGCATATGTTGCATTTGTATTCTTGCCCCACCTTTGTCATCATTATCAGCCTCCTTTGTCACGACTCCGATTACTCTTGCTTTTGGCTCATTATTCATAACCGGCGTTCGAAAAGGCTTTGTTTAAAGACCTGCGTCTTATCCGGTTTCAGCACAGGCCTGAGCAAAAAAGTCGTCCAATTTGGCCTCTGCCCGGTCACCCAACCAGGAGGAACATTTAGGCCCCTCTGTTCCGGTCTCACAATGCTTTATTTGGACTTTTCCAATTTCTTCAAGTCTTCCTCGGCGGCCTTTAATTCTTTTTTTAACATTTCTATGTGCGTTTTAAGGTCTTCCTTTTCCTCCTCCGGTGTCGGCTCCTCCATCCACCACGGCGGCGGAGGCGCAGGGCCATAAGGGCCGTAGGGATGATGCCAGCCATAGTGCTGACAGTATGGCCAATAGAGTCTTAAACGTCGTCTTGATCTTCGCGGCATGATTTTCACCTCCTCTCTACGTGGCGCGCGATAAACGCCCTTTGAAAGTTCTTTTATTTTTTAAAAATATTGAAGCCAGAAAGATCGCCGTGCTTGCCAGGATGATTAAGGGACCTGCGGGAAGTCCTGTCAATTTAAAAAGTAATATCCCCACGAAAGAAGATATGGAGCCGATAACCATCGCCCCGAAGGCATACTGGGATAAATTTCGGCTCAGGTTTCGCGCAGCGGAAGCCGGGATTGCAACCAATGCTGCAGTCAAAAGACCGCCGACCATTTTTACTCCCAAAGCGACAATAATGGCAATCAAGACCAGGTAAATCAGGTTGTATTCCCTGACATTTACACCCTCGGATCCGGCCAAGTCCTCAGAAACATTAATCAAAACCATCTTCGGATAAATCTTCTTTATTACGAAAAAAAGAAAAAGGGCAACAACCACAGAAATGCCGGTTTCCCAAGAGCCAACGCTTGAAATATCTCCCACCAGGGCCGTTTCTGCCTGCTCCACCGGCAGAAATAAAAAGGCGACGGCCACTGCCGAGGCAAAGACGACGGCGGTTAAGGCTTCCATTGGTAATTTCGTTTTCAGTTCAAACAACCAGATTAAAATAATTCCCAGGATAACAAAGGGGAAAGCACCGATCGAAACATCGAAACCGTACATTAAAGCCAGGGCTATTCCCGGCAGGGTCAAATGGCCCAAAGGCCCGGCTACGAGGGCCATTCTTTTGCTCAACATCAGAGATCCCAGATATCCGGCTGCGCCTCCTATAAAAATACCCGTTGTTATGCTTAATAAAAATTGACCTTCCATAGTCCTTACCGATGTTTGTGCTGATAATATTTCATTCCGCCGCCATAAAGGTTTTGGAGACTCTCCGGCGTGAGCACCTCACGGGGAGGACCGTAGCATACTGCCTGCCTGCTCAGACAGATAACATGGGTTGAAAACTGATACACCACGCTCAGGTCATGAGTAACCAGCACCATCGTTAAACGTCGCTCCTCCTTGAGTCTTGCCAGGAGATTGTAGATTGTTTCCTCGCCGCCGATGTCGATCCCCGTCGTCGGCTCGTCGAAGAGCAGCACCTGAGGGTTGCCGACAAGGCCCCATGCGATCAGTATCCTCTGAAACTGTCCGGACGACAGATCCCCTATCTTTCTCTCGAAGAACTCCTCGCCGAACCCTACTGCATGTACAATATCTCGCACCTCCTGTTCGGCGGCTCCTTTCAGGTCAAAAAAATCCATTACGCTCAGCGGTATATCCTTTATAAACGGCAGTCTCTGGGGCACATAGCCGATTTTGATCCCCTTTTCCCACGCTATTTCTCCATCGTAGGGCAAAAGCCCCAGCAGGCATTTCAGCAGGACCGTCTTTCCCGCCCCATTGGGCCCTAAAATGGTAACGATATCTCCCTTCTTCACGGCAAAAGAGAGGTGCTCAATAATGCTTCGGTGGTCCAACTCCACGTTCAGGTCTTGCACTGTCAGAATTAAACCGTTTTCCATGTATCATCCTCTGACAACCGGAGTTGTTTTTTTGCTATTGTCTTCTTCATGATCCCTGTGTCTCTCCTCCTGCCTCAATGCCACAAGCTCTCCCAGGTTTTTCATGTCCGTATGCCTCACTTCGACGCCGGCGTCCGAGAGCACATACTCGGGCCCCTTGCCGTCGAACAGTTCCTTCGTATAAACGATATCGACGCCCTGTTCGACAATCAACTCGGCCAGCTTGATGCCTTTACCCTTCTCAAGGCCGGAAAATGGGTTTTCGATTATCTCCTGTGTGAGTACCTTCCCGCTTGAGACGTCTGTGTTCCAGCACGCTATGAAGGGCGCGCTTCCGAAATGCTCCGAGATGTTGCCTGACCGGTCGCCGAGCGGCACGACGTATCTCACTTGCCCCTTCTCAATCGGACCGTATCTTATGATCACCCTTTCGATGAATGGAATGTCCCGTCTCACGGATTCTTCTATCCTGGCTATGACCACGTAAGCATCCTTCAGCTTCTTAACTGACAGTCTGAGGTCGATATACGCGAAGATAAAACGTCCCGAGTTCCGCGCGTTTATGGCAATAATCTGCTCCACTTCCCTGAAACCGCTTACGACGGTTCTTAACTTACCCAGAGTCGCTGCATCTACGGAAGCATCGAGCAGACTCTTCACGGAGTCCTTCATTATTCCGTAGCCTGACCTGAGAACGAAGACAATCACTATCAGTGCGGCCATTTTGTCCGCATGGGGGAAGACCCCCGAGACAGCAAGTCCTGCTGCGGCGACTCCGATCGGAGCAAGGTCCGACAGCCAGTGCTTCGAATCGGCCATAAGAGAAGGCGAGTTCAGTTCTCCGGCCTTTTTCTTTTCGTGCCTGGCAAAGAGATATACGGGTGCGGCCATCAGTATGAGGGCGACGATGGAGACGTCTATGTTTTTGAGGCTCTGTGCCTTCTCCACAAAAATGCCCTTTGCAATCTCGTATGCCACGAGAAAGATGAACAGGGCGGATACCCCGGCGGCGATGTTCTCGGCCTTGTACAGCCCCCAGGGAAACATGGGAGACTTCTTTTTTGAAAGTGTTATCCCGGTCCAGACCGAGAGGGCTCCGAAGACGTCGGTCAGGCTGTGGACTGCTTCCGAGAATACGGCAGTGCTTCCCGAATACAGGGCAAGAATGCCCTTGGCCGCCATTAGTGAGAGATTCAATGCCGTTGAATATGCGGCAGTTCTTTTTCCTTCATCGATATTCATGTTTTACCCGGTCACAGCAGTCGGAACACCTGAACGTCATAGCAGCATTTCCACCAGAGGCATTGAGATCTTCCGACTTTTGCTCTGCAAACGTATTGCGCCTATCCACTATCACTACCATCATCTCCTGAATATTCCGGAAAGGCTTCCACCCTCATTTAAGACCGCCTCCGCCACGCCGGCAAGTCTCATGATGCCTTTCGAAGCGGGCGCATCAGGATAGGCCTCGACCACCGGCATTGCCCTCGCCGTAGCCTCTGGAACACTCATGTCGTATGGGACTGCGGCAAGAATGGGGACACCGTTTTGCTTTGCAAAGTCCCTTATCAAGTCCTCTGATGCCTGATGCAAGCCGGCTTTGTTTATCACTATGCCCGAAGGCAGATCAAAATGCCTGATAACATCAAAAATTCTCCTGAGATCGCTTAAGGCTGCCGGCGTAGGTTCCGTGGCAGCGATTACGTAATCGCTGCCTTTTATGGCAGATATCACCGGACATCCGGTGCCCGGAGGGCCGTCGGTGATTATCAGATCTGCATTGATCCTTCCCGCTTCCTCCTTGGCTGCCCTTTTCACCTCATCGACAAGCCTTCCGGAGCTGCTTTCGCCGATCATTAGTTCGCCCGATACAATTACCGCATTATCGATATCAAATGTGGCAATATTGCCGTTTTTCATATCTTTGATCTCGATTGCCCCTTCGGGACAGACGATGGAGCAGGCGCCGCATCCTTCGCAAAAGTACCGGATCAGGACAGGAGCGCCGTCGGATACGGTTATAGCGAAGAACTTGCATGCTTCCACGCATTCGAGACAGCATGTGCATTTTTCACAGTTTATGAAGGCCTTCTCAGATGCCTTCACGTCCTTCGACGACCTCAGTCGTGCAGTGAAGAAAAGATCAAGGTTCGGGGCATCGACATCGGTGTCGGCCAGGACCACCTTGTGTTTCTTCATGAGTATGGCTCCCAGAGAGGCGCTAATCGCGGACTTCCCGACGCCGCCTTTGCCGCTGATGATCACGACTTCCTTCACTGCAGGTACTCCCTGGCGATATCTTCGGCTATGCGGCGCATACTGGTTGAGTTGACTGCATCCGGAAACATGATAATGGCAGGAACCCCTTCCACGTGACTTTTGAGCAGGAGATCGTCCATCGGCAGCTCGCAGGATATCTCTGCATCAAAGGCCTTTGCCATGACGGTTATTTTTTCCCTGGGACCCGGGAGGTCCGAGAAATTGAGGATGATGCGTGCCCTGAGTCCGATGGCCAACAGGAGCTTAAGCGTTCTTTCCAGGTCATGTGCGCCGAGGGGTGTCGGTTCAGTTACGGCATAAACGGCATCCGCGCCCCTGAGCGCATTGATAACGTTGCAGTGGATTCCGGGCGAGGTGTCGACCAGGACCACATCCGAACCCCCGCCCGAAGCATGCAACCTGTTCCTGAGAGCGTTTACGACCATGGAGCTTTCCTCGGCGCCGGGCATGAGTCTTCCGGTAAAAAGCAGAAGTCTGTCCCTTTCACTCATATAGGTTTCCCCCACCCTTTTTCTCTCTTTTCTTATTGCATCCTCGGGGCAGGCGAGCATACAGGCCTCGCAGCCGTTGCAGTCTCCTATGAGTATCGGAACGCCGTCCCCCGGCTGAAAAAGCGCATTCCTCCTGCACGCATCGACGCATCTTCTGCAACCCGTGCATTTCCCTGCGTCGATCGTCGGCACGTTAACAGTAACGTCGAGGGGTTTTTCAAGGGTGATGCCGAGCATGATATGGTCGTCGGGGGCGTCTACGTCCGCGTCCAAGAGCGCAACTCTGTAACCCATCTCGGACAACGCAGCCGCAATGTTTACAGAAATCGTACTCTTGCCGACACCCCCTTTTCCGCCCGTGATGGCTATGATAGGGATATCAAGGGGCTTCCTGTGAAGGGCGGCAAGTATTCTGCCCTTGAGTCCGGCATCTACCATCTACCGCCCCTGAAACGTCTGCCGCCGCCCGGTCCTCCGGAGGGGACGGTCGCCTCTTTGTAAAAGCCTTTTTTGAACTTTTCCAGAGCAACCTTGATCGAATCAAACTCCGAGGCGCCTTCAAACACCTTTATGTGGGCCGCCTTCAATGCCGTGAAGGCGTTGGGGCCCACTATGCCGGTCAGGAGGGCCTCAGCCCCTTCATCGGATATTATCTGCGCCGCCCCTATTCCTGCCCCGTGGCCGGAGCGCATCGCCGTATTTCTTATGGATTTGGTCTCCAAAGTTTCCGTATCCACTATCACGAAATACGGCGACCTGCCGAACGTCTCCTCAACGCTTGAATCCAGGTCTTTTCCATCTGAGGTGATACAGAGTTTCATGAGGGCCTCCGTGGTAGGAGTACTCTGGGTAATCCTAAAATTATAGTTAATAATTAACTTATAGTTGAGTTCAGAGGGAAAGTCAAGGCGGACACCTCCGGCCGGCAAAGGAGCCGCTGTTGAAATCTGACGTATTCTGTGATAAGGGTTAATCAGAGGGTAACAGTTAGGCAAAATAAAACACTGGGAAGCACCCTTAAGGAGGTGGCAGTCGTGGATAAGCTCCAGGAATTTTCGATCAACCCTGACGCACAGTTTGCCCTGAAAAAAGCCTTTGAAGACGCGGAGAGGCAGGAGTCCATGGAGACAAACAGTTAAGGAAAACCGTGAGGTTAATGTCATGAAAGAAAAAGACATCAAGGAAATTGCAGGAAAGATGGGCGTCAAGACCGGCAAGATGAAAAAGACGGAACTCATAAGGGCCATACAGAAAGCGGAGGGGAATATCCCCTGCTACGCGACCCGGGGACATGAATGCGATCAGATAAATTGCCTCTGGCGGGAAGATTGTATCGAAGCGCTTCAGGCGTAGTCCCGGTGTGAGACGGAACGCGGCCCGCACATATGGGGTGGCTTCAGGCATTTTTTGGCTTCAGGGAGGATTTTATGGATGAAATTAGGGCCGACGATCTCGGGCCTCTGAAGGTCCTGCACTTTCACTTCCCGAGGACTGACTTCAGGGCTGTTCTTGTAATCGACAATACTTCACTCGGTCCGGCAATAGGAGGTCTAAGGATCACTCCCTCGGTGACGACCGAAGAGGTGATGCGGCTGGCACGTGCGATGACACTGAAGAATTCTGCCGCCGGCCTGCATCACGGCGGGGGAAAGGCGGGCATAGTCGCCTCTCCCGGCAACCCGCAAATAGAACGATTTATCAGGCTGTTTGCGAGGCAGATAAGGGACCTGACCGATTATATTCCCGGCCCCGACATGGGGAGCAACGAGCAGAGCATGGCGTGGGTATACGACGAAATAGAGAGGGCCGTCGGACTGCCGGAAGAGATGGGTGGGCTTCCCCTGGACAAACTCGGGGCAACCGGCTTCGGTCTGGCCGAATGCGCCGAGGTCGCTTGCCCCTATGCCGGTCTTCAACTTAAAGGAGCGCGGGTCGTCATCCAGGGGTTCGGAAGCGTCGGGAAGGCCGCGGCAAGATTCCTCTCGGCGAAGGGTGCCGTAATAGTAGCGGCCAGCGACACAAAGGGGACCATATACAACCGTGACGGGCTCGAAGTAAAGGAGCTCATAGACACAAAAGAGGCATCTCAAAGCGTCATTCACTATAAGGAAGGAACGGTCCTTGGGGTCCGGGAAACATTTTCACTGGAGGCCGACATACTCGTCCCGGCCGCGTCGGCCGATGTCATCAACGAAGGCAACGTGGACGGCATCAGGGCGAAGCTCATACTTCAGGGGGCAAACATTCCGGCAACGAAGGCGGCGGAAGAGGCGCTGCACGGAAAAGGCGTCCTTTGCGTTCCCGACTTCATTGCCAATGCCGGGGGTGTAATCATGGGGGCGATGGAGTACGGGCGAAAGGTCGAGCGGGAAGCCTTCGAGGCGATATCGACCAGGATAAAGGCAAATACCCGACTGGTGCTTGAAAAGTCTACGGGAGAAAAATTGCCGCCAAGGCAGGCTGCCATCGAGTTCGCCGGCGAGCGCGTCAGGCAGGCCATGAAATACAGAGATACCCTTTGACGCCGAGGGGCATCATCACTCCGACGCCCGTCTCCTCTGTTGAAACCCGCTGCCGCAATAAATTATCCTAATAAATCAAAGTGCTTTTGTTCAGGAGGAAGACTGTATGCTGGTAGGTATTATCTCTGACACCCACGACAACATGGGTCAGATAAGAAAAGCGGTGGATATATTCAATGCAAAAGACGTGGGGCATGTGGTCCATGCCGGCGACTTCACTTCTCCGTTCACTTTCAGAATATTGAAGGGCATCAGGGGCGGATTCACCGGGATCTTCGGCAACAACGACGGCGACAAGCTGCTGCTTCAGAAGATGTCCGGCGGAATGGTATTCAACCAGCCCCATATCTTCGAACTGGACGGGAAACGGATCATCATGATTCATGAACACCACATCGCCGACGCCCTCGCCGACAGCGGCCACTATGATATCGTCATTTACGGTCATACGCACAAGGCGGAGATCAGGAGGAAAAAAGACACCCTTGTGATAAATCCCGGCGAGGCGGGCAGCTGGCTCTACGGAAAGTCAACGGTAGTCATCCTGGACACGACGGCGATGAAGGCGGAAATCATTAGCCTTTAGCCCGGGTCATTAAATCCACAGCAGAGCACACTATTGAAGGCCCACTTGCCATCGGGGCGGGACACTGGCATACTGAACTCAGACTGCGAGGAAGCGATATTCACCTTATTTTATCAGCAATGCTCGAGAACATTCGGCTAATGCGCAGTTTTCGGGAATGTCCCAAAGAACCTCTCGCGCCAAGAAGAATCTTCGCCCTCGCCCGTATAGTTCCGCTCTCAGCGTTTAGTGCCAACTGTTCCAACTCTCTTCTGTCCCACAGCCTGTTGGCATATGTCTCAAAATCCGCAGTATCGAAGTCACAATTAATAAGGCGAAGTGCATCGACGTTTTCTTTTGCCTCGCGCATCGTATTCATGGCAGGCACAACGACACTGCAGGGAGAATTCCGGATACACCATAAGAGGTTGCGCTGGGCCGGGGTGATGTCTATATCCACGGAAGCGCTGATACCCATATTCCGCTCAAATACGCTTATCCGCCTGTCCCACTGGCAAGGACCACAATCCCAGCAAAAAACCTTCATCCCCACTATGCCGACCGCGTGCTCGGCAGCAATGGGGAACAGTTCTTCATCGGCTTGCCTGTGTTTCCAGTTAAACCTTATCATCATAAAATCAATCAGGTCCGATTCTTTTATGAGCCTGCCGATCATGCCGAAGAGACTTGTCTGGTGGCAGCTCAGTCCGATATTACGAATCAGGCCTTCTTCTTTCAAACGTGCCATGCTTACGCAGGCATCAACGAGCTCCCCGTACGGAACCGCCCCGTTACCCATTCCCATCAGGAACAGTGGTGCCTGCGAATAACCCATAGCGAGTAGCCTCGTTTCAATCTCCTCCCGGAGCTTTTCTCGCCATCTGGCATCGGAAAGGGCATCCACATACTGAAGTGATACCAAAACCTCTTTCTCGATGGCCGAGCGTCTGAAAGAATCGGCCAGCAATTCAACCTCCTCCAGCCATGTTGTATCAAAATAGTTTAGTCCGGAATTAATAAGATATCTAACGAGCCGTGCCCTGTCTTCGGGCGACCTGAAAAACCCGGCCCCGTTCCCGACTGGATAGGTATGTCCGCCAAGACCCAGGACACCGACATCAAATCCTGTCCGGCCAAGCCTTCGCGACGGCATTGAACAATCCACATCCATCGCCTTCATGGAGAACTCGTACGGAAGCGATTGATCAGGCCTCGCCATCCCGGACCTCTTTCAAAACGGCGCAGCCATTTGCCCCTTACGCGGCGGATGGGAATCCTGCAATTATCCCTGGCAAGGACGTTCGTGGAGATTAAGGAAAGCCATAATGTGAACTCTGACGTCAGATCCATTTCTGCCTCAGTCGGTCTGTCCGAGGCAGACCAGCTTCCATCGGCCTTCTGGCGGGAAATGATCTTTTCGGCTACGCGAAGAGCGATTTCCCGATAAGTCTTCTCGCCCGTGATGCGGTAGAGCATGGCACAGCCCCAGCCGGCCTTTCCGCTCGAATAGCCTTCCCATGGATCGACGCAACGACTTTGAAAATCGAAATACCATCTGGCAAGGTCACTATATCT
>Ga0315550_1000071_pt1 | contig 59069 bp, 61 predicted proteins | sample SalMarSW160190MG_2_FD_203100 | JGI IMG/M metagenome (GOLD analysis project Ga0315550, IMG submission 203100) | Salt marsh sediment microbial communities from the Plum Island Ecosystem LTER, Massachusetts, United States - Salt Marsh Sediment SW1601-90 ...
CTGTTCAGACAAGAATAGCAGCTAGGATATTATGTTACCAGATTAAGTTATTGATAAGGATTAATAATAAAGAAATAGTGCTAATTGTTAGACACGCTCGCTTAACCATAAACTTTAAAAACAGGCTATTCTTAAGATTTTTGAAGGAAAATAAATAGTGGTCTTAGTCCAAAGAGAAATTCTTCGATTATTTTCTTTGGCAGAAGACAACCTTTATTAAAAAATGGAAATACCAGATATGCAACATCAAGTAATGGGATATGATAGAAGCGCAACTATGTTTTCTCCAGATGGTCATGTTCTTCAAGTAGAATATGCTGGGAAAGCAGTTAAGTTAGGGAGCGCAAGTATAGGAATTAAATGTTCTAATGGAGTGATTATTGTAGCAGATAAAGGGAATAAAGATAACTTAATTGTTTCAGAATCTGCAGATAAAATTTATGAAATTGATGAGCACATAATCGCAAGTGCTGCAGGAATTTTATCAGATGCTAGAATCTTAATTAATCAAGCAAGAGTTATTGCACAGCAACATAAAATAACTTACGACACTCCTATTGATACTGAATCGATTATAAGAGAGATTTCAGACATACAACAGCAATATACTCAGCATCCTGGTGTAAGACCTTTTGGAGTTGCTTTAATGATTGCTGGTAAAAATGGTGATGAAACAAAATTATACACAAGTGAGATTACTGGAAATTATCTTGAATATAATGCAGTTGCAATTGGAAAGGATGATGAAAAAATAAAAGAAATTTTAAGAAAAAAATATAAAAAAGAAATGAAAACTGATGAAGCAATAAAATTTGCTTTAGATATTTTCAAAGAAATGCTTGCAGAAAAATTTGATATTGAAAGATTTAGTATAAGTTACATTAAAAATAACGAAGAAAAATTAAAGAGATTAAGTAGGGAAGAAATTGAGAAGTTTAACTAATATGACAAATATAACAGCGAGACTTAGAAGCGGAAAAATGATTTTTGAAACAATGGTTGATTTAGACAATGCCATTAAATTAAAAAAAGGACAGAAAGTTGATATTAATGAAGTTATTAAGGATAGCACAATCTGGACTGATTTAAAAAAGGGTTTAAGGCCTTCACAAAATGAATTAATGAATGTTTTTGGAACTACTGAATTTTTAAAAATTGCTGAAAAAATAGTTAGAAAAGGAGAAATTGAAGTCACACAAGAATATAGGGATAATGTTTTAGAAGGAAAGAGGAAAAAAATTATTGATTTTTTAGTAAGAAATGCTATTGATGCAAGAACTAATAGGCCATTTACCCCTGATATTTTAGAATCTGCTATTAAAGAATCTGGAGTAAGAATTGATAATCAAGCTATTGAAAAACAAATTAAAAATATAATCGAAACATTAAAAAAGTTAATCCCAATTAAAATAGAGACAAAGAAAGTAAAAATCATTATTCCTGCACAACATACTGGCAGAGTGTATGGATTGATTCAAGATTATAAAGAAAAAGAAAATTGGCTTTCAAATGGAGATCTTGAAGCTTTTTTGAATATCCCTATTGGAATTCAAACTGATTTTTATGATAAATTAAATAATGTAACACATGGTTCAGCAATAACCAGTGAAATAAGAGAAGAAACAGAATAAATGGCAGAAGCAAGTAAAGAAACAAAAAAAACAAGAAGAATCGTCGTACCAGGAGAAATCATTATTTCTGGAGAAGATCACCTTCCAGGAGATTTTACAAGAAAAGAGGATGGAAACATTGTTGCAAATAGGTATGGACTAGCTGATGATACTGGAAGAGTTGTTAGAATAATCCCTATATCAGGAACTTTTGAACCAAGAAGAGGGAATACAGTTATTGGAAGAATTGAAGATATAAATTTTAATGGCTGGTCTATTGACATTGGAGGCCCTTATTCATCATTTTTACCTTTATCTGAATGCCCTAGATTTATTGATAGAAATTCTCTCCCTGATTTTGCTAAAGTAGGAGATGTAATGAATCTTAAAGTTTGGAGCATTAAAAAAGGAGGAGTAGATTTAAGTTTAAAATCAAGAGGATTAGGAAAATTAGAAGGCGGAAGATTAATTAAAATAAATCCTCATAAGGTTCCGAGGGTTATTGGAAAAGAAGGAAGTATGATTAATTTAATTAAAAATTCAACAAAAACTGAAATAACTGTCGGGCAAAATGGTTATATTTGGATAAAAGGAGATGTATCTGGGGAAAAAAAAGCAGAAGATGCAATAAATTTTGTTGTAGAAGAAGCTATTTCACAAGGATTAACTGAAAAAATCGAGAAATTTTTAAAAGGATAAAACAATGGCATACACAAAAAGATCAGATGGAAGAAAAATGGATGAGATTCGTCCAATTAAAGCAGAAATAGGAGTAATTCCAAATGCAGATGGAAGTGCATTGTTTGCATTTGGTGGAGAAGAAGATGGGACAGTTGCTATTGCTGCTGTTTATGGTCCAAAACCATTACATCCTGCCCATATGCAAGAGCCAGACAGGGGGATAATAAGAGCAAATTACAATATGCTACCTTTTTCAGTTACTGAAAGAACAAGGCCTGGTCCGTCAAGAAGAAGCAAAGAGATAAGCATGATTACTGAAAACGCATTATCAAGCATAGTTGATTTAGAAAGATTCCCTGGAACTGTTATTGATGTAGAAATTTTAATTTTACAAGCAAATGCTTCAACAAGATGCGCAGGAATTAATGCTGCTGCAATGGCATTAGCTCATGCAGGAGTTGTTATGAAAGAATTGGTTTCAAGTGTTTCTATTGGAAAAATAGATGATAAAATTGTTACAGACATTACAAAAGAAGAAGAAGATTGGGAAGAAGGGGAAGGATCTACAGATATTCCTTTTACACTAACTTCAAGAACAAAACAAATTACACATTTACAACTAGATGGGGGAATTCAAACAAGCAGGTTAAAAGAAGCTTATGGGGCCGCTGTCAAAGCTTGTGAAAAAGTTTATGAATACCAAGTAAGAGCACTAAAAGGAGAAAAAAACAAACGAGAATAAATAAAATGAAACTATCAAACATAAACAAGAAAAAAATTGAAAGTTTATTAACTGATGGAAAAAGATTAGATGAAAGAAATCCTTTTGATTATAGAAAAGTAAAAATTGAAACAGGAATTTCAAATAATGCAGAAGGAAGTTCTAGAGTTAGGATTGGAAAAACAGAGATTATTGTTGGAGTTAAATTAGGTGTTCAAGAGCCCTATCCAGATCATGAAGATGAAGGAACTATGATGGTAAGTATGGAATTTGGCCAAATTTGCGGTGAAAGATATGAATCAGGGCCTCCAAGAATAAATGCTATTGAAGTAGCAAGAGTTGTTGATAGAGGAGTAAGAGAATCTGGGCTTATTGACTGGAAAAAACTATGTATTAAAGAAGGAGAAAAAGTTTGGTGTATTTTTATTGATATTTACTGTATAAATGATGCTGGCAATGTTTTAGATGCATCTTCTATGGGGGCTGCTGCAGCATTACAAATTGCAAGATTTCCAGTTTATGATAAAAAAGAAGAAAAAATAAAATTTGGAGAATTTACAGATGACCCTCTTCCATTAACAGAAAATATCCCTTTTGCAATGACATTTCATAAAGTTGGGGATAATATCTTAATTGATCCAAATAGGGAGGAAGAAGATGCTGCTGAAGCAAGATTAACTTTAGCTATTTCAAAACCAAAAAAAGAATATATTATAAATTCTATACAAAAAGGTGGAAGAGCTCCTTTAACAGGAGAGGAACTAGAAAGAATAGTTAAAGAAGCTGAAAAAATTTATGATAAAATCTTTCCTGAAATAAATAAACAAACTGAATCTTTAAAAAAGTAAGTTTTTTATATATTTGAAGTTAGTTATAATAAAATGCTAGAAAAATTAGAAGGAAAATTCACAAGGTACGAAATAGCAAGGATTCTTGGGGCAAGAAGCCTGCAATTAGCAATGGATGCACCTGTTTTGCTTAAATTAACAAAAGAGATGGAAGAAGATCTTAATTTTGATACATTAAAAATAGCTGAAAAAGAATTAGAATTAGAAGTTCTCCCTATAACTGTAAGAAGGCCTTTGCCGAAAAAATCAGAAAAAACAATTAAAAAACTTTCTTATGAGGAAATTAAAGAAAAATTAGAAAAACAAGCAGAAAAAACTGAAAAAGAAATTGAGGAAGAAAAGGTAACTGAAGAAGAAAAAGAAGAAAAAGAAATCCAGGAGCAAGGAGAAATAATGGAAATGGCTACTCCTGAGGATGAAATTGATGAAGAAGAAGGTGGGGATATTGATGAGCTTCAGTGATTTTTAATTTATTCTATATGATTAATATTTGTAATTTAACATCGCAATTTCACGAAGTTCTACAAGGGTGCGCTTCGAGAAGAGGCACCCCACTCTCGAAACAGGCTTGGAGTGTTGAAGCAGGTGTAGAATTTGGGAGAGTGGGGGCTGGGGCCCCACGAACCGTGAAATTGCTGTTACCCGAATTTTTGTGAACAAGGAGCTTGCGACATTGTGAGCAAAAACTCGAAGGTGCCCGAGGCGAGGCGAACAGCTGTGAGCCGAGCACTCCTGGGCACCATCGAGGTGTATCGCAGGTGGGCGAGCGAAAATTATTTATAGAAGAGAAGATTACATAATAGCATGCATATGTATGTTAATGAGTCTAATTTTGAAACTCAATATCCAGAAGAGCAAAGAAAGCTGGCATGTACAAATATGCTTAAAGACTTTCAAAAACATGGTATAGGGCACATTCTCGACCCAGATCTAGAAAAGCGTACATTAGACATCCTTTACCTAGCGACGTATGGAGGAGAGATTGATGTTACTAATAAAACTATAGGGAGAGAAGTATGGCGACAAGCCATAGAATATTATCAAATAAATGGAGAAAAACTCAAACTTGTGCAGTTGGAAGCACGATTATACGATCTTACTAAATCAACATTTAGAAAGGAGTTTTTAGAATTTTCTGCAGCTTTTTTAGGAGTATCACATAAATGGATAGCTGGAATGGCTTTATTTATTGGTGGAGATGTGTATGCTTGTGAGATATGTGCAGATATTCAAAAGTGGGCGTATCACAAGAATGCTAAGAAGCTATTTCCAAATGAGTATCGGGATAGGACCCTATAGTTTGAAAGGACTTTACAAACTTTTTAAAAGCGAGCCCACCGAGAAATATTTTGGGTAACATCGCGATTAAGAGAAGTGTTAATCCCTCCAAAAATTTATCCTCTGGAGCAAAGCGACGAGCTGAGAAATTTTTGAGAGCTGGATTGACATTTGGGCTAATTTCTGGTCGGCACGAAGCCGATTTGCGAAGCAAAAAGAAATTACCTCTTAATCTGCTGTTCCCAGGCCCGAAGGGCACGAGCTGAAACAAAAAGTTTCCTCGTGAGTTTAAAATTTCATTTTAGGGCGGGGGAGGAGGATGGTTGTTTCCGACGACCAATAAATTAGAGAGAAAAGCCTGCCATTTTTGTTTCTTTTTTCTAAAAAGAAAATGGGGCACTTTTAGTAAAATTGATAAATGTATGTTTTCTAAACTATTTATGAAATTCGAGCTTAAAAGATACAATCGGGAGAATAGGAAAAATTATCAAAATGTTACAAATGAAGAACTAATCGAAGATTTAATTAGAGTATCAAAAAAACTACAAAAAGATAAAATCACCCATTATGAATATAATATAGAAGGAAAATTTCATAGCAATGTCTTAGCGAGGCGTTTTGGAGGATGGACTGGAGCACTTAAGGAAGCAGGTCTTAAAAAAACAAGAAATTGGGGAATAAGCAATGAAGAAGCTTTTGAAAATTTAGAAGAAGTTTGGATTAAGTTAGGTAGGCAGCCTACAACAGAAGAACTGAACAGCTCTATTTCAAAATATAGTGCATCTTTTTATGCTTATCGTTTTGGAACACTACAAAAAGCATTAGAAAAATTTGTTAATTACGCAAATAATGAAGAAAAAGAAACAATAGAAGAAATGAAAAAAGATTCCTTAGACGAAACTCATAAAACAAAAAGAGGCATCAATCTACGATTGAGATTTATAATAATGAAAAGAGATAATTTTAAATGTAGAAATTGTGGTAGGTCTCCTGCTACCGACCCAAAGGTTATTTTACATATCGACCATATTAAACCTTGGGCAAATGGCGGAGAAACTACTTTAGATAATCTACAAACATTGTGTTCTAAATGTAATGTTGGAAAGAGCAACTTACAATAAAAGTGCCCCAATTAAATGAAAAATTTGGGTGTAACGAAGTGAAACCTTTTACCCTTTGTTGTGCGAAATTTTAATTTCGTGGGTTTTCTCGTCGGTCGGGTAAAAGAAGTTTTTCTCTGAAAACTTTGTTTTCAGCTATCTGTCCGTAGGACGCAGGCTTTTCTCTCCTATCTTGGGTGGGCAAAAAATGAAATTTTAAATTTGGAGCGACTGAAAGGAGCGCCTGGGAACATAATCATATCGCAACTTTAGTTAAGATATGATACCACTTGGGGATGTTATCATAACTTTATAAAGTATGAACTTATTTTTATTTAATGCAAAAGGGACTTATTGATAAACTAAAAATGGAACTTGAAATAAGGAATTTTTCAAGACAAACGGTTAAAAGTTATGTTTTTGCTGTTGAGAAGTTTTTGAAGTTTTCTGAGAATATTGGTTTGAATGAGAATAGTGTTAAAAGATATGTTCAGGTTATTTTAAAACAAAAAAATCCATCCACAGTTTCTCAAAACCTATCTGCGATTGAATTTTTCTTTGATAAAGTTTTACATCAAAAGTTTAAAATTCCTCATCCAAAAAGAAATAAGCCAATTCCCATCGTTTTGAGTTCGGATGAAGTTAAAAGGTTAATTGAAATTACTCAGAATATTAAACACAAACTAATAATAAAACTTCTTTATGGGTGCGGGCTTCGGGTTAGTGAGGTAATTAATCTAAAGAAAAAAGATATTGATTTCGAGGGAGGATTAATTAAAATCCGTCTTTCAAAAGGAAGAAAAGATAGGCATGTTAACCTTCCAAGTTCCTTGAAGGAAGAATTAAAAAAGTATGTGGGTTTAAATGAAGGCGAATTCTTATTTCCCTCAAATCGCGGAGGAAAATTAACAACTGCAACAATAAGAAAAATTATTAAAAATTCTTCTAAAAAAGCTGGAATCAAAAAACAAATTCATCCACACTCACTTAGACATAGCTTTGCAACACACCTTTTAGAAAATGGAACAGACCTAAAAATTATTCAAAAACTGCTTGGACACTCTGACCTAAAAACAACGCAAATCTATTTGTCTGTATCAAATCAATTAATAAAAAATATAAAAAGCCCTTTAGACTACTTATAATAAGGAAAATGATAATAAAAGAGGTTAAAGCTAAAATTATAAAAGATTCTAGAAGAAAACCAACAATACAAGTTATTGTTATCACAGATAAAGGCAGGTTTATTACTTCTGCGCCTTCTGGGAAATCAACAGGAGAACATGAGATAAAATCTTATGTTAAAACATTTAAATCAGACAAGACCTTAAAAGATAAATTAAAATCAGATATTAGATTTATTAATGAGATTTCTATTGAAAAATTAAATAAATTAAATTTAAAGAAATTTGAGGATTTAAAAAAATTAGAAAAATTAGTTTCAAATAAGATTGGTGGGAATTCTTTGTTTGCTTTTGAATCAAGCATATTAAAATCATTAGCTAAAGAAAATAATAAAGAATTATGGGAATGGTTAAATCCAAACCCTAAGGTAAGTAAGTTTCCTCGTCTAGTTGGTAATGCAATTGGAGGTGGGTTGCACAGCAAAGGAGTTAATAGACTGAAACCTGATTTTCAAGAATTTTTATTTATTGCAAATGGAGATACTTTTGCTGAATCTGTTGAAATAAATAATCAAGCTTACAAACTTGCAAAAAAACTTTTAAAAGCAAGAAAAAGAAATGATGAAGGGGCATGGGAAACTAATCACAATGATGAAGAAATCTTAGAAATTATGTCTGAAATACGAACCAGATTAAGAAAAAAACATAAAAGAATTAATATTGGATTAGATGTTGCAGCAAGTAGTTTTTTTAAAAATAGAAAATATATTTATAAAAATCCGAGGGTAGAAATGACAGAAAATAGTCAAGTGCATTATATCGAGGATCTTATAAAAAAATATATTTTGTTTTATGTTGAAGATCCTTTAGATGAAGAAGATTTTTCTGGATTTAAAGAATTAAATAAAGGGGATTGTTTAATTGTTGGAGATGATTTAACAACAACAAATCCTAAAAGATTAAAAAGAGCTATTAAAATGAAATCAATAAATTCAATAATTGTAAAGCCTAATCAAATCGGGAGCTTATTAAAAGTAAAGGAAGTAATTGAACTCTCAAAAAAGAATAATATTAAAACAATAATTTCTCACAGAAGCGGGGAAACCATGGATGATACAATCGCAGATCTTGCTGTTGCTTGGGAAACAAATTTTATTAAAATAAGTATTTATGGCAAGGTTAGAGAAGCTAAACTTAGAAGATTAATTGAAATTGAGAGGTCTATTTAGTTTGTGAAAAAATTTAAAAAGCAAGGTTTATATTTAATTATAAATTAGTAAAAAAGACAAAAGATGGTGATTCAGATACTTCAAAAAACACTTTATTTTTTAAGCCTTAACTTAAGGCCAGAGTTAATTTGGGCAATTACTCCGTTAATAATAGCTACCTTGGTTATGATAATTTATTCAGAAGTTTACAAAGGTGAAACTCCTGGATGGCATTCTCATGTTCTTAATTCTCTTGTTTTATTATTTGTTTCTATGAACTTATTAAGATACATTTATGGTATTAATAATGGAGGAGGAACTAATTTTATTAATTATCCTGGAAAGTTAATTGTAGCATTATTTCTTTTATTTTTAGGAGCAATAATTTTTGTTTTGAATTTCCAACATTTTCTTCCTAAGAAAGTTGCAGAACAATTAAATTCTCCTTTAACTTCAAACTTGCTTGCATATGTTTTAATATTATTTGTTTATGCAGAAACTCCTTATGAATGGAGTGTCCTCCTCCCTTTGATAATTATTTTCACATTATTGTTTACTTTGCTAAACTTAGTAAGAATTCCCATGGCAAAAATGGTTGTATTTATTCAAAAATTGAAAAAAAGAGAAGAAGTGGATAATATTATTGAAGAGAAAAAGAAATTAGAAAGAGAGAAAGAGGATTTTATTAGCCAAAAGAAAAAATTTCAAAATATTGTTTGCAACATTGACAAAAAGAAAAAAGAGATTACTAAATTAAAAAAAATAGCTAAAAAAAGATTAAAAAAATAGACTACTTAGAGGCTTCTTCTAATTTTCCAGTAAAATCTTCAAGAACTGCATCAAAAGGAAGTTTTTTTGCTTTACAATATTCTCTTGCTAAAATATAAAGAATGCATCCTATTGATTTTTTAGATTTATTGTTGCAAGGAATTATTTGAGTCACGTTTGTTGTATAGTTATTTGTATCACACAAAGACAATACTGGTTTTTTTAAGATTGCAGTATCATTTAAAGCATTTTTATCAATCCAAGGGTCGCAAATAATTGTTAATTCTGCTTCAAAAAAATTCTCTAAAATTAGGTTAGTAGTAACTCCTGGCGGGTATTTTTTTGTAAACGTTTTTATTCCTGTGAATTTAGAGAACAAATCTGCAGCAACCCATCCTGACTCTCTTTTGCATACTAAATAAATCTCTTTTGTTTCATAATTAATGAGAAACTTTATAGCCTCTCTTAATCTTTCATCTATTGAAGATGTATTTATCACTGCAAGACCATCTGCTCTTCTTTTATAAACAAATTTCCTCATATGAGGGGTTATAACCTTTGTCCCTAAATGAACTGCACATTTAATATAATCTTCTAAAGGAATAAGGGTTTCTTTTTTTCCATCAACATTTTCTTTTGATTTTTTAATTTCTTCTACTTCTTGTTTTATTTCTTTCTCACTTATTTTTTCTGAAAGCTCTTCTATTTCTATATCAGAAATATCTTCTTTAGGAAACTGTTTTTCTTTTTTGTCTTCTAAATCTTCTGAGTCTTTTGACATTCTTTGTCTTAATTCTTCTGCTAAACTTTTTATCTTAGTTTCTTTAGTTTTTTTGTCTGCCATAAAGTCTTCTGCAAAAGACAATTTATAAAGTTTTTGATGAAAACTTTGAAGAGAATATAAGGAAAATTATTTTACTACAAAAATGTTAGAATAAAAACTATCTATTCTAGTGTAAAAATAGTAAGATAAAAACTATTTCTCCTCGGAAAATTAGCTGTTTTATATAGAAACCTTTATAAACTTACACACTCATAATTTTTTATAAAATGTTAACAAAGTTAGCAACTTTGGCTAGGATGATTACCCTAAATTACTTTATGGTAGGATGTAGATAGAGTAATCCTGCATATATTCTTTTAGTTCGACAGCAAAAATTTATATAAAATAATAGGATGGATTGTGTGTAGATTATTTCATAATCAATTAAATCCAGTTTATCCTGCTGGCGGATACGGCTATCTGACTTATAATTAGACATGCAAGTTTTTCCCTTAATTGGGAGGGCAAACTGCTCAGTAACACGTAGCTAACCTACCCTTAGGTCAAGGATAACCTCGGGAAACTGAGGATAACACTTGATAGAAAATATTTTCTGGAATGAGGTATTTTTGAAACTCGAGCCTAAGAATGGGGCTGCGGCTGATTAGGTAGTTGTTGGTGTAATAGACTAACAAGCCGATGATCAGTAAGGGCTCTTAGCGGAGGGGCCCTGAGAAGGAATCTTAGACACTATTCCTAGCTCTACGGGGTGCAGCAGTCGAGGAAATTTTACAATGCTCGCAAGAGTGATAAAATAAGTCAGAGTGTTTTTCTTAGAAAAACTTTTGTCTGTTGTAAAAAGACAGACGAATAAGGACTGGGCAAGACCGGTGCCAGCCGCCGCGGTAATACCGGCGGTCCAAGTTGTATCCACATTTATTGGGTCTAAAACATTCGTAGCTTGTTTTACAAGTCTCTTGTGAAATCCTATGTCTCAAGCATAGGGCGTGCAAGAGATACTATATTACTAGAGACCGGAAGACGTAAAGAGTACGATTAAGGTAGCGGTAAAATGTGTTAATCTTAATCGGACTAACAATGGCGAAGGCACTTTACGAGTACGGATCTGACAGTGAGGAATGAAGGCTAGGGGCGCAAAAGGGATTAGATACCCCTGTAGTCCTAGCAGTAAACACTGCTCACTAAACATTAGTGCCTCCTCGAGAGGCATTGGTGCTGTAGGGAAGCCGAAGAGTGAGCTACCTGGGAAGTATAGTCGCAAGGCCGAAACTTAAAGGAATTGGCGGGGAGGCACTACAACCGGTGACGCGTGCGGTTTAATTAGATGATACACCGTGAATCTCACCAGGACCGACAGCAGAATGAAGGTCAGTCTAAAGGGCTTACCTGACACGCTGAGAGGGGTCGCAAGGCCGACATAAGCCTGTGTCGTGAGATGACTTGTTAAATCAAGTAACAGGCGAGACCCCTGTTTCTAATTGCTACGAAAGAGCACATTAGAGAGACTGCCTTGGTAACAAGGAGGAAGGTGGGGGCAATGTTAGGTTAGTTCAGCCCGAATGCCCTGGGCGACACGCGCGCGGCAATGTTACATTCAATGAGATGCAACTCTGAAAGGAGAAGCTAATCTCCTAAAGTGTAGCTTAGTTCAGATTGAAGTTTGTAACCCAACTTCATGACGATGGAATCGGTAGTAATCGGGTGTTATCAGCGCCCGGTGAATACGTCACGGCCTCTTGCACACACTGCCCGTCAAACCAACCGAGTTATGCTTTGGCGAGGGTCTTCGGAAACAAACCTCGGTATGACAAGGTAGGTTAAGTCGTCACAAGGTATCTGTAGGGGAACCTGCAGAGGGATCACCTCCTATATATTATTAAGAATTAAAAGACCTGGATTACTCTATTCTAGTCAAAGATAGAGATTTAAAAAAATCTTTAAGCAAAATCATAAAGATTTAAAAAATCTTTAAGCAAAATAAAAGTACAGATGACAACAATTTCATCAATAATAAAATTAATGAAGAGAAAGGGCCCATCGTTCAGTGGTAGGACACGTCGTTTGCAACGATGAGATTCGGGTTCGATTCCCGATGGGTCCATCACACAGATGAAATTCAAGATTGAAAAATTATTTTGAATGGAGTGGAGAACATAAGGGAAGTATCCCTTACAACCCTCTTAGGACTGTTCAAAGACCAAGAGGATTTATGTTCAATGATGCAGGTAGAAAATAGTCTTAGTCTTACGTAAATGTAATTACTCTTATTACTGTTAGATGAATAGCTTGGTTTAAACTGTGATGAAGGACGTGGCAAGCTGCGATAAGCCTAGGGGATCTGCACGCGAGATTTGATCCTAGGATTTCCGAATGCGAAAACGTGTTTAATCTGAAAAGATAACATACGCTGGGAATTGAAACATCTTAGTACCGGCAGGAAAAGAAAACAAATCGTGATGCCCTTATTAGCAGCGAGCGAAAAGGGTACAGGGCAAGCCGAATCTTATCTTGAAAAGGAATAAGAAATGTGGTGGGCTATGGTTCTAAGTCAAAGAGTTGAAGTTTTCTGGAAAGAAACGCCTCAGAGAGTGAAAGCCTCGTAAATTAATTTGATATGAATACGCCTAAAAGAGTAGTATTTCCTAGATTGGAAGTATGAATATAGCAGAATTAACTGCTAACCCTAAATATTAGTTTAAGTCCGATAGCGCACTAGTACCGCGAGGGAAAGCTGAAAAGTACTCTTAAAAGAGAGTTAAAAGACTTGAAATCTAACAGTTACAGTTTGTTACTGCTCTTTACGAAGAGTTGTAACGTACGTCTTGAAAAACGGGCCAGGGAGTTTCTCTAAGTGGCAAGATTAACATTAGGTAGTCAAAGCGAAAGCGAGTATGAAAATGCGCTAGTCACTTGGATAAGACCTGAAGCCAGATGATCTAGTCGTGAGCAAGGTGAAGTTTTCCGAAAGGAAAATGGAGGCCTGAACCATTGTTGTGTGCATGCACTAGGATGACTTGCGATTAGGGGTGAAAAGCCTATCGAATCTGGCAATGGCTGGTTCCTGTTGAAATATGCCTACGTATAGTCTTATTAATATTGTCTTACGGTGTAAAGCTACGGATAGGTCATGCAGAGCGTTTTTGCTACGGTGAACTTTCCAACTCAGAAATTGTAAGATGTTTATAATAGGAAACAGGGGCAGCGCGTAAGGTGCTGTTCCGAGACCCGAACAAGGGAGACCGAGGTTAAGGTCCCAAAGTTTATGTTAAGTGTATCAAAAGGAGTCTTAAACCTAAGACACTAGGGAGGTAGACATAGAAGCCGTCATCCTTTAAAGAAAGCGTAACAGCTCACCTATCGAGGTTTGGGGCCCTGAAAATGGACGGGGCTAAAACATAGCACCGATACCCCGGGCATACTCAGTTGAGTATTGTGGTAAACAGGCGTACTTTCTGCGCAGAAGCTTTTCTGAAAAGAAGAGTGGAGCGGGAAGTAATGAGAATCCTGGCAAGAGTAAGAACAAATTTTGCTGAGAATCGCAAAATGTCGCAAGGGCAAGGTTTCCTTAGCAATAACAATTAACTAAGGGTTAGTCGACACCTAAGCTATATCTTAACTGAATATAGCGAATGGATAACAGGTTAATATTCCTGTACTGTATAGATTTGTTTAGTGCACGGTTTTGCTTTAGGATAAGCAGATTTTCGAAAGAAAGTTTATATAGAGAAAGTTGGGGAGCGTAATGCTCAGATCCAAAAGAATCTGTATAATGAAAGCTGTTGATTCCAAGAGCCAGTGAAAATATTGTGTATAGGATTTATATAGTCGTACCCAGAATCGACACTGATGCCCTAGCTGAGAAGGCTAAGACATGAAAGTTCAATCTAGTTAAGGGAATTCGGCAACATTGGCCCTTTAGCTTAGGTATAAGGGGTGTCTATATTTGTGTTTTTAGAAATATGAATGCATTTGTAGATCTCAGTAACAAAGATGGTTCGACTGTTTATCAAAAACGTAGCCGATTGCTAATCTGAAAAGACTTGTATAATCGGTGAGACCTGCCCAGTGGTGGTGTCTAAAACCGTGTTTCAACGCGGCTAAGGTCCATCAAACGGCGGGCCTAATTCCTGAGGCTCTTAAGGTAGCGTAATACCTTGTCGTCTGAATGGCGACTTGCATGAATGGTTTAACGAAATCGTCACTGTCCCTAACTAGAAACTTCTGAAAATACTGTCCGGTGAACAGGCCGGAGATACCAAATGGGAAGCTAAGACCTTGTGGACCTTTACTGCAACTTGTTGTTGTGGATTTATGACAAGTACATAGAATAAGTAGGAGAATACGCGTAGTTTCGGCGAAGCGGCATGTCGTAATATGTAATACTACTTGCTTTTTGTAGACCCACTTACTCTTCTAGAGGACATCAGCAGGCGGGCAGTTTGCCTGGGGCGGGACCCCTCTGAAAAGATATCGGAGGGGCCTAAAGACAAGCTCATCCAGGTCGGAAATCTGGAGTGGAGTGTAAGGGCAAAAGCTTGTCTAACTGTTTTTTAAAAAGCACAAAAAGCAGAATTGAAAGATGGGCCTATCGAACCATTGAAGACTTTTAATGGGTCTCAATTGTGACAGAAAAGGTACCCCAAGGATAATTGGGTTGTCTCGCCTGATAGTTCAAATTGACGGCGAGGCTTGCTACACCGCTGTCGGCTCTTCCTATCCTGGTCGTGCATAAGCGACCAAGGGTGCTGGAGTTCACATATTAAAAGGAATCGTTAGCTGGGTTAAGATCGTCGTGAGACAGATTGTATGATATCTATTTGGTATGTTGTTGTTTGAGTGGAAGGATCCTGTAGTACGAGAGGAACCAGGGTTCGGAGCCTCTGGTGTAACAGTTGTTACGAGCAGGCTGTGCAGCTACGCTCTATGTGGATAAGCGCTGAAAGCATCTAAGCACGAAGCCACCCGCAAAACGAAACAACATAGGCCGCTATAAAAGATAGCGTTGATAGAGTTGGAATGTAAGTTTTAAGGTAACGAGAAATTCAGTTCGCAACTACTAAAAGCCACATTTTTTACATTTAATAAAGATTAAAACTATTTTCTACCTGCATTATCATTGATATAATTCTAAAAATTATTTTACATATAATATATTCTTATAAAATAGTTTGGGGTTATGAAGTATGGTAAAAAAAATTTTTAAAGGAGATAGAATACATAAAATCACAACAACTAAAAAATTTAAGAAAGTGATGATTGAATTACTTAAAGGTTATCCAGAATATGAATATTTTGGAATTTTTGAAAGCTATTTTACAGATACCGGAGAAAAGGTAGTTCAAATATTAGACAAAGACGGCCTTATTGAAATATCCCAAAAAAAAGAGGAGATGCCTGCCATGTATCGTTTAACTCCCTTAGGAATAAATCTTGCGATTTCTATGATTAATTTAGATTATAGTGAAAAAGTACTAAAATATAGTCAAGAAACGCATCGTTTTACAAAATTATTAGGTTGGTTTACGGGAATATTAATATGGTTAACAGTAAATATGTTGATAATTGGATATTGTCAACTATTCAACCTATTTGGCCTATAAAATTCTAAATCAGTAAATTTAAAAACCCCCAATTTCTTGTTTTTATGTAAGTATATTTAATATACTTATGATTATGAGTGAGATAATCAACTTACGGAAATCAGCTATTAAATTAGCAAATGTTAAATATATGAATATTGATTTCTGAGGAAGGTCCGCACATCATTAATATAGTCATCCACGAAAGTGGCTTGTCGTGAGGCAAAGCTCTGCTACAGAAACGCCACAGCCTATTCAGAGTAATGAACTTTGCAGGGAACTAAGAAGAATAGGATTTGATGAAACGAGCACCTTGATTGATGCAAGGAAACTGTATTACAGTAAACCGCTAAGTCAAATGTTGATAAAAATGGCTTGTCATCAACTGATGAAACAACATTTTACAAAAAGTGGCCTATTTCTCACTCATAATATTTATTTATAAATTCATAAGAATTCACAAGTTTTTTAAAACAAAAACCCTTTTATAAATCATGAATATTAAAAGAAGTGCAAGCATTGTTTTAGGAGTTATAGGAGTTGGTTTGACACTTGCTTCAATTCCTTATGCAACAATAACTGGGGCAGTTGTTGGGACTAATATTACATCTAGATATATTGGATTAATTGGAATTGCATTAATGATCTTAGCAGTTATAATTGAGAGAATTGAGATTAAAAAACATTTGGGAAAATAAGATATTAAAATAATCTATTAGCGGCTTTTACAACTTTATCTATACTTACCGTTGAACAATCACTTCCAGGAATTTGTTCAGCAATTTTTATTATCTTTGAATAATCTGATTCCATTCTTGAAGCTACTAATATTAGTCTCTCTGGAATGTCTTTAATATTCTTTACAAAACAAGAATCAGCAAGTGCATGAATTAAAGGACTTTGCATTCTATCTTTTAAACTTCTATGATCATTACAATAAACTACAAGTGGCTTTCCACTTCTAAATGCAATACCCGCTTGAATTAGAGCATCTTCATCAGGAACTCTTCCATTTATATTAAGAACCATTGAATTACATACAACGCCTGCCTGATAAATATCTATATGAGAGACTACTTTTATTGCACGTTCTTTTGCTTTTTCTAAATCTTCTATTTTTGAAAATTGATGGACTAAATCCTCATATGGAAACCTATCTCTTTGAGGTAAGTATGTTTTAAATCCTTTATCTTGCAAAACTCTTGCTATCTCTAAATTCAATTTCTCTTCTGACTTATTGTACCAAGGAGATGCAATAAAAACGGATTCAATTTCCATTATTTTTTAAATAAAACACAGTTTATAAAGAAAATTATTCTTTATTAATAAATAACTTTAAATAACCTTTTTACACTAAATATTTATCCCTAGTTCGGGGGAGTAGCTCAGTGGGAGAGCACTACGCTGAAGACGTAGGTGTCGTGAGTTCGATTCTCACCTTCCCCATATTAAACAACCTTTATCCTCATTTAAAAATATTTGAATTCTTAGTTAAGTTTAAATAAAAAAATTTGGTAATTATATTATGAAAAAGTTTTATATTACTATACTGGTTATAATTTCAATATTATTAATTTTATTTATATTTTCAGTAATTTATTTAAGAAAGGATGATGCTGAAATAAATAAAAATCCTTTTGAAAACGCTTCTTCTATAGGATTAAGTGACAACCATGAGTTTTTACTTACTTGTTATCAAAACAGGACAAATAATTTTTCAGAATCTTGCTTAGATAATGGACCTGTTAGCTCTATTATTTCAAAAAAAGATATTGATAAATTAAATTTAATTAAAGATATTAAAGGAATTGAAATATGTTCAAATAATTATGAGGCTTTAAATGTTACTTGTTATCCTGAGATAATCAAAAATTTAACTGAAAGTTATTGTGAGGAAATATGGGGGATTAATTATGAAAAGTTTGTTGAAAGGCCTCACTTAATTGCAATTTCAGTTTATGAATGTGACAAAGATTATTATCTTTATAAAACAAATATAGCTGTTGCTGGACTTCCTTTTAGAAATTTATATCAAATAAATATTAGTGAAGAAACTGCAAAAACATTAAAAAATAATTAAAAACCTTTATAAATATGTTTTGTCTAAAATAAATATGAAAAGAAGAGGTAATAAAGCAGCATTAGAATTATCAATGTCGACTATTGTTATCTTGGTTTTAGCTATGGCTATGCTAATTTTGGGGTTAATTCTTGTCAGGAATATCTTTTTTACTGCTACAAAAAGTGTTGATAGCTTAAGTGATAAAGTTCAGGGGGAAATAACTGACTTATTTGCAAGCGAAGATAAATATATTATTATTAAATTAGGAGAAGATAGGACTGCTAAAATAAAACAAGATACAGATAGATTTGGTATAGCAATTGGTGCAAGAACCCCTGATGGAGGAACTGTTGATTTAAATGCATTTAAATATAAATTAAACCTTGATACAGATGCTACAAACAATTGTATAGAAAAACTTGGAGTAAATAAGGTTGAAGGCTTCTTTACTCAAAGAATGAATTCTCTTTCAGTCTTTGATATAGCAGAAGGGGATATTGCATTTGAAATTGTTGAAGTAAATATTCCTGATGGAACTGCTTTATGTTCTCAAAAAGTACATGTTGATACTTATGATAATGGGGAATTTACAGGATATAGAGAAGTATTTGTTATTCAAATTGTAAGAAAGGGATTTTTTTAATATAAAGATTTATTAATAATAATTTTTTAAGATATTCATTATGAAACTATTTAATACTCTTAATAGGAAAAAACAAGAATTTAAACCCTTAAAAGGGAAAAAAGTAGGAATGTATAGTTGCGGCCCTACTGTTTACTGGTATCAGCATATTGGAAATTTAAGAACTTATATTTTTTCAGATATTTTGAAAAGAGTTTTAGAATATAATGGATATAAAGTTAAGCAAGTAATGAATGTTACTGATGTTGGACATTTAACAAGTGATGGAGATGAAGGAGAAGATAAAATAGAAAAAGCAGCTGCAAGAGAAGGCAAAAAAGCAAAAGAAATAGCAGATTATTATTTAGAGATTTTTAAACAAGATCTTAAAAAACTAAATATTAGTGAGCCTGATGTTTGGTGCAAGGCAACAAAGCATATTAAAGAACAGATTGAATTAATAAAAAAATTAGAAAAAAAAGGTTATACATACAAAACTCAGGATGGAGTTTATTTTAATACAGCAAAATTAAAAGATTATGGAAAGTTAGCAAAATTAAAGATTGAAGAGCTTCAGGCTGGAAAAAGGATTTCTACTGGTGAGAAAAAAAATAAAACAGATTTTGCATTATGGAAACTTTCACAAATTCCTGGAAAAAGACAACAAGAATGGGAGTCTCCTTGGGGTCTTGGTTTTCCTGGATGGCATATAGAATGTTCTGCTATGAGCTCAAGATATTTAGGAGAACAATTTGATATTCATACTGGTGGAGAAGATCATGTTCCTGTTCATCACACAAATGAGATTGCCCAGAGTGAATCTGCATTTGGAAAAAAACCTTGGGTTAAATACTGGATTCACGGGGCATATCTAACATTTAGTGGAGAAAAAATGTCAAAATCAAGTGGGAAAATTGCAACACTTTCTGAATTACAAGAACAAGGATATAAACCAATTCACTACCGTTATTTTATACTTACTGGACATTATAGAAAACAATTAAGTTTTACAAAAGAAAACTTAGATAATGCTAAAAATTCTTATAATCGGCTTAAAAATATAATTTCTGAAATAAAAGATAATAAAAAAGAAGCAAACAAGGAATATATTAAAAAGTTTGAACAAGCTATTGACGATGATCTAAACATGCCAGAAGCATTACAAGTTCTCTGGGAGTTAGTGAGAAATGAAAAAGCAGAAGGCAAAATCAAGACAATTGAAAAAATGGACAAAGTTTTTGGTCTTGATTTGCTAAAGCAAGAAAAAATAGCAATATCAAAAGAAATAAAAGATCTTGCAAAACAAAGAGAAGATGCAAGAAAAGAAAACAATTGGAAACTTGCAGATGAATTAAGAAACAAAATCAAGAATTTAGGCTGGAAAGTTGATGATACAAGTGATGGTGCAAAATTAAAAAAATCATAATAAAAAATAAAAATCCCAAATTTTTTCTTACTCCTTAGTTAGTATTAAGAGCCGAAACATTTATATAGTTATATGAATTACTATTCATATGAACATTATTTCATATATATTACTATAAAATATACAAATTATCTAATTCTGTTTGATTAATTTTAAATTTTCATATTCATCCAATTCCCCGTTTCTGGAGTTCTTACTAGAGGGGTTTAAACACCTGTAAATATGTTTGTACTAAAATTGGAAGAATTGGCAATTGCAATTATATAATTAGAATAGAACACTTTGGAGAGTTTATTGAAGAAATTCAGAAACATGATAAAGAAGCGCATGAAGCTGAAAAGAAGATACATGAAAATGAAAAATATAATAATTCTTTTTTAATTTCTAAAATTATTTAAAGCTTAATGCTTATTTTAAAAAATGACGAGAAAAGAATGCCCTAATAAAAAGGAAAATGAAGAAGATTGCCCGTGTGATGAAACTTGGTGTGAAAGACATGGGGTTTGCTGTGAATGTATTAAGTATCATAAAAAATGCGGGGATAAACCTGCTTGTTTAAGATAATTTAAGATAAATTAGGAGGAAATAAAAATGTGTGCTTCATGCGGATGCAGAAAGAAAAAGCCAAAAAAGAAAAAGAAGAAAAAATAAAAAAGAGTAAAATGCAACAAGAAAAAATTAAATTAATTATATTTGATTTATGGAGAACTCTTGCTCACAGAAAAAGAAATTATAGTTCTCTTGATTTAATGATAAATCATTTTAAACCTAAGATGAGCAGGGAAAAATTTAGGAAAATTTTTGAAAAAAGTGTTCAGGTCAAGAAAAATGAATCTAAAAAAGAAGCTTATACAAATCTTGCAAAAAACATAGGAATTGAACCTAATAAAAAAAATGTTGATTGGTTAATTAAAAGAAGAGATAAAGATGAATCAATTATTGAATTATTTCCTCATACTATTCCTATGTTAAAAAAACTAAAAAAGCAAAAAATTAAAACTGCTTTATTGTCAAATAGTACTCCTTTTTCAGTTCAGCACTTGAAAACAAAAACTAAATTATTAAAGCATATTGATTATCCTTTGTTTTCATTTGATTATAAAAATGTTAAGCCTTCTAGTAAAGGATTTAAGATTTTAATGAAAAAAGCTAAATCTACACCAAAACATACAATAATGATTGGTGATTGCTTAATTGATGATATAAAGAGCGCAAAAAAAGTTGGATTAAATACTATTAGATTTAAAAATTATAAACAATTAAAAAAACAATTAGAAAAATTTGAGATAAGTATTTAAAATAAGATTGATTTTTAAATTAGTTAAAGAAGTGAAAATGCAACCTAAAGAATTTATAAATCTTAAATACAAACCAACATCAAAAGACCTTGTTTGTTTATTTAGAATTGAGCCAAATAAAATAAGTATGAAAGAAGCTGCTGCAACTGTTGCATTAGAAAGCAGTATTGGAACCTGGACAGATATTTATGAAAAAAAATATGTTTGTAAATTAGCCGCAAAAGTTTGTTCTATTAAAGGAAAATATGTAAAAATTGCTTATCCTTGCGAACTTTTTGAAAAAGGAAATGCACCAAATATCTTGTCTTCTATTGCCGGGAATATTTTTGGAATGAAAGCTGTAAATAATTTAAGATTAGAAGATGTAAAATTTCCAAGGGAAATTTTAAAAAGTTTTTTAGGGCCAAAATACGGGATTAATGGAATTAGGAAAATAATGAAAATAAAAAACAGGCCATTAATTGGAACTATTGTGAAACCCAAACTTGGATTAAAAACAAAAGACCATACAGATCTTGCTTATCAAGCTTGGGCAGGAGGTTGCGACCTTGTAAAAGATGATGAAAATTTAGCTTCGCAAAAATTTAATGAATTTGAAAAAAGACTTTCAAAATGCTTGGAAGCTGCTGATAAAGCAAAAAGCCAGACAGGTGAAGAAAAAGCATATTTAATTAATGTAACAGATGAAACAAAAGAAATGATTAAAAGGGCGCAGCTTGCAGAAAACCAGGGAAGTAAGTATGTTATGATTGATATTGTAACAAGTGGATTTAGTGCCTTACAAACCTTAAGAGAAGCTAACTTTAAATTAGCTATTCATGCACATAGGGCAATGCATGCTGCATTTACAAGAAATCCAAAACATGGGATAAGCATGTTGGTTTTAGCAGACATTGCTCGGTTAATAGGAGTAGACCAATTGCATATTGGAACTGTAATTGGAAAATTAGAAGGGATATTAGAAGATATTCAAGAAATAAATTATGAAATGGAAAGCAAAATAGTTAAGTCTGCAAAACAAAAACTTGCTCAAAACTGGGGAAAGATTAAGCCTGTTTTACCTGTAAGTTCCGGAGGATTACATCCCGGGCATGTTCCCTTCCTTATCAAACATTTAGGAAAAGATATTATTATTCAAATGGGTGGTGGAATTAATGGACATCCAAAAGGAACTTTAAGGGGGGCTGTTGCAGCAAGGCAAGCTGTTGAAGCAACACTGCAAAAAATCCCTTTAAAAAAATATTCTAAAGACCATATTGAATTAAAAGAAGCTTTAGAATATTGGAAAAGCTAAATCAATAAGATTAAGAAATCAAACCTAAAATTTGTTTTAATTCTTCTATATCTTCACCAGATAAAGGAGTTTTCCAAAGCTCATTAACTAACCAAAGCCCGCCCTGTCTTATTTTCTCTTTAGGAGAAAATAATCCAAACCAGTTTTCAGAAGGCTTGCACTCATCACAAAGAGATATTGTAGAAATTAATTTTGATTCTAATTCTAATCTTTTATCTTTATCATCAATTTGAAAAACAACAAAAGTAAAATTATCTTGAATATATTTTGATACTTGTTTTTCAATTTGTTTTTGTTTTTCAAAATCTACTGAATCAAAATGTTTTTCTTTAGCTTCTTTTGTAGTTAAATCTAGTTCCCATTGTTTAAGAAAAGGGTCCTTGTTTTTATTTAAAAGAGCTCTTCCAATATTTTTCCTGAAAATACTTCTATCTTTGTTTTCATTTAAAAAATGCTGGAACAAACGAGAGCGAAGCTGACTTTCTCCAGTATGCGTTCCAATTCTTACAATTCTCATTACTCCGTGAGCAGGCTCTTGTTTTTCAAATAATATATAAATCCCATTTAAAGGAATTTCTTCATTATTAAAAGGAAATTTTAATTTTGGCATATTATTAAATAACTGATGAATTGTGTGACAATTTGTTTTTGGTTTTGCATTTTGTTTTGTTTCCTCTTCTGTTTTCTCTTCTGATTTTTCTTTTAACCATTTAAGTTGTTTTCCAATACATAATCCTTTCATTGGAATTTTATAATTTTTAATATGAGAAATTAAAAATTTTCTATAATTTTCTCCTGCAAGAAAAATAAATTCATCTTCATCTAAATTTGATACTTTTTTTAATTGATTTAAAACATCTTCTGCCCATTTTTCAATTTCTTTAGATTTCATTTTATTTAAGGTTTTATTATAAGGTTCAACTTCCTCATCTAAATCAAGTAACCCATATTTTGCAGAAAGAATAAAAATTTTATCAGGACTCAAGGACAAAGCATATTTAAGATTATATTTAAACAAAGGGCTTGTGTACAAATCTCTTGCTTTTGCTTTTTTAGATAATTTCTTACTAACACAAGAGATTAAAACAATTGTTGCCATATTATTAAAAGATTATATTAATTTAATAGTTTTGCGCTTTCCAAAAGCTTAATTTGGTCCTAGAGATATTTGATTAAGTAACTACCATTCCTTAACTATTATTTTCCAATTACTGTTTTTCTTATTTCTTTAACTCTTCCTTTATCACAAATAGAAACTTTGCTACACTGCGGTATTGTTATTGTTTTTGACCAATGCCCACACATATTTTTAGGTTCTTGATTAACAATCCAACCTTTTTCTGTAGCTAAACAATCTATTTTTCTTTCAATCATTTTATTAGGATTTGCATATACAAGACTTACTCCTGTCCAATTAGAATCGTAATTTATTGAATCTGGAACAGGTAAGAGATAATTAGAACAAGATTTATTATTTTTTAAGTTTAATGAAATATTTTTTGCATAAACATCTATTTTAGCTTCAAGAGGCATTTTAATTATAATTCCTTATTATTTATATTGATTGTTGTTTTCCAAAATAATCAAAATGCTTAAAAACACGTCCTTTTTAGTAAATTTATGTTCAAATTAAACCCAAAGAAAAATTATAGAAATTACAGATGGTTTTTTACATCTGAAAAAACTCTTGTAGTTGGAGGGAAATCAGATGAGCAAAATGAGCTTGTTTTAAGATATTTCCTAAAGCCAAATTATACTGTCTTGCATACAAGCAAACCTGGAAGCAGTTTTACGATTATTCAATCTAATAATCCTAGTGAAAAGGATATAGAAGAAGCTGCAGTGTTTTGCGGTTGTTTTTCTCAACAATGGAAAACAAATTCTAAAAAAATAGATATTGATATTTTTCAAGGAAATCAAATTTACAAATTGAAATCAATGAAATTAGGGACTTTTGGAGTTAAAGGAAAGAAAGAAGCTATGAAAATAAAACCAGAACTTGTTTTAATTATTCAAAAGGGGAGATTGAGAGCAGTTCCAAATCCTGATGGAAATTCTAAGCTTGCTACAATAAAGCCGGGCAAATTAAACAAAGAAGAAGCTACTGAAAAAATAAGGAAAATAATAAGAGATAAGTTTCATCTGCCTGTTACTAAAGAAGAAATTATGCAAGCAATTCCAAGTGATAATCTCTCTATAAAAGCTTAATAAAAATAAAACTTGCTTAAACAGGATTTAAAAAATCTAAAAATTCTTGTAAATCATAAATATGAACTGCTGTTGCAACATCTTCTTCTCCTGTGTAAATAAATATTTTATTATCTTTTATTATTGCTGCGCTCGGAAATGTTACATTATCTACAAGAGATTTAGTAGAAAGATTCATATGAGGTTCTAAAAACTCATTAGATTTTTTTAATATTTTTAAGGGGTTGCCTAAGTCAACTAAATAACATCTACCAACATATTCTTTAGTTCCATCTGGATTATGCCTGTGCTGATGATCTATTATTAACCAACCTTGCTTGCATCTTATTGGCTGCGGCCCTGCACCAACATGTCCTTTTTCATCTCCTTTTATAAATAATTTATGATCTCCCCACTGTATAAGATTATCAGAATAAGAAAGACCAATGCTTGGAACCATATATCTTGCATTTCCACTAGGCCTTATTAAAGCTACAAATTCATTTCTTCCTGTTCTTGGATTTAAAAATTTTTTAGGAAATAAAACAACATCCTTGCATGGGGCAAAAAAAATAATATTTGGGTTATTTTTAGGAAGCCTAACAAAGGTCTTAAAATCATTTGTTACAGCAAAAGCTGTGCACACATCTTCTTCTTCAGAACATGCTACATATGTTATTAAAAATTTATAAAATTCTCCTTCAATATTTATTGGCTCTTCAAATTTTGTTATTCTTGCATCTTCTATTCCAAACTCCTCGTATTTTTCTTGCGGAAAGAAAGTTGGTTTTTCAGAAATCTTAAAATTAATACCATCCTGACTTTCAGCTAATCTAAAATGAGAAATATAAGTTGGTCTTATCTTTTCTTCAAGTTCTGTTTTTATTAAAGCAGACCCTCCTCTAATGTCTGCATCTCTTCCTATTCTTTCCCATTCCCATCTTACATTATACTTGTTTCTGGGAATTGCTCTTGGAAAAGCAACATAATCAGGAAACTTAAGCTTAGTTTTTTCAATAACCCTTAATAATAAATAGAATTTTTCTGTGTAATCATTCTGAAACAAGGCGCCCCCAGGATTACAAACCCCTATTACTTCCATGTCAGGGCTTGATGGAACTACATCTTTAGGTTGAATAATTATGCTTTCGCCTATTGGTCTTGGCACTCCCATAAAAGACCAACAATAACTACTTATTAAAGGATTATTGAATTTTAAAAGATGTTTTACAATTCTTTAATAAACCAAGCTATTTAACAAAAAAGTTTAGGCAACATATAAATACTAAAAAATGTTTTAAAAATCATGGCACATTTAGAAACACAATTAGGCAAAAAGGGCTTTACTCATGAATTTTTAAAAGATATAGAAAAAAGGCTTGATAAACACAGAAATGCTACCATTAAAATCCATGTTTTAAAATCTGCAAGAGAAAACAAGCAAGATGTTAAAAAATATGCAGAAGAAATAATCAGCAAGCTAGGCAAAAAATATACATATAAACTTCTTGGATTTTCAATTTTTTTAAAAAAATGGAGGAAGGTGAGGGAGTAAATTAAATTCCACTCTTTTTTCTATATTTTGCGAATTCGACTAATCTTTTTATATCTTCTTGTTTTGAGATTCTTTGAGAAAGATAACTTGTAAAAGAATCAAAAAATTTTGTTGTTGCTTGTTTAACTTTATTTGTATGATATATTAGTTTTGCTCCACCATATGCTAATAATCCTGAACTTACTAATAAAGTTCCCATAATCAGTTTATCTTCCAAATCCATATATATTAATTAATATTTGTCATTTAAAAACATTTATAAACTAATTTTCTTACATATTTTTAGACTAAAAAGCTAAAGATTAGCTTATCTAATTCCGCAAGGAATGCTCAACTAGATAAAGATTTAAAAAATCTTTAAGCAGAATATAATATGATGGAAATAAGCCCAGTATACAAACTAGATGCTAATGAATATAATAAGAAGTTAGCTGAAGCTTTGAAGCAAATTCCTGAATTTCAGGCTCCTGAATGGAGTTTATTTGTTAAATCAGGTGTTGCAAAAAAAAGGCCCCCTCAAGAAAAAGATTTTTGGCATAAAAGAGCTGCAAGTGTTTTAAGGCAAGCTTATATCAGGGGAATTGTTGGGGTTAATAAATTAAGAACAAGATATGGAAGTAAACTAAATAGGGGTTTCAAACCTGAGAGATTTAGAAAAGCCTCTGGAAAGATTATAAGAACAATTTTACAGCAAGCAGAAAAAGCAGGATTTTTAGAAAAATATAATAAGCCTGGAAAAAGAGCAGGCAGGAGACTAACTGAAAAAGGAAGGCAATTTATGGAGGCTATAAAATAATGGCAAAACCTAAGTACCAGAAAAAAATAAAATTAAGCAAAGCAAACAAAAGAACTAGATGGGCTCCTGTTTGGGTTGTATTAAAAAAATTAGGCGCTGGTAAAAAAGCACATCCTTCTTCAATTACCAAAATTAAAAGGCATTGGAAAAGAACAAAATTAAAAATTAAACCAAGGAGACAAAGAAAACAACATTTAGGTTAAAATGGCAAAGAAAAAAACAGTAGAACCAAAAATTGTGTTAGAAAGAGAATATATTGTTCCCTTAAGAAAAGGGTGGTTAAAAGTTCCAAAATACAAAAGAGCAAGCAAGGCAGTTAAAATCTTAAAACAATTTATTGCAAGACATATGAAAATTTATGATAGAGATACAAGAAAAATCAAGATTGACCAGATTTTAAATAATGAAATAAGATTTAGAGGGATGAAAAAACCTCCTGCTAAAATTAAAGTTAAAGCAGTTAAATATGATAATGACATTGTAAGAGTTGAACTTGTTAATATTCCTGAAAAAATTAAATTTGCTAGATTAAGAGAAATAAAGAAAATAGCAAAACTTGCAGAAAAAGCAAAACCAGAAAAAGCAAAACTAAAAGAAGAGGAAAAGAAAGATAAAGAAACAGAAGATAAAGAAGAGGAAGAAACAAAAGAAAAAGAAATGGCTGCAAAAGAAGAAAATTTAGCTATAGCAAAAGAACAAGCAAAAGAAGCAAAGCACGTTTCAAAAGAGAAGAAAATTCAGATTCACAGAAAGGCGTTCTCAAGATAATCTCTCACATCTAAAATGGGACATAAATTAAAAAGAAAATTAAAAAAACTTAGCAATAAGCAATTTGCAGAAGATATAAAAAAATATATTAAATCCCCGCATGAATTTTACGGTAAAAACGTCCCTGAATTAGGAACTCTTGCTAGAAAATTGCATGAAGAACATGACTTAAAAAAGTTTTATAAAGTTTTTAATAAATTATGGAAATCAGGTTATCAAGGAGAAACATCACTAGCTATTTATACTCTTCAACTATATAAAGAAGACTTTGATTTAACAACTTGGAAATTCTTAAAAACAAAATTAAAAGATGTTAAAAGTTGGGACAAAGCAGATATAATTGGGAGAGAGGTTATTGGAGAGATTTTATTAAAATATCCTAAATTAGAAAAAGAAATATTTAAACTTTCAAAAGGAAAAAATCTTTGGATAAGAAAAATGGCAATTCTTTCTACGCTTCCTTTAATAAAAAAAGGTAATGTAAATCCTGCATTAAAAATTTCTGAAACATATTTATATGATAAAGAAGAAAATATTCAGCTTGCAATTGGGCATGTTTTAAGTGCTGCTGGAAAAGAAAACCCAGAAGAAACTAAAAAATTTATTTTAAAACACATACAAATGCCGACCTTCATATTTAATATTGCGACAAAAAAAATGAAAGATTTAAGAAAAGTAAGAAAATTAAAAAAATTAAAATCTGATAAATCACGAGGATTTTTCTTTTGGAGATTTAGATAAAAAAATCCTGACAATAAATTTAGGTTAATTAGTTTTTTAGAGAATAATTAGCCCCCTGGAAAAATATTACTTATTGCTTGAGCAATAGTATTTACTGAGCTTCCGATGAATTCATTGGTTTTATCATTAGTTTCATAAATCCATTTTTTTGTTGCACTAAACCTGCTGTATCTTTTTAACAGACTTTCCTGTTGTCTATCCAACCCTTCACTTCCAACTAACCGCGCATTTTGTTTTATATTGTAATTAGTAAAAATTTCTACTTTTCCTCCAGTATTTAAATGCACGGGGATTTCATTTATGTTTATATCAAAAGTTTTATTGCCCTTAACTTTTAAGTTAAAAAAACGATTAGGTTTTCTTTTTAGTTTTCTTTGTGAAGGGCGCGACATTTTCCTTTTGTGTGTTTCCTTAAAATAGCCTTTCAAATAACTTCTTAGTTTCTCTTTCCCATTATCGGTTAAAGTTGCTGTTGTTCTTAAAGAATAACCCTCTCCTAGAACAATAAAGCAAAAAAACAAATTACTAATGTAATCAGTATTTCCGATTTTTATTATTCCTATTCCACTAGGTTCTTTTTTAGAGGGAACTATTTGACCAATTAATCCATTGTTTAAATCATATATTTCCTTAGGAGAACTAAGTTTTCTAACCTTAACAAGCTGGCCTTGTCTAATATCCTTGATTTTTTTATTAATTATTATTTTTTCTCTTTTATCTGTTGTTGTACTTTTTTGTTCAGTAAGACTTTTTAAATCCTTATGCATTCCAGGAGCAGCCACAAATTTCCTTCCTACAGTTACCTGCTTCATTTTTATAGCCTGAGTTACTTTTGCTCTCCTTACTATTGAGTCTACTCTTTCAACAGGAATTACAGGAGCTGGTTCTTCCACAGGTCCTGCTACTTTTGCTTCTAATCTTCTTGGTTCTATTTTTTCTGGTTCTTGTTTTATAGCTACTCTATAGTATAAATCCATATGCAAACATTAAAATTAAGCTTATTAAAGTTTTTGATAGTTTATTAATAAAGTTTATAATGATATTGCTTCTAAACACTAATATGGGAATAGAAGAATTAGAACAAGAACTAAACAAGCATGCAGACAAAAAACAAGCAGAGCTTCTTCAAAGATTTTTTAAAACAGGAAAAGGGCAATATGGAGAAGGAGATGTTTTCCTTGGAATCAAGGTTCCTGTTCAAAGAAAAATTGCAAAGAAATTTTATGGATTAAAACTAGAAGAAATCCAAGAATTATTAAATTCAAAAATTCATGAAAGAAGGCTTATTGCACTATTTGTTCTTATTGATAAATATAAAAAAGCAGACAAAACAGAAAAAAAAGAAATATTTGATTTTTATATTAAAAATACAAAAAATATTAATAATTGGGATTTAGTTGATTTATCTGCGCCAAATATTGTTGGTAACTGGCTTCTTGACAAAGACAGATTAATTTTATATAAATTAGTTAACGGAGGATTATGGGAGCGCAGAATTTCAATTATTTCAACAGCTGCGTTTATTAGAAATAATCAATTTGAAGATTCTCTTAAGATAGCAGAACTTTTGCTAGAAGATAATCATGACTTAATCCACAAAGCTGTTGGGTGGATGTTAAGAGAAGTTGGAAAAAAAGACCAACAAGAACTTGAAAATTTTTTAAAAAAGCATTATAAACAGATGCCAAGGACGATGTTGAGGTATGCAATTGAGAAGTTCAAGGAAGAAAAGAGGAAAAGGTATTTGAGGGGAGAGGTTTGATTTTAATTCTTTTTTAAAAGAAAATGGGGATCCACTTCACAAAATCTTATAAATAACAAAATTCTATAAATAATCATGAAATACGAATTAGTATTCAAATTACCATACTCAAATATTTTCATCACAGACCTATTTGTCCCTGCTTATGGCAAATTTAACCCAATTGTTACAATAAAAAATGGAAAGTGGGCGTTTTTTCTCTCGGAAAAAATATTAGAAGAGCTATCTGAACAAGGTTTTCAGATGGCTTTAGATGAGAACACATTTAAGAGTTTTAAAGAAAGATATAAAATATTTCTAGAAAAAACAAAAAAACTAAAAGAAGTAAATATTAAAGAAATCTCAAAAGAAGAATTTATTTATTTCTTAAGCGAATTCAGGCAATTTGTAATTGAATTCTTTGATACATATAAAGAAACGGAATTTTTTTATTTCAATAAGGTTGAATCTGAATTAAATGACTATGCTACAAAAATAGAAAATTCATTTGAAGAAATTTTATTAAACAAAGTGGATTTGGCATCTTGGCCTGAAAAAGAGAGAAAACTTGCAGATTATATAATTTCAATGCAACATTTGAAATTTGAATATAGAAAACTTCTGAATGATTTGGCACTAGGACAAAATTCATTTTTATCAGAAGTTTTGGGCCAGATAGTTATAAGAACAAAGAGGGAAGACTCTACTTCTATGACTTCTGAAGAAGTGGAAAATTTGATTAAAGGAGGAGAAGTAAAAGATTGTTCAGAGAGACATATCTATTCTTTTGTTAAATGGGATGATGAAAAAAGACAGCTCATTGTTTCTTCTGGTGGGGAAGCATATAGAAAAATAAGGGGATTAAAAAAGGATATACCAAAGGAGGAAGTTATTGGAACTCCGGCAAGTAAAGGTTATGCAAAAGGCAGAGTCAGGGTTATTCCTTTTTCTATGAATCCAGAAGAGCATCTACATAAATTACAAAAAGGAGAAATTTTAGTTTCCACAACAACCGGACCTGAAATGGTTATAATTATGGAAAAGGCGGCGGCGATAGTCACAGATGAAGGTGGATTAATGAGCCACGCCGCGATTGTCTCAAGAGAGTTTGGGATTCCATGTGTGGTTGGAACAAAATACGCCACAGAAATTTTCAAAGATGGAGATGAAATTGAAGTTAATGCAACTAATGGAATTGTAAGAAAAATTTGATTTTTAAGCAGGCTCAACTATAAACCCTAAAAGAAGTTTCAGCAAAATGTTCGAAAATAAAGCAACAATCCCTCTTGTTAGATAAAAAACTTTTCCAATTTAAATATTAAGCATAACAATCGCAAAATTAAGTATAGCTGCAAAACTTACCCAGAATAAATAAGGTATAAGAAGATAACCTGCTTTTTCTGAAACCCTGTAAAATAAAATTATATTTGCTATTATAAAAAACCAGAGAATTATTATTTCTATAAAGCTGAGCAAAGGATTTCTTAAACCAAAGAAAAATATAGACCATAAGAAATTCAAAGCTAATTGCACACAGTAAACCCCAATAATTTTTTTCTTTTGTTTTTCATTTTGTTTTCTGCTTTGTTTTCCAAAATCTTTTATCCAAACAAAATAAAAAGATAATCCAATTAATATAAAAAGAAATGTCCAAACAGGGCCAAAAATCCAGTTAGGAGGATTAAAAAAAGGCTTATTGATTGTTAGATACCAGGAGCTAACAGAACTTGAAGTAAAAAAAGAACCTAAAAAACCAATTATTAAAGGGATTGCTATTGAAATTATAAACTTGAATATCTTTTTCATTATTAACTTAATTTATTAAAATATATAAAGTTTCTTAAAAGTTTAGAAACATTTATATAAAGTTAGTTATTTTGATTATAAAGAAGGTGGCAACATGAAAAAAATACTTTCTCTTTTTATAATTATACTATGCTTTTCTTTACTTATTCCTGCTGCATCTGCTGATGGTTTTATTCATATATATGATGAAGATATGTGGGGATTATTTGATGAAGAACAACAATTTTGTGCAATTAATTATAAAAATGGACTCCAGAATATGATTCTAACAGTAAGTACAGGGCAAAAACTAACTGGAGAAAAAGCAGTTTGGATTTTTCCTATCCCTGCCAAACCAGATAAAACTTCTATTAATATCATTAAAGGTTTTCCTGAGCTTCTTGGTTATAATACTGAAGAAAGAACAGAACAATCTGTTTCTGAAGTATTTATGATAATAAGACTAAGTCAGATTTATACTTTCCCTTTTGCGCTTACAATGATGATGACCAAAGGAACTAGTGAATTTGGTGAATATTTTGGTAGAAATTACGACGGATTAACTAAAGGGACTGTTGTTTATGAAAGTATTGAAAAAATGGGACTCACTACTGAATTGGTTTCTGCAACCAATGGTTCTTCATTGGCAAATTATGTAGCTTCAAAAGGATTAAACTTACCAGAATCTTCAAAATCAATTTTAGATGAATATGTTAATCAAGAGTATTCTTTTGTAATATCTTGGATTTCTGATATTGAAAAATTCAAACAAGAGCAAGGAGAGTTAATGGGAAGATACTATCCAGGGGGCAGGACTGGAAGTTTAATTGGTGTCTTTATTACATTTCCCACTGAAAGACTATATTATCCCTTAAAACCAACCTCTGTTTATGGGGATAAGAGGGTTCCAGCAGTTATTTATGTTCTGGACTATGTTGAGCCTGAATTATATAAGGGAATAAAAGCTGATACTAAAATAGATTATTTTTTTGAAAATAGATTAGTTGCTCCAGAAGAATTAGGGGATTTTTTTGCAGGATATGAAAAAGAAACTTCTGACTATTATGCAATGGAGGGTAGAAAACAAGGATTTGTTGTAACTAATGTAAAATACACAAAAATCAAAGTAAATGCTTCTTCAAAAGATTTAACCCGGGATTTATGGATGGATGTCTCCACCCCCATAAAAGTAAAGGTTGCTGATTTTATAAACAGATCAGGGTTAGTTTATGGTTTAATATTTTTTATATTATGCTCTTGTTTAGCAAGTTTGTTTTCTGGTATGATTATTTTCAGATATAGAAGAATATCAAAAATAAGATTTCTTTTTTTTGGTTTGTGGAATTTTTTAACATTACTTGGATTCTCAATTGCATCTTTTATTAAAATTGATGCCAAGCCTAATGAGTCAAAAAAAATCAAAAATGATAATTCTTCATTTAAAAAAATAATTATAAAAACTTTGCTTATCTCTCTTGTGATTCCTATACTTTTTTTAATTCTATTTACAGGCATGCTTAGACATTGGTATTTCGAAATCCTTATTCCGCTTTTTATAATATATATTGTTACAAGTTTATTTGTTGCTCCTTTTGTTTGGGGATACTACAAAAATAAAAAAATAATGAAATTCATAATTCTTTTCACAGTATTATTCATGATTTTAACCATTATCTCCCAAACATTCCTAGTTTTAATAATTTAATAAAGTTTCTTAATCAGATTATAACAATGGTAAATACTTCAAAAACCCAGTCTGAAAAGCCAATTTCAGAATTATTAGAATTTTCAATAATTGTTTTAGATAAGCCAGCAGGGCTAACTAGTTTTTCTGCAATAAACAAAATAGGAGAAATATTAAATGTAAAAAAGGTTGGGCATTTTGGGACACTGGACCCAATGGTTACAGGGGTTCTTCCATTTGCATTAAACAGGGCATGCAAATTAGTTGAATATTTTATGCATCATAATAAAGAGTATGTTGGCAAGATGTATGTTCATAAAAAGATAAGCAAGAAAAAGCTTGAAAAAGAAATGAAAAAATTTATTGGAAAAATTAAGCAAAAGCCCCCTGTAAAATCAAGAGTTAAAAGAGTTGAAAGGCAAAGAACAATTAATAAATTTAAAATAATAAAAATTGAGGAGAAGATAATTAGTTTTCATTGTGATGTTGAAGCAGGAACTTATATTAGAAAATTAATTCATGATTTAGGTGAAAATATTGGCGGAGCTCATATGATTGAATTAAGAAGAATTAGAGCTGGAATTTTTAAAGAAAATCAGGCTCATTCAATTGAAGAAATTGAAAAAGCATTTGAAAAATATGAAAAAGGTGATGAAAACTTGTTGAGAAAGATTTTAATTCCTGCAGAAATTATAAGTGAAATTCTCCCTGTTGTGAAAATTAAAGAAAAAAATATAAAACAATTATTAAATGGAAAACCTTTAACAAAACAAGATATTGAGAACATTAAAGATATTGAAGAACTTCCTAATTCTGGATTATTTTGTGCTTTTATTAAAAACCAGTTTATTGGCATATATGAAAAGATAGCAAGTTCTGATAAATCAGAAAAATTAATAATTGTTGCAAAAGCAAAGTTTGTAAAAAACTAAAATCAGAAGGTTTTTATATGAAATTGACTTATATTAAACATGGGTGATGAAGAACCTCCAGATCTTCCCGTGGCTGTTGAAAGCGCATATAAAGTTCTTGAAGATGTTGATTCAATAATAAAAAATTATTGGACCGATGACAAGCTTATTGTAAATGGGCTGGCTCTTGAGCAAGCTTCTGATAAATTAGAGCAAGCTAAAACCACTCTTCAAACTGCCCCGATTAATCAAAGAGATCAATGTTATAGAAGTTGCTTAAGTAATATTCAAGAAGATAGCAGATTAGTCAGCGGTCTTCTTGCACAAAGAAATTTTGTTTTAACACAAAATGCTCTTCATAGCTCTTCACAATGATTAATAATTAAACCACAGTTAACCCTTTAAACTTTAAATTCTGTTCATTTATATGAGAGAATTTATTTATTATTCTGAAAAAGCTCGGACAAGCGGGAATTTTAAAGATTTAATGAAAGCAGGCAGAATGGATATTGTTTGCAATGTTATTATACAAGCCTTGTTTTTATCAAATAAAATAAGGCAAGATGTTCATCTTCATCTTATTTTTAATGGGCCTCCAAATCCTCCAATGCATTTAGAAATTATTTCTGACAAGGGGCCTCCAATTAGTAAAAAAGATATTGCAGGATTAATAAAAAGAATGTTGTACAAATGTAAGGAAGGCAGAAAAACGCAGGTTTTTCCAGGATGTTTTATTGAGAAAAAGAGCTTTGCAAAACTGTTGGGGGAACTTGAAGAAAAAGGAAAAAAGATTTGTATTTTAGATAGTAAAGGTGAGAGTATCAGGGAGTTAAAAAATGAGGGTTTGGAAAATTGTGTATTTATTATTGGAGATCATGAAGGACTTCCTAAAAAAGAAGTCAAAAAATTCAAAGATAAGGTTTCAATTGGAAAAGAAATTTATTTTGCAAGCCAGACTTTTATTATAATAAATAATGAATTAGATAGGAGATTGTAAAATCCCCCTTTCCCCTGTTTCTCTTTCTATTTGGTATATTGCATCTCTAATTTCTTCCTTTGATAATGATCCTCCTCTTTTTTTAGTTATAATTATTTCCAAACTTTCCTTATCTTTTATAGGCCTATGTATTTCTCTGTCTCCTTTTTTTTCTATATAATGAGGCGTATTTAAGTGAAGCCTTATTTTAATTTTTTTTAATTCTGTGAATGTAAAAATCTTATCTTCATATTCATGATTTCCTTTGCCTTTTTTCCAGTTTGTAGTATAACTATCTCTTTTTAAACGATTGTAATTATCCATTAATCCATAATGATTCATTAAACCATCAATTAATACTGCTTTTCTGCTATCTTCAATTGTTAATACATACTTGTTTATTGGCTTGCTTTTTGGCATGATTCTTAGTATCAGTTGAATTTTAAAAATATTTGTTTATTATAGTGCAATTATGCGACAATTTTCTGCAAAGCCAAACTTTAAATACAAAAGCAACAATTTATTAATATGAAAACTTATAAAATGCAGATTAGTGGAAATGTACAAGGAATATTTTTTAGAAAGTTTATAGAAGAGATAGCAAGTAAATTAGAATTAAAAGGTTTTTGCAGAAATTTAGATAATGGTGATGTAGAAGCTGTTGTTGAAGGAAGAGATGAAAATGTTAATAAAATGCTGGATATATGCAAAAAAGGTTCTATGCATTCAGAAGTTAAAAGTGTTGAAGTTGAAGAAATCAATCATCAGGGATTTAAAGATTTTAAAATATTAAGAATTTAAGCTTATTTTAAAAATTATTTGAAAAATAAACTATGTTCTCTAGTATATATGTTTTGTACTAATTATTCAATAGTAACAAATAGAAAGGTTTATAAATAGATTACTCATGCTTATTTTATAAAATTAAGATGAAAAAAACATTAACTATTATGATTTTAGCACTTACTTTATTAAGTACTTTTTCACTTATTAGTGTGCAAGCTTATAAAAGCGGGTGGATTAAATATTCTAAAATAAACTTGGAAATACCAGAAACAGGTTTTAAAGACCAGTTTTTTTCTGTTAGTGTTGATGAAATTTCTGATGGTTCTGATATAAGTATTTTATTAGATAAAAAAGGTTTAACATTACTTGGTTATTCTTCTAAAAAACCTTTAAATGTTAGAAAAGTAATAATCAGTGACAGCTCTAATGTTTGGACTTATGAAGAAGCTGTTAATGCAGGAATAATTACAGAAATTGCTTATGCAAGTTTTGATGGTTCTTGGGATAGTGTAAAAATGCTAAGACAAGATGAAGCATATAAAATAAGAACAAATCATTTTGAAGACTTTACTATAACATACCCTGGTGTTGGTGGTGCAGATCCTGATGCTAAGATTCAATGGAGTGATTTATATGTTTTAAGTGAAACTGGCATTCTTACAAATTTAACATATGCTAGTGAAAATGAACCTTATCCTATGGATATTTGCTTGTATAGTTTTTCAGGAGATAATATAGAATTTCATTGTGATGCTAAATGGGGCATGGGTCCTGATTATATCCAGCCTTGGCAAGGATATTGGACAGTATCTGCAGGTGGAGATGAAAACTACTGGTTTGTTTATGATATTCAAACCCATTAATAATTCTGATTAAACAATTATTAGACAAATAAACAATTAGACTAACTAAACAATTAATTTTTTCTTATTAGCAAGTTATTTAAAGTATTTTTGCTGATTAATTGTTATGGGTAGACAAGAACAAATAATTAATGAGAGGCTGAGAAAATTAAAAGAGTTGAGAAAAAAAGGCATAGATCCTTATCCGCATAAGTTTGACCAAACACATTCATCTGTTGATATTAAAAAAAAGCATTTAAAATTAAAAAATAATGAAAAAAGTAAGGACAAGGTTAAGGTTGCTGGAAGAGTTATGACTAAAAGAAATTTAGGAAAATTAATTTTTGCAACAATCCAGGATGGAAAAGGAAGACTTCAGTTAATTTTACAAAAAACAGAAACAAGTGCAGAGAGTTTTGATTTATTTAAAGAGTATATTGATGCAGGAGATTTTGTTGGTGCACAAGGCATAGTAATGAAATCAAAAACAGGAGAAACATCTGTTTTAGTTAAAAAACTACAGATTCTCAGCAAGTCAATCTTACCACTTCCTGAAAAATGGCACGGGTTGCAAGATAAAGAAGAAAAATATAGGAAAAGATATTTAGATTTAGTTATGAATCCTGAAGTTAAGCAGGTTTTTGAAAAAAGAGCTAAAATAATTTCTGCGATTAGAGAATTTTTAACAAAAAAAGGATTTTTAGAAGTTGAAATCCCACTTTTGCAAACTCTTTATGGTGGAGCAGCTGCAAAGCCTTTTAAAACTCATTTAAATGCTTTGGATATGGATTTGTATTTAGCAGTTTCTCCTGAATTATATTTAAAAAGATTAATTGTTGGTGGTTATGATAAAATTTTTACAATATCAAGAAATTTTAGAAATGAGGGAATTGATAGGTGGCATAATCCTGAATTTAGTATGATGGAGATTTACTGGGCTTATGCAGATTATAATAATATGATGGACTTATTTGAGGAGATTTATGAGTATGTTGCAGAAAAAATTAATAAAACTACTAAGGTAAAATTCAGAGGAAATATAATTGATTTTAAAGCACCTTGGAAAAGAGTGACCATGGCAGAGATGATTAAAAAATGTGTAAAAATTGATGTTGAAAAAATGAGTGTTACTGAATTATTAAAATTTGCTAAAGAAAATGATGTTGAATATAAAGAAAAAACATGGGGCTGGCTAGTTCAAGGAATTTTTGAAAAGTTTTGTGAGGATAGAATTGAGCAGCCAGTTCATATAATTGACCACCCTTTAGAAACTACTCCTTTATGCAAGATTCATAGAAATGATAAATTATGCAGATTAATTGAAAGATTTGAACCTTTTTGCATGGGCACTGAACTTGGAAATTGTTATTCTGAATTAAATGATCCTATTTTGCAAAGAAAACTATTAGAAGAACAGCAAAAAGCTTTGAAAAAAGGCGATGAAGAAGCAAATCCTCTTGATGAGGATTTTATTAATGCTATTGAAATAGGAATGCCTCCAACAGGAGGATTAGGATTAGGAATTGATAGGATGGTGATGTTATTAACTGAACAAGATTCAATAAAAGATGTCATTTTCTTCCCATTTATGAGAGATGAAGATAAAAAAGTAAAGAAAGGGATAAAGAAGAATAAGAAAAAGTGATAAAAAATTAAAAAATAATCAGTTTTCTTTATTTAATATTCTTTCTAAACCTTTTTTATATTGTGCTAAAAATAATTCCCTTTGACTTACCAGAGAGCTTAATAGATAATTATATAATTTATGTTGCGCAGCTTTTTTTAAATCATTACTAAAAAGACCTTTTTTTAATTTGTTTATTGAATCAGATTCTATATTAATTGTTTGTTCAAATAAGAATTTGTCTGCAAATATAGAAAATGCAATAGGGGGATCATATTTTTTTATTCCCCCCATAGTCTCAAGAAATTTTCCCATTGCATCAAATCTTGTAAGAGAACTTTGGCTATTTCTATCTTGATGATAAAAACTTCCTTTTCTAAGTCCACATTTTACTTCTGTTGAATTTTCTAGTATTTTAAGAAGTGCTTTAAGACCTTGTTTATATTTTTCAAATTCATTTCTTAAAATCTTTAAATGCTCTTCTTCTGAAAATAATAAACCATAAGGATTTTGTGGAGATTTAGCTAAATTTCTTGCTTTTACAAATTGCGCAGTCCTTAATAAGGTTCTATAACTTATTTCATCCTTACAACACCTTGGAATAAATTCATTTATTGACTTATCTTTTGTTACTATAAAAGAATTAAAGTCTTTTTTCAAATCCCCTTTAATTAATCTTTCTGCTTTTGAATTTTTTTTAATAGAAAAATCTTCTTCAAGACCTGCTTTTAAAACCATTTCTTCTAATTTCCATACATTCATTCCATAAACAGGAGATTTTCTTCCAGACTTAAAAGCAATAGATTCCCAAATATCCCAAATTTTTTTAGCATCCTTAACTGAAAAAACAAAAGGCACTTGAGGGATTTCATGTTCAGACCATCCAACTTCTTTTACATAATAAAAATTAAAATCACCATTATCAAAATCAAATTTTCCATTATTACTAACTTGAGTTATTAAATCAATAACCAGGGACCTGCTATAAGGTTCTGGACCAAATAAACCTCTTCCTATGCGCATTGAAGATCTTAAAGAATGTGTTTCTGGAAGATAAGTAATAAAATTATATTTTTTGGCTGATGTTTTTAATCTTTGAGTGCCAGTTAAAGCTTTTCTTCCTCCTTCAGAGCTTCTTGCTTCTTGTAATTTTTTTAAATAGTCTTGTTCAGATAATTTTTGCAAGCTTGCATATTTTCTTAATGTCAATCTGTTCTTTCTCTTATTATAAACTTTAATTTCATTGATATTTGGATAAAAAGTAGCTTCTCCAAATAAATTCATATCTGGATCTAAAATATGGATCTTATTTTTTCTTAGACTAGCTGTAATAAATGTATGATCTAATAAAGGACGATCTTCTGGTTTTTCTCCTTCATCAATATCTTTCATTTCATGAGATTCATATAATTCTGGATTTAATCCTGCTTGTTTTGCAATTAAATATAAAGCTCCTGCCATAACAAAACAATCACAATCTTTTACAATTTCATGCAAATATTTACCACAATTTCCTGATTTAATTGCTTCATTAAAACCATATTCAAATTCAAAAAATGACCCATCATAAATAAACTTAGCTTTTTTTAATTTAGATGTTGTTCTTTTATTATAATGAGAAACAATTTCCCTTGCTCTATCTATTGATTGTTGTGGAAATTCTAGCATTTTAATCTAATCTCTCAGAATTAATCTGAGGCTTACACCTCTAAATAATTAAAAAATCTTTATTTAAAAAATTAATTAAAATCAACTTATATTAACCTAGCAAGGTCTCGTGTTAAATAACTTCTTTCTCCAGAATCTCTTCCTGCGGGAGTTATTTTTTCTTCAGTAACCACTGCAAGCTGCTCTTTTGATAATTTATAAAATTCAGATTTTGTATACTGGGCTTGATAGTCATCTAAATTCCCTAATCTTTTAGTTGCTCTATTAATTACTGCTTCCCACCCTTTTTGACTGGTATATTTTCCTTGGGCACCCTCATCTACACTATTTGTTTCATGCAAGCTGTATTCTGCTGTATAAAGGGCTTTTACTAATTCAACTCCCGTATCTACTTTTTTATCTTCGAATCTTTTAATAAGATTATTTCTTTTTGTTGTAACTCCACCATCAGCACCAGCAGTAGTTGCACTACTTGATTCTATTTTATAATTGTGATCTGCCATGTAATTACGTGTTATAAACCGTTTAAAAAGTTTATTATATTCATAAATAAGGTTTATATATATAGTAATTATAATTAAAATATAGCTTAAAAACAAAGAGTAAAATGACAGGCATTATAGTAAAAAGCAAAATAAGAGAAACAGTAAAAAAACTTGATGAGGAAAAAGTCATTGGTAATGTTGCTGAAGAAGTTGAAGAAGCTTTAGAAAAAAAAATTGAAGATGTTCTAAAAAAGGCGATTAATCGGGCCAAAGCAAACCAGAGAAAAACAATTCTTGCTAGGGATTTATAATAAACAATTTTGATAAAAGGTGAAAATGACAAACAAGGCAAAAGGTTCTAAAACTGAAAGAGAATTATATGACATGTTTGTAAAAGCAGGTTACAGAGCAGTTAGGGTTGCTGGTTCTGGTGCAATGGAAAATGCTGATTGTGATATTATTGCAGGCAAAAAAGGTAAAAAATATTGTATTGAAGTTAAATCATCAAAAAAACCTGTGAAATATATTACTAAAAATCAGATAAATAGATTTATTGTTTTTGCAGATATTTTCAAACTTACCCCTATTATGGCTGTAAGATTTAATAGATTAGGGTGGTTTTTTCTTAATCCAAAACACATGAAAGAAAGCGGGAAAAATTGGGTTGTGAACCTTGATATTGCAAGAAAAAAAGGTAAAAGATTTGCTCAGTTTTTTGGAGAAAAAGTAAAACAAAAGCAAGAAGAATATTATGATGATTTAAGAGATTAATTTAAATTTTTCTAGAATATAAAACCTTAAAAACTCAATAAATAATTTGTTTATATGAAAAGATTGGTACTAATATTTGTATTTATCATTAGTTTGTTTTTAGTTCAGATAGTTAGTGCTGGAGTTAGAATAAATGAGGTTATGGCAAATACTCCTGAGAATACTTATGGAGGAAGTGATTGTGAGTGGATTGAATTGTATAATAATGCAGAAGTAAATATGACAAACTGGACAATTGATACAAATGGACAAAGTCATGAATTTAGTTTTTATTTAAAAGATTTTTTAATAATTACTGGAAATAAGAGTTGTTTTTTAGATAATTGGAATGTTGAGGAAAGTAAAATTATTGAATGGACAAACATAGGTTTAGTTAATACAGGGGACAATGTAACTCTTTTAGATAATGAATCTGTTATTATTCAAAATTTTGATTATGATGATTCTCATCCAGAAGAAAGCTGGCAATTTTGTTCAAATGATTGGATTGAAAATCCTCCAACGCCAGGTTCGGAAAATGATTGTGAAGAAGATGAGAATCCGGATCCTGTGGATAACAATGAAGACACTTATATAGAACTTGAATGGGATGAGGAAGATATTGTTAATGGGGAGGAATTTCAGATTAAGGTTAAAGCATATTATTTAGATAATGAGATTTATGATGTTAAAGTTTGGATTGAAGATGATGATGAGGTAGTTATATCTGAAACATATGATGAAAATGATGAATGGGTTGTTTCTAGCCAGTATTATAATGAATTTTTTGATGACCCTGATGAAAATGAATCTAAAAAAATAAAATTAAGAATAAAAACGAAGTATGATAATTTTAAAGGAGATGCTAAAATTCTTGCTAAATTAAGATTAAATGAAGATGGAGATATTGTTGATGATTTTGATGAGGATATTGAAATTTTAGAAAAAGAGGAGGATGTGGTGGACAATAAAGATGACAGTAAGGATGATGATAAGGACACTTCTACAAAACTTATTTCTCTTGGAAATAAAGATAATGTTTCTAAAACAGAAGATATAAAAACTAAAAATAATATAGTCTATGAATCTAAGCAAGAACTAATAAAAAAATACGCAATTTACGGGTTTGCACTTTTTTGTGTGCTCTTATGTATTTTGCTTGCGTTTGAAAAATTAAAATAAAATAAACTTTTTAAAAAAAGTTTAATCAAAAACAAGATTTAAAATAAGATGGCTAAAAAAACTGAAATAAGGGCTTTGTTTTCTTTTGAAATACTTGGAAGGCCTCCTGAACATGTTAAAGAATCTTTGGAAAAATATGTTGACAGAATGGAAACAATAAAAGGGGTTAAAATAGAAAGCAAGAGGGTTCATGAACCAAAGCCTGTTGAAAATGAAAAAATGAAAGGACTTTTTACTAGTTTTGCAGAAGTTGAAATAAGTACTGAAAGTATTGAAGATGTTATTAGCATTACTATTCATATGCTTCCTGCGCATATAGAAATAATAAGTCCTGGAGAAATTTCAATTAGTAATTTTGATTTAGGTTCTGCTCTTTCAACTCTTGCAATAAAATTGCACAGATACGATGAAATAGCTAAAGCAGTTACTATTCAAAGAAATCAGGCATTAATTAAAATGAAAGAATTATATGTAGAATTACAAAAATTAAAAAAGGACTCAGGAGAAAAGCTAGAAGAAAAATCAAAAGCAGAACCAAAAGAGAAATCAGGAAAAAAGCCTGGGAAAAAATCAGGAAAAAAGTCTAAAAAGAAAACAAAGAAAGATTCTAAATAAACTAAGCAGGGATATTTATGGGAAATATTATAATTTCTAATGAAAAAAAATTAAATGAAACTATTAAAAGAATTTCTAACCAAGGTGCTGATAGATTGCATATTCTTAGTGATTTTGACAGGACTCTTACAAATGCTTTTGTAAATGGAGAAAAAGTTCCTTCTGTAATTTCAATTTTAAGAAATGGGAATTATTTAACAGAAGAGTATACTAAAAAAGCTAATGAATTATTTAATAAATATCATCCTATTGAAATAAATCCAGATATTTCAATTAAAGAAAAAAAGAAAGCTATGCATGAATGGTGGAGGGCTCATTTTGGTTTATTAATAAAATTTAAATTAAATAAAAAAGATATAAAAAGTGTTGTTGAATCTGGAAAAATAAAATTTAAAAAAGGTGTTCTTGAATTTCTTGACAGATTAAATGAAAATAAGATTCCTCTCATTATTATTTCTTCTGCAGGACTTGGTGGAGAATCTATATCAATGCTACTTAGTGATGCTGGCAAAGACTATAAAAACATATTCCTAGTTTCAAATTCTTATATTTGGGATGAAAATGATTATGCTATTGGAATAAAAGAGCCTATTATTCATGTTTTTAACAAAGATGAAACTTCCTTGCCTCAACATGTTTTTGAATTAATTAAAAAAAGAAAAAATATTATTTTATTAGGTGATGGTATCGGGGACGTTGAAATGGTTAAAGGTTTTGATTATGATGATATCATAAAAATCGGTTTTTTAAGTTATAATGCAGAAAAACTTCTTGATAAATACAAAGAAATTTATGACATAATAATCCTGAATGATAGTGATTTTGATTATGTTAATAAATTAATAAATAAACTAATAAGATAAAAGAAACCTAACAACCTAACTTCTTCCAAGATTTCCACTAACTTCACTTGAAGTTAATCTTGGTTTCATTTTTTCTTGGAATTTTTTAGCTTTTTCATTTAAAATCTCCTCTGTTGATTTTGATTTTTGTTTTCTCATTTTATAAAAGAAAAATCCTATAACTGCAAAACATCCAACAAGAATTGCTACACCAATAATCCAAGTATAATCAGACTCTTTTTGTTTTACACATTCACCTTTACAACAAAGACTGCTATCAAGACTCGGAGCCCACCCAACATCACAATCTTCATCATAACCACACTCTTTTCCAATCTCCTCGCATTTTAATTTATTTGTATAGCTTGTCCCATTTAAATCAACATCAGTATTATTTTCAACTAGCTCAAAAGAAACATCTAATGATGAAGACTTGTTTCCAAAATTAGCTTTGATTTCTCCTAAAAGATTATTTTCTGCTTCTTTTGAAACTAATATAGTTATATTAAGAAATTCTTGTTCATTTATATTTAAGTCAAGTTTTGATGGTTTTATTAAAGCATTCAAATCACTTGAAAATGTTATATTAGTTATATTTTCATCCCCTATATTTTCTAAAAGCACTTTAAAAAAATAACTTTCTCCAGAAACAATTTTCCCTTGAATCTTAGAAGGACTAAAAACAAGCTCGGGGTTTGTTAAATCAACTTGACTGTCTTGAGTTGTAAAAACTGGAATGTTATAACTATTTATTTTAAGATTTATTTTTCCAGGAATTTTTGGAGCAGAAAACCTAACAGTTCTCTCAATATCTTTTACAAGTGAAATATCTTTTGATTCTCCTGTTTGTTCTAAAATTAAGTTTGCGTCTTCATCAGAATTCAAACTTTTAACTTTTATAAAAAAACCTTTATTAGTTAAGATAAACCCAGGATTAAATTGCAAAGCAGATTGATTAGTTCTTTTAATTGTAAAATCCTTAATAATCTCATCTGTTTTTAATTGCCCTAAATCTGTGTATTCTGAATTTTCAATAACCAAACTATAATTTCCTTCTTGATTCGGGAGTATTGCATAAAAATAATATATATCTTCTTGCTTTATAAAATCAGATATAACTGGCATAGGTCTTGGTATTCCTTGCTTGTAAATTAAAATATTGTTTAATTTTAAAGAAACAAAGCTCCCTGTAATTTCTGCTTGCAAGGTTTCTTGGGGATTATAAGAATCTTTTGTTAAAACTATTTCTACTGCACTAACTGAGGGCGGGGCAAGCAAAGGAAATATAACTAAGATTGTTAATATTAAAATAAAAATTTTTCCTCTTTTCATAAAGAAAAATAGAATATGTAATTAATAAATGTTTATATTAAATCTTTTGGCAAATAATTTATTTTATATTCATCAAAAATAACCATAGACTCATAAATTTTAATTATGTCTGAAAAATTTTCTTTTAATTCAAGGAGAACTTCTTTAAATTCTTCAACGCCTCTTACATGAACATCTAGCATGACATTATAAAGCCCTAAACAATTAGTAATATAATAAATTTTTTTGTGATTGTTACAGAATTCAACAAACTCCTTTTTCCTTTGTTCAGTTATTTTTTGAAATTGCAAAAGTAATAAGTGCCATTGATACCCTAGTTTATTAACATTAATTTTTGGTTTAAAACCTATTATTATTTTCTTTTTTATTAAATTTTTAAGATGATAACTAATAATATGAATAGGTAAGTTTGTTTTTATTGATATGTCTACTAAAGAATTTCTTGCATTTTGAGATATTGTTTCTAATATTTTTTTATTGATTCTATCTAATTTCTCTGTTTGCATTTTCTCTGTTTGTTTTACACTTGTTATTTCCTTATTTTTTATGAGAAACTTGTAACCCATATGCTCAGATTCGATTAAACTTGTAAAATTGTATTCATGTAAATTGTTCCCGCATAAATTAGTTATTTTATTAAGTAGTTTATCAAAAGTTGAAATAGAATCTGCATAAATCAACAAAACAACATCCCATCTACCCATTCCACTTACTAACCAACCAACATAATCTAATTTGTTTATTTTTTCTAATAATTCTTTTTCTTTTTGTTTGTTTATTTTTTCTAGTTGAAGATAAACATAATATGAGTTAAGTCCTAAAAGCCCCGTGTTAATTATTGTATAAAAATCTGATATAATCTCTTTCTCAGTTAATTTTTGGATTCTGTAATTAGCTACTTGTTTACTTACACCAACTTTTTTTGCTATTTCTGAATCTGTTTGCCTCGCGTCTTTGTCTAGTTCTACTAATATCTTTCTGTCTTTTTCATCAATTATATCATTCATATTTAACTAAACAATAATTAATATATAAATTTTATGTTTTTGTCAAAAATAATGAGAAGAAGTTTTTAATATAAAGTAATCTTAGGAAATTTAATTAAATCAAATAAAGACAAAATGAAAAATAAAATAAGAAGAAAACTTAGAAATTTTGCTGGAAATACAGCAGTGATTGGGACCCTTTTAGGGGCCTACTTATTTGTAGGAGCAGTTATGACATGTTTTAGAGCAATACAAGAAGTTGCTCAAAATAAGATATTAAATGAAACAAAGAAAACATATAGGGCTACTTTAAAAGACTACGGTCATTCTATGATGGCTCAGACAAAAGGTTATTTAGAATATGGAGATTTTGAATTTGAGAATGGAAACACTATAAGGATTTATGATTCTCAACGAGTTTTACAAGGAAAAATTTTCCCTAATTCCCGGCTTCCTTATAATGGAATTGGTAAAACTTATGATCTAAGAACAATTGGTTCTGAGAAGGTAGGTCATGACCTCTTAGAAGCTAGATTAGTAAAATAAAAGAGGCGATTTCACTTAGCCATGTCCCTAAGTTTTTTCATTGTTTCTTCAAAATCCTTGTCTTTTTCTGGTTTTTCAGGCTCTCTTCTTTGACCTGGCCTTCCAGGCATAGGCCCTCTTCTCATAGGCATCCTCATAGGCATAGCTTGTCTTGGAATTATCTGCCTTGGCCTATGCAATTGAGGAATTCCTCCTGGAGGAAGCATTGGAGGCCTTTTTGTTTGACTAGGTCCTTTTCCAGATTTAAATCTTGTCTTAAACTTAAACCACCATATTTTCAACTGATTTCTAAAAATTATAGCAAGAACTACTAAAATTATTAAGATTATTAATAATATAACTAGCAACCAAGGAAATGCTTTAGACTCTTTTTTTCCACAACAAAAATCCCCAAAATCACAATAATTAGAATAACTTACTTTTTCTACTTCTCCAGAATCACAAGGAAATTTACAAGTATAGCTATTTTTTTCACACAGGTTTTCTTTAGGTTCATCTGGTTCACAAGTTCCATCACAACAAACTCCAGTGCCTAAATGAGACATTGCATTTCCTTCACAAATCTCATCATCATCACAAATTTCTCCTCCTTTCTGATTACAAGTTTGTTCTACAAAATCTGTTTCACAACATTCTTCTCCTAAAAGATCACAATTAAAATTAGTTAAAGGGCTGTCACAAGATCCTGAAGGAACACAAAAATAATCATATCCAGGGTCTATACAAGGAGGTCTTGAAATCGGCCCGGTTGCAGGAGTTTTTGGCCATCCAGAATATAAAACAAAGGCAGTGTCTCTTGTATTTGAATTCCAGCATCCAGTATCATCTTGGTTTTCTATTAAATATTCTTTTGCACTTTCCCTTGCATTATCACTATCAGACATCCCTAAAATTGCAAGAGCAGTATCATAAAACTTGCCCTCATTGCTCAAATCCCAATAATTTCCTGGCTTTTGCTCGTTTATTAGTTTAGAATAATAATCTTCTTCATGAGTTATTAAATAAAGAAATGCTGACGGTAAAAGTTTTTTATAAGTTGATTCGTCAGATAATGCATCTAAATAAGCTAAATAAACAGAAGTTTCTTCCCCGTATTTTTCTAATGCTAATGTCGCCCATAAAGTGCCTTCATAATCACAATCATTAGAATCTGTAAAACAATAAGCATTTACTCTTTCTTCTGTTTCTCCTTCTGCAGGTGCATTGTGTGTATCACTAGAGACATGGATAGTTGAACTCCCTGGGGTTTTATAAAGAAGAGTTGTTATAAAATTTTCATCACAAGAAATTGTGAAGTTATCTTCTAAGCAATCTTCATCTATTTTTAGAAAATAATTATTTTCAGCAGGTTCTAAACATGAACTTGAGCCTGTAATTTTCTTATTTTCACCAACTTCAAATGTTCTTTCTGAACCATCATTTTTGCTTATTTCACAGGTTATTTTATTAATTGAATCAATTTCTATATACCAATCAAATTCATCTACTAATTTTCTTTTAGAAAGCAGCCAGTCAATAGAATCAGTAACACCAGAACCTGCCCTGTCTAATGCTAAAACTGCAAGAGCAGTTGATTTTAAATCACAAGATGCATCTTTTCTTGCTCCCCAACAATCATCATCTTTTTTCGTATTTAATGAGGATTTACAATCTGCTTTTACTGAGGAATCATATGCTCCTGCTAATAAACTAAAAGCAGCTTGCTCTGTGCTTGAAGTATCTCCGCAATCCCCTCCTAATCTATCTTCTAAACATGAATATGCTTTATCAATTGCTTCAGATTCATCTGCAAAAGCTAGTGCAGGAACAAGTAAAACTGCAATTATTAAAAAAATTAACAATACCCTTTTTTGTTTCATAAAAATTATAGTTAATCAAGGTATTTAAATTTTCTCTTACTGATAATCAACTATTTCCTATCTTAAAGTATTTTTTTATAGCATAATTGAGAGGATTTTTAATTAATCTGCATAATTCGTCTGGTTTGCAAACATTTAGATCTTTATAATTTGTTTTATCGCAATTCGGAGGCATTCTTGCCCCTGTTCTTTTATACCAATTTAACTGGCTCCTTATATAGCCTTGTTTTAATGATTTGTAATTTTTCTGATTCCATTCCTTAAGTCTTTTTTCTAATTCTTCTTCATTTACTCCAAGAGATTTGAAAAAATTAATTAAAACAAATAATGCTCTTTTTCTCCCATCATCTTTAATGCCTTTTAAAATATTTTTAACACATGGAGGAAAAATTTCTTCTGAGGGATTAGGAATTATTATTTTTTTGTATCCAGATTTTCCTGAACTTGATTTTATCATTTGATTTTTTAAATTTATCTCTGTCTCAATTTCAAAAGGTTTTCTTTTCTTAGAATATTCTCTTCTTAGATTTTCTTTTTGTTTTTTTTGTTCTTGCCAATCTATTGCCTTAACTAAAAGTTCTTTTGCCTCTCCTTTTTCTGCATTGGGGTAAAATTGTTTTATTTCAACTTTTAATGCATTTGCATCTCTTATTTGAAATTTTTTTATTTTATCTTTATTAATTACAATTGAAGCAAGAGCTGTTTTTTCATGTAATGAATAAGGCATTCTAAATAAATGTCTTGGAGCAACTAAAACTAAATCTGCTTCAATTAAAGATTCTGTCTTAACTCTTGATTTTTCAAATTTTTCTGGATTTCTATCTGAATTTATCTTGCAAAACTCACAAACATAAACCTCTTTTCTATCAATTTCAATTAAGTCTTTTCTGCAATCAGGACACTTTGCTTTCTTCCTATTATTAAAAGTTCCTTCTAAATTTGTTATCCCCTTAATACAATAGGGGCATTTCCAGGTTATGAGCTTTTTTTTTATTGTAGGTCTTTTGCAAACAGAGCATTCACTTATTAGGAGTTCATCAATATTTTTCCCCATTCTCTTTGCAAGCTCTCTTGAAGAACCTTCTTCAAGAATCTCCTCTTGTAATTCTTTTTGTAATTCATCTGTTAAATACTGACAAATAAGCTTTGGCCATTCTGGAAACATATTTTTTGTTTTTTGACCATAAAGTTCTTGTGGAAATGCTTTCCATGGAACAATTATATGAAATCCTTTGCTTCCAGAAAATTTAATTCCCATATTATTAATACTATGCTTTTTTAATATTTTCACTAACAAATCTGCATAGATTTTACTATATTCTAAATAAGGAGAATCTAAATCAATAAGAAGATCCCATCCAATTCTTAAATCATTGAATTCTTGTTCAGATAATTCATTAGAAATTTCTAAGGGGTCTTTCCAAAGTTCTTCTGAACAATGAAAAGATGTTGCTCCATTCATAACTTGCGCTAGGATGTCTGATTCATATTGAAATGCATCAGGCCTTTTTCCAAAACTCTCCATCATATAGCTTGGGACACATTCTCTGTTTTTTGAAAATTCAAACATTGCTTTTCTTACATCTGGTCTTGAATAGTAAATGAAAAGGATATCCCTTAACCTCTTTTCTTTAAAGCTTTCTCCAGGCTTCTCAGTATTAGAATTCTCTGCCATTTTATTAATCTATTAATCTGCAACTTGATGTTTTATCAGTTAATAGTATTAATTATAATTTCAAGCAGTTTATATAATATCTTATTCTAAAGTATAATAATGTTTAAAAGTTAAAAGCTGTTTTCAAAGAAATGAAAAGATGCAGATATGTTGAACTTTCAGAATGGTTAAAATGTTATTAAGATTAGATCATCCGAAGATATTTTCTGAAATAATCGGGATACTTTCTGAACTTGTTTTAGAGGTTAGGATAAAAGTTAATCAAGAAGGAATGAGTATTTTAGCTATTGATCCTGCAAATGTTGCTATGATTTCTTTTAAACTGCCAGCAGATGCTTTTTCAGCTATAGATATTGAAAATGAGGAAGTTTTAGGGGTTAGCTTAGATAGTTTAAAAGCAGTTTTAAGAAGAATAAAACCAGGAAGTGTTTTAAGCATTATGAAAGAAGAAAGTTCATTAAGACTGCAAATACAAGATAAAATAAAAAGAGAATTTAATCTTGCTTTAATAGAAATTGAGGCTGAAGAAAAACCAATCCCAAATTTAGAATTTTCAAGTAAAATTGAAATGCCTTCTTCAGATTTTTCAGAAATTATTGAAGACTGCAGTGTTGTTGCAGATGCGTGCAGTTTTATTTCAGAGCCTGAAAAGTTTATAATAAAAGCAAAAGGTTCATTAAATAGTTTTAAATCAGAATTTTCATCAGATGAAGTGAATATTCAAGCTCAGGAAGCTGATTCAAAATATTCATTAGAATATTTACAAAAAATGATTAAAGCTACTAAATTAACTGACAAAGTAATTATTAATTTTTCAACAAATTACCCCCTAAGGCTTGATTTTGTGACTCCTTTTATTGACTTAAAGTTTATTTTAGCTCCAAGAGTTGAGAGCGAAGACTAATCTTTTTTATTTTTTATTTGTTCAAAATACCGTCGATGTGATTAATATACTTATTAGTATTATTATGGATATTCATAATAATTATAGATAGGATAGTTAGTAGGAGAAATAATAGATTATTTCATGCTAATATTAACCTGCATATTATTATTAAGAAACATTTATAAATACTAATTTATTCTAATAAGTAAATTAGAAGGAAGTTTCATAGTTGTGGTAAGAGCATATGAATATAGTTACTAAAAATAAGATTCTGAAACTCTTGGGGAAAGAGAAGGTGATAACTAGTTCGGAGTTAGCTAAGTCTTTATGTGTTAGTTGGAATACTGCTCAATCATATCTTATGGAACTTGCATTAGAAAGAAAGATAATAAGAATAAAAAAAGAGGGGGTTAATTTATGGATGTTAAGTTAAAATTATTTAATTGGAAGAAGATTAACAACATTTTGACTTTGATGACCATATTAATTATATTATTTTTAATATCTTATATATCTGCTGCAAATCCCCAGGGTCCTGATGTATTAAATTCTATTAGTAACTCAACAAAAGGAGATGTTACTGGCAAAATATTTAATGTTTCTGGTGGAAATATTTCTAAATCGAATTTAAGTGCAGTACTCAAAGATACAAGGTGGAAAGCATTTGTTGGAAATGTTTCAGGTAGCTTTACATTAGATGACGCAGCAAGCCAAACTATTTATGATTGGACTCTTTCTTCTATCATGGGAATAATTTATACAACTAGAAATTCTTCTACACCTTCTTGGGCAAATATTAATTGTACTGACAATACAACTATTAGAAGACAGCAATTAGAAAATGAGAATATAAATTTAGAACATTCAAATGCAGATGATAATATTACTGCAACTTTTGATAATTTTAATCATCCTAGTTTTACTGCTGCTGCAAATACAATACAAGCAAATGTGTGCCCGGTTGCAAGACCTTATATAAATAGTTCAGCTCAAAGCACTAGTTTTAATGTCACTGTGTTATATGATAATACAAATCTTATTTTTGCTGCTCATTTAGAAACAGATCAATATGGTTATAGTGGGGATACTACAAATAGGACTTATGACTTTCAAATGATTGTTCCTGAAAACGGAAATTCAAGTTGGACAAGTTCAACTGCTTATTATCTTTATATACAATTAGATTAAGATAACTTTAATATGAAAAATGAAAAATGAAACCAAAAAAATCACAAATTACCATATTTATAATATTAGGATTAATGTTAGTAATAATTATTGCTATTTTCTTTATTATTAAAAAACCTCCTGAACCTCAAATAATTGATGAGGAAAATCCTCAGGCATTTATTGATTCTTGTACAAAACAGGCTGTTGAAGAAGCTCTTGTTTTATTAGGAGAACAAGGAGGAGACACTAACCCTAAGGGAAGCATCAAATATAAAAACAAGGAAATTACTTATTTGTGTTATAATGAAAATTTTTATGATCCTTGTATAAACCAGAGGCCTCTTTTAATTAAGCACGTAATTTCGGAGATTACTAATTATATTACTCCAAGAGTTGAAAATTGTTTTCAAACTTTGGAAAAAAGTTTGGAAAAAAGATATGAAATTTCTATGGGAAATATGGATATTGAAACAAATCTTCAAACAAATCTTGTTAAAATAAAAGTTACAAGAGACTTTCAAATGACAAGAGAAGATAATACTAGAAATTTTAATGAATTTGAAGTAAATATTATTCATCCTATTTATGATTTAGCAGAAATCGCAAATGAAATTGCAAGCCAAGAAGCTGAATTTTGTAATTTTAATACAGACGGGTTTAATTCAAATTATCCTAAATTTAAAACTAGAAAAGAAATGATTGAAAATACTAAAATATACATAGTAAGTAAAAGGGATTCAAATGTAGATTTTACATTTGCAATAAGGAGTTGTGTAATGCCTCCAGGATTATAATTTAAATAAAAATTTAAAAACAAAATAAATAATGAAAATTAATTTTAAAAAAGCTGGAAAAGAAAAAATCACAGAGATACTAGTGCAAATATTAATATTAATTATAAGCAGTTTTGCTTTTTGTTATATTCTTCATTCAATTACACAATCTGTATTTGCGCAAAGCACAGATGTTATTCAAACATGCCAAGAAACAAATGACGGGCATTATTGTCAGGAATTTTTAAAAGAAGAAATTCAAGAAAATTGTAATTCAACTATTTTTCCAGGGTCAATGGAAGAATTTTCAGAATGCCAGCTTGGCTGTTGTTATGATGATTATGAAGGAATTTGTACTACAAAATCCCCAAAAGCAGAATGTGAAGGTGGTGGTGGAGAATGGTCTGATAATGAAGATTGTAATTTAAATGAGTGTGAAATGGCTTGTTGTATTTTAGGTACTGAAGCCAAGTTTACAACTGAACAAAGATGTGCAAAATTATCTGCTGATAGGGGAATTCCTGCTGATTTTAAAAGTGATGTGAAAACAGAAATTGCTTGTCTTCTCCTTGTTGAGAGAGATAATGAAGGTGCTTGTGTTTTTGATGTTAATATAGATTTTAAAACAGAAATTAGATGCGAATTTACAACAAGACAAGATTGTTATACTAAAACAGGGCAAGAAGATAATTTTTATAAAGATTTTTTATGCTCTAATCCTCAATTAAACACAACTTGCACAAAACAAAATTCTACTGCATGTGTTGAAAATAAAGAAGCGGTTTACTGGTTTGATTCTTGTGGAAATAGAGAAAATATTTATGATACTAATAAAGACAGGTCTTGGAATAATGGAATGGTCTTGTCTCCTGAAAAAAGTTGTGGTGCAGATTCTTTAAATGGAAATGTAAATTCGGCAACATGCGGGAACTGTAATTATCTTCGCGGAAGTATTTGTGGAGCAGGAGAAGCAGAAATCGGAGACTATGTATGTAAGGATTTAAGTTGTGAAATTCATGGAGAAAAAATTACAAATGGGGAGAGCTGGTGTGTGTATGAAGGGATAATTGGTGATGGAAAAGATGTTGTTGGAAGCAGGCACATAAAAAAAGCTTGCCATGATGGAGAAATTATAACAGAACTTTGTGCTGATTTTAGAAATGAAATTTGTGTACAAAGTGATGTTGAAAGAGTAGATGGAGAAATTTTTTCAGAAGCAGCATGCAGAGTTAACAGATGGAGAGAGTGTGTTGAAATTAATTTAGAAGAAAATGCAGATGAAAAAAAAGAGAAATGTGAAAAAATTTCTGATTGTAAGTTTCATAATGTTGATGTTGATAAGAATTTTAAATTTTCTGTGTGTACTCCTCAGTATCCCCCAGGATTTGATGTTAAAAATGATTATAATGCTGCAGAATTAGTTTGTGCTCAAGCTACTCAAAAATGTACTGCAATTAAAATTAAAGAAATTGATGGATGGGAATGGGTTGCTAATGAAGATTGCACAAAAATGGAATTTACAGAAAAAATGAATGATTATTGCTACCAATTAGGAGATTGTGGGGGTTATATTAATATTGAAGGAGATTTTGATAAAGGATTTAGTGTTTCTGGAGAAGCACCTAATTCATTAACCCAAAGTAAAATAAATGAGTATAAAAGATTTGCACAAGATAATTTAAATCAAAAACCTGCCGAGCCTGGAAAATATGAAGGTATCTTAGCTAAAATAAGAGGAGATGATGGAAAAGTCAGTTCTTTAGCTGCAGGAGGAGCCATCGCAGGAGGAATTATTGGAGGGCTAAGTGCTTATAGCCCTTTTGCAATTGGATTAGCAGAATTTGCTGCAGGACTTGGGCAAGGAACTGTTAGTGTTGTTAGGGGTGGAACGTGGTCTAGTTCTTCAACTTCCGCGACTGGTTCTCCACAAAATTTTCAGCCATCAGATTTTGGTGCAAAACCTACTGCAAATTATAATGCAATTGGCGCAGGTCTTGGGGCAGCTGCAGGAGCTTATGTTGCAATAGCCTTATTTGGAAAAGGATTGCCTCCAAAGGCGCAATTAGTTGCATCATTAATCGGTGGTATTGGAGGAGCTGCACTAGCAACTACCAGCTCAGCTTTTGGCGGGGGTGCTGTAGCAGGAACAGGGATTTCTGGTTTTATTAGCACATTTATTGCAGCATTTATTTGGGCAATTATTATTGTTATAATTGTTATTTTGATTATGAAAGCATTTGGAGTAGGAAAAAAGAAAGAATATGTTAATACATTTAAATGTCTTCCTTGGGAAGCTCCTACAGGAGGGAATAATTGTGATGTATGTAATCAAGGAGATGTTTTATGTTCAGAATATAGGTGTAATAGTTTAGGACAAACATGTGAATTAATTAACCAGGGTTCAGAAAATGTTAAGTGCATTAATAATCCTCCTGATGATGTATCTTCTCCTAAAATAAGTCCCTTATACGGATTTATTACACCAGGCCATGGATATAATAATATTAATAACAATGGTTTTGAAATTAAAAAAGAAAATGGGAATTGTATAAATGAATTTACCAACATTGAATTTGGAATTAAAACAGATAAAAGTGCTCAATGCAAATACGGGACTGAAATAACACAAGATTATGAAGATATGGTGTATTTTGGAAACAATGCGTATTTAATAAATCATACTTTTGCTATTATGATGATTGGTCCTAATGTTTTTAAGCACCAGTATAATCTAACTGATGAGGAAATCCAGGATTTAGGTAAATTAAAATATTATGTAAAATGCAAGAGTGTGAATGGTATGAAAAATTCTGTTCCTTATGTAATTGAGAGTTGTGTAAATCTAGGGCCTGACTTAACTCCTCCAATGATTACAAATACAGACCCTTGGAATAAAGCTTTTATTAAATACGGTGCAACAGAAGTTAATTTATCTGTTTGGGTAAGTGAACCTGCAAATTGCAGCTGGTCAAAACAAGATGTTGATTATGAAGAAATGCAAAACAAAATGGTTTGTTTAAATGGTTTAGAAAATTATGGATTATATGGATGGAGATGTTATACTACTCTAACAAATATAACTGATCAACCTAAATTTTATATTAAATGCAAGGATCAGCCTTGGTTGCCAGATGATAATGATTCTAGAAATGCTATGGAAGAAAGTTATGTTTATGAATTAATTTCTTCTGAATCTGAATTAGTAATTAAAGAAACAATTCCAAAAGATAGTGAAGCAATAACTTCCAGCACTGTAGTAACAAGTGTTGATGTTAAGATTAAAACAAGTGGCGGGGCTGAAAATGGTGAAGCTACTTGTTATTTTAAATTTGCAGAAGATGATTCTTACATAAGATTCTTACATACTTTTACAAACATTCACGAACAAACGTTTTCAAATCTTGTTCAAGGACAATATGATCTTTATTTGAAATGTGAAGATGCAGCTGGAAACATTGCTGAAAATATAACTAGTTTTGAATTAGATGTTGATAGTTCTGGACCAAGAATAACTAGATATTATTATGATGGGGTATTAAAAATAAAAACTAATGAAAAAGCAGAATGTAGGTATGATTTTAATAGAATGTTTGTATTTGAAAATGCAAGTTCAATGGGAGGGCCAGGATTTGAACATTCTGCGCCGTGGAAATTAGATACATATTATGTTCAATGCATGGATAAATATGAAAATAAAGGCAATAAAGCAACAATTAGGGCTTATGACCTTGTCTAAATAAATTTATAAACAAATTTATCGTTATAAAATTGAAAAAATGGGTTTGAAAAAAAAAGTAAGTAAAAAAGCACAGATTACAATCTTTGTTATATTGGCTCTTGCACTTTTGCTTGTAATTATTTTATTATTATTAAATACAGATAGAATTAATGTAAGGATTACTCCTGAACCTCCTATAGAGCAAATAAGAACCTGCATTCGAGAAGAAGCTGAGCAAGCAAGAGATATTATAAGTGTTCAAGGAGGAAGTTTTAGGCCTGAAAATTATTATATTTATCAAGGAAACAAGGTAGACTATTTATGTTATACAGAAGAGAATTTTAAAAAATGTGTTATGCAAAAACCTTTTTTAAAAAGTTCTATTGAAAAAGAATTAGAAGATTATTTACTTCCAAAAGTAAAGAGGTGTATTGATTCTGTTAAAACATCTTTAGAAGGAAAAGGATATAGTGTTACTTTAACAAATCCAGAATCAGCTGTTTCATTACTTCCAGGAAGCATACTTATTGAAGTCTATACTAATCTAAGGATTGCAAAAGATAATATAGAATCATATGAATCTATAAAAATAGATGTTGATTCTGAGTTAAATACTATGACTGCTATAGCAAGTGCGATTTTAAATTGGGAAGCAAGATATGGTGATTCAGAAATAAAAGATTATATGATTTATTACCCTTATCTAAGAGTTGAAAAAAAGAAACAAGGAGATGGCTCAACAATTTATATTATAACTGACAAAGAAACTAAGGAAACATTTATGTTTGCTGTAAGAAGCGTAGCATTAATTCCAGAAATAGGATAATCAAAAAGGATATTAAAATGAAAATAAACTTTTTAAAAAAGTTTGAACAAAAAATGAAAAAGAGAAAAAAGAGCATCATAACACAGGCAATAATTGAAATAAGTATTTTAATTATAGGGATTTTTGCATTTGCGTTTTTGCTTTCTCCACAAGTAAGTGCAGAAGAAGTCAAGTATAATGTTTGTTGTGAAAAAACAAAATCAGGAGCATGGTGCCAAAATACTTTAGAAGAAAATTGCAATACAAATTATCTTGTAACACCAACAAGCTGCGAAGCAACAAGTTTTTGCAGCCCTGGGTGCTGTTTTGATTCTGCTGATGGATTTTGTATGGAAAACACTCCTGAAAATGTTTGCAATCAAGAAGAAGATGGAACTTGGATTAATAGTGCTGAATGCAATGTCAAACAATGTGAATTAGGGTGTTGTGTTTTAGGAACCCAAGCTAGTTTTGTTACATTAACAAGATGTAAAAGTTTGTCTGCACAATATGGTTTAGAAACGGATTTTAAAAAAGATATTAATGATGAACTTACTTGTCTTGCATATGCTGCTTCTCAAGACCAAGGTGCTTGTGTTTTTGAATTTGAAACTGATTTAGGTAGTGAGAGAAGATGCATTTTCACAACAAGAGGAAAATGTTCAGAAACTGAAAGCTCGGAATTTTACAATAATTATTTGTGTTCTGCAGAAAAGCTTGCAACAAATTGCGGAATGACTAAAGATACAATTTGTGTTGAAGGAAAAGAAGAAGTTTATTTTAAAGATACTTGTGGAAATCCTGCAAATATTTATGATGCTTCAAGAGCAGAAGATGCTTCTTATTGGAAAGAAGTTGTTCAAAAAGCAGATTCTTGTAATGTTAATAGTGCTACAGGAAATGCAGATTCAGAAACTTGCGGGAACTGTAATTATTTTAAGGGAAGTATTTGCTCTGAAGGTGATGCAAGTTATGGGG
>Ga0315550_1000073_pt1 | contig 58176 bp, 48 predicted proteins | sample SalMarSW160190MG_2_FD_203100 | JGI IMG/M metagenome (GOLD analysis project Ga0315550, IMG submission 203100) | Salt marsh sediment microbial communities from the Plum Island Ecosystem LTER, Massachusetts, United States - Salt Marsh Sediment SW1601-90 ...
TCGCTGGTCCTGCCCCTCTACAGGAAAATCACTGAAAAGTTCAGGCTCCGCGATACCGGCAAATCATTCAGGCTCGCGATGGGAAGCACCCCTGTCGAAGGACGGGTATGGGTATCAGAAGAGGCCGGCGCCGCCAGGGCATATTTCATAGAATGCGAGGAGCTTTACGGCAGGAAAGAACTTTACGGGACTTCGAAGGGAGATTATCGTGACAATGCCCTTAGGTTTGCCTTTTTTTCCAGGGCGGTCATTGAGACCTGCCTGACAATGGACATAAGACCCGATATAATACACTGCAATGACTGGCAGACCGCCATGATCCCTCTTTACCTCAGGACCTTGTACGCTGACAGGACCGGGATGCAAAAGACCGCCACTCTCTATACTGTGCATAACCTTGGATACCAGGGGCTTTTCCCCGCTGCCGATATCCTGTTTACGGGGCTCGGAAGTGATTATTTTACACCCGAAAGGCTTGAATTCTACGGAAGGCTGAATTTTATGAAGGCCGGTCTCCTCTATGCCGACCTGCTCAATACCGTCAGCAAGACTTATGCAGGGGAAATACTTGACCCTGAATACGGTTTCGGTCTTGAGGGAGTGTTGAAGACAAGGAGACATGACCTCTACGGTGTCGTCAACGGGCTGGATTACGGGGAGTGGGACCCGGCATCCGACAGGTTTATCCCCGGACGGTATGATGAAAGTGACCTCACAGGCAAGGGGCTGTGCAAGAAAAGGCTACTGAACGAGGCCGGGCTCCACGATGACAGACGTCCCCTTCTCGGTGTCGTGAGCAGGTTTTCCTCCCAGAAGGGACTGGACCTTGTCGCGGCTTCCCTCGACCGGATGGTCCGTTTGGGAGTAAATATCATTGTCCTCGGGAAAGGTGATGAATATTATGAGAACCTTCTGGCCTCCTTGTCTGAAAAGCATCCGGGCAGGGTTTTCACCAAGATCGGGTTCAGGGAGACGCTGGCTCATCTCATCTATGCCGGGTGCGATTTTTTTCTGATGCCTTCGAAGTACGAACCGTGCGGGCTGGGACAGCTGATTGCGCTCAGGTATGGAACTATTCCCATCGCGCGAAAGACAGGGGGGCTCGCGGACACCATTGAGGATTACGACCACCTCAGGTCCAGAGGTACGGGGTTTCTCTTCTCCGATTATTCACCGGCCTCTCTCGTGGATGCGGTGAAGAGGGCGTTGTGCGTTTACGGGGACGGGGAGAAGATGGCTAAACTGGTGACCGGGGCCATGAAGGCCGATTTTTCCTGGAAGAAGTCGGCGCGGAAATATCTGGAACTTTACGGAAAGGCTGTAAAGAAGGTGGCCGGGTGAGTCTGAGAGCAAAAATTACGGCGATGCTTGCGGGGTTGCTGCTCCTGATTGCCGTCTTCGCGTTCGGAACTCTCCTTATATTCGAAAAGATGACCATCAATATGGGTACCCTCCAGTCGGTGAGTGAGGAGCACAAAATCATAGGAGAGATGGAAAGGAAGGTCTCCGGCTTTCTGGAGGCAACGAACGAATGGGGATTGACCGGTTTGCCACAGTTCAAGAAGTTGTACCAGATGAGGGCCGATGACCTGCGCGTGTCTTTCTCGGAGGCGGGCAAGATTGTGATGCAAAAGAAGGAGTTGCGGGCGATAAAGGAAGAGCTTGGTCTGGCCGCCAGATACGCATCGTTTGTAATAAACAGCAAACATCCCGTAGGGGACCCCGAAGTCCACAATTACCTCCAGCAGATCAACCATGTCGGCGGGGAAATTCTCGACGGGCTCGAGAGGATGCGCCAACGGTCTATCAATGACGTCATGAACGTGGCGGTAGCCGGCAATATTATGAAAAGGGATATGACCTATTACCTCGCCGGCCTGATTGCCTTCAGCTCTTTCATGGCGCTCTTTCTCATACTCCGGGTAAGGAGGACGGTAGCGGAACCTTTCCATGAGCTTTTGCGGGCGACTGAAAGGATAAGCAAGGGAGAATTGTCATACAGGATAGGGATGAACCGCAAAGACGAATTCGGCATCCTTGCGGCCAGGTTTAACAACATGGTAGCGGACCTCGAGTCTTCAAACCGGGAGATAAACAGGAAGCTGGCCGGAACGGAACTGATCCTGGACGTTGCAAGGATAGCGGGCACGACACTTGAGCTGAAGGAGGCCCTTGCCCTGATGACCGATACCATCGCTGCAAGGCTGCGGCTTGACAGTTGCGTAATCTACATGCTCAGGCCCGAGATGAATGACTTTTGCCTTGAGGCGACGAACAAGGAGGGGATGGAAATGAAGTACAACTGCCTCTCTTCCGACTCAGTCGTCATAAAGGCGATACTCAGCAAGGCGGGTCCCGTGGCCGTGGAAGAGGAGAGCCTTTACAAGGCAGCAGAAGGAAGGCCGCCGGGCGGCGGCAGATCGTGCTTCGGTATTCCCATAATACGGGACAACATTTGCAAGGGGATCCTTTTCGTGATGAGAGGGTCGGCCAGGGTCTTTTCGGAAGACGACAAGAATACGCTGATGATTCTCGTGCATACGATTGGTTCGGTTGCTCAGAACGCCGAACTTTACCAGTCGACGAAAAGGCAGCTGCAGAGGCTTACGGTACTGTATGAACTCAGCAGGGCGGTGACCTCGGTCCTTGACCTCCGAGGACTGTTGACGAGGACGGCACAGGAAATTACGCGGCTGCTGAGTTCGAGGGGATGCATTATAAGGCTGCTTGAAAACGGCCGGCTTACGGTCAAGTCCCATGTGGGGATTCCCGAAGGCGCCGAAGACGAAATGGAGCTCCCTCTCGGGTCCGGAATAGCCGGGACTGTGGCGCAAAGCGGGAGACCGATGCTGGTGGAAGATGTCTCGAAGCTGTCAGGCGGGCTGAGGGTGCCACGGATAAAGGCAAGGTCCGTCATCTGTGTGCCTCTGAAGGTGGGCGAGGCGGTAATAGGGACCCTCGGCCTTTTCGATAAGATCGACGAGGGCGGAAATCCCGTGCCATACACCGCTGATGACCTGAATACGGTCGAGGGGTTTGCGCTGATCTCGTCCATAGCTATCGACAAGTCAAAGATTTATGAAAACGAGGTGAAAAGGGAACGGGAAGCCAGCGAGGCGAGAAGGAGGATGGACATACTCTTCGACAGCGTGCAGGGCGGGATCATCACCCTGGACAGGGACTATACCATAATTTCGGCCAACAGATATGTCGAAGACTGGGTGAACATGACGGACGAGGAACTGGTCGGGCGCAACTGTCTGGACATATTCCACGACAAGATCGGCATATGCCCTCACTGCGCGGCGAAGGCGACCTTCGAGACCGGCGAAATCAATTCCATCATGCAGTCCAGGGGCGTGAACTATGCCGAGCTTACCGCCTATCCCGTAAAGACCGAAAACGGAAAGATCGAGGAATGCGTCGTCTTCATCCTGGATATTACCGAGAGGGTGTTGTATCAGGAGGAGACACTGAGTCTGTACAGGGAAGTGATACAGACCAAGGAGTATCTTGAAAGTATCATCGATAATTCCGCCGACGCCATCGTTACCACCGACCTGGATGGCATGATAACCTCCTGGAACCAGGGCGCTGAAAAGACCTTCGGTTTCAGCGAGAGCAATGCCATGGGTAACTTCCTGCCCTTTATCCCGGATTTCCTCTCGGAGAAAGAAAAAGCCTATATGGAGAGGATCAGAAAGGGGGAGGTCCTCAAGGACATTGAAACGCTGAGACGCAAGAAGGACGGGACCATAATCGAGGTGAGTCTCACCCTTTCCCCGATCAAGGACGCCGCAGGTGAAGTGATCGGAATAAGCGGCATTTCGAGAGACATATCGGAGAAGAAGAACGTTGAAAAGGAGCTGATACGGCGCAATCAGGAACTCTCCCGGCTTTTCTTTATCAGCTCGGCCATGAGGGGCACCCTGGAACTGGACAAGCTGCTGCGCATGGTCCTGGTTGCCGTTACAATGAGCGACGGCATGGGCTTCAACAGGGCGATCCTTTTTCTTGTCGACGAGGCCAGAAAGGTGCTGAAGGGCGCGATGGGTGTCGGGCCGGCGAGTCCGGAAGAGGCGTGGAAGATATGGGACGAGTTGTCGGTCCAGAAAAAGACCCTCGATGATATCATGCAGGATGTGGCAACTCAGCCTTTAAGCAAGGACTCCTTTCTGGACAGACTGGCAATGTCCATCGAGATCCCCGTCGAGGAGGACACGCTGTTGACGAGGACGGTGAGGGAAGGGAGGTCCTTCAACGTGACCGAGGTGAAAGGGGAGTCTGCGGCCGATCTGATCCTTATCCAGCAACTCGGAACGCAGGCGTATGCTGTAGTACCCCTCGTATCGAGGGACAAGGTTATTGGTGTCATATGGGTCGACAACTATTTCAACAGAAAGCCGATAACGGACGAAGACATGAAGTTCCTTGCCAGTTTTTCGAACCACGTCGCTTCTGCCATCGAAAACGCACGGCTTTTCGAAAAGGTCAAGATGGCCGAGCAGCAGCTCGAAAACATTTTTGAGTCCATGTCCGATATGGTGTATTTCAACAGTAAGGACTATGTGATACAGAGCGTGAACAAGGCGGTGAGCAGCAAACTCGGACTTCCACCGTCCGAGATCATAGGGAAGAAATGTTATGAAGTGTTCCACGGCATGCACGAACCTTACGAAAAGTGCCCTCACCATAAGACGGTGAATACGAAAAAGGCTTACATCGAGGAACTTGACGATCCGTACATGGGAGGCACCTTTCTTACATCCAGCTCCCCCATCTTCGACCTGGCGGGAGAATTCATCGGTTCCGTCCACGTGGTCCGGGACATAACCGAGATCAAGAACCTGCAGCAGAAGCTTGTCATGGCCGAAAAAATGGCCGCCCTCGGCGAGGTGGCGGCGAAGGTCGCACATGAAATAAGAAACCCGCTTGTCTCGGTCGGAGGTTTCGCCAAGAGGCTGGAAAAGAAGCTGGACGGGAATCTGAAGGAATACGCAGGTATTATCGTGAAAGAGGTCGAGAGGCTTGAGGGGATTCTCAGGGAAATACTGGGGTTTGTGAAGGAAGTGAGACTGAACAGGGAAATGGTGAACCTCAATTACCTTGTCGATGATGTCGTCACATTGATGGAGTCCGACATGCACGAGAGGGGAATAAGCCTGTTCAGGGACTACGGTCTGCCGGCTGAGGTCTTCATAGATCCCAACAGGGTCAAGGAGGCGATCATGAATATCGTCAACAATGCGGTGCAGTCGATGGCCGGGAGTGGTTCGATATATGTGAGGACGGAGACAAAAGGGGACTTTGCGGTGGTTGAGATCAAGGATACGGGCGCGGGCATTACCGATTGGGACCGGCAGTTCATTTTCAATCCGTTCTATACGACAAAGGCTGCGGGGACCGGCCTGGGTTTGGCTATTACGAACAGGATCATACAGGAGCATAACGGGAGGATCGAGCTGGAAAGCGAGATCGGAAAAGGAAGTACATTCAAGGTATTTATCCCACTTAAGGAGGAGGAGAGATGAAAATACTTATTGTCGATGATGACCAGAACATTCTCAGACTTTACAAAGAAGAACTTGAAGAAGAGGGCTATACGATTGTAACGGCATCAAACGGTCAGGAGGCAATGGAACAGTTCGATAAGGAGAACCCCGACCTTGTCACCCTCGATATCCTGCTTCCCGATGTGGACGGCATTAAGCTTCTCCGGCAGATGAAAGAGAAGCGGCCGAGAATGCCCGTGATCATGTCGACGGCATATGACTACCGGGACGATTTTGCCGTCTGGGCTTCCGAGGCATATATAGTCAAGTCGGCGGACCTCACGGAACTGAAAGCCACCATCAAGAAGTTGATAAGCAAGGAATTATGAGCGAGATCCTCAAGTCTCTGGCGCCTGCCTACGGCGGTTATTCGATCGCGAGAAACGGGAAAGTCATTTTCATAAGGGGGGCCATCCCGGGCGAGGTGGTGGAGGTGGACATAGTTGAAAAGAAGCGGGATTATTCCGTAGCGTCGGTTGTAAACGTTATCGAGCCCTCGGAACACAGGGTGAAACCGGTATGCCCCGTCTTCGGCACCTGTGGCGGCTGTCAGCTTCAGTTCATATCCTACGACCGGCAGTTGACCATGAAGGGCGAGATACTGATGGACTCTCTCACAAGGCTGGGGGGCATGGAGATAGAGCCCGGCACTGCCTTTTCCGACTCTCAGTGGAATTACAGACACAGGGCGCAGTTCAAGGTCTCCAGAAACGGCGAGGTCGGTTTCTTCAGGGAATCTACCAGGGACGTCGTCACCTTTGACGAATGCCCCCTGCTGGTCCGGGAGATAAACAACGTACTGCAAAAGATAAAGGATGCGGTTTCGTTGGAGGATCTCAGGGAGATCCATATTGCCGCCGGCGATTCCCTTACTGCTTTGCTGAGGGGTGATGATTATGACGCGGAGGCATGCGCGAAGATAATGGAAACCGGGGTGTCCGGCGTTGCATTCAACGATGTCATGGCGGCCGGCCGGGCGTATGTAACACTGGAGATCGGCGGTATGAAATACAGCGTGTCTCCCTGGACTTTCTTTCAGGCCCACTGGAGCCTCAACAGTAAGGTCGTGGGTTTTATCGTTGACAGACTGCAGCCCCTCGGAGGCGAGCGGGTCCTCGACCTCTATGCCGGGGCGGGCAATTTCTCGCTTCCTCTGGCCGTCCATGCCGGCGAGATTGTCGCCGTCGAGGAGAACGGGCACGCTGTGGATGATGCCCTGCGGAACCTGGAGATGAACGGCGTGAAGAATTGCCGTATTGTCAGGTCCACGGCGGAGAAATATAAGCTGAACAGGAAATTCGATATTATCATCCTTGACCCGCCGAGGCCGGGGCTCACGTCTGAAGTGGCAAGAAAGGTCCTCGACCACGGGGCATCGAGGATTGTCTATGTTTCCTGTAATCCGTCGACACTCGCCAGAGACCTGAAGAAGATGAAAGACAAGTATGATGTAGAGTCGGTGCACCAGATAGACTTCTTTCCGAACACCTTCCATATCGAAGCGGCGGCATTCCTGAGGATCAGATAGAGCTGACTGTTTCCGCCTGTCCGAAACTTTTTAATCAAAGATATCTATTGAAGAAATCATGAAGGTTCTTGCAAGGCGGGGCGCTGCCCCGGACCCCGAATACTTTTCTTGCACGTTCAGGAAAAGTATCCAAAAGAAGGCGCCCCACGAAAATTTCACCCTCCGGGCCGGTCTGCTCGGTCGGGTTCGCTGAATTTTGGGAACTCGCTCCTCTCGGACAGCCCAAAATTCTTGACGCGCTCCCCCGGTCGCAGACCTGAAATTTTCGAAAGGGGTTTACCAACTTTTACGAATCAGCTATATCTGATATCATTTAGGCCATGATTCCCGAAATTGTGTTCCATGAAGGTGAGAGATCGAAGCCTCTTGTTGTCTTCATTCACGGGATGGGAATGAACGTGAGGGCCTGGAGTGAACCGGACCGGGCACGGATACTTGGCGGCAAATACCCGCTCAGGGTCCTGCTTGGTGGCTGTGGCGATAAGATAGGAACTTCCTTTGGCGATCTGAAGTCGCGTGGCTACCATGTGCTCTCCTGGTCGCAGGCGAGACCGGTTGGACCGATAGAGGCTGCGGTGTCGGAACTGAGAGAACTGATAGCTGGATACGATAAATTTGCGGGGAACGGAATCATATTCGTTTGCCACAGCAGGGGAGGGCTGATAGCGAGAAAGTATCTTGAAGTGCAGAGCGCTTCCGTGAGGGGGTTGATAACCCTCGCCACACCGCATCACGGCACATCCATGGCCAGGTGGGCGGCCTATATTTCCCCCCTGACCGTTGCAGCAAACCGGGTCTTGCTGGAATTCGGCAGGAAGGAGGTCGATTCGGCCCTCAGGAGAATCCTTGGGTTTCTGAGCAGCAGCGGATTAAGGGAGTTGCTGCCCGGCTCCCCGTTCTTCAGGGAGTTGAGTGACACAAGACCGGGAGGGGTCCGATATGTATCCGCAGGAGGGACCAATCCGGACCTGCTTCGGGCCGTTTCGGTCTCGCTGTCCGGAATATTGTCCGCCGTCGTTCCCGAGATTATAATCCCCGAGGAAATGAAGGAAGGCCGGGGTGACGGTCTGGTATCGGCGTCAAGTTCGGTACTGCCACACGCCGACAGCCATATCGATTTTCATGTTAACCACGGCTCCATTCTCTGTGATGCCGGGGTTAGGAGGCATGTTCTTGAATCGGTGAAGGCGATATGAAAGAGGGAGATGAAAGAGGAGACGTGAACGGTCCCGTTGAAATGCCCATAGACGGAGTTCTGGACCTCCACACATTCAATCCGCGGGATGTCAGGGATCTTCTGCCTGATTACCTTTCGCTCTGCAGGGAGAAGGGGATTCTCCGGGTGCGCATAATACACGGAAAGGGCAGGGGTGTGCTGCGGGACATGGTCAGATCGATCCTGTCACGCCTTCCGGAAGTGGATTCCTTCAGGACGGCAGGGGAAGATTCCGGCGGCTGGGGAGCGACCATCGTGATATTGAAGCCTGGGGAAACAAACCCTGAACTTCTGTCCATGCCTGGAGAAAGGTGATATCATTTGTAAGTAAATGATCTTTCCTTGTAAATGATATGAGAGTGAAGAAGATAAGACTCACTGGGAACGCGATGAGGGTACTTGAGAAGCGCTACCTTGCCAAAGACGGCGCAGGGAAGGTCATAGAGACTCCCGAGCAGCTTTTCGGCCGCGTAGCACGAAGCGTTGCCGAGATCGATGCCCGGTATGACGGCCCAACGAGCGTGGCCGGGAGGGAAGAAGTTTACTACGACATGATGGCGTCCCTCAAATTCATGCCGAACTCGCCCACACTGATGAACGCGGGCACAAGGCTGGGACAGCTTTCGGCATGTTTCGTGATTCCCGTTGGCGACAGCATCAAGGAAATCTTCGGGGCTGTTTCCACTATGGCGGTAATCCACCAGACGGGCGGCGGTACCGGGTTTTCCTTCTCCCGCCTGAGACCCAGGAATGATATTGTCGGGTCCACGGGGGGGATTGCGTCGGGCCCGGTATCTTTCATGAAGATTTTCGATCAGGGCACAGAGGTTATCAAGCAGGGGGGCAGACGCAGGGGAGCCAACATGGGTATCCTTCGGATAGATCATCCGGACATCATGGAATTTATTGAGGCCAAGAAGACGGAAGGGGCCTTCCGGAACTTTAATCTCTCCGTCGCCGTTTCAGACATCTTTATGGAAAAACTGGAGAAGGACCAGAGTTTCGACCTGATAAATCCGAGGAACGGGAAGACATCGGGCCGGCTCAAGGCGCGTGTCGTATGGCGCAGAATTGCCGAGATGGCGCGGGAGACGGGGGACCCGGGCGTGGTGTTCATAGACCGGATCAACCGACTTCACCCGGTGTCCCATGTCGGAAAAATAGAGGCCACCAATCCCTGCGGGGAACAGCCCCTGCTTCCGTACGAGAGCTGCAATCTCGGTTCCATCAATCTCAAGAAGGTCGTGAAGAAAGGGGAGATAGACTGGGCTGAACTGATTCGGCTTGTGAGGGAAGGCGTGCAGTTCCTGGACGGTATAATAGATGCCAACCTCTATCCCCTGCCGGAGATTGAGGAGATAACCTATGCCAACCGCAAGATAGGCCTGGGGGTGATGGGTCTGGCCGAAATGCTGATCATGCTGGATATCCCCTATGCTTCCGACAGGGCACTCAAGATTGCCGAAAAGGTGATGAAGACTGTTTCCAGGGAATCGGTCAGGAAGTCCGCGGAGTTGGGTGAAAGTCGAGGCAGTTTCCCGAATTTCAGGGGTAGCATGTGGGAGAGAAAGGGACTGAAGACGATGCGCAACGCGACGGTAACCACGATCGCCCCGACCGGTACGATCAGCATTATCGCCGGAGCGTCGAGCGGCATAGAGCCGCTTTTCGCCATTGCCTTCATAAGAAAAGTGCTGGAGGGCACGGAGCTTATGGAGGTGAACGGGCTGTTCCTTGAAAGGGCGAAAAGGGGAGGTTTTTACAGCAGGTCCCTGATGGAAGAGATAGCAAGGAGAGGTTCCGTCGCGGAGATCAGGGGTGTCCCTGCGGAGGTTAAAAAACTCTTCATGACCGCTCTGGATATCAGCCCGTCATGGCATGTAAAGATGCAGGCGGCTTTCCAGAAATACACCGATAACGCGGTATCGAAAACGATCAATCTGTCTTCTGACGCGACCGTTGAAGACGTGGAAGAGGTGAACGGCCTCGCCTATCGTCTGGGGTGCAAGGGGATCACGGTGTTCCGGTACGGGAGCAGAAGCGAACAGGTGCTTTTCATGGAGGACACTCCCCGCATGACGAGAGAGGAGGGGGTACTGAAGGTGAGCAACGAATATATAGGTGAGTGCAAGATCTGTTCGGTGTGATTTCCCCCCGCCTTATGACTGAAGTTTATGAATCAAGTGGTCTAAGAGGGAATATTGTATTTTCCCGGCCTCTTATTTTACTCTGTAATAAGGGGTTCTGTGCCCATCCACGGAGTCCGGAGAAGCCAAATGTATGCTGAATATTTCGGGTTAAGAGAATATCCTTTTTCCATAGCTCCCGATCCGCGGTATCTCTATATGAGTGATACGCACCGCGAGGCCCTGGCACATCTCGTTTACGGGATCAAGGGGGAGGGCTTTATCGTGCTCACCGGCGAGGTCGGAACGGGCAAGACGACGGTCTGCCGCTGCCTTCTCGAACAGCTGCCGGAGAATACCGACATCGCCTTTGTCTATTATCCTAAACTGACGGTCCGGGAGCTTTTTGCCACAATCTGTGACGAACTGCGCATTGGTTACCGGAGGACCAACGCGAGCAAGAAGGACCTGCTGGACAGCATAAGTGCATACTTGCTGGATGCGCACGCCAGAGGACGGAAGACGGTGCTTATCATTGAAGAGGCGCAGAAGCTCAGCGCAGAGCTTCTGGAGCAGGTGCGGTTGCTTACAAATCTGGAGACTGACAGCCGGAAGCTTCTCCAGATCATCATGGTCGGGCAGCCGGAACTCAGGGATGTCCTTGCCCGTTCCGATATGAAACAGGTTGCACAGAGGGTTACCGCACGTTACCATCTCGGGCGGCTGTCGAGGAAGGAAGTTGAGGCTTACGTGTATCACCGGCTTGCGGTCGCGGGAGGGAACGCTGAGTTGTTTTCTCCTTCCGCTATCAACAGGCTGTTTCGCCTTAGCGGCGGGATTCCGCGTTTGATAAATTTGCTCTGTGATCGCTCGTTGCTCGGCGCATACTCGCAGGGCAGAAAGACCGTCGGCAGATCGATCGTCACCAGGGCCTCGCGGGAGATAGCCGGGAGGCTGAAGAAGCGGGCTCCCAGGAGAGACTTGCGGTTTATGGCAGCGGTTATTGCCCTCGTGATATGCGTGGGTATTGTTACGACCATATATTATGTCCGAATGGCGCAGCCGGACATCGGTGAGAGGAAAGTCCCCATCCATGAAATGCATACCCAAAAAATGAATAGGGAGAAGATGCACGTGGAAAAAGCGACGCTGGAATGGCCGTCCTCTCAACCCATTGACGAGAGCGAGAATGAGGCTTACCGTTCTCTTTTCGGTCAATGGGAAGCTTCTTATAAGGGCGGCGGCCGAGAGGCTTGCCGCAAGGGACTGTCTCCAGGCCTCCGGTGTCTCCAGGGCGCGACCAGTCTGCGGACACTGATCCGCTTGAACAGGCCGGCTGTACTCACGCTCTTCGATCACCTGGGGAGGAAATATTACGCCGCCCTGACCGCGCTTCACGGAAATGAGGCGACGTTTGTCCTGGGATCTGAAACCAGGAAGGTGGATATCCGCCAGATTGAGCGGTGGTGGTTTGGCGACTTTATCATGTTGTGGCGGACTCCGGCGGGCTACCGGGGAGATATCAAGCCGGGTGACGGCGGTCCCGGGGTGCAGTGGCTTAGCGGAGAGCTTTCCCGTATTCAGACCCCCGGGGTGGAACCGGGCAACGGCCTTGTGTACAATAAGGACATGGTAGATCAGGTAAAGAGGTTTCAAGTCACAAACGGCCTTACTCCCGACGGGATCGTGGGGCCGAGGACCATGATACTCCTTGACTCGGAAGACGGAAGCTCCGGGCCGGTTCTGAGCGGTGTGAAGGGAAGGGAATAGCCGTGTCCTATATCCTCGATGCGTTGAAAAAAGCCGAAATGGAGCGCCGCCGCGGCACATTGCCGGACGTAACGGCTGTCCAGGGTATCACTCCCGCGAAGGGGCGCGGTATGCGTTCGGTGTGGGTCTATCTGCTGCTGGCGGCGCTGTTCCTGAACGCCGCAGTGGCTGCATTCTGGTTGAGACCGTGGAATGCGGAAAGGCCCGGGAGGGCTTTGCAAACGGCAAAAGGGGAAAAGGTTACGAACACGGCCAAAAGCGCTGATTTACTGGATGCGGGAGCGACTGTAGTGCATGCTCCGGCAGGACAGGCGGATGCCGACGTTGCGGGCGGGACCGTTACGGACCGGAGAGGTGAAAAGCTGCTCCCTCCAAAAGAGGTTGAGACAACGGGAGAATTGAGCAGACAGTCGGAGGCGGCCGACGCCGGTGTCGAGAGAAGTTTTTCCGGAGGACCTGGAACTGCATCTGAGGTCAAAGAAGAGCGTGGAGTGGCGACCGCGGCGCTTCCGCCTCCGGCGGCAAACAGGATATATGCCTTGAACCGGTTGCCTTCCTCAGTCCGGCAGGGCCTCCCGGACCTTACCATGTCTCTTCACTATTTCACTGTTAACCCGTCCTCACGCCTTATAAGCATAAACGGGAAAACGCTGAAGGAAGGGCAGGAATTGATTCCGGGACTCAGGCTTGAGAAGATTACCGTCGCCGGCGCGATCCTTGATTATCATGGCTACCGCTTCAGCATAGGAATGCAGTCCAGATAAAATTGTTGATACCGCCTGTTCTGTCGTGCCGTGGCTGAAGTTCGTGAATAAAGCGGATTAATACGCCCAGAAGGGTCCGCTGCCGAGACTGGAACTTTTCCCTTCCATCCCTATATACACAGTGCGTCCCAAAAAGAAAGGAAGTCCCCAGGCGAACTCTCCCCGCTGGTTCCCGCCTATATTGTCGAATATGTGGTTCGAGGAACTGATGAGGCTGTCGAAGTTGCCTATCTCGAACGGAACAACGCCGCCCGGAGATCCCGATGCTCCTTGGGTGGTGGCGGAAAGACTCACCGTGGACTGGGGACAGAACCAGTCCGAATCGGGGAAGGGACAGTCGGGGAGCTGGCTTGCCGACGGGGAAGGGAAAAAAAGGCCGTTCGTTCCCGTATCGATGAAACTGATGTAGGAGACCCCGTTGAAGTTTGTGACGATATCCCCGAACTGGTCGGCCCCGTACGTCGATACATCAGAAGGTGCGTTGTTGGATCTGGTGCCTATCCCGAGCACAAGATCACCAGTGACCGAAGCAGACCCGTTCGCGGGTATGCCCGGAAGCTGCACTATCACCCCGTTATTGTCCTGCGGGAGAAGAGCTGCGGGGTTTTGTACCTGGCTGGAAAGAGTGACCTCTGTGCCGCTGCAAGTTGATCCCGAGCAAACGTAATATATACCGTTGTCCGCGTTGCTTGCGCAGACGGAACCGCAGTCCTGAACAAAAAACCCGACACCCAGGATGCCGTTGAATCCGGCATCGGCGGGACTCTTGTCCGCGTTCTGGCATCCGCGGGGAGCCGTACCGAAGGTAGAGTCGATAACCTGGATCGGTACCTGGACCGCAGGCTCGTTCCCAAGGATGACGCCGGCCGTCTGCACCGGCCCCCAATCGGAAGACCCGTCTGCGTATTGGATGCATTCGGCAAGCGATCCGGAACCGCCCGTTACCTGTTCGAGAGAAACATTCAGTGCCTGTTTGAAGATCCTCAGTCCATAGCTTCCGGTATCCAGAAGGATGTCATTGACAGTCTGACAGCTGGAGGCACCGGGAGCGCAGACTTTCACGCTGACACAGGGCTTGTTAGGATACGAGCCGCCCGAACAGAGCGATCCGTTTACCGTGATAGAGACAATGTTGTCGGCATTGGAAGAGCCGGATGTTCCGGAAGAGCTGCCCCCGCCGGAACCGCCCCCGCAGCCTGCCGCCAGCACTAGAATCAGAAACACGAGAAATGGTCTAGTTGATTTCATCAACGCTCACTCCTGGAGGGATTAAGTCCGGTACGTATGCGCGGCCTCGGAGGTTACGCATGTGCCCCCATTCCTCGACAACGATGTGGTTTGTCTCAATCCGGAGGCTTCTGCGACCGCGCGCGCGCGGAGTCTGACGGAGAGTTTCACGGTACTCCGCGGCATATGAGCCCAGGAGTTGTGTAAGGTCAGGGCGTACAAGACCGTTCCAGGCCACTCCAAAGACTACGCCCGATGCAGAGATGTACTCCCGCACGGCAACGGAGGGCGAGTTGATTTCCTGAACGGTGTAACCGTCGTGGGAAGTGATATTACCCCGCGCCGCCGACAACGCTTTCATGTCCGAAGCCACCGACTTGACCGATTCGCCGAGTGCCGCATGGACCCGCCCTGCTGCTGCAAAAAAGACCGTTGAAAGTCCGAGACATAAAAGCAGAATATAGAGTCCTTTCTTCATGGGTGATCGAATCCTCCTCCTTCGCACAATTCCCGGAACCGGGACATTTCGTCTTTACAGTTCATTATAAAGGAAAGGTGCAAGTTATTTTGTTAAGAAATGTAAAGGATTATTCAGCGGACACCCTGTGGGAATAAACAAACAACTTGTCTCACTGCTTGACAGACGGCTCGTTTCATGGTACGAATTAACGAAAAGTTTTCCGGGGGAAGGAGGGATAACGACTTTACATGTCTTGGGGAGTGAATAATCGAATAATAGTCCGAGGAGGACGCGATGTCTGAAGAACTGAAATCTGGAAACCCTGCGGTTGTCGGCCTTGGCGGGTTCGGCATGACGACACTTATCCTGCAATTTCATAACCTTGGTTTGGTTGGCCTGGGCCCGGTCATCTGGATAGGTCTCGTATTCGGCGGCAGCGCCCAGTTGATCGCGGGTCTGCTTGAATTCAAGACGGGAAACAACTTCGGTTTTTGCGCCTTTACCGGGTATGGGGCCTTCTGGATTTCGTTGTGCTTTTACCTGATCTTCGGGACGAACGCCGGCTTAACGAAGGCATATACGGTTCTGCTGTTTGACGGCCACGGTCTCGGCATCTTTCTCCTGATGTGGACCTTTTTCACTTTCATCCTGTTCATCGCCTCGATGAAACACCATACCGTTCTTGCCCTGCTCTTTCTTACCCTGCTCCTGGGCTTTATCGGCCTGGACCTGAAAGAACTGGCAGGAAGTGCACTGGCCGGGAAGCTCGCGGCCTGGGACCTGATCTTATGCGCATTGCTGGCATGGTATCTGATGGCGGTTACCGTTTACGCCGAGTCGGGTATAAGGATGCCCGTGGGCAGGCCCTGGATCTGAACCGGCGGAAGGTCATCACTCCCCGGTCATGAGGAGTTGAAGAGAGCGAACGCCCTGCTGGGAATCCTTGGTCTCTGACGGCCTTCACGGCCTCTTCACCTTCTTCTCTATCTGGTGGCAGAGGCCGTAGAGCATCTTGAGTTCCCATTCGGTGAGCCCGGCCCTGCCGATGAAATGCTTCAGGTTGGCAATGATCTTCTTCCTTATGTTTCTGTCGCCCCTCGGGATGTATTCCAGCAATTCGAGAGACCGGGAGACCTTGTCGTAGAGATCTGCGACCTTCCCGTGCCCCATGAGAGAAGGCAAGGGCGTGGAATCGGGAGATACTACGTAAGGCCCCGGTCCGCCTTCAGTCTGACGGTTTCCGCATTCGGCGAGGAAAAGCTCGTAGGCGATGATCAGCACCGCGTGCGAGAGATTCAGGGAGGGCTGCGCCTTACTGCTCGGAATCGAGAGCATGAATCCGCATTCCTCCACCTCCTCGTTGAACAGTCCCTTCGCCTCCCGTCCGAAGAGGACCGCGACTTTGTTGCCGGCCGCCATCCTGCAAATTCGCGACGCGCCTTCGGCAGCCGGCATTATGATGCCGCGCCTTTTTCCCTTTCTTCGGGTCGTGCCCACGACAACGGATTTGTCCTCTATAGCGGCGGAGAGAGTTTCATAAATCAATGCCGAACTCAGAACGTCATGTGCGTTCCTCGCGAACCATCTGCCCTCTCCTTCGGTAAGAGAGGCGGGCGGCTTCACAACGCAAAGGTTTCTGAAGCCCATGTTCTTTATCGCCCTGGCCGAGGCCCCCACATTGCCGGGCTCCTTCGGTTCCACAAGGACGAAGTATACGTTGTCCTTCCAGTTGTCCACAGTGTAATTTACTTTCTTGCCGCCCCTCCTGTCCATCTTCGCCATTCCCTATGGGATCCTCTCTTCCGCGGGCGAGATCTCATTGTGATTATATTGCTCTGTCCGGGCCTCCGCTATTCATAGACTTCATACGCATGGCTGTGAGGCAGAAAGGCAGAGGTGCCGGGGGTCCCTCCCCGATGAGTGATACTCTTACTTTATGCAACCGTATCGATATAAGGGGTGACCTCTTTGAGAGTCTTGCTTACGACCTTTCTCCCGAAAAAGCCGACGGCGACATAATGCAGGTCGAATCTGGCCAGATGCTTCAGGATATATTTCCATGAGTAGAACCTCCCCATGCCTTTCAGCGTCTCCATCTGAAGTGTCTTCGGTGTCATTTGTGCAGGCCTGAAGACCACGTGCTGCAGGTTGTACTTGCTCCAGTCCTTATGCAGAAGCCTCCCGTCCTGCTCCATCTCGGCGAAGAGCGGCGTTCCGGGAAGCGGCGTGAGCGACATGATCTGGGTGGTGTCGATGCCGACGTTGATGGCGAAATCGGCTGTCTTCCTGATCATCTCCACGTCGTCCGAGTCGGCTCCCAGGACGAACATCCCATGTATGTGGATGCCATGATCCCTGACCGTCTTGACGCACTTTACGATATCCTCCACCCCCTGTTTCTTGTTATATGCCTTCAGAGTCTCCGGATTGATAGATTCGAATCCTATGTAGAGGGTATGACATCCTGAATCCGCCATCAGCCGCAGGAGTTCCGTATCGTTGGCGACATCCGCCCGCACCTGTGCCACCCATGTGGATGTAAGACCCTCGGCTATCATGCCTCTCATGAGATCCTTCGACCGCTGCTTGTTGGCGGTGAAGTTATCGTCGACAAAGAATTTCGTTGCCTTCGAAACCGTATTGATGTATCTCAGTTCCCGTAGAGTGTTTTCCACCGGCTTGAACCTGTACTTCCTCCCGAACATGGTGATTACCGAGCAGAACCTGCATTCAAAGGGACATCCCCGCGAAGTGGCGACAGGATATATGATCGAGGGCTTCCAGTTGTGGACAAGCGAGAAGTCGGGAAAGGGGAGGGCGTTGAGTTCCTCCTCCGTAATGAAGTCCCCCTGCCGGTTGTGTACAAAGCCGCTGTTATTCCTGAAGGACAACCCTCTGATGTCCTCGGCCGCCGGTGTCCCGGTCTCCATGTGCCGGATCAGTTGTGGGAGGGTGAAATCGGCCTCTCCCCTGAGCACGAAGTCAGAGTAGGCCAGTGACTCCTCGGGAAGAAAAGAGGGGTGGACACCACCCATGATCACTGGTATTCCCTTTGCCCTGACACGTTCTCCGATCCTGTATGCCCTCATGGCCGTCGATGTCAGGGTAGAGATGCAGACAAGGTCGGAGCTTTCGATATAGTCCCAGTCAGGTTTGGAAATGTCTTCGATGAATGCCTTGACCTCGTAACCCTGGTCCCTGAGCAGGGTCGAAAGCAGGACTGTGCCCGTTCTTGCTATGTGGTATTTGCGGAGCATCTGGAACCCCGAAGCGCCTGCCTCGATGAAGGAAATTCTCCTGATCTTCATCTTCGTTACCTCCATGGAATCCCCGATTGCCCCGGGGCCGGAATGCTTCAAGAGAGCGGACTGCCCGGACATGGCCTTCAGGGGAAGTTGATCCTTATTAAATATTATCTCAACTCTGAGGCGACCGCAACAGGAGCAGAAGATGTTCCGAAATCGGCCGGAAACGCTCGGCCTTGCATGTTCGAAACGGGGATTACGTAATCCGGCTCAGTGATAAGTGCCTGCAGAGGGCCGACACTGACTGTTTACCCTAACTTGGCAAAGCCGCACGGAAGGAACATTGAAAAAGTCTTGTAATGACGACATGATCTATCCATCTTCCACATAAATGAGGACCCAACGTTTAGTGACTTTCGGAAGATGGCAGGCTGGCCGCTATATAGGGCCGTAAGGTGTCGCTACAAGACATTTTTCGCTGGCCCTTCCGCGCTTTTCAGAGAATCTTAATCAACAATAGGGTTAATATTGTGCGATTTCCTGAATACTGTTAGAATGATATCACCCGATCTGCTCTGTTGGATTACACGCAGGGCTGACATCGGGGATAAGAAGGCTTCGGGAGGACCGATCCGGGAGAGGAGCTTAAGGGTATGTACATTGCAACCAAGATGTTTCTTACCAAGGGAGTGGGACAGAACAAGGAAAAGCTGGTCAGTTTCGAACTCGCGCTGAGGGACGCCCGGCTTGCGTCTTACAACATTGTCAGGGTGTCTAGTATCTTCCCGCCCAACTGCGAAATCATACCGGTACAGAAGGGCATCAGGCTGCTTACCCCCGGTCAGATCATCCATACCGTTCTGGCCGAGTCCTCGACAAACGAACGCCACCGGCTGATCGGGGCGTCGATCGGAGTTGCCATCCCGAGGGACCGGAACAGGTTCGGGTATCTTTCGGAACACCACAGCTTCGGAGATGACGATAAGACTACGGGAGATTACGCCGAGGATATCGCCGCCCAAATGCTGGCGACGATCCTCGGCGTTGAGTTCGATATGAACGAGAGTTACAACAAGCGTCTTGACCAGTGGAAACTGAGCGACCAGATAGTAAAGACGCGTAATATTACCCAGACCAGTGTGGGCAAGAACGGGGTCTGGACCACCGTTGTTGCCGCAGCCGTGCTGATCCCCTGAGGTCTGATTTTGGATAAGAGCAGATATCTTAAGGGAAGACCGATCAGGCCGAAGCCTATTTCAGGCGAGGTCACAGTCGTTGAATTGATCGAAGAGACCTTCCTTGCCTACAACTCGGCGAGACTGAGAGAGGCCTGCCGGCTGTTTGCCGCAAAGATGCTCGAACCGGACGTGACCGTTGGGGTGAGTCTCACCGGGGCTCTGACGCCTGCCGGCCTGGGGATGTCGTCGCTGATCCCGCTGATCAACAGCGGTTTTATCGACTGGATGGTCAGCACCGGCGCGAACCTTTATCACGATTCGCATTTCGCCATCGGTTTGAGCATGCACGCCGGCTCTCCTTTTCTCGACGACCGTGAACTTCGGAAGGAAGGAATCATAAGGATATACGATGTCCTCTTCGAATATGATGTCCTCCTTTCCACCGACTCCTTTTACCGGAAGGTGATACAGGCCGACGAGTTCCAGAAGGAAATGTCCACTGCGGAGTTCCATTTCAGGGTAGGCAGGTACGCGAGGGAGAGGGAGAAACTTCTCGGACTTGAAGGTGCGAGTCTTTTGTCGGCAGCCTATGAGGCGGCGGTCCCGATTTATACGTCTTCCCCCGGGGACAGCTCAATAGGTATGAATATCGCGCGTGAAGTCATTGACGGGAACAGACTGCGGTTAGACATCGCGAGGGATGTGAACGAAACGGCGGCGATTGTCCTTGAGGCCAAAAGGAATGGGAAAAGCGCCGTTCTTGTGCTGGGCGGGGGATCGCCGAAAAACTTTGTCCTCCAGACGGAGCCCCATATACAGGAGATCCTGGGGATCGAGGACGCAGGCCACGATTACTTCCTGCAGATTACCGATGCGCGTCCGGATACGGGCGGCCTTTCAGGGGCGACGCCTTCGGAGGCGGTAAGCTGGGGCAAGATTGATCCGGAACAGCTGCCCGACACCGTCGTCTGTTATCTGGATACGACAGTCGCCCTGCCTCTGATGACGGCCTATGCAATAGCTTCGCGGGAGCCGCGCAGGCTTTCCCGGCTGTATGACCGGAGGGAAGACCTGTACGAAGGGCTTGTCGCGGAATATTCAAAAAGGAAGAAGATCGGTCCATGACGAAGCCTTCCTGCAATTTTCTCGGCCTGCCGGATGAATGGTCGGGTTTCGAGCGCTCGCGGGTTGTCGTCCTTCCTCTCCCTTACGAACACAGCACCAGCTACGGAAAGGGTACGGTGCGGGCACCGGAGGAGATACTGAATGCGTCCCGCTACCTGGAGTTGTATGATGAGGAGCTGGATGCCGAGACATACAGGATTACAGAAGGGATATCGACTTCCACTCCGATGAACTTTGGCCCCGAATGCGTCGACCCGGTTGCGGTCGAAGTGATAAGGGCGGAAGTGGCCGGGCTTATAGGGCAGGGCAAGTTTGTGGTCTGTCTTGGAGGAGAACACACAATCGCAGTGGGGGCTGCACAGGCCCATACGCAGCTTCACGATGATCTGACAATCCTGCAGCTCGACGCACACTCGGACCTCCGGCAGGAATACGAGGGAAATCCTTACAGCCATGCCGCCGTGATGGCGCGGATCCATGATTTCAACAGGAATATCGTCCAGGTCGGCATACGGAGCCAGTCGGCCGAAGAGGCCGAATTCATCAGGGAAAAGAAGATCAGTACGTTTTATGACGCCGGCATCAGGCTGGGACGTTATGGCGGCGCTAAGAAAGACTGGCAGGATGCGGTCATCGGTTGTCTGACCGGAAAAGTATACATCACGCTTGACTGCGATTTTTTCGACCCTGCCCTGATGCCTGCCGTTGGGACCCCGGAACCGGGTGGGTTCGGCTGGTACGAGACCGTGGAATTTCTCCGAAGGGTTGCCGAAAAACGGCAGGTAGTGGGGTTCGATGTAAACGAGCTCTCGCCGGTTCCATCATTCATTCATCCTCAGTTCATCGTCGCGAAGCTGATCTACAAACTAATCGGCTGTATCTTTTCGCACCAGTCCGAATGGACCTCAGATGTGCCGAATAGAGTCAGTCGAAAACAGAATTAATTAAATACCCACGGGCAAGTCCGCAGGTATTTGCAGGATACCGTTTTTTCCGGCTTGAACGAAGGGCCGGCCCGGTATATCCACGGTATTCAATACCAAGAGCTGAAAAACTGGTCAAACTTTAAGTGCCTTTCGGGCTTATGGCGTCAATTATGAACTCCGGTTGCCTCTATTGGCATCCGGCTTGCATCTAAAATTTGGGAAAGGAGGAAATATGGAAAGTCGGCGCAACCGAGAACTGATCTCCATATTGATGGAATCCCCTCTCTACACCACGTTGTCGGTGCAGGAACGGCGCTCTCTCCTGACAAGACTGGTCGAGAGTTATCCCGTTCTCAGCGAGGGAGTGGAAGAAGAATACCAGATCGGTTACGAATCAAGCTGGGCTGGTATTACCGGCAAGCCTTAACCGGCTTGATTTTGTTGCAGATCCGCAACAAAGAGTGGTGATTTCACCATAATGCGGTGTTTTCACCAAGCCGCGATTGAGGCGCGACGCAGAAAAGTTTTCCGTCTTCCTGTCTTTAACCTTTGATTCATAGCATTAAGAAGGACTTACAATAAGTGGTTACGCACCCATCCGGCAGGCCCGGCTTCACAGCTTCCCTCCTTTACTTTCTTCTCAACAATTTCCGGAGGTCACTCCAGCTTCTTGTATTGAGCACGTCTTTTGCCTCCAGCCACCCCCGGCGCGCCTGTCCTATGCCGAAGCGCATGAAATTGAGATCATTTGCGCTGTGGGCATCGGTGGAGATCGCGATCTTTATCCCGATGTCCTTTGCCATCTTGCAGTCCATGTCGTTTAGGTCGAGCCGGTCGGGATGAGAGTTCAGTTCCATAAAGCATCCTCTTTCCTTCGCCGCCTCCATGACCCTTTCCATATCCAGTTCATAGGGCCGGCGCTCGTTGATCAGCCTTCCGGTGGGATGAGAGAAGATGCTGAAATACGGATTGTCCATGGCCCGGATGACACGCTCCGTCTGCTTTTCGCGCGAAAGGTTGAACTTGTAATGAACAGAGCAGACTACGAGGTCAAGCTCCCTGAGGATCTCATCGGGAAGGTCAAGCGACCCGTCATCGAGGATGTCGAGCTCTATGCTTTTGAGTAAGATCATCCCCCGGAGTTTCGCGTTCAGTCCGTCGATTTCCGCATTTCTCTTGATCACATCTTTGGGCTTCAGCCCGCGGGCCACAGTGACGTGTTTTGAATGCTCCGTGATGGCTATATACTCATAGCCTTTCCCCTTTGCGGCCTCTGCCATCTCTTCGAGGCTGGCCCGTCCGTCCGTGAGACTGGTGTGAGCGTGCAGGTCCCCCCGGATATCGTCGAGGGTAACGAGTGCGGGGAGCGAACCATTTTGCGCTGCCTCGACCTCGCCCCTGTCTTCCCTGAGTTCAGGCGGTATATACGGCAGGTCCACCTCCCGGAATACTTCTTCTTCCGTCCTGCCCGCAATCCTCCTGTTTCCTTTAAAGACTCCGTATTCGTTTATCTTCAGCTTCTTCTTTACCCCCAATGTCCTTACCGCAATGTTGTGCCCTTTGGAACCCGTGAAATAGTGAAGGGCCGCCCCGTAACTCTCCTGGGGTACCACCCTCAGGTCCACGTGAAGTCCGGAGCGGAGCTGAACCGTGGAGCGCGTTGTGCCTTCTGAGATCACCTTCACCACGTCCTCGTAATGAACGAACCGGTCCATTACGTCCGAATTATCGGCGGCAGTTGCCAGAATGTCCAGATCACCCACGGTCTCCCTTCTGCGGCGGTAACTGCCGGCGACGGCGATCTTCTTCACTCCCCTTGCCTTTCCGAGATAATCGACAAGAGGCTCGGCAATCTGTTCGGCCACAACGAGCTTGATCCTCTGTTCAACTCCCTTCATCTGACCGACTACTTCCAGGATGCTTTGCTCGGTCTTCTCGCCGAAGCCCGGAATTCCTCTTATCTTCTTGTCCATGGCGGCTTTCTTGAGATCGTCCAGGGTCCTGATACCCAGGGTCTTGTGGAGTACCCCCACCTTCTTGGGGCCAAGCCCCTGTATCTTCATGAGTCCGCTCAGTTCCTCAGGGGTCTCCTTACCGAGTTCAGCGAGAAGTGAAAGCGTGCCTGTTTCGACTATCTCGACCATCTTGCAGGCGAGGTCCTTGCCGACACCGGTAAGATCAGTGAGATCTTCCCTGTTTTTTACCATGTCCGCAATGCTCTGGGACAATTCACCGACGGTGCGGGCAGCCTTGCGGTAGGCGCGCACCCTGAACAGATTGCCCCCCTGAATTTCCAGAAGGTCCGCTACTTCGTTGAATATATCGGCGATGTGAGAATTGTGTACGGGCAATTTTACCTCCGGGAAATTTGTTCCCTGCAGTTATCGTCTCCTGCCGACTGCCAGTCTAAACATTTCGGGCGCTGACGGCACGCATGCCGGCCTTACGGAGTATCTTCAGGCCGCACCTTCCTGGCTGCCGATGTAATCAGTTCCTGTTTCAGGTCCCACAGCCTCCCCGTAAGAGAAACATGATAGATATGAGGATTTACAAGTCTCTTTACCCCGGCGTCCAGCCTTTCGACGTCTGCCTTGCGGACGGCCCGCATGTCCTCCAGTGTGGGGAGATCGCCGACTACCCCGCCTTCTTCAAATACGTTCTTCAGGAGCGGTTCAAACTCTGTATCAGAGACATCGATTGTCCGCCGCCTGGTCTCCTCGAAGGGGTGATGCAAAGTGATTTGCCGAGATGCAGATGGATCTTCATCGTATACGCCCAGGAGGTCGGCGATCGCCTTGCTCCTCCGGTCATAAATCCTCCAGACATTCTTATGCCCGGGGTTGAGCGTCTTTTCCGGTGTCTCGGATATCTTAAGAGCCGGAATCCATCTGCCGTCCTCTTCCACGGCGACAAGCTTATATACGCCGTCCAGAGCAGAGGTGCCGTGGGAGGTGATCAGACGGGTGCCTACGCCATATGCGAGGCGACCGACGAGATGGTCCGGGTCGATGCCGTAGCGGGGCGCCTCCGCCTCTATCTGGCTTATTATCTGCCAGATGACAAGTTCGTCCAAATTGTTCGACAGGACTATCTCAGTGTCGGGAAAGCCGGCATCGTTCAGCATCCTTGCCGCCTGGATGCTCAGATAGGCGAGGTCACCGGAGTCCAGCCGGATGCCGACCGGCCTGTGCCCTTTGCGTCTGAGTTCTTCAAATACCTTGATTGCGTTCGGGATGCCGCTTTCCAGGGTATTGATCGTGTCCACAAGAAGCAGGCAGTCGTCGGGATACACGTCCGCATAGGCCCGGAAGGCCCCGAGTTCCCCCTCCCCCAGGGCCATGAATGCCTGCACCATACTGTGGGCGTGAGTACCTTTGGGAGGATAACCGAGCACATGGGAGATGCCGACATTCGAGCTGAAGTCGGCCCCGCCGATAAGGGCACCACGTACGCCGGCGTTCGCACCCTTGTCCTGGGCGCGTCTCAGGCCGAATTCAATCATCAGTCTCCCGCGGCCGCTTTCCTTGATGCGGGCCGCCTTGGTCGCGATCAGTGTCTGGTAATTGAGGTGGTTGAGGAGGGAGGTTTCCAGTATCTGGGCTATGGGTAAAGGACCCTGTACGACCGCAAGGGGGACATTGGGATGCACAACCCGGCCCTCCGGTATGGCCTGAATGCTGATGCTCTCGAAGCTTCCGTTGGCCCTGAGCCATTTCAGAAAATCGTTACCGAAGACCCTTTTGCCTGTCGCCCCTCTCTGTGTCCGGAGATAATCGATGTCGCTGTCGCGGAAGCTCGCTTGCGACATCCAGTCGAGAAGCCATTCCATGCCCGCATTGACGCAGTACCCCGCCTGGTGAGCCCCGTAATCTGGATATTTCCTGAAGAAGTAGTCAAACAGGGCCTTCTTCCCATGCAATCCCGTTCGGTAATAGAGCTGAGCCATGGTGAGCTGATATTCGTCGGTAAACAGGGCGCCCTCCGCCGTTCCGCGGTCGCGGGGTTTCACATCATATCTCCCTGCCGGCCCTTCGCTCAGGAGTCGCGGTATCGGTTCGCAATCAGAGTTCCTCCGTCATATCCCGCAGGTTCCCGGCATCGATTGCCGCATGGCCGGCCTCGTCGTTGTCGAAGTAGCAGTAAACGGTCCTCCCCCGCGCCGCCCATGTTGAAACCGCGCCCGCCCAACCTGCAAGCTGTTTGTCGCTGTATTGTCCCCGATAGGGACCGTCCGGTCCGTGGAGACGTATGTACACAAAGTCGGCCGTCACCGTCTTCGGCGACTGTCTTCCGTCCAGGTCATAGATGCAGAAGGCGGCCTCATGTTCTGCCAGCAGGTCATACACCTTACCCACGAACCAGCTGGGGTCCCTGAACTCAAAGGCATACCGGTATCTCTTCGGCAGTAAGCCGAGAAAGGAGTCGAGCCGTCCGGTGTTCACGTTCCAGCGGGGAGGCAACTGAAAGAGGACCGGTCCCAGCCTGTCGCCGATGACACCTATCTTCTCCAGAAATGAGTTCACGGGGTTGCCCGCATCCTTCAGTTTCTTCATGTGCGTAATATACCGGCTGCCCTTGACCGCAAATATGAATCCTGCGGGGACGGCATCTCTCCAATCCCTGAGAGTTTTTTCCTGCGGCATCCGATAAAACGAATTGTTGATTTCTACCGTGCAGAAACGGTCCGCGTAAAATTTCAAAAGCGAGCTGTTCGGGAGGTGATCAGGATAAAAGGGACCCTTCCAGTGTTCATAGTGCCATCCCGAGGTGCCTATATGGATTTTGTGTCCATTGTTCATGGTTACCGGTTTGCCGGCATTCTAATAATGGAAGCGGACGTACCTCACAATGATGGCGGCGATCAGTCCTATAACGAGTATCCAGAAGAAAAGGTCGAAGACAACTATGGCGACAGTCTTTTCTTCGGCCTCCTTCGACCGGTCGTTCCGTACGGCCCTGGAAAGGGGGATAAGAGCGGTCAAAAGGAGAGCAAAGAGCAGGCCTACGACCAGATACGGTAACCAGGACATACCGGCCGGCGGTCTTATCCATGCCCCGACAGCCCAGGTTGCAAGGAAGAGAATGACGAAGAATACAAGGACGACCGGCCACGTCCGCTGTCTCCTGAACCCTACGGCAAAGACAGCTGTGAGAACCAGGGTGATCACGAGCACGTAAGACAGATCCAGAAAAAACATTTCCACCTCCCGGCGAAGTCAAAGCAAAGTTGCTTCCGCCCGCTCCAGCGTTGCCACCAGAGGGCGGGTCTGCCCGCCCAGACCCTTGCCTCTCACTTCCTTTTAGCAATTTCCGGCTCGATTGTCAAGAAATAGACGGGATGGTCTACAGAAGTGGAAGTCTCGCAGGAAACCTGTTGTTCCCTGCTTTAACGGGACATTTCAGAGGGGAAGACCTGGTTCTCCGGCCGGGCGGGGCTCCCGGTCAGGGATACGTGATTCCTTCATATGCAAAAGCACCATAGGCATCCTGAAATTGATGCCTTCTTCCATCCTCACCTTTATATAGAAATTACACCTTCCGCAGTTCCTGTACTTCCTGGCGAAGGTGCCCTGGACCTTTCCCCCGCAGAATGTGCCGGCCACTACCCAGCATGCCCTCCCCGCGTTCCTGCCGCCATGTATGCCTTCCAGTCCCTCCTCGACCGCGGCGGGACACACCCCGCGTTTCGCCGCCAAAGTCCCGCCCTGTTCCCTTCCGCATTTCATGAATTCCCAGCAATTGTCTTTCTTCATAAGAATCTGCCTGCCTCTGTATGGAAGGCAAACTTTACCCCGCACCCTATTTTAGAGCGCGGAAGGGACTTGTTGCAACCACTTTTTCCAACTGCCCGCGGAGGCCCTGTCAGGGAGCCTTTCTGTCACCCGGCGCTCCGCAACCTTCGAATCATCCTTCTTTCGCTATCTCCTCGATCGTCCGGCCGCTGACGGATGACCGCGGTTCCGAAGAGGTGATGTCCAGTCCGGGAGCGGCCCCGTCATCGTTCATCTTCACCAGAAGCCATTGCCTGCTGTTTTCCTTCCGGAATCTGGTGAGAGAGTAGCCGCCCCTGAGTTTGCTCCCGTCAAGCCACACAGTTATATGTCCGTCATTCACACACCTCTCCATCGAAACCTCATCTTCCCCCTTTTTCTTGAGATTGCGGTAGGTCCCCCTGTCCCACACCATGACCGTGCCGGCGCCGTATTCGCCCTCAGGGATAACGCCTTCGAATTGGGCATATTCAAGCGGATGGTCCTCTGTCTCTATGGACAGTCTTTTCTCCGCGGGGTCAGTGGATGGTCCTTTCGGCACTGCCCATGACTTGAGGACGCCGCCCACCTCGAGGCGAAGGTCATAGTGCAGATGGCGGGCATCGTGTTTCTGTATAACAAATACAGGCTTCATGGCCGACCCTCCCCCGCCTCCGGAAGGTTCAGTGGTATGGCCAAAGTCCCTTTTCTTCTTATATTCAGCCAGCGGGTTTTTCTTCGTCATCGGAACAGCCTGTAATCCGCATCGGGAAATATATTGTCCATCTCTTCGATGGCTGAGAGATACTCTTCGTTTATGCGGCCCTGATCAACCGAGTCCGCCAGATAGCGGAATCTTGCAACGTGGTCTCTTACGCGGCGCACCGCGTATTCCTCGGATGTGCCGTCATTCATGATGAAGGGCCAGTCCGAGCTCTGTGCCAAGAGCAGTTCCCGCAGACACTGGTCGAGAGCCCTCCTCGTGATGTCCGGGACCCAGCCGCCTCTGTAATGGCTCGCCAGGACTTCCAGACGGTGTGCGCATTCGTAGAGCTGGGGATATATCCAGTCGGTCTTGCCGTTGAGCCATGCCTCGAAGTACCCCTTATGTCCCCAGGTGGAAGTGCAGGGGACGCCCGTCTGATGGACCGGGTGTTTATCCAGATATTCCGAGAGCGTCGTCAGTTCCAGAACGTCCTGGTCGAATGCCGCCTTGCGCACGACAAAATCCAGCCACTGAGGACCCTCGAACCACCAGTGGCCGAAAAGCTCGGCGTCAAAAGGCGCTGTGACCACAGGTGCGGTCTCCATGGCGGACGAAAGATACTCGATATGCGCGACCCTCTTGTGCAGGAAGTCCCCGGCATGCTGTGCGGCCCGCTCCCTTGCGGCCTCCGGGTAATACGGTTCCTTCCACTGCGTCGGTCCGGTGATCCGGTAATATTTTATGCCCGTATCCACCCTCACATCGCCGGCAATGTACGGACGGATATAGTTGAAATCCAGGTCGTGGCCGATGTCCCGGTAAAACTCACGGTAGTCCGGATCCCCCGGAAAGCCTTCGCGCGCCGACCATACCTGTTTGGTGCTTCCCCTGTCGCGGCCGAAGGCGGCCACGCCTGACGGTGTGAAGATCGGGGCGTAAACGCCGTAGAATGGGGTTGTGCTTGCGTGCTCGATGCCGTGCGATTCCAGGACAAAGAAGCGCAAGTCCTCCTTGGCGAGGACCTCGTCCAATCCCGGATAGTAACCGCATTCAGGAAGCCATATCCCCCTGGGCCGAAATTTGAAAACACTTTCGAAATAGTCCAGGCCGGTCGAAATCTGGGACGTGACTGCTTTGGGCCGGGAGGACAGAAGGGGGAGAAGTCCGTGAGTTGCCGACGTCGTGATGAGTTCAACCAGGCCGCATTCATGAAATTTTCTGAAAGAAGCGGCCAGTCTGCCCCCGTCTCTCCTGTATACGGCCTGTGCATCCAGAAAGAGCTGACGGTACATGCCGGCGAGATGATGGAAGTGAGGTTCGTTCCGCGTCCTTTCAAGCTCTCTTTCGCTCAGGTCTACCATCTGCGCCAGGTGCGCCTCATACCTCTCACGGAGAAGAGGGTCTTCCATCATCGCGAGAAGACTCGGAGAGACAGAGATTGTAAGCCGGCAGAAGATACGCTCCTCGATCAGCCTGTCGAGTAACTTGATGACAGGTATATAGGATTCGGTGACCGCCTCAAAGAACCAGCGTTCTTCAAGGAACGACTCGTATTCCGGGTGGCGCACGTAAGGGAGGTGCGCATGGAGCACGAAGGCAAGATACCCTTTAGGCATCTCCCCCTCCCGCCGGACCCTTAAGGCACATTTCATAGCAGATATAATGCTGGACCGCGATGTTTTCGATAGAGGGCGATTCGCCGGCCTTCTTTTTTGCGGCCAGTCTGAACATGCTCTCCTTGAGGGGATTGAAGAGCAGTTCCTGTATGCCCCACACTATGGACCCCGGGTTGTCAAAAGTGATCAGGCCGTTCTTCCCGTGAACGACACAGTTGATGCCGGCCTGGTGAGTTGCCAGGACGGGTCGTCCGCTGTTAATGGCCGTCTGGGCGAGCCCTTCATCCTGCCACGTCCTCGCCGGTATCACGACGAAATCGGAGGCATGAAGGAGAGACTCAAAGGTTTCACGGGAGACATCACCGAGGAAACGGCAGCGGTGGCCGATACCGGAGTGCCGCACCCTGGCCTCCAGTTCTCCTCTCAGGGGTCCGTCTCCGGCAAAAACAAAGTGCGCCGTATGATGGTTGCGGCAGACCGTCGGAAGTGCATCGACGAGAAGGTCTGCGCCGGCCGCGTGGGAAATCTCACCCGCGAACAGTACGACAGGTACGTCCTGACCCAGTCCCAACCACCTCTTCATGTCCGGTGTACCCGGAGGGCCTCCCGGTTTCCCCTCGATGACATCAGGTATGATCATGACACGGTCGGGAGAGCAGCCGTAAAGATCTATCGCCTGCTCCCTGGTTGAGGAGTGAGGGACTATCACGAAGGATGCACCGTGAATTCCGCTTTTCTCCGCCCGGCAGATGGCCGATGGAAGATCATCCATCTCTCTTCCCTGCATTCGTTCGTGCTCCGTGGAATGAAGAGATAGTATCAAGGGAATACCCAGGGCACGGGAGGCCTCCAGGCCGGCTGTCGAGGAGTACCAGTCGTGGCAATGAATCAGATGGAAGGGGCCCTGTCCGTGCGCAGCTTTGAGTTCTTCACAAATCTCTTCCGAGAGGATCTGAATCCCGTCGGGTGTGAGTTCAGTCCGGTCATACCCGGCGTGTTCTGCCCTGCGGGCAAAAAAACGGATCTCGCAGCCGAATTTCGCGATCCTCAGGGCGCAGTCCCTGATAAAGGAACCGAGAGGACCGTCGAAGTCCCCCAGAAATACGACGGCTATGGAAAGGGCTCCCTCTCTCTTGACCTCTTGCAGTTGCCTGTTCAATCTTTCATAGACGGGGGCGTCGAATATGTTTTCAACGCTGAAGGTCCTTTTTTGCGGTCCGCCGACAAATAATCCGTCGACCTGATAGTTACCCGAGGGCCTGTCACGGTCGAAATAAACGGCATTGGAACGGGCAATGGCCGCGAAAGATCCGTCACTTCCGCGAAGGCCCACCTCGGCGAGGTAGTTCCTAGCGGGCTGGTCGACCCTGAAATAGTAATTTCCCGCGAGTCCCCCTGCATGAAGATCAAAAAAAGTGTGTGCGTTGGAGCCGTCGAAAACGATATCCGTCACATCACAAACCCTGACAATTATGGGGGCGTCACGAAACACGTCTCCACGGCCTGGAATGAGGCTTCCCAGGGACCTTTCCCGAACATTCCAGTGAACGTGGCCGAGCCGGGGGTGTATCATTGAAAGCGAAAGGTATTCCGAGGAAAGCGGAGCGGGAAAACCCCGGCCTGCTTCCCAGGCGATCTGTCTCATCCGCTCCTTGGAAGGTTTCTTTTTCCTCTTCTTCAAACGATCCTCACCGGGAACTCTCCAGTTTGAAAAGATTCAGCAATTTCGTAACGACCATCACGCAACGTCAAGAGAATTGTCTTCCGGTCCGGCGCATTCCGTGTCGCAAAAAAATACTAGCACAAAGTCCGCGCTTTCTCAATCGACGTGCGGGACGGCAACGGGAGAACAAAAAGTGAGGTGAGCAAGTCCCGGCGGATTATATCGGAAGCGTATAAACGCCAGCGTTGCATGAAAATTTCCGGAGAGCGCGGAAGGGCAAATTAAAGCGGGTTTAGGCGTCTTGCCTGTGGTGCTGCCTTATCAGACACCCGATCGACCGCATCAGCCAATTATAATCATGTAGTTGCCTGAACTCAAAGGACACGCCCACGTAAGTACACGTCTCCTTGATCTGATAATTCCTCGGCAGTATCACAAGTGGATTCCTGGCATCGCGAGGAGGCGCCGGCAGGCCTGCCCCCCTTCCATCGAGGATGCTGCTGTCGAAGACGAAAGCGCCGGCGTGTTTCTGCCTTATCATGTCCACTGCTTCGAACAGGTCGCAGGCGCTGCCCACGGTATCAACGACCACGAGGGCCGAGAGGATGGGCAGCAGCTTGTCTTCCTTCAGGGAAGAATCATTGAAAATGAAATAAGCCTTCAAATACTTTATCCCCCTTTACACAAACTATACTTAGCTTACCGGTTCAGAATGCCGGGGGCTATAGGACCAAGCTGTTTTACATGTAGGATTAAGTCTTTTTTTTGTGTAAGATTTATCTGACGACCCGGACGTCTGTTGTAAGCAAAGCGCTCTTGACAGTCCCATGATTTATAGTAAACTGAAAACTAGCGGTCAGTCGGCAGGGACATTTTGTGAAGGCAAACGTACTAAACGCATTAGAAGTGAAGTGATGAAGGAGTTGAAGATGGGAAAAAAGAAATCCACCATGAAGGTGGCGGAGACCCGCGGCGAGAAGAGGGCCCGTGCGGAGAAGAGCAGAAAGATGGAAGCAGCTGTTGCGAGAAGGGGCGTGAAGTTCGTGTTTGATGCACTGGATGCGAAAGAGGTATATCTGACAGGCGAATTCAATAGTTGGGACACCCGGTCGCTTCCGATGAAGAAGAGGAAGAGCGGAGAATGGCAGGCGGAGGTCGATCTCGAGCCGGGCCGTTATGAATACAATTTTTTTGTGGACGGGGTGTGGGTACAGGACCCCGTATGCCGTGAAAGAGTTGTAAACACCTTCGGAACACAAAATTGTATCATTCAGGTCGGTTGAATTTCACAGAGGGAGGAAAATGAGATGAAAAAATTGGGCGAACTGTTCCAGACGAGTGACTGGAAGACGGAAAAACATGTGCCGATCATAGAATGCCCCGATACGGCGAAAGCGGGTGAGATGTTCGACATCACCGTCTCCGTCGGGAAAGAAGTGGCACACCCGAATACGACTGAGCACCACATACGATGGATACAGGTATTCTTCCAGCCTGAGGGAGAAAAGGCGACTTATCAACTTGCCAACTGCGAGTTTACGGCCCACGGCGAGGCGATCAAGGGACCGAATGAAGGCCCTGCGTATACCAATCATTCTGCGTCGATCAAAGTCAAACTCACCAGGGCGGGCGTCTTGCATGCGCTCAGCCTGTGCAACATTCACGGCTTGTGGGAGAACAGCAAGGCCATAAAGGTGACATAACAGGCAGGAGGTCGTCGGGGATGGGGCCGCGTCTGTTTGCGGCCCCACCGTCCGGGCCGAGCAGGCGTTATTTCCGGTCTGAAAGGCACGCCGGAACTGCAAGACATCGAAGTTCCTGAGAGGTGTCGCCCGGGTACGGAAAGCCGCTGATCTGCCGGGCCGTGCCTGCCCCTTCCGCGCTTTTCAGGGAATCTTATGCAACAATCGGGTAAGGGTTGGGGCGAACGCTTGAAAACCAGCCGGAAAATTTCTTCTCTTGCACAAAGGCCGACTTCACGGAGACCGAAATGTCTGCCTTGGCAGCGTCTCGTTGTGATACTTTGTCTTTTTCTTCTTGTGATTCCGGCAAGGCTGTCTGCTGCCGAACCGCTGGAGATAGTAGTCAAAGGAGTGGAGGGGGACATTCTGGCAAACGTACAGGCAGCGCTTGCAGTCCCCCCCGGCCTGGTCGAGAACGGCAGGGTGAACCGGCTGTGGCTGGACCGCTTCGAGCATCAGATTCCCGAAAAGGTGCGAACAGCTGCCGAACCCTTCGGGTATTACGACACAAAGGTTTCCATAAGAAGGGAAACCATTGGAGAGGGAAGCTATCGCCTTGTGGTTGATGTGGTGCCTGGGGAACCGGTTTACGTTGCCGGCGTTGATGTTTCGATAAGGGGACCGGGCGCCGGGGAAGAACCGCTTAAGTCTCTGGTGGCCTCTTTCCCTCTCCGGAAGGGCGATATCCTTCGCGAGGACATCTACGAAAAGGCCAAGGGAGAACTGAAATCACGGGCCCTCGGTCTCGGCTATCTTGACGCAACTTTTTCAGTCCACGAAATAGCTGTGCATCGGGGAAACCGCAGGGCAGAGATCAGACTTATGCTGGATACGGGGCCGCGATACCGGTTCGGCTCCGTGCGTTTTGAGGGCGCTTCCGGTTACCCGGTAAAGTTTCTGGAGAGGTTTGTGACCTTCACGCCGGGCGAGATCTTTTCTCACTCCAAACTCGGTGAGACCCAGATGAACCTCCTCAATTCAGACAGGTTCAAGAACGTCCTCGTATCACCCGAAAAAGAAGAGGCTCAAAACCTTGAGGTGCCTGTCATCGTGAGGCTCGAACTTGCTCCCAGCCGGCGCCTCCGCCTCGGAGCCGGGTACGGCACCGACACGGGGCCCAGGGTCACGGTCGATTACAAGGATCTGAACCTCTTCAGCCGGGGCCGGGAACTGAAGCTCAACCTGAATCTGTCTACCCGCATCCAGGCCTTCGGCGCGGGCTATATCATCCCCAGCGCAGGGAGCATCGACAGCTTCAATGAGGTCCAGTTCAACGCAGTGCGCGAAAAGGTCACCACTTACAAAAACAAGCTGATTTCCCTGGAAGGCGACAGAACACGCAGTTTTGGGAAGGGCCGCATAGGCGCGGCCTACCTGAAGTTGCAGGCAGAAGACTACACCGTCGGCACCGACAGGTCGAGAGCCCGTCTGATAATGCCGGGTTTCCGTTTCTCCGCCCGCCGCTATGACAGTCTTATCCGTCCTACCCGCGGATACCGGTACGCCTTCGATCTGAAAACGACGCACAAGGTCCTCGGGTCCAGCACGAGCTTCGTCCAGCTTGAAGCGGATGGTGATACTATTATTCCCCTGCCATGGAGGCTCTCGGTGCAGTCCCGTTTCAAGGCCGGGTTTACCCTGCAGCAGGAAGCATTCCGGGAATTGCCCGCTTCTCTCCGGTTCTTCGCCGGCGGAGACAGGAGTGTGCGGGGGTATGCCTACCAGTCACTGGGGCCGAGGGATTCCTCCGGGAACGTCATCGGCGGGAAAAACATTCTCGTCGCGAGCGTGGAACTAGACCGGGCGATTCTGACCGACTGGGGTGTCGCCGCCTTCTTTGACATCGGAAACGCCTTCGATTCCTTCACGAATATTACGCTGTTCAAGGGCGCAGGCGTGGGGGTCAGGTATTACACCAAGATCGGTGCCCTGCGGCTCGATCTCGCGCGACAGGTCGGGGTCCCCAATCCCGGCTTCAGGGTACATTTTACAGTAGGGTTCGAGCAGTGAAGAGGAAGATCCTTTACGGTCTTCTGGCATTTCTCTTACTGGTCGTCATTGCGCTTGCAGGGGTACTGGCATGGCTGCTCGGAACTAACGATGGAGCGCGGTGGCTCATCGCCGAACTCTCTTCCCACACCTCCTTCACCATCCAGGTGGACAAGGTTGCCGGGAGGTTCTGGGACAAGCTGAGACTGGAAGGCATGAGGGTCCGGTGGCCGCAGGGAAGTGCGGCTTTGAAGAGCCTCGACCTCGAATGGAACCCCCTGGGTCTCCTTTACGGCAGGATATCCGTCAGGGAACTTTTCCTTGAAGATCTGGAACTGCAGGACAACAGGCCCGAAGACAAGAAACCTCCTGATCTCAGCTGGCCGATTATGAAGGGAGTCCCCCTGCGGCTCAGCGGGAGTGTTCGTGCCTTCCACGTAAAAGGGTTGACCTATCAAAGGCACGAAAAAAGCCGCCTGAGGGTGGATGACCTGTCCGCCCTGATCGCGTGGCGCAGGGGAACTCTTACCATAAAAGATCTGGAGGCGTCCCTGCCCGCCGGCCATATCCGGGGAACACTCTCGGCGGGGTTTGCGAGACCGGCGGTGAAGGCGGATCTTCTTCTTATCCCGTCGCACCCCGTTGCAAAGATGGAGCGGATTTCAATCGAAACGCAGATGCGGCGCCGGAAGGGAACTTCGGCTATGGGGGGAAGTCTCCATATCGCGGGAACCTCTGGCGGAACTCAGATGCTGGACATCGCAAGCGGTGTCGCAATAGAATTGCATTCGGTGAAGCTCACAGGCATCCGCATAACCCGTATCACTCCCCGGGGTGAGATAACCGGCGAAGGAGAGGTGGTTTTCCCCCGGGGCGGTCCCTTAGTGCGCGCGAAGATGAGACTGTCGGAACTGGAACTTTCACCCTTTCTTCACGCCGGCACTGACATCTCCGGGGGGCTTGACTTCGAAGGCACCATGGAGAATTACCACGGCCGTTTCGATTTGACAAACAGGGCAAAGGGGCTGAAGGCTTTTCATGTTTCCGGCCTCGTGAGAGGCGAAAGCAAAGGGCTGGAACTCACCTCGCTGGAGGCCTCCTGGATGGGAGGCGCCTTAAAGGGAAGGGCCGGCGTCGGATGGCGAAAGAATGTCACCGTGGACGCTTCTCTTCAGGCCCGTGGTCTTGATCCCTCCGTCATCTCGAAAGACTGGAAAGGCGCCATTAACTCCGATGTCAGGGCGTCGGCGGTCTTTCAAAGAAAAAGACCCGTCTCGGCAGAGCTAAGCGCCCGTCTGAGTGAAAGCCGTCTGCGCGGACAGGCCCTGACGGGCGAAATTACCGTCCGTCTTCAGGGAAAGGACCTTCTCATCACACGACTCTTTCTTCGTGGAAAGGGGTTTGACATCGTCGCCCATGGAGAACTCGCAAAGCAGCTCTTCTTTACCGCCGATGTCACGGACCTCTCCGGACTCGTCCCGGGCGCAGGAGGAGAAGTGCATACCAAGGGGTGGGTAAAAAGACAGGACGATGTTTTCAGCGGAGACGTAAGCGGCAGGGCGGGAAGGCTTTCGCTGGGGGGGCTGAAGGCGAGGTCCGCCGATTTCGGTGCACACCTCGGCGAAGGGAAAGGACATCCTGTTCACTTGAAGGCCGCCGCCAAGGGTCTTGAGATAGGACGCTTTGAGTTGAACTCCGCCGATGTGGAAATAAGCGGCACTCCCGAACACCATGTCATCAGGGCGGCGATAAGCTCGGGGCAGGCGCGTCTTCAGGCCAGGTTGTCGGGGGGATATGGAGACGGCTCATGGAAGGGAAAGATAACGGCCCTTTCCGGCATGGATGCCGCGGGGCCGTGGAGTCTCCAGCGGTCTGCAGATCTGGGTCTTTCCTCCGAGAAGGTCTCTCTCTCGCCGTTTCTCCTGGCCGGAGTTTCGTCGGAACGCCTCGAACTGAGCACCGGGCTTTCGTTCCATCCCCTTCAGGGCTTCCTCCAATGTGAATGGCGGAATGTAAACCTGGCCCGGGCCAATTCCTGGTTGAAGGGCGTGCAGCTTTCGGGGAGCGGCTCGGGTAAAATCTATTCGCGATGGCTCGGGGGCGGCATTCAGCAGATGTCGGCAGAGGCGACCGCCTCAGGCACCGTCACTCTGGATGGTCAGGCCATCGGACTGAAAACCTTCTCTGCGAAGCTCAGCCGGGACGGCCAGAGACTTCTTGCCTCTTTCACTGTGGGTCTTGCCAGGGGAGGCAGGATGAGGGGCCATTTATCCTCTGCTGTCCAGGCCGGCGCGGTCTTTCCCGAAGAGGGAGAAATAGATGCGGAGCTGCACGATCTGGACCCCTCCTTCTTTCAGCGCTGGCTTCCCCCTGCAATGGATATCGGCGGAACGCTGGCGGGAAGTCTCAAGGGAAGACTTCTGCCGGGCAGGCGTCTGGAGATCTCCGGAAATGCCGCCCTCACGAACGGACTCATTAGCAGGAGCGGGAAGAAAGGAGAGGTGAGCGCTTCAGTCCGGACCGCGCAGATGGAATTTACCTGGCGGGATAAGGTCCTCACGGGGAGAATCTCTCTTGTGCTCAAGGAATATGGGCATGCGTCGGGAACTTTCACGCTCCCCCTTCCGGCGCGGCTGCCGGTGAAGATCGACAGGAGCGGCCCGATGAAGTTATCCATGCAGGGAGACTTCCAGGAGAAGGGTCTGCTTACGGCTTTGTTCCCAGGCCTTATTCGGGAAACCCATGGTGAAATCGAATACACCCTCGGGGTTGCGGGGACGTGGGGGCACCCGGAGTTGCAGGGCAGGATGAAGCTGTCGAAGGCCGGGGCCTATCTTCCCACAGGAGGAGTCCGTATAAAGGACGTCTTCGTCACCGCCCGTCTGGAGAAGGACAGGGTCATTATCGACTCTTTCCAGGCCTCCTCCGGTCCCGGAAAGGTGGAAGGAACAGCGGAGGTCGAGCTCAGGGACTGGACAATGGCCGGCTACAAAGGAACACTCAAGGGGAAAGACTTCCAGGTCATCTATCTGCCCGAACTGAGGGTGCAGGCGAGCCCCGACCTCACCTTCGAGGGGACCAGGAAGAAACTTTCGGTGCGCGGTGAAATCAAGGTCCCCGATATGCTGGTCCGCGAAGGCAAGACAAAGGCGCCTGTCCAGCCGAGCATGGACGTAATCGTTGTGGACAGGCAGGTGCCGGCTGAACACGTAATCCCGATAGCACTGGACATCCAGGTGAAGATAACCCTTGGGGACAATGCCCTGGTCAAGGCTGAAGGTGTGGACGCCCAACTGGGGGGAAGCGTTGAGCTGGATATCAAAGGGCTGCACAACATCACCGGCAAGGGCGAGATCCGTGTCGTGAAGGGAAAATATAGTGCCTACGGGGTGAGTCTCGACATCCAAAGAGGGCGGGTGATCTTTACGGGCGGCCAGGTGAGCCGGCCGAATCTGGACGTCCTGGCCCTTAAGACCGTGGAAGATGTGAAGGCAGGCGTCGTCGTGAGCGGAACACTTCAGCATCCTGCAGTAAAACTTTACTCCGACCCCGGCATGTCCGACACCGACGTCCTGGCCTACATCGTGTTAGGCCATCCCCTCGGATCGAGTTCAGAGCAGGCCAGCCTGGTGGCCAGGGCCGCCGGCTTCCTGCTGTCGGCAAGCGATTCGGTGGTCTTTCAGAACCAGCTTAAGAAACGTCTCGGTCTCGACACCCTCGACATAGAGACGCAGCCGACTACAACAGGCACACCCGGTACACTGGGCACAATAGGTCCATCGAGTTCAACGTCCGGCGGCGTCGCACGGTCGCTGGTGACCGTGGGCAAGTACCTGACGCCCGGCCTCTATATAAGCTACGGACGTTCTCTCTTCGGTGACGCAAATCTCTTCAGAATGCGCTACACTTTTTCGAGGCACTGGGAGCTTGAAACGCAGAGCGGGACCGAAAGCGGGGCTGACCTCTTTTATAAGATCGATCTAAAATGAGAGCGTCAATCTTGACCCGGCAAAGCCGGAACCCGGTGCAGGACGGCGGAAAAAGAAATATTAACCGCAGACGGCAGGCAGACGGTCGGACAGACAACAGCAACTGCCGATATTTTTTCTTTTCGGCCGACGTGGCCGAAAAAAAAGAAATGGTCTTTGTCTGCGAGTGTCTGCCTGCACGTCTGCGGCTAAAAAAGGGCTGTTTGGCTTTGTTATTAAGAGAGTGTCTGCGGTTAAAGAAGGCTGTTTGCCACGGTCACGTCAAAGTCGTGTGCAATTTGTCATTCCCGCAAGCGAAGCGCGTCGGGAATCCTTCTGAAAAGGTGCAAAGAATGATTCCGGACAAGCCGGAATGACAACATTGTATGCAAAGTCAAGGTTAAGATTTGCAATTCATTCCCGTATATTAAATAATAAACCGGCTGTCAGGAGTTCGAAATGCTTGTATTGCAGGTCATTACCGACATACCCCCTCCCCTTGATGGGGAGGGAGAGGAAGAGGTTGCCGGAATGGTTTTCACTCTTCCCTTTTCCCTTCAAGTGAGGAAGGGTTGTCCCTGACCTCATAGGACCGCACTCTCGTTTTTAGAGGGACCAAAAAAACATAGACCCGAAAATTTCATATGGGAAGGAGTTGTGAATATGAACAGGAACAGGTTGGCTACGACGTTTGCATTAATGATCTTTAGTCTCATGGCATTTATGCCGCGTATGGCGGACGCTGGGCCGCTCGACAACTGGCATTTGAGGAGCCCCTTCACTCTGGACGGTGCGGCTTACGGCGGCGATACCTTCGTGGCTGTGGGAGAAGGGGGCAGGATATTCACATCGACGGACGGTGTCCGGTGGGCACTGAGGCATTCCGATTCTTCTGAATGGTTTCACGGGGTTACATACGGAAACGGTTTGTTTGTTTCTGTGGGCGATAAAGGAGTAATATTCACTTCTGTTGACGGGAAGCAATGGAAGAAGGAGAGTTCCGGGGTTTCGAGCACTCTTGACGGGGTGACGCGGGGAGACAAAGAATTCGTGGCTGTGGGAAACAACGGTGTTGTCCTTACATCACCGGACGGAAAGAAATGGACATCCAGAACATCCGGGACATCCAACTGGCTGCGGGGCGTGGTTTATGGAGACAAGAAATTTGTTGCCGTCGGTGACAGGAATACTGTCCTGACATCCGCCGATGGTGTCACGTGGAAGGCCAAGACTCTGGGAGGTTATACGTCCCTGAAGGCTGTGGCTTATGGCAGGAAGACCTTTGTGGCAGTGGGAGGAATGGGGACTGTCGTAACGTCTCCCGACGGAGTAAAGTGGGAGAAAATGACGTCGGGTGTCATGCATTGGCTGAAAGGAGTGGCCTATGGCGGAGGCAACTTTATTGCGGTGGGTGACTACGGCACTGTGCTTAAGTCGTCGGATGGCGTGAAATGGGTGTCGGGAAGATCGGGTGCATCGACAGCCTGGCTCCAGGGAGTCGCTTACGGCGGGCACTCTTTTGTCACTGTCGGAGGACCATGTACAATTGTGACTTCGAAGGGAGGCGGGCCTTGGGTTGTGAGGGCTGCAGGGACCTCGGACTGGATTCTGGGCACAACATATGGGAAAAATCTGTTTGTTGCCGTCGGCAAGAGGGGCAAGATCCTTGTATCTCCGGACGGAACAGTATGGTCGCCTCGCAATTCGGGCACTACTGAAGACCTCTGGGCCGTCGCATACGGAAAGGGCATCTTTGTCGCGGTCGGCGATAAGGGGACGGTCCTGACATCGTCTGACGGCGACAGATGGATCCGGAGAAATTCCGGCACTTCCGCGGGCTTCAGAGGGATAGTTTACGGGAAGGATCTGTTTGTCGCGGTGGGGGAGTCGGCCATCATAATGTCGAAGGATGGTGCTGCATGGAAGAAGAGCGCCTCCGGCGAAGGGTATTATGAAGCAGTGGTCTATGGGAAGGGCTTGTTTGTCGCCGTCGGCCACGGTGTGAGCACTTCCAAAGACGGTCAGAAGTGGACGGTCAGAAGTGTGAAGGCGGGACAGCAACTGAAAGGAGTGGCCTTCGGCAATGACAACTTTCTGGCCGTAGGGGAATTGGGTCTTGTGATGAGGTCTCCGGACGGGAATGAGTGGACCACTTCATCCAGCATGGGTTACTGGTTTGCAGGCATAACTTATGCGAGGGGGACCTTTGTTGCCGTGGGGTCGCCGGAGGATACGAAAGGCGCGAAGACATCATTATTCATCTCGTCTGACGGCAAGGATTGGTCGGTGAAGACGCTCGATGGGAAGTTTTACCCTCTCAATGGTGTTACATACGGGAGGGACACCTTTGTCGCGGTGGGACGGGCTATTGTTCAGTCTGCCCCGGTAAAGGCTGCCGGTGAAAAGGGAGCATTACACAAGACCACAAAGGATGAGAATGTGAAGTAGGCCAAATTGGAGGGTTTCGGGAAGAAAAGGGCCTTACCGGTTCGGCAAGGCCCTTTTGGCGCCGGCTGTCCCCTTGTCCCTCTTCAGGTCGGGCCTGGGGCTGTCATTTCATTGGCCCGTTCAGAATGCGTTTTCTTGAAGATGTGTTGAAGAAGATGAGAATAAAGGTCTCAACAAGATCTCCAGGCTTTCTCGTAATAATAATTCTGATGGCTTCCTTCGCGGTTTATTCCAACGCCTTGTTCAACGGTTTTGTTTACGACGATATATTCCAGGTCGTAAAGAACCCATGGATTACCAGCATAAAATACGTTCCCCGGATCTTCATGACGAAGACGTGGGGATTTACAGGTGTGGGGTCGCAGAATTATTACAGACCCATGATGCACATTATGTACATGTTCGATTATTATGTATTTGGTCTCAAGGCATGGGGTTTCCACCTGGTAAACATGCTACTCCATGCGTGTGTTTCTGTTCTCGTCTTTCTGACAGCATCGATACTTTTCGTCCAGGTTGAAAAAGGCACGGACAACGCTTCGCAATCTTTCGCATTCATTGCAGCACTGTTGTTTGCGGTCCATCCGATTCACACTGAGGCGGTTGCCTGGGTTGCTGGACTGCCGGACCTCGCATTCACCTTCTTTTATCTTCTTTCTTTCTATTTCTTTATCCGGTCCGCAACGGGGAATAAGAAGTTTTGTCTTCTTTCCGTTACATTTTTTTTCATCTCTGCCCTGTTCAAGGAGACGGCCCTGACCCTGCCGATTATTCTCCTTGCGTACGACCATGTTTCCGGCCGGACCGCCTATATAAGGAAGTACCTTCCCTATATTGCAGTCGCCGGAGTTTATTTCATTATGAGGGTCCATGCCCTTGGAGGTCTTGCGCCGGAAAATGCCCATCGAGCGATGAGCGTTTATCAATATATGATCAACGTCTTTCCCCTCTTCGGGGTCTATCTCGGCAAACTTTTCCTCCCGATTGACCTGAGCGCGCTCTATGTTTTCCGTCCAATTTCAAGTCTTTTTTCAGCTAAGGGACTGCTCTCTCTCATGATTACCATCGCATTTTCTGTTTTCGTGATAAAGGCGGCGAGAAGTGACAGGATCGCCTTTCTGTCGCTTCTCTTCATCGTTGTCCCGCTCCTTCCCACTTTTTATATACCCGCCATTGCACAACCCTTCGCCGAAAGGTATCTCTACCTTCCCTCCGTCGGATTTGCTCTTATTTTGGCCATGGCCCTGACAAAAGTAAAAACCGTGTTAACCAACAAGGCACTGAGTGTGGTCGCAGCTGCGCTGGTCCTGGCGCTTACAGCGGGATATGCGGCCGCAACGATCCAGAGGAATGCCGTCTGGCGGGACAGTTACAGTCTCTGGGCGGATACGGCAAAAAAATCTCCAGGTTCATTCATAGCTCACCTGGGTCTGGGCAATGCCTTGTTGGAAGACAAGGGGAAGATAGACGATGCGATAGCGCAGTATCGGACGGCATTGGAGCTCAGCCCCCGGAACCCTGATATCCATGATAACCTGGGGTTTGCTTTTTATAAGAAAGGGCGGACCGACAAGGCGGTGGAGCAATACCGGATCGCACTGTCGCTGGACCCCCGCCATGCGGACACCAGGGCAAATCTGGGCCTCGCCCTGGCCAGGCTGGGCCGGACCGAAGAGGCGATGGAACAATACCGGTGCGCGATAGCGTCGGACCCTGCTTTTGCCGATCCCCATGATTATCTCGGCAATGCGTACCGGCAGATGGGTGAGACGGCCCGGGCGTTGAGGGAGTTTGAAACAGCGGTGAAATTGGACCCGTCGAACGCGGCCTTCCGCAGAGACCTTTCCCGTGCCCGTAAACTGGCCCGCGGCGTAAAGGGAACGGGGAAATGATATGAAATATTCGGAAAAAAGAAGAGGGCGGCTGTTCATAGCGGTCTTTTTTTTAATAAACCTGTTGCTGTCGACTTATTTTATCGACTTGTGGAACACCCCGAATCCCGTATCAAGGGCGTTGCCGGTGCTGACTTTTTCTGAAAGCGGGACGCTGCGGATAGACAGGTACGCCGGGCAGGTGGAAGACAAGAGTAAAGTGGGTGACCACTTCTATTCGGACAAGGCCCCCCTGCCCACGTTGATTGTCATTCCATTCTACGAGGCACTCAAGGCACTCGGTCTTGATAAAATCGGCGTAAAGGCATCTCAGAGGTTTCCCATCTATATCTGGAGGACTCACGGGGTGGCGGACGGGCGGGAGCTTGCCTTCAACGAGATAGTCCCGGTTCTCTGCATCGGGAGCTTCCTCTGTGGTTCCCTGCCGTTTGCGGTAATCGTCTCGCTCAGTTTCTTGAGCATCAGGGACAGGCATCCTCCTCTTTCGCCGGTCATAATGGTAATGACGGCATTTTACGGGTCGCTGCTGTTCGTCTTTTCAGGCACTTACTTCAATCATCTCTTTGCCGGCCTTCTGCTCCTGCTCAGCTATATCTTTCTGAAAGAACGGAAGTTTGTCCTGTCGGGACTGTTGGCAGGGTTAAGCTTCCTTTCCGAATATACCGTGGGACTGGTTTTCCCCTTGTGGGCACTGCTTATACTGATAAACGAAAAGCGAATCACAAAGTCTCTCTCTTTTATCGCCGGAACGCTCCCGTCCCTCATTTTCATCGCGATATACAATTATGTCATCACCGGCACTCCTTTCGTAATGTTGAATGCCTATCATTATGCTTACGGAAAGGAACTGAGCCATGATTACGGATTCAGGTCCCCGTCCCTCAAATCTCTGTGGGGACTCTCCTTCAGCGGCTCCATGGGGCTGTTCGTATTCGCCCCCGTGCTGGTAATAGCCGGTTATTATCTTCTCAGGGCGTGCCTCAGGAAAGGCTACATTGCTAAGCTTCCCGCGGACTATCTGGCCGTATTCAGCCTGATCTTCTTCTTTGTCATGGCATCTTTTTTTACCTGGTGGGGAGGATGGAGTTATGGTCCGAGATACCTGATAGTTCTGGCCGTCCTTCTTATTTATGAGGGCATAAGGTTGATATCCGGGGCCCCTTTCAGAAGGGGTTTCTATCTGGCATTCACGGTTTATGGGCTAGCCGGCGCATGGATGGCCAAGTCGACTCTTGTCTTCATGGTGCCCGACCGGTTTTTGCATAGTGCCCAATATTCGAACACTCTCCTGGATGTTCTCCTCCCGGAATTCCTGTCCGGTCGCCTTAATCCCGACAGTCTGCCCTCACTTATCCTAGGGGTCTCCCCCCTTGTGAGTGCGGTCTTGTGGCCGGCCTTATTCGCCGTTTCAGTGGTATCCTTGTCATACTGCCATGCAAAGTCGACCCATCGATTTAAATGAGAAAGGTCACAAGTCCTTTATAACCTGTAAGCTGACAAGACCGGCCACAGAACATATTTTACGGCGTTCTAGGCATGGAGCTTCCTCCCCTTCCCGCTAAAGATTCTGAAATCCTTCACTTTCCACCTGCTTAACACATATTTCATCATGGTAGTCATGACACCGGCTCCATACTTTACGCTTCTTATGAAATTTATGGAGGAAGCTTCCGGGAAGTATTTTGTAGGGCAACTCAGTTCACCTATCCTGAAACGAAAGAAGACCGCCTGAACAAGCATCTCGTTGTCAAAAATGAAATCATCGGAGTTTTCTTCCAGCGGCAGGGTTTCGAGCACCTCACGCGTAAAAGCCCTGTAGCCGGTGTGATATTCGGAAAGCTTGGCGCCAAGAACCATGTTTTCCAGAAGAGTGAGAAACCTGTTTGCAGCGTACTTATAGAGAGGCATTCCTCCCTTCAGAGCAGTACCTCCGAGTATTCGGGAGCCGAGAACGACGTCATAGTGCCCGGAGGCGATCATGGACGCCATGGCGGTCACAAGGCGAGGTGAATACTGGTAGTCCGGATGGACCATGACGACAATATCGGCATTGCATTTCAGCGCTTCCAGATAACATGTTTTCTGATTTCCACCATACCCCTTGTTCTCCACGTGAACTATCGTCCTTATGCCAAGCTCCCGGGCCACCTCTGGAGTACTGTCCTGAGAGGCGTCGTCCACAAGAAGCACTTCGTCGACGTATGCATGGGGGATTTCGGCATAAGTCCTGCGGAGAGTGGATTCCGCGTTATAAGCAGGCATTATTACAACGAGTTTCTTGCCAAGAATCATTTCTGCGGCATTACTCTCTTGTAGCAGGGCATCTGGTGGATGTTTTCAAGAGCGGGATCTCTTTCGATGGACCCCCAATCGACATTTCCTTTTTTCAAGCCGAGTTCCACACTCTTTGTGAACCACTTGCAGGCTTCCTCCTTGTTGTCTTTGAGTGAATAAACGTCAGCCATGCCGTAATATGAGAACTCGGATTGCGGGTCCATCTGAGCGGTCACATTGTAATCTGAAAGAGCCCTATCGAGATTTCCCTTCGCCTGATATGCGGCGCCGCGGTTATAAAAGGCCTTATAGTCTCGCGGGTTCAGCTCAATGGCCTTAGTGTAATCGGAAACGGCCTTGTCGAGATTTCCTCCCGCCTGATATGCGGCGCCGCGGTTATAAAAGGCCTTATAGTCTCGCGGGTTCAACTCAACGGCTTTACTGTAGTCAGAAATGGCCTCGGCGAGATTTCCCTTTGTCTGATAGGCAAAGCCGCGGCCCAAATAGGCTTCACTGTTTTTTGGGGCCAGCTTGATGGCCTTGGTGTAATCAGAAATGGCGAGCTCAATATTTCCTTTTGCCTGTTGAGCCGTGGCACGGCTGTAATATGCCTTGTCGTCTCCCGCGTTCAACTCAACGGCCTTGGTGTAATCCGTTATTGCCTGGTTGATATTTCCTATTGCCTGATAGGCGAGCCCCCGGTAATAGTAGTAATACCCGGCGTCAGGGTTGAGCTTGATGGCGTTGTTATAATCTATTATGGCCAGCGTGAATTCCTTCTTCAGTTGATAAACAAAACCGCGGCGATAGAAGGCCTTGTCGTTCTTTGAGTCCAATGCGATTGCCTTGCCGTAATCCAGAATGGCAAGGTCAAGATCTCCCGTTGCCTGATAAGCGATGCCGCGGTTGAAAAGGGCAGCGACAAGGATTCTATTATCTTCTTTGCCTTTGCTCTCTTTGATTTCCCCCGTGCATGCCCGAATCGCCGCGTCATATTCGTTCTTGTCCACAAATTCCTTGCAGGGAGACCAATGATCCTCTGCAAGAACTCCGGACGAGACAAGAAGTCCCGCAAGAATGAGCAACGTGGCCAGAATCGGCTTCATGTATTCTATCCTACAACGGTGAAACAGAATACCTCAACTCCGGACATGGAAAGGATCGCCCAATTGATATCCATTGATTTTCCCGGACGCGTCTGATACCTTAATTTGATGAAGGGGAAAAGGCAATAATGACTGACGGTGTGCGCCGAATGTCTGTCTTCGTCGGGATGCTTGCAAGCATATGCTGGATTTTTCTCGTCATGCTCTGCCCGCTTTTTTTTTCATCACGCGGCCGGACAATGCCGTTCGACCAGTGGGTCATCGTTGCCGCGGGGCTGATTGGAGCCGCCGTTTCCTTTTTCGCAGGAATGGCAATCGTTCGCGGCATCGCCCATGTCGCGGACAAATCCAGGAAGGACAAGACCAAGTCATAATCCGGGGCATAGACACCGAACCTGAAAGAACAAGAAAAAGGGTTTTCAAGGCCAAGCGCCTCGAAAACCCTTTGCATTTGTTGGTGAGCCGTGCAGGGATCGAACCTGCGACCCGCTGATTAAGAGTCAGCTGCTCTACCAGCTGAGCTAACGGCCCATTTCGAAATAACAGCGAATCATTAAAATGGAGTAGTGAATAGTAAAACAGAAATCGTGCACTCAAATCAACTCTTTCAAATGATCCCGGACGACTGAATCAATTGGTGCCGGTAGTGCCGGCAAAAAACAGCCTGGCGCGCCTGAGAGGATTCGAACCTCCGACCCTCGGCTCCGGAGGCCGATGCTCTATCCACTGAGCTACAGGCGCATTAAAGTAAAGACAGCTATGAGTAATCAGCCTTAAGCAGTAAAGCTGCAAATTTTGCGCTGCACAATTTGTTGGGGTGGGCGAGGGGATTCGAACCCCCAACACCTGGAGCCACAGTCCAGTGCTCTAACCGTTGAACTACGCCCACCATTTAAATACATAAATCCAACTTCCGGCGAAGAATGAACAGTAAATAGTAAAACAAAAAAAGGAGTTTCAGTCAACTCGCCCGGCACAAGTCATTCCTCACTGAACAATCCCGTCCGGTAGGGCGGTTGGCGCGCCTGAAGGGATTCGAACCCCTGACCCACTGCTTAGAAGGCAGTTGCTCTATCCAACTGAGCTACAGGCGCAGTATCGACATCCAGTGAGTCGTTCGGGAAAATTCATTATAAGAAGTTGCGGGAAACCGTGTCAACTCGCCGCTGCGAAAAGGTGTCCCGCTACAGGCTGAGTCAGGACAGCATTACAAGATCTTTTCGGTGTTTCTTCCACGGCGATTTTCAGCGTTGTGGTAAATATTGACTGGGGTGCCTGAATTCTGCTTTACTATCTAGTACTCACTTTGGACCGTTTACTCTTTTGATATGGGCGGTTAGCTCAGCTGGGAGAGCGCCACGTTCGCAACGTGGAAGTCGGGGGTTCGAATCCCCTACCGTCCACCATCTTTCATTCAAAGGAATAGATGCGGGGGCATAAGAAGTTTGCTGCTTCCCGTTGCCTTCTGTGTCTGTGGTGGACATTCTTTTTTGAAAACCTTTGCTTAAGGAATGGATATGAGAGAACGCCTGATTGAAATAATAAAGGAACGGTCCTATCAGTACAGCAGCGAGCCGAAATTTAAACTGGCATCGGGAGCTGTCAGTAATTTTTATTTTAATATGAAGAAGACCACGCAGACGCCGGAAGGCATGCATCTTGTGGGGAAAATTGTCTTCGAAAAGATAAGAGAACTCAAGCTTCACCCCGATGCCATCGGCGGCCTCACGCTTGGAGCGGACCCGATAGCTTACGCCGTGGCCATGTATTCTTACGGGGCCGGCGAGCCTATCGAGGCGTTTGTTATCAGAAAGGAGCCGAAAGGACACGGACTGAAGCTTCCCATAGAAGGTAATGTAAACCCCGGCGACCACGTTGTCATTATCGACGACGTGGTAACGACGGGAGGGTCTACCATAAAAGCGATCAATGTCGCCAGAGAAACGGGTCTGATCATAGATGCCGTCATTGTTCTTGTCGACCGTTGTGAACAAAACGGACGGCAGAACATAGAAGCTTTGGGTTGCCCTGTATACGACATCCTCACGGTAAAAGACTTCCTCCCTGCAGGGAAGTAGCTGCCGGCAGGCTTGAAAAAATTCTCCCTGTTTTTGTTATAATATCGCGCGATGCGAAAAAAGAGCCTGTTTCTTCTGGTCATATCAGTCGCTGTGATTGCGGCGTTTCTCTTCGGCAGAAATACAAAGGCAGAGTCGGCGGAAAGCTGCGTTACGGCCCAGTGCCATTCCAAGCTCTTAAAGGGGAAGGATGTGCATCCCGTTGCCGCAGGCTGCGACACCTGCCACCAGGAGGTATCCAAACCTCATCCCCAAAAAGGCAAGAAGACATTCAAATTGATGCAGGCTGTGCCCTCGCTGTGTTACATGTGTCATACGCCTTTTGGAAAGAAGCCGCATATTCACCCCCCCGTAAAGGACGGCATGTGCACAACCTGTCACAATCCGCATTCTTCCAATCAGGACAAACTTCTTGTTCAGCCGCTGAAGGACCTTTGTCTGATGTGTCATCCCGACAAGGTCGACCATAAAGTCCTGCACGGTCCGACCTCGGCCGGCGACTGCACCGCATGCCATAACCCGCATGAATCGGTTAACGACAAGCTGCTTCTGAAACCGCAGCCCGACCTTTGCCTGACATGCCATGTGGACATGCAGGATACGTTGAAGAAGAAGGTCGTACATCCTGCCATTTCCATGGGATGCACGGCGTGTCATAATCCTCACGGTTCGTCCTACCCGAAGATGCTTCCGGCGGAAGGCGCCAAGGTCTGTTTCCAGTGCCACTCACAGATCCAGGAGACGGTGGAGAAGGCGAAGTCTAAGCATCCGCCGGTAATGTCCGAGAAAGGCTGCGTTACCTGTCATTCTCCCCATGCCAGCGATAACGACAAGCTTCTGCTAAGGCCTGGAGAGAAACTGTGTCTCGGCTGCCATACCAATATCATCACGAAGTCGATGACGGATATCCACGGCGCCATCAAGGCGGGCGGTTGCACCGCGTGCCACAACCCTCACGGGTCTATTTACACCAAGCTGCTGAAAAAGGAATTTCCTCCTGATTTCTATGTGTCTTACAATGACAAAGAGTTTGCACTGTGTTTCAGCTGCCATAACAGGGACCTGGTCCGTTTTCCCGACACAAGTTATGCCACCAACTTCAGGGACGGTACCGCGAACCTGCACTACCTGCATGTTCACCGCACGTTCAAGGGGAGGAGTTGCATAGCATGTCATACGCCCCACGGGACGACGCTCCCGAAGATGCTTGCCGAGAGGATCAAATTCGGGCAGTGGTCTTTCTCTCTGCAGTATAAGAAGACGCCCACCGGCGGAAGCTGCACTCCGGGATGTCATAAGACTCAGGCGTATGACCGTAAGACCCCGGTGCATCCCGCCGGGTCCATAAGAATGCCTGCTGAAAGCGGAAAGTAGTTTTTCCGCCGAGCTGTGAACTTATTTGTACTGATACTTGCGGGAGAAACCTTCAGATCCTATACCAGCCGCTGCATCGTCTCAGGAATCTCGAAGATTGGTTTAAGGTAATCCCTGATGAACAGCCGGGCCGTCAACTGCTAATATTGAAACAGGGCTGTTTGTTGCAAACGCGAAACGTGAAGGGTAATATAAGACTAACATGTTCGAGACGGTAACGAAATCATATTCTTACAGGCTGGTCTTAAAGAGTGCTCTGGTCATTCTTCTGGGGGCTGCCATTACGGTTCCCATAATCTACTTTACCCTGAACAGGCAGCCCGGGGTGTCCTATGCGCAGAGTTACAGCGTTATTGCAGGCCTGCGGCAGGAGCTTTTTCATAAGTCCCTGGTTATATACGCCTCGACTTCTTTTTTCATTATAGTGGGGGTTGCGTTTGTTTCACTTCTTTACTCTCACCGCGTGGCCGGTCCCCTGCACAGGCTCGGAATAGCTGCAAGGAGGATCGCTGCCGGAGATCTTACCGAACGCGTTAAACTGAGGCAGGATGATGCTGTACATCCTTTGGCGGATGACCTGAACGATCTTGCCAAAGCTTACGGAGACATATTGAACATGCTCGATTTGCAGGTGACGGCCCTGAAGAAAGGGGTTTCGGAGCTCCCGGAGTCGCAGGGTGAATTGTCCGACAGGGAAGTTAGAAGCGCAATCGGTATGGTCTCGGAAAAGACGGATGAGATTGCGGACACGCTTTCGGTCATTAAACTTTAGTCTGGCCGGAGGTCCCGGGGTCAATGGCTACAGCGAATTATGAAACGAAAACGGACGGTTGCCGGATTTCTACTGGTTCTTTTCATACTTGTGTTGGTATATGCTCTGGATAGGGAGCCCCACAAATTTTCCGATTCCGAATGCGGCGGTTGTCATTTGAAAGACTCCTCCGGCAAAGTCATGGGAAAGGAGCTGACTGAACCGGTTTTGGTACTCTGTGAGAGATGCCACAAGAATATACTGTCCGATGGTTATATTCATCCGATCAATGTCAAACCGCGTCATGCAATAGTCCCCGCTGACATGCCGCTCTCTCCGGAGGGGACGGTCACGTGTGCTACCTGTCACGATATCCACGCATCCTACTTTACTCCTTACGGCACTCCTTCTCATTATCTCAGAAGATTTGAAACGGGAAAGAATTTTTGTGCAGCCTGCCATAAGGTTCCCCTTCGAGAAAGCGGGCACAAGGGGATTTTGAACAAGGCCCATTTCAGCTCCAGATATATTGCCACCAGCAATGTGGGCGAAATAGACGACATGTCCAGAGAATGTCTTTCATGTCATGACGGCTCCCTTGCGTCGCAGGCGACGGTCCATGCCGGCGAGTGGGTCCACCAGGAGTCTTTGATCGGGAATGACATGGGGTCCCACCCCATAGGCATCGATTATGAGAGCGCCAGGTTGGACCACAGCCACAGGACAGACCTGGTGCCGATTGGACTGGTTGATCCCAGGATTAAATTTTTTAACGGGAAAGTGGGATGTGGCTCGTGCCACGACCCCTACTCGAATATCGAACAGGACCTGGTAATGAGCAACAGAGGCAGCAAACTCTGTCTCGCCTGCCATGCGCTTGGCCGGAGGTGATCCATGAAGAGGCCTTATAGACGGCGGAATTATTTTACCAAGAAGAGTTTTCAGTCCAGATTCATATTGCGGTTCCTGGCTATCTCGCTTATCGGGAGTGTTATTTCCGTGATATTGTTCAACATGTTTTCGTTGAAAAGGATAGACTCTTTGCTCTTCTCGATGAGGCTTCCCGCTGCCAGTACGGGTTCTCTCTTTTTCCGCGAGGCCTTCTGGGCCAACGGTATAGCTCTGGCTTTCATTTTCCTGGTGCTGGTTTTCGACGTGGAAGGGCTCCGTAACAGGATAGCCGGTGCGCTCTTCCGCATAAGGGTGGACCTTTCCAGACTGATCAAAGGCGACCTCGGCGTCCGCGTGGTCCTGCAGGAGGGAGAAGAGTTCAAGGACTTCGCCGATGAGCTGAATATGATGGTCGTTGAACTTGCTCAACGTTTCACCGATATCAAGACCAGTGTCAGAAAGGTCGGTAGAACGGCGGGAGACCTGAGGAATGCTCATGGGGACGAAGAAAGAACGGAACTGAAGGGAAGGCTGGCCAAACAGGTCAGCGACCTGGAGGCACAGATCAACAGTTTTAAGAGGCAGAACTGATCAGATGCTGAAAGTGATTCTTACGGCTCTTTTCTTCTTCATGTCACTTGTCCCTGCATTCGCAGACCATGGGGCAGCGCAAGACGTTCGGTGTCTTGACTGCCACGTGTCCCTTCCCTTCAATAACCGGCCTCTTGCCTTTTATGATGATACTTACAGAATATGCATGTCATGCCATAAGGGCTATCACGGGGGAGGAAAAGGGTTTGCGCATCCCGTAAGGGTAGTTCCCTCCATGTCTGTGCCGGCCGATATGCCGCTCGATTCCGCAGGCAGGATAACATGCATTACCTGTCATACCTTCCATTCGGGTTATGACGGGGACATCGAGGGGAAGCGCGTTCTTTATTTGAGGCGGGTGAAAGGCAAAACGCTATGCTACAGCTGCCACAGAAAGCCTCTCGTAAAGCCGCACTGACGTCAAATGTGCATAGAGCAAGAGCAAAGGGTTAAAAGGCAACGACAAAAAGCCGTTAACCCTTACCAGCCCTTCCGGGTTGTTTTGCAACGCTAGGTTAGGGTAGTGTTTCTTAAATCTCTTTCCTTATGATTGTCATTCCAGCTTGTCTGGAATCTTTCAGAAGGATTGCGGACAAGCCGCAATGACGTCTCCATTTATGCCCTTTCGCGGGGACTTTGGTTGTTCCCGTATTTATGTAAAGAAGCGTTGGAAACACTACGTCAGGGCATATTTGCGCTTGCTCTATGCACTTTGCTCCCTGCTTTTTGCCGTGCCTAGTACGCCGGCTTGATTCCTTCCATCCCTTTTGATATGATCTCTATCTTTGCGTTTTTCTTCAGCTGATTTTCCCATTCTTCCTTCCTTTTTTCCACTGCCTTGCGCATCATCTTCTGCTCGATAATGTTTTTTGCCTCTTTAAAGGTCATTTGCCTGGCCGGTTCCCGGCGTTTCAGCTTCACAATATGCAAGCCGTCCCTCTCCTGTATGACGCCGCTTACTCCGCCAGGTTTCATGGTCCCAAGCACGCCGTAAATACCGGGGTATATGTTCTGCATCACCGTCAACTGTCTTACAACATAACCGCCGGGGGCGAGCTTCGACATGTCGCCTTTGTTCGACCTGAGCTGGGCCAGAACTTTATCGGCGGCCTGCTTTCTATCGGTAACGTTCCCGCCATTCTTAAAAAATATATCGTCGGTGATGAACCTTTCCGGCAGCATATAGTAACTCTTCTCTTTATCGTACGCCCGCCTTATCTCTTTCTCGCCCGGTTTGGCGTTTTTCACCTTGTCAAATATCTCCTTCGAAGCTATCATCTGGAAGAGGTGCTCCCTCCCAAGCATGCTCCTGAGGTCGTCCTCGGTGAGTCCGCGCGATGCAAGGTATTTCTTATATCCACCTTCGGAGCCCAGCTGAGTCTTGAGTCGCGTCATTGCGGCATCAGTCTCTTCAGGATTGACCTTCATGCCTTGCCGTTCTGCATCCTGCAAGGCCAGTTCATGAAATATCAGGATGTCCAGAGCTTCTTTTCGCACCCGGGCGTCTATTTCGGGAGTCGGGCGCTGGCCCTGACCGAGGTACCTGGGGCCAAGCAGGTTCATCTCCCGAACAAGGTCGTTCATGGTGATAGTTGCTCCGTTAACCCTGGCCACAACTATCTTTCTTGACTCGGCCATGCCTTTCTCCATTTTTTCTACCATCTTTTCATGGCCCGGTGGCAGCGCTTTCTTTGATGTCGTTTGCTCCTTCTTGCTGCATGAAGCGCCCAGTCCTGCTATTAACATGAAAGCAACTGCCCCTGCCATAAGAGAACTTTTCTTCATCTTGCCACTCCTTGAGCGTAAAAATTCATGGAATCTAGTGTAGTGTTTCTTGAATCTCTTTCTTTATGATTGTCATTCCAGCTTGTCTGGAATCTTTCAGAAGGATTGCGGACAAGGCGCAATGACGGCCATTTATGCCCTTTCGCGGAGACTTTGGTTGTCCTGTATTTATGTAAAGAAGCGTTGGAAACACTACAGTAGTATAACCGCCGGTAAACAAATTTGCCACCAGCCGGCCCTGCGGAGCAGGAAACAACAAATTTCACCGGGACTGAGTGGCCCTTAAGGATAAGTAAGCAATTTAAGACTTTCTTTCTGCCCGGTTGATTTTCTTGTCATTTTTTCGGGATGTATCTTTTAAGGGACTAAGCGGGGAATCTTATGGTATGATGTGAGAAGAGTACTCTCCTTTAGTTCAGAGTTTTGCCGTCAATTAAGAACGTAGCCCAAAGGGATATGGTATGATTATTGCTATCTCGTCTTAGGTTTATCGATTATGGAAAGAACAATGCAAACAAGGAGGACAAGATGTTGCTGAAGAGACTTTTGAAAGGGACTGCAATGGTGGGGATAGGGGTGCTTTTTCTTTTTACGGCGATGGGAGGAAGTGCCGGCGCGGAGTCCTATTCATTGAGCAGGCAGATTATCGGGCTTAACGCTCCACTCGGTGTCGCTGTAGGGTCCGACGGTAGGGTATTCGTCGCGGACCAGTCAAACTTCCGCGTCGTACAGTTCGACGAGTACGGCACTCTTGTCAACGAGTGCCCGTTTCCGGGTTATCTTCCCGTCGCGCTTGCGGTGGCCCCGAACGGAGAAGTCTACTATGTGACAAGGTTTGGGCCAAACGCCGACCTGATCAAGTTTAGCTCCCCCGACAGCTGCGGTTTCACCGAGGTGGGCACGCCTTCTCAGTTCACCGTCGACTACGGCGTCGCCGTGGCCCCCGATGGCAGCGTGTTTGTTTCGGATTTCTATAATGACGAGATATTAAAATTCGGTGCCGACGGGACGTTTATTAAGTCGTGGGGGACGCAGGGAAGTGGCGTCCCCGACCCCGATGCGTGCAGCAGCCAGGGAATCCTCTGCGGCCCCACGTTCAACCACCCGAAGGGAATGGCGATATATGCCGGTTCATATCTCCTGGTGGCAGACAGCGGCAACAACAGGATAGAGGCATTTGATCTGAATGGGAATTTCATCCTTTCAGCCGGGGCTGGGGAATCGATCCCGCTGCCGCTGAATTCTCCCGACGGGGTTGCGGCCGATGCCCATGGAAACATCTACATTTCCGACACGGGTAACAACAAGGTCGAAAAATTCTCGATCGATGACGGTACCTTTTCGCAGATCGACGACGGTACCCTTTCGAGTCCGGAAGGGCTAGCCGTGGATAAGGGTGGAAACGTATATGTAGTTGACAGCGATAACGACAGGGTAGATGTTTTTACGCCTGATATCGTGGTTTTCGAAAATGGTTCACCCAGCAAGGTCATTACCGGAAACGCCCCGTTTGGGGCGACGTTCAGCATTAATCCCGACGCTTATTGGAACAACGCCCCTGTGGAGCTCTTTCTGTGGCTGGAGGCATTCGGCGCAAAGGCCTATTGGGCGGGTCTTCCGCTCGATCTGGTGTTATTCAATTCACTCTCGGAGATGAAGCCTGTTCTTTCCGGGTTCGGTGTGCCGTCCCTCAGCAACGTGAACCTGCAGATTCTCAGTGACTCCAGCGTGTTGCCGGCCGGGACTTATACGCTCCATCTGTGCCTGGACAGGGACATCAACGGGACGTTTAATCCATCGGCGTCCGTTTGTGGAAGTATAAATATCGTTCGTCAATAGTTTTACAAGAAGGGCCGAAATGACAAGGATGAAGGCGGCGAAGGCCGCCTTCGTTTACTTTGGATGAGGATCATGCCGGCTCTTCTGCCTGTCATTCCGGTCTTTTCCCCCGATGATTCAACTTCGTGTCCCTGCATTTCTATGGTGGATTGTTCTTTATCAAAAGGATCACTGGCCCTGTTATGGGCATGTTTTTTGCTGCGGGAAGTCTGGGCTTTTGTGGCATGTAAATTGCTCTTAAAAAAATAAAAAGGTGGCAACGGGGGCGGAATGAACAGGTGTGTCCTTATCGTTGATGACGACAAACTGACCTGTTGGGGACTTGAAAAAATGATGTCTTCCCATAACTTGCTCATCACATCGGTGAACAATGGGACGGACGCGGTGTCTGAAGTGGGCAGCAGGTCTTTTAACTCGGTGTTCCTGGATATCAATCTGCCCGATATCAGCGGGTTCGATGTGCTGAAAGAGATACGCACGCGGGCACCCCAGACTAAGGTCATCGTCATAACAGCCGACGGCTCCGACACCAACAAACGAAGGGCTCTGCAAGAAGGGGCCTTCCATTTCGTGGGTAAACCGTTCAGCGTTAAAGAGATAAGAGGAATACTCGACAGCTGCCTCGGTGAGTGTGAAAGGGGGCAGGCTATCTGATCCGGAATTTCTTCATCCGGTAGCGAAGGGTGTCGTAGCTTATGTTCAGCAATCTTGCCGCCTTTCTCATGTTCCCCTGTGCCTTATGAAGAGTCTCCTGTATGAGTTTCTTCTCGACATCGTAAAGGCAGAGGCCGGAATCGGGCAATGAAGCCATGGCCTCCCGTTCGTGGGGGACTACCTCAAGCCTCTGATAGATGTGTTCCGGCTGTATGATGTCCGACGTTTCTAGGAGGCAGATCTTTGCGAAGAGACTCTTCAGCTCCCTTACGTTTCCCGGCCAGGAGTGCTTCACAAGGACTTCCATGGCCTCGGGCGACAGCTGCATCTCGTCCCTTCCGAACTCTTTTTTGGATGTGGCGAAGAAGTGCTCGGCAAGGAGGGGGATGTCTTCCTTTCTCTCCCTGAGCGGGGCCACCCGCAGACTGAACATATTAAGCCTGTAAAAAAGGTCCTGCCTGAACTTGCTCTCGCGCTGCAGTTCATTGAGGTCCCTGTTCGTGGTGGCTATGACCATAACGTCGAAAGGCTTCTCTTTGGTCCCCCCTATTCTCCGGATCGTCCTGTTTTCGAGGACCCTCAGCAGTTTTGCCTGGAGGGAAATGTCCATGTCGCCGATTTCATCCAGCACGAGGGTACCGCCGTCCGCTTCCTCGAACAGACCTTTCTTTGTGCCCTTTGCATCCGTAAAAGAACCTTTTTCGTGACCGAACAGCTCGCTTTCGAGCAGTCCCTGGGGCAGGGCGGCGCAGTTGATGGCAACGAAGGGTCTGGAATAGGCGGGACTGGCGTTATGGATGGCCCGCGAGACAAGTTCCTTCCCCGTACCGCTTTCCCCGATGACGAGAAGGTTCTGCACCCTCTGCTCGGCGAGTTTCTTGATATCTTCAATCAGGTGCTTCATAGCCGGAGATTTTCCTATGATGGTACCGCTGACGGTATCGTCCCGATACTGTTCAATGGTACGTTTCAGTTGTACCGATTCAAGGGCGTTCCTCACGATTATTTTCAGTTTCTCTATTTCAAAGGGCTTTGTTATGTAATCGTAAGCGCCAAGTTTAAGGGCATTTACCGCCGTCTCCGCCGTATCGTCCGCTGTAAGCATGATCACCGGGAAATTGTTACTGCCGCCGTTGAGTTCTTCGAGAATATCGAGGCCGCTCACACGGGGCAGGCTGACGTCGAGGAGCAGGATATCAGGCTTTTCCTTTTCAAGCCTTTCGGGAATGTTTCCCAGTCCGGGGTCGGCTACAACGTCGTAGCCTTCCTTCCTGAAGCCCTGCACCAGTACCAGCGACAGTAGCTCGTCATCCTCGACTATAAATAACTTGTCTTTCTTTCGGGACGTCATCTTATGCCCGTCCCTCCTCGATGTTGACTGTCTCCTCTCCGGACGTGGATTGAGTCAGGGGAAGAGTAAGCGTGACCGTGGTGCCTTCCCCGACCGCACTTTTCAGCTTTATACCGCCGCCGTGCCGCTCTACTATCCCCTTGATGATGGGAAGTCCGAGGCCCGTCCCCTTGACCTTGGTTGTGAAAAAAGGCTTGAATATCTTTGCCATTTCTTTCTCCGGAATTCCTTCTCCCGTGTCGGACACCGAGATCACGACGGACGAATCGGCCAGGGCAGTGCCGATATCGAGGATTCCCCCGCCCGGCATGGCGTCGTATGCGTTCAGCACAATATTCATCACCGCCTGTTGTATCTGCATAGGATCTGCCATGATTTCGGGCATGTCGGCCCCGAGGGATTTTACCACCTTGACGGAAGAATGGCCGTTTGACTGGGACGAGACGGCCTCGATAAAGGAGACAGTCTTTTCCACCAGGGCATTGATATCTGTCCTGCTGTATTCGGGTTCCTTGGGCCGCGCGAAGTCGAGTACTTCCTTGATGAGCGATTCCATCCGCTTGATCTGCGAGAAGGACGCGTAGGCTATTT